>Ga0209162_1003820_pt1 | contig 11778 bp, 11 predicted proteins | sample YNPNPMetaG_FD_187121 | JGI IMG/M metagenome (GOLD analysis project Ga0209162, IMG submission 187121) | Anoxygenic and chlorotrophic microbial mat microbial communities from Yellowstone National Park, USA - YNP NP MetaG (SPAdes) (version 2) ...
TCGCTGGCGTGGACGCCACCGCCATGGTGACCTTCTTCGACCCGGCGTCCGACGGACGGTCCTCCGCCCTGGTGCTCCACGCCTGGCCCGGAGCACCGGCGCTCCTCGAATGGCTCGACGACCCCGCCGCCGGCGCCCCCGGGGCCTGGGGCGAGGCGCTGCCGCTGGTCCGCGGCCGCCGGTTCGAGAGGGGACCGGCGCCGGCGGCACCCTCGGTCGGCCGCCGCCCACTGCTCGACTTCGCCCGCGTGACGCGGGGCGTCGCTACCGGCGCCAACGAGTTTTTCCTGTTCGACGCGGCGCGCCGCCGGGCGAGCGGCATTCCGGCGGAGCACTTCGTCCGGGTGATCGCCCGCGCCCGCGACGCCCCGCGCCTGTTGCTGGAAGCCGGCGACCTGCGGGCGCTGGAAGCGCGCGGGCGGCCGACCTACCTGCTCGCGTTGCGCCGTGACCACCGGCTTCCTCCGGCCGTCGTCGCCTGGCTCGCCGAGGGCGCACGGCTCGGCCTGCCCGACCGGCCGCTCCTCTCGCGCCGGTCGCCGTGGTGGGTCACCGAGGCGCGCGAGGCGCCGTCGATCCTGTTCACCTACCTGTCGCGCGGCGACCCGCGCTTCGTGCGGAACCGCGCCCGCGCCGTACCTCTCACCACGTTCCTTGCGCTGTGGCCGCGCCGTCCCCCCGCCGGACTCTCGCGCGCCACCTGGGAAACGCTGCTCACCGCCACCCTCAACACGCCCGGAACGCTCGCGTCGCTCGACCGCCACGCCCGAGCCTACGGCGGCGCGACGCGGAAGATCGAACCGCGCGAGCTCGAACGGATCGACCTCCCGCCCCTCGACCAACTGCCCGCGCCCGCCGCGCGCCGGCTGGCCGCCCGGGCCGAACGATGGCTCGGCCGGCCCGACCGCGCGGGCCGACGCGCCGCCGCCGCCCGGTGGGAAGCCGATCTGCTCCGCGTTCTCGCCCGGACCGCAGGGCCCTCGACGAACGACGTCCCTGCCGTCGCCATCCCCGGGTCCCGACGGATGGACATTTCCAAGACCGCATTGCCCCCGACGAACGACGCCCGTACCGTCGAGGACAACGCGGCGGAAACCGGGGCCGGCGCCGCCGGCGACCGTGACCCGGCACGAGGAGGTGACCCATGAGGAAACGACCGCGATTCTCCGCGACCGTCCTCAGCGTAGCCGGCGCGACCCTGCTGCTGGCGGGCGCCTCCGCCGCCGCGCAGCCGGCCGACGCGCCGCCCGAACCTCCGACCGCCGGCGTCCCCGCGCCGGAGGGGCTCCCGGCGGACCACGCCGGACCACAATCGACGCTCCATTTCGCGATCGGTCTCGGCGGCGGCTACGGCTACGTCTCGATGTCGCGCTTCAACGTCCTGCTCAACGACATCGCCGCGGCCCTGGAACGCGACAACCCCGGCTTCGCGGTCGAAGGCCTCGATCCCGTCTCCGGGGCGGCGTTCGCCGGCCTCTCGATCCGCGCCTACCTCCCGTACTTCCTCGCCGCCGAGGTCGGCGCGGACGTCGCGTACGCCACCGACGACGCGGTCGCCCGCGCCGCGTTTGCGGCGGTCGAGGTCGAACACCACGAGCTCGCCGTGGAGATCCCGATCCTGCTCGGCGGGTACTACCCGTTCCTCGACCGGCTCTACCTCGCCGGCCTCGTCGGCCCCGTCGTGCTGGTCGCCCCGATGAGCCTCTGGGACCAGTCGGGAAACGCCGACCTGAACGACTTCGACACCGACACGAGCGTCGGTTTCCTGGGGGTCGTGTCGCTGGACTGGATGCCGGTCGAGCACCTCGCCTTGGGGCTCGACCTCCAGTTCCGCTACGTCGTCAGCGACGCGCTGCGCTACGACACGGACAACCCCCGCACCGACGGCCTGCTGGTCGAGTCGGGCCCGCTGCGGCGCGACGACTCGCACGAGACCTACGACCTGTCGTTCTCCGGCTTCGCCGTGCAGGGGCGGGTCAAGTTCGTGATCTAGCTCTGGGGCTCGCCGGGCCGGGCCTTCTTCTCGGCCTTCCGGACCCGCCGCTCCGCCGCTTGGTGCAGGTCCAGCAGCCTTCCCAACGTGTACTTCTCGAAACGCTTGCGGTAGTCGGCGTCCTTGGTCCGCCTCTCGATTTCCAGGATCGCATCGATCAGCTTCGCCCGCGAACCGAACCGCTCCTGCACCTCCTTCGCGATGCGGTGCAAGCGCAGCAGCTTCCGGTTGCTCACCCGATCGAGCCCCTTCGCCTCGTTGAACTTCTTCACGAACAGGTCGGTGTTTTCCACCAGCCCCTGGAGCTCCTTTACCAGGGCCTCCTTCGAGCCGAACCGTTCGGTGACCTGCTGCAACGGAGACTTGGCCATCGGATCCTCCTTCGCAAGCCGCCCGGGGACGTCGCCGCGACCTCGGGAGCGCCGAGGGGAACGGGCCGCGCGCCGAGCGACCGTCGCCCGGCCGCGAGCGCCGGGCCTGTAGCACGACGCCGCCCGCCAAACAAGCCCCGAGAAGCCGGCGGCGCCGCCGCACCGGTCGGGGCAGGCGCGTCCGCCGAAGCCCGCAGGGGGAAGACCGGCTATCCGGGGGACGAGGGAGGCTCCGAATCGCCGCCGTGGCGGAGCAGCACGTCGCGCAGCTTGGCCCGCTGCTCGGGAGACAACTTGAACTCGATGCCGAGCCCCGTGATGTGGTCGGGCATGGCGTCCCCCCGCATCTCGATCACCCGCACCACGCGCCCCTCCAACGCCTCTTCGGACTCTGCCCCCGGCAGCGTCATGCGGATCGTCAGCTCCGCGCCGACCGGCGGGGCCTCCGTGGTGGTCACGAAGGCCCCGCCCTGGCTCAGGTCGCGGACGGCGGCCCGGCGCAGCTTCCCTGCCGCTTCGATCGCGGCCTCGAGCCGCACCGAGTACCGGGGATAGCGCCGCCGCTCGCCGCCGGCCGGGAGGTCGGTCATCGAGGGGCAGCATAGCAGGCCGGCGCCGGGCGGCCAACGATTCTCGCTTCAGACCCTGCGTCGCCGCCTGCGCGCGAGGTGGATCTGCGGTGTCCTGTCTCGCCGACCCGCCGGGCCGGCCGCGGCGGGCCGACGCCGAGGCGGCGCTGCGGGCGGTCGTCGTCCTGGGCGAAGCCGCGCCCGAGCTCCGCCGGGGTTCTCCCCGCACCGGGGGTCGGCGCGGCCGATTCGGGTGAGGTTCTGTCAGCGCGCGAACAGCGTCTCGCGCTGCTCGAGGATCTGCGCGCAGGTCATCGAGGGATCGATCCGCGTCGTGCGGAACCAGCTCGACGCCGGGTCGTTGTCGGGCCGGCTCTCCGGAATCCTCCGCAACAACGGGTTGCTCGAACCGAGCACCGATCGATCCTCGCCCCACTCGATCCGGCCGTCCATCCGGTCGCCGCCGACGGCCGTCCCCCGGAGGGTGAACCACCCGCGTTGCACGAGGTACACGTCGCCGTTGACCATCCCGCGGATTTGCACCGTCACGCCGGGGTGTCCGTCGCCGTCCGCATCCACGACTCGATCGTCCGAGGGGTCGGTCGGCAGCGGGTCGTGCGCCGGGTCATCCAGCCGCGCGCCGAACACGAGGAACCGCCGCGCCTGGAAGTAGCGCAGCTCGCCGTTCCCCTCCCGCAGCGAGGCCGTCGTCTCGAACCGCCCCGTCTTCTCCACCAGCGCCGGCGGGAAGATCGTCCGGATCAGCGACGTGCCGGTGTCCTGCTCCACCGCGCACGCCTCGACCGACGCTCGCAGGTGCCGGCCCGAGGCGCTCTGGGTGAGCCGCAGCACGAAGGAGGTCACGACCCGCACCTCGCCGATCGCCGGCAACACCATGCGGGCCGTCTGCACGCGGAGCTGGGCCCACGTCCCCGCATAGTCCGCCGCCGAGACGCCCGGGTTCGTGCGGGGCGGCGCGCCCGAGGCGTCGTTCACCGGCGCCGCGGAGAGGATCGACGCCGCCCAGGCCAACATCCGCCATCCGAGCGTCCGCATCGTCGCACCCGGCACGACCGGCGGGACTTCCGGTCCCACCCGGCCTTCAAGGTTCCATCGACGAAACGTCCCCGGCCAATGTTCGATCCGCCGCCGCTTCCCGGCCGGCGAACGCCGGCCGGGCCACGCGCACCGCCTGGCCGCAGTTGCTGCCGATGCGGTCCTCTTCCGGCTCGCCCACGCTCAGAATCACGTCGAACCCCCGCGCGCACAACGCCGCGCGCGCCCGTTCGACCGCCGCCGCCCGCTCCGACCGCAGCACCGTCGCGAAGCCGGCCTCCGCTCCCCGCGCCGTCGGATTCACCGGCGTGATCTTGACCGCGAACCGCGCCGGATCGAAGGTGGCGGCCAGCACCTCCGGCTCGAACGCGACGTTCCGCGCCAGGGCGAAGTTCAGCACCACCTTGCGATCCCCCGGACGCCAGAACCGCACGCCGTACTCGGCCAGCTCCCCGAGCGACCAGTGCGGGATCGGCGTCAGCCGCGCCCGGTCCTGCTCGGCCGTCGATTGCACCGAGAACTGGAGCTGGAACCGGCCCCGATACCGCCGGTCCTTCACGTCCCGCAACGCCTCGAACCACGCCTCGCAACCGCGCGGCGCCGTCGTCGCCACGCAGGCCCACAGCCCGGGCGACGCGACCACCGAGGGGAGCCGTTCGAGCGCCTCGATCACCGCGTCGTTCAGCGCCGGCTCCCCCATCCGCGCGAAGTGCACCTTGAGCTTCGCGCACGATTCCGCTTCCCCCGGATGCCGGTCCAGCACCCACCGCACCTGGGCCAGCAGCTCGTCCGCCGTCGGTTCGCCGTGGTACGCCATCGCCGCGTCACAGAACGGACACCCGACCGGGCAGCCGAACTGCGTCGAGACGTTCACGATCCACTTCTGGCAACGCGCGAGGGGCGGTGCCAGCCCGTCGACGGTCTCCACACAGTAGCGGTCATCGCCGCGGAAGCGCAGCACGCCGACTTCCGCGATCCCCGGAACCCCGGACACCCGCAAGACCTCCATCGCCAGACCCTCCCCGCGACGAACGCGCGCGCCGTCTTCCGACCGTTCGGCGCGCCGTTCGCCGACGCGCACCCCCCGAGGAATTCCCGCGCGGCGATCGCCGCGCGCTGCCCGTCTCCCAGGGCCGTTGCCACGTAGCGCTCGCGCCCCCGGATCAGATCGCCCGCGCCGAACAGTCCCGGAACCTCCGCCGACTCGACGGAGGCCGGGAGGCCGGGCGCGCCGAGGTCATCGAGCAGCTCCCGGCGTGGCTCGCGCCCGACGCACGCCGCGAACTCGTCGGTCTCGATCCGCGAACCGTCCGCCGTCTCGACCTCCCAGGCGCCCGGCGCCCCGCGCAGGGCGGTCACCTCCACACCGCCGCGCCACTCGACGCCCCGTCGCCGCGCCTCTTCCAGCAGCCCGCCCCCGGCCCGCGGAGCCGGGCCGCGGACCAGCACCAGCACGCACGCGCCGCGGTCGCGGGCCGTGAGCGCCGTGTCGAACGCGGCCTCGCCGCCCCCCACGACCACCGCGCGCCGGCCGCGCAGGTCGTCGGGCCAGTCGCGGGCGTCCCGGGGCACCTTCCGCCCTTCCCCCGGCGGCCACGGCCGCGGCCGCGTGCCCGTCGCCAGGCAGACCGTCCGCGCCGCGAGCCTCGTCCCGTCGGCCAGCGCGCCCCGGAACAGCCCGTCCGCGCGGCGCAAGGCGACGACTCGCCCCCGCCACACCACCACCCCGCGATCGGCAAGCTGCCGCGCCAGCCGCCCGGCCAGCTCGCGACCCGCCACCCCGGGCAGCCCCGCGAGGTTCTCGATCCGGCGCGCCGCCGGCAGCAGACCCCCCACCGGCTCGTCGCCGACCAGCACCAGGTCCAGCCCATCGCGCGCCGCCTGCAGCGCGCACGACACGCCCGCCGGGCCCGCGCCGACGATCAACAGGTCGTGAATCCGGTCCTCGCCCGACGCCATCGCCTCGTTGCACCCGCGGCCTGGGTCGACCCCACGACCCCGCGGGGCGATGGGGATGCCTCCCCGAAACCGGGGAGCCTGACATCATCGCCGACGCGCCGATGCCGAGTTTGCCGCCTGCGGGACGCCAAAGTCAACCGCGCTGCGGCCTTCGTCGCCGATCGGAGCCCCGGGCTTTCCGAGCCCCGGTTCGGGCCCGGCCGGCCCCGACGACTCGCTCGGCGGGCACGCGGTGGTGCGCGCCGACCTCCGCGGGCGGCGCCGCCCGGTGCGCCGAACCGCCCTCGGGTTCCGAGAACCGGTCGCCGGAGCTACGCCGGGAACCTCGACGACACCGCCTGCACCACCCGGTCGGCCAGGGCGATGGCGCGGGCCGAGTCGTCAGCGCTGTACGCCTCGCTCGGGATTCCCCCCGGCAGGCCGTTCGGGTAGCGTGTCGGGATATAGAACTGGTCCAGCGGCGCGACCTCGTCCGCCGGCACGGCCCACGCCGCGTCCGCGCGCGCCGCCTGTTGGCAAAGCTCCCGCACGGAGTGGCCCCATGGATCGGCGTCGGGATCGAGGAACAGCAGCGCCTTGAGCGCCTTTTCCGCGGACTGGTGGGCCAGGAAGCAGGCGAGGTGGTGACGTCCGCCCTCCCGGTTGTACGCGGCGTCGGCAAGGTCGGCGCGTGCCTGGGCCAACCAGCGTCGCGCCTCGAGGTCAGCCGTCCGACGCATGAATCAGCACTCCCTCCCGCACTGCACGCCGGACGAACCGGCTCGACTCCTGCACCGTCGCCCATTCCTCCGGCGTGTACACCAGGACATCGACGCCGACGGAAACGCCGAGCGCCGTGACGACGTCCACGCCGCGCCGCACGAAGGGAAGATCCGTTTCCTGCACAACCAGCAGATCGATGTCCCCGCGGCCGTCGATCTCGCCGCGGGCCGCGGACCCGAACAGGATCGCGCGATGGATCCGCAGCGCCGCCGCCTTGGCCGGCAGGATCGCACGAATCCGCTCGACGGCTTCCCGCAGGCGCGCGCGCCGCTCTTGCCGGGCCGCTTTCCGCACGAGCCCGACGCTAGCATCGGGCCCCGCGCCGCGCAAGGTGCACGCGGGGACGGTTCTCGGCACCGGTCCACCCTCCACGTCCCTCCGGACGCCCTACCGGCCGATGTCCTTCAGGCTGGTCACGGTCAGCAGCGGCGTGGGGCCGGGGAACGGGCGGAGGTTGGAGTCGCCGGCGACGTCGGTCGCCGCCGCGCGATCGGCCTCGCGGCGGCGCGCGTCCCGGCGGACCTCCGCCGAACCGTCCGCCGCGGCCGGCCCGGACGCCACATCCGCCGCCGACCCGGACGGGGGTGACCCCGCATCGGCCGGAACCGCCGCAGGCGAGGGCGGCGACGGGGACGCATCGACGACCGGCGGCGCGACCGACGGGGCCGGGACCGAGGCGGCATCCGGGGCCGCCGCCGGAGGGGAGGCCGCCGCTTCCCCCGCATCCGGGGCCGCCGACCCGGCCGGAGACGCGGGTGCCGGACCGGGCGACTCAAGGGCCGACGTCGAAGAAGAGACGGGACCGTGCGGAGCGGCGGTGCTTCCCGGCGCCGGTCCCGTCCCGGACGCCGTCGGCGCCCTCGCACCCGCGTCCACCGGCGGGCTCGCATCGGCCTTCCTTGCCGCGGAACCACCGCCCGAGAGCATCACGGCCAGCAGGGTCGCCAGAAGGCCGAGGGCGACCACGGCGAGCGCGACGGCGATCCAGATCCTCGCGCGGCCCTGCGGCGGGGCGATCGAATCCTCCTCCCAAGCGAACGGAGCCGCCGGGGCCGCCGGCGCGATCGCGAACGGGACATCCGGTGCCGCCGCGGGCGGGGACGCCGGGGCGCTGGCGGGTGCAGGTGCCGTCGCAGCCGAATCGATCGAGAACGGCGGGGCGGGCTTCGGCGCCGGCGCGACCGGCGGAACGTCCCCGGGCGGTTCGCCCGGGGCGGCCGCTGTTGGGGCCGCGGGGATCGCGGGCCGAGCCATCACCATCGCCCGGGCCGGCGAGGGAACCGGATGCGCGGCCGCTCCCGGCGTCGCCGGCGACTTCTCCGGCTCGACCGGCTTCTCGGGGAGGAGGAACGAGGCTGGCGGCAACCGGGGCGACGATCCGGCCGGCCGCCGCTCGCCCATCCCCGCCGCGTTCCGCAGCGCCTGCGCGAACACCTCCGCCGTCCGGAAGCGCCGGTCGGGACGCTTCTCGATCGCCTGGTGTACCGCCAGCTCCACCGCCGGCGGCAGGGGCGAACCGCGCCGCACCGACGACAGCCGCGGCGGCTCCTCGCGCACGTGCTTCATCAGGATGTCGATCGGCTTCTCGGCGTCGAACGGCGGGCGTCCGGCCAGCATTTCGTAGAGCAGGATGCCGCAAGAGTAGATGTCGCTGCGGGCGTCGGCGGGGTCGCCCGCCGCCGCCTCGGGAGAGATGTACTTGGGCGAGCCGAAGACGAGGCCCGAACGGGTGGCGACGGTCTTGTGGTCGAGGATGCGGGCGATGCCGAAGTCGAGCACCTTCACGAAGTCCGGGTCCTCGCCGACGCGCGTCAGCATCACGTTCTCGGGCTTGAGGTCGCGGTGCACGATCCCCGCCCGATGCGCCTCCCCCAGCGCCGCCAGCACCTGCTCGATGATGTGGATGGCCCGCTCGAGCGGCATCCCTTCCGGCGGCACCACGGACGACAAGGCGACCCCCGTCACGAACTCCATCGCCAGGAACAGGTTGCCGTCCGGGAGCAGGCCGGCCAGGTAGAGGTGGACGATGTTGGGGTGCGAGATACGACTGGCGATCTGCGCTTCGCGCTGGAACCGGGCCACGATCTCGGGCTGGCTCTTGAGGTCTGGGTGCAGCACCTTGAGCGCCACGGGGCGGCCGATGCCGAGCTGCCGGGCGCGGAAGACGGTGCCGGTGGAACCGACGCCGCACAGCTCCTCGACCACGAACTGCGAATAGATCGTCCGGCCGATGTACTCGGTGAGATCAGATTTTCCACTCTAGGCTTCGCCCCGCACCTTGGGCAGGCGTCGTAAAAGCTGGAGCGACTGTCATGGATATGATCCACCCCGCCCTTGCATAGCGTGGTGTTGCAGTCCCAGCACCACAGCCAAGCCGCAGATCGCTTTCCAATATGGTATCGCGGGTCCATCTTGTCGGCGTCGTTCGGCTTATCCTTCCAGTAGAAGTTCGTTCCCATTCTCACGCTCCATCTGCAGCGCGGAGACCGGCAAGGACATGTCCGATCTCCCGATCGTCGAGTTTGGCACCGACCAACCGTTGTCGAATCCAGCGCGCAGCTGCGCCGCAGCCATCACCGCACCCTGTTCGGCAGATCGTGCGTCCAGTCCGTGACGTCGACAATCGCTCCCCGGTTGACGGCCACCGGCCCGGGGAACGGCTCGACCTCCTCCAACGTTCCGTTGACCAGTGCCGCGTCGAACCGGCCCGTGGACGCGACCCACGCGGCATTGGTCAGCACGATCTCGTTCGGCGTGATCTCCACGATCCGTCCGGTGTGGTAATGCGTCACCGTGCGGATCAGCACCGCACTGCCAACCCGGATCGGATTCAGAACTTTCTTGGACTTCGACTTTGCCATGACCTTCCTCCTTCTCTTACCGGCAACGATGCACCTCGCGCCGCTCCGGCCGCTCGCGCGGCCCCTGTTGTCGCCATCCTCGCCCATCCGCATCTCCACTTTGTTCCCCGGATCCGAAAACCCTGACACAAGTGATCAGGGTAGCGACCTCACGGGGCGGAACCCGACGTAGTTGCTGCGGAAATCCAAGCCGCTGTAGCGGCGTTGTGCCGCCCGGGTCTCCCCGGCATGGCCGGCCCAGCAGCTGCCGCGAACCGCCAGTTCGGAGCCCGTACGGCCCCACGGATCCGTGACTGAGCTCGCTAGGTAGTCGTCGGCCACCCAGTCGTGACACCATTCCCAGACGTTCCCCAGCATGTCGTACAAACCCCATGCGTTCGCCCGCCGGGTGGCCACCTCGTGCGTTGCCCCACCACTGTTCCCGCAGAACCACGCAATCGAATCGAGTACTCCGTTCGGCTGCTCGCACCTCAGCTGCTCACTGTTCAGATCCCCGTTGTACGTCGCCCTTCCGTCTCCCGCCCGCGCCGCGTATTCCCACTCCGCCTCCGTCGGCAGACGGTATCCCGGGCACTCGTACGGCGTCGCGTACATCCAGCTCAGCAAACAGTGCACGCTCGATCCGCTCCCGGTGCACGTGTAGCACGACTCCCGCCCTGCCGCTGCCGACAGCGCGTTGCAGTACGCCGCCGCCTCATACCAGTTCACGTTCTCCACCGGGCAGTCCGGACACCCCGTGTGGTACGACGGGTTGTAGCCCAGCAGCGCCTCGAACTGTGCCTGTGTCACCTCCGTGGACAGGATCGCGAACCTCCGCGTCAGCGTCACCCGATGCCACGTCTCGTCGGTGGACCTCCCTACCTCCCTCATCGGAGAACCCATCAGGAAGGTCCCGGGCAGGATCGTGATCCATGTCCCCGGGACATCGTCCCCATCCCCGTCGGCATCCGCGTCCGCGTCACCGTCGGCATCCGCGCCCGCGTCACCGTCGGCATCCGCGTCCGCGTCACCGTCGGGCCCCACGTAGGGTAACGACCTCACGGGGCGGAACCCGTAGAGGCTGAAGTCCGGGTCGGTGCCGCCGCGGTACGCTGCCCGGGTGTGCCTGGCGTAGCTGCTATAGTCGCCGCCGCGAACCACCCGGTTGAAGCCCTCCGCCAAGCCCCATGGGTCGGTCGGACTGTCCGCTTCGTAGTCCGGCTGGTACCAGTCGTGACACCACTCCGCCACGTTGCCCAGCATGTCGTACAAACCCCATGCGTTCGCCCGCCGGGTGGCCACCTCGTGCATTTCCCTACCACTGTTCCCGTAGAACCAAGCGATCGGGTCCAGCACCTCATTTGGGCTCTCGGGTCCGAGATGCTCGCTGTCCAGCTCCCCGTTGTACGTCGCCCTCTCGTCTCCCGCCCGTGCCGCGTACTCCCACTCCGCCTCCGTCGGCAGACGGTACCCCGGGCACTCGTACGGCGTCGCGTACGCCGCGTTGGGCGAGCACGTCACGCTCGACCCGCTCCCGCTGCACGTGTAGCACGCCGGCCGTCCTGCCGCTGTCGACAGCGCGTTGCAGTACGCCGCCGCCTCATGCCAGTTCACTGCCCCCACCGGGCAGTACGGACACCTCGTGTAGGACGACGGGTTGTAGCCCATCCGCGTGCTGAACTCCTCCTGCGTCACCTCCGTCGACAGGATCGAGAAGCCACGCGTCAGCATCACCAAATGTTGCGTCTCGTTCGCGAGCCTCCCCGCTTCCGTCCGCGGCGAGCCCATTGGGAACCCGAACGGCCCGGTCGGCGGAACCTCGACCCACGTTCCACCAGCCGTTGTAATGCAGTGCCCCATGCCGTTGCAGCCCTCGATCGGGCCGCAGCCCGGGCCGCACATGGCCCCGCAGATCGGGTCGGGACCGCACTCCCGGCTCGTGCAGTCCGGCACGCAGACGTCGGCATCGCCATCCGCGTCCGCGTCGGCATCCGCGTCGGCATCGCCATCCGCGTCGGCATCCGCGTCGGCATCTCCATCCGCGTCCGCGTCAGCGTCAGCGTCTGCGTCGGCATCCCCGTCCGCGTCCGCCACCGCGTCGTCCTCGCCCGTGTCCATCACCGTCGAGTCATCCCTGCACCCAATGCCGATCCACCACACACAAACCAGGATGATAAGAACCCGATTTCTCCACGACATATCGACCTCCTCGCCAGGTAACAGTTTAC
>Ga0209162_1003822_pt1 | contig 11777 bp, 3 predicted proteins | sample YNPNPMetaG_FD_187121 | JGI IMG/M metagenome (GOLD analysis project Ga0209162, IMG submission 187121) | Anoxygenic and chlorotrophic microbial mat microbial communities from Yellowstone National Park, USA - YNP NP MetaG (SPAdes) (version 2) ...
CCAGCCAGGCCACTGCCCAACGTGCTGTCGCCGTCTAGCCACGCCGGGTCTATCTGCCGCTGGTGTTGCGCAATCGCCAAGCCCTCTTCCAGACCCTCCCGCAGGTTCTGAGACCTGCGGGAGGGCAAAAGAGGATAAAATGGAAAAAGAGACACCGACCCCGTTTCTCGTGCTCGCGGTCAACGCCTTTGCCATCGCGCTCGTCGCCGCCCTCGCTGTGCAGAATATCCACGAGCTCTGTCACGGCCTGGCGGCGTTGCTCGTCGGGGCGCAGTGGAGGGTGTGGAATCTGTTCGCAGTGGACATTGGGTATGGGGATGCCGCGACCCTGTGGGGCAAACTGCTCATCGAGGCCAACCCGGCGATGGTGAACATCCTCTGCGGCCTGCTCGGCGTGGCGCTGTTCTCGCGATCTTGGGTGCTGCGCCGCCCCACTCTACGGCTCTTCCTGATGTTCTTTGGCGCCTATTCGCTGTTCATGGGCTTTGGTTATCTGATGAGCGACCCGCTCTTTTACCAGCCCGGCGTCAGCCGGTATGGCGACTGGAAGCAGGTGATCGCGATGCTGGGCGGCGGCTGGGGCGTGCGCCTGCCGCTTCTGGCCATCGGCAGCGCGGGCTGGGTGTGGGGATTCCTCTGGCTGGGCCGTTCGGCGCTGCAGTTCGGGGAAGCGCTGCCGTCCCCGTCACAACGGGTCCGGCTGGCCCAGGCGCTCCTGTTGGTCCCCTACATCGTCATCAACCTGCTCTTTACCGTCCTCTCGTTCTGGCATCCGCTGGGCGCCGACGGCCTCTTGATCACCGTATTCCAGTACTGGGGAGGGTACGCCGGGTTCATCTGGGCGTTCTTGACGGCTGCGTACTGGCTCAAGATCAATGCGCCGTTATCCCACGTCACCGCGCTCCCCAGGCGGATCAGCCCGGCCTGGGTGATCCTGGCGGCCGTGGCGTTCGGCGTGGCGGTAGCCGTGCTGCTGCCTTCGATTGAGCTGAGTTGACCCCCTGCGATTCCCAGATTGTTGCAAAATCACCTTGAAGGAGGAAGTAAGATGATCCAGATAAACGCACCGCGCATCCGGAACCTGGGATTGACTTTGGCATTGGCCATTGTCCTGTTGCTGATCCTGGGCTTCACTATGGCGAGCCCCGGCCGGAGCGCGTCCTCAGCCTCCGGCCTGGCCGCGCAGGCGACCTGCACCACCATTATTGACGATAATGTGGTCACTCACACGACCTGGACCGTTGCCGGCAGCCCCTATTGTGTCCAGGCGCCAATCGTTGTTGACGGTGGGATCACGCTGACCATAGATGCAGGAGTGACGGTGTACTTTAGCGAGACGCTTGTCGGCGGCCCTACATTGCTCCACGTGGATGGCAGCCTGGTCGCCGCAGGAACGCCCACGCAGCCCATCACCTTCACCTCGATCAAGACGACGCCTCAGCCCGGCGACTGGGATGCCATCCAGGTCATCTCCGGCTCACACGCGCACCTGGCCTACTGTGACATCGGCTATGCCGGGATGGGGTGGCCGCAAGCGGCGGTGGGGATTCATTCCCCGGATGTGCTCATAGACCATTGCACGATTCACGACACCGGGAACAACGTGCCGGCGCTTGGCCTTTTTGGCAGCGGTATCAGCCCCACCATCCAGAATACCGTCATCCGCAACAACAGCGGCTATGCCATCTATCAGGAGACGGCGGATATGACGCCGGTCTACCGGAACCTGACCCTGACCGATAATATGACGGACGCCGTTTACATAGCCATGAGTATGGTCAACGGCCCGGTGACCCTGGATGGGAAAGAATTGGGCGGCAAACCCTTCATTATCGCTGATGTGATGGTTGATTCGTCCGGGGTCTTGACCCTGAGCCCTGGTACAGAGGTGCGTTTGGAGGGACCCATTTATGTGAACTCAGATGGGACCTTGAGTGCCGCAGGCACGGCTGCCCAGCCGATCACGATTACGTCCGCCCATCCTTCCGCTTTCGGCGGCGGCCTGGTCTTTGAAAGGTACTCCACAGCCCACCTGGGGTATTGTGATATCAGCCGGGTTGGTGAGATGGCAAGTTTGGCAGCGGTAGACATCCGCTCGTCGGATGTGGTGATAGAGAATAGCCGCATCCATGACAATTATGCCCACGGCATTTACATTGCGGGCGAATGGGGAGTCTTTACGCCCCGGCCCACCTTGCGGGTCAATCAGATTTACAACCACAGTGGCGTTGGTCTTCAGGTGCACAGCGCCCGGCCTGTTCTGCAGGGCAACGCCTTCTATGATAACGCCGAATATGCCGTTGAGAACATAGTGCTGTTTGCTGACGTTGACGCCCGACATCAATGGTGGGGGCATGCCAGCGGGCCGGGTCACCCCACCTCCAACCCCGGCGGTCTGGGGGATCGGGTGAGCGATGGGGTGGTGTTCGATCCCTGGCTGACCGCGCCCGGTAACAGACTCCCTACCATCCAGATGCTCTGGCCGCCCGAGGGAACCGTCTTTTCCGAATTGCCCATTACGTTCACGATGGTAGCCAGCGATCCGGACGAGTGGCAACCGCTCTATTTCCGGGTGGAGATTTTGAGCGACACCACCATGATCGCCACGTTCGACCAGACCGTCAACGCTTTCGGTTGGGACCGGCCCTCTTACTCCAGCGGCGTCACAGCCACCCTGGCCCTGAGTCGGGCGCTGGCGAATGGCGCTTACTCGTGGCGGGCCGCCGTGTTTGATGGCTTTGACTTTGTCCCAGCAGCAGAGGAACGGGCCTTCCAGGTGAACGTCAGCGGCATGCAGGTCTCGGTCGTAGAGCCTGCCGAGATCATCGCCACGGCGAACCAGACCTTGACTCTACAGGTGTACGGCATGGGATTCACCCATACCGCTCAGGTCTGGCTGGAGCAGGATCACGGCGGAGGCAACATAGAGCGGCTTGACCCCGTCCAGGTGCAGATCGTTTCCGCTGAGCAGATCACCCTGGGGGTCAACCTGACCGGGCGGAGCGGCCCGTGGGACGTGGTGGTCTCGCAGGAGGGGGCGACGAAGCGGGCGCGCCTGTATGTCTTTCCTTACATGCCCCTGATGGCCATAGAGTACTGGAATCCCGAATTAGCCCGGCTGGGGGGACTTGCGGTTCATCAGTTGCAACTTGAGAACGGCAACACCACCGCCAGCGGCGGTGCCGTCTATGTCACCGGCGGGGCGCAGCCGCGCTTTGAAGCGATGACCTTCCACAACAACGCCGCCCGCTATCGCGGCGGCGCCATCTTTATGGATTCGCCCGGCGCGACGTTGATCGTCCGTCGCAGCCGTTTCACCTACAACCAGGTCACCTATAACAACGACGTCAACACGCGCGGCGCGGCCATCGCCGTGCAGGGCGCTGCCTCCCGGCTGATCCTGGAGGATTCCGTCCTTGCCAACAACACCTCCGAACGTTACGGTGGGGCTATCGCCGTGGAAGGCAACGTCATGCCGGCCCATCTTGCCATCACCGACAGTCTGATCAACGACAACACGGCCCTGGAGGTGGATGGCGGCGCGATTTTCGGCAGCCTGGCCGTGATCACGGTCACCCGCAGCACACTGGACAACAACCGCGCGCTGGTCAACGACCGGATGGGCGGCGCGGTGTACCTGACCGGCGCCGGCTCGGCCTTGACCCTGGACGGCAGCACGCTTTCCAACAACCTGGGCTTTCGCCAGGGCGGGGCGATCTATGCCAGCGGCAACGACATCCGGGTCAACGTGCTGGATGGCAGCGTCCTCACCGGCAACAGCACCGCCGACAACGACACCTATGCCTACGGCGGGGCGATTTACCTCTTCGGCAACCGCGCCGCGCTGAACATCTCGGCCAGCACCGTTTCCACCAACACCTCGATCAACTATGGCGGGGCGATCTATATTGACGGCAACAGCGACACCGACCAGGCTCGCCTGACGATCACCGACAGCGAAATCAATGCCAACGAGGCCACTTTTTACAACGGCGGCGGCATCTGGGCCGACCAGACCCTTGTTTCCATCGCCAACAGCACGGTGGACCACAACCGCGCGCCGACAGGTGGCCGTTTGGGCGGCGGCATCTATCTCACCGGCCTGAACACCTCCCTGGCTCTCGACCATACCTCCGTCTCCGGCAACCTGGTCGGACGGGCCGGGGCCGGCATCTATGCATCGGGCAATTACATCCAGATGACCGTGCAGAACGGCAGCGCAATTGACGGCAACGAGAGCACCGAAGACAATGACGCAGCGCAAGGCGGCGGCATCTACCTGTACGGCATCGGCGTCAAACTGGATATTGCCGACAGCAGCATCGCGGACAACATCGCCGAGCGTTTTGGCGGCGGCGTTTATTTGTCCAACAACAGCACCACCATTCCGGGGCAATTGACGGTCACCCGCAGCCAGGTGAGCCGCAACGAGGCCACCGACCGCAGCGGCGGCGGCCTGTACACTTACCAGAGCGCGGTGACGATCACCCAGAGCACCCTCAGCGACAACCGCGCGCCCGATGTGAGCGGCGATTGGGCCGGTGGGGCGCTCTATCTGGCCGGGGCGGGCGCCAACCTGACCGTGCTGACCAGTACGCTGACCGGCAACACGGCGGCAGCCTATGGCGGCGGCATCTATCTCAGCAACAGCGCGGCGCAGGTGATCATCGCCAACAGCGTGATCAGCGACAACCGCACCCTGCGCAACGTCACCGCCAACACAGGCGGCGGCGGTTTCTACCTTAGCGCGGCCGGTGCTTCCCGGCTGACCGTTGCCGACAGCGTTTTCGCCAATAACCTCTCGGAGCGGGCCGGCGGCGCGCTGTTTTACTACGGCGCGACCAATTCGGTGCTGACCGTGACCGACAGCCGGTTTACCGATAATCGGGCGGCCAATTTGCACGGCGGCGGCCTCTACGTGCGCCAGGCGGCGACCACTCTGACGCGGGTTGTCGTCGGCGGCAACACGGCCCTGGCTGCCGGGGCCGACGGCGGCGGCCTCTACTTTGAAGGGAGCGGCGCGGCTTCCACGTTGGAGCGGGTTGAGATTTTGAACAACCGCGCCGACGATCTGGGCGGCGGCCTCTATGCCGGTTCAACTCTGACGCTGCGCAACGCCACGGTGAGCGGCAACGCCACCAACAACCGCGGCGGCGGCCTCTACCGCGCCAACGGCGACATCACGCTGAATCAAAGCACGCTGGCCGAGAACATCGCCGGCAACAGCGGCGGCGCGCTCTATATGGGCGGCGGCACGCTTACTACGGCCAACAGCACCTTCTCCGGCAACCACTCCGACGCCGACGGCGGCGCGCTGTGGATCAATACCAACGCCAATCTGTACAACACGACGATGTTCAACAATACGGCCACCGGCCTGGGCGGCGGCATCCGCCGCGCCACTGCCGGGACCGTCACGTTCAGGAACTCGCTTGTGGCCGGCAACAGCCCGGTCAATTGCAGCGGCGCCATCGGCACCGGCGGCACCGCCAACCTGGCCGATGATGCTACCTGCGGCAGCAATTTTACCAACAACCTCAACGCCGCGCGCCTCGGCCCGCTGGCCGATAACGGCGGGGCGACCTTTACGCATCTTCTATTGCCCGGCAACCCGGCGATCAACGCCGGCAACGCCGGCGTCTGCGCCGCTGCGCCGGTCAACGGCGTGGATCAGCGCGACGTGAGCCGTCCGCAGGGTGCTCAGTGCGACATCGGCGCGGTGGAAGTGACCCCGCGCCTGGCGTTGAGCAAGCACAGCGCCAACCAGGGCGGCGACCCGCTGCGTCCCGGTGAGCGGATCACCTATACGCTGGTGCTGGTCAACGATTCGCCGCTGCCCAACAGCGGTGTGGTGATCACCGACACGGCGCCGGCGCATACAGCCTTTATCCCCGGTAGCCTGACCGTGCAACCGCCCTCGGCGGGCGGCACGCCGGGCACCCCGCCGGTGCTGCTGGAAGGGCTGACCGTGGACGCCGATTCTACGGTGACTGTCACCTTTGCCGTGCTCGCCGACCGCCCGCTGGATACCGGCGACCTCATCGTCAACACCGCCGATGCCCGCAGCGACCAGGTGAGTGGGCCGCTCAGCAGCACGGTGACCGATGCGGTGGTCGCCACGCCGCAGGTGCAGGTGGTCAAGCAAGGCCCGGCGACGGCCGCTGTGGGCAGCACGGTGGTCTATACGTTCAGCGTCACCAACCCCGGCGACACACGCCTGCACAATCTGGCGGTGCAGGATGACCTGACCGGCGCGGCCCTGTACGTGAGCGGCGACAACGGCAACGGGTGGCTCGATCTGAGCGAGACGTGGGTCTATACGACGGCCTACACCGTTCAACCCACCGACCCCAACCTGATCACCAACACCGTCGTGGTCACCGCGACCGACGCGGCAGGGGTGGCGGTCACCGACAGCGACACGCACACGCTGGATGTGGTGTACACCCCTCGCCTGGCGTTGAACAAGGTCGGCCCGGCGGCGGCCAACGTCGGCGAGACGGTGGTCTATACCCTGACCGTCGGCCACGCCCTCGCCGGTGACGGTTCAGCGGTGAGCAGCCTGAGCGTGACCGATGACATCGCCGGACCGGCGGCCTACCTGAGCGGCGACAACGGCGATGGTCTGCTCCAGAGCGGTGAGACGTGGGTCTTTACGGCGGCCTACACGCTCCAGGTCACCGACCCCGATCCCCTGGTCAATACGGCGACGGCGGCCGGCCTGGACGCCGAAGGCGATCCGGTGAGCGTCACCGCCACACACAGCCTGGACATCAACTTTGCGCCCGTGGCTGTGGAGGATACCGCCACTACCGACGAGGAGACCTCGGTGAATGTAGCCGTGCTCGCCAACGACGGCGACCCGGACGGCGACCCGCTGGTGATCAGTGGCGTGGAGACCACGGGCACGTTGGGCAGCGTGACCAACAACATCAACGACGTTACCTACGATCCCGGCGCAGCCTTCCAATACCTGGGGAGCGGGGAGAGCGCTGCCGATACCTTCCGCTACACCATCACCGACGGCGTCTTCACCGCTACGGCGACGGTCACGGTCACCGTGACCGGCATCAACGACGCGCCGACGATCAGCGCCGTGGCGGATCAGATGACGGACGAGGACACACCGGTCGGGCCGGTGGCCTTCACCGTGGGGGATGTGGAGACGCCGGCGGGCGCGCTGACGGTGACGGCGGCGAGCGACAACCCGGCGCTGCTGCCGCCGAGCGGCATCGTCCTCGGCGGGGCGGGCGCCGACCGCACGGTGACGCTGAACCCGGCAGCGGATGCCAGCGGTATGGCGGTGGTGACGCTGACGGTCTCGGACGGCGAGTTGAGCGCGCAGACGGCCTTCACGCTGACGGTGACGGCGGTCAACGACGCGCCGGTGGCGGTTGACGATACCGCCACGACTGCCCAGGCGACGCCGGTGACGATCCCGGTCACACTCAACGATACCGATGTAGAGAACGACCCGCTGACGGTGGCAGCAGTCGGCGCGTCGGCTAACGGGAGCGTCACGGCGGTGACCGCTACGGTAGTTTACACGCCGACGCCCAGCTTCTACGGTCAGGACGTCTTCACCTACACTGTAACCGACGGCAACGGCGGCTTTGCCACAGCGACCATCACCGTCACGGTGAATGCGCGACCGGTGGCCATCTCCGGCGCCGCTCAGACGGTGATAGTCGGCGCTAACGTCACGTTAGACGGCAGCGGGAGCTACGATCCCGACGGTCACCTGCCGCTTACTTATAGCTGGCAGCAGGTTGGCGGCCCGGCGGTGGCGTTCAACGGCGCGCTGAGCGTCACGACGTTCACGGCGCCCGCGACGCCGACGGTGCTCACGTTCAGGTTAATGGTGACCGACACGACCGGCCTGGCCAGCGCCCCGGACCTGGTAGTGATCACGGTCAGGCCACCGCGCTATGATCTTTACTTGCCGCTGGTCCTGCGCAACTACGCTTCGGCCCCTGATCTGGTGGTGACGCAGATTGTGGCGACCGCTAACAACATCCAGGTGGTCATCAAGAATCAGGGCGACCAGCCGGTGCCGGTCAACGAGGAGAACGAGTTCTGGGTGGATGTCTACATCAACCCGAACCCGGCGCCCACAGCGGTCAACCAGAGCTGGCAGCACTTGGGGACCCAGGGGCTGGTCTGGGGCGTGACGGTGGACGCGCTGCCGGCGCTGACGCCCGGCGGCGTGCTCACCCTGACGTACAACGGCCCCTACTACTATCCCGCGGAGAGCCATATCGTCTGGCCGCTGCCGGTGGGCACGGTGGTCTACGCCCAGGTGGATTCGGCCAATGCCAGTACAACCTATGGCGCGGTGCGGGAGAACCACGAACTGGTGGGTGGGCCGTACAACAACATCCTGGGGCCGGTGCTCAGCACGGCGGCGGTGAACGCTGCGGCAGCCGAGCCTTGGGCTGAGGTGAGCCAACCGGTCGGTGGTCTGCACCTGCCGCAACGTCCGTACCTTTATGGTCTGCACTTCGAACAGCGCCGGCGCGGCGCGGATGAGCGCCTCGGCCTGCTCCAGATGACAGCGGGCGGCGGGAAGGCGCGCTGCAGCTCCAGCGCCAGGCGAGCGACAGGGCGGCCATCCAGCGCGATGGCGAGCGAGCTGAAGAGGGTGAGGCGGGGCATCGGTCTATGTGCCGCCAAAGACTGCGGGCGCGGCGCGAATTTGTTCTTCGAGCGGGCGGTCGTAGCGGATGACGACCACGCGGTAGCCGCGCGCCCGCAGCTCTTCCCGCAGCGCGGCGTCGGCGCGGCGCTGTTCCGGTTCGTCGTGGACGCTGCCATCGCAAAAGACGCAGATGTCCGGCGCGTAGAAAAAGTCGGCCACGCAGCGCGGTTCAGGGATGGCGTGTTGCGCGTCATCCGGCAGGCGATGGCCGCCCTGAGCTAACGCCTCCAGGAAGCGGCGCTCCAATTCGGAGCGGGCATCGGTGAGGGAACGCAGCCAGGCCAGGTGTTCGGCGTAGGAACGCCCGGCAATGTCCGGCAGGACGCGGCTGCGTGTCAGGGCAAGCAGGGTCTCCACAATGCGGTGACGGTTCAGGAAGAGGGCGTCCATCTGGTTGTTGTAACTCATCAGACATTCGTAGCAGGCGGCGACGCAGGCGGGATTTTGGTCGTGGCCGGCGGCGTCAAAGTGGCAACGCTCCAGCGCCTGCGCCGCGACGCGCGCCAGGGCGTCGCTCTCCTCGCCTGCCGCATCCGTTCGTGCAGCCGCCGACGGGCCGGCTCGCTCAGGCGGATCTGGGCGGCGACCTCAGCGCGCAGGGGCAGGGTGTCATCGTCGGTGTTGATGACCTGTTCGATGGATTGTCCCAGCGGCAGGCGCACCTCCGCCAGCCAGAGGGCGTGCAGGTGGGCGCGCAGCAGGCTTTCGTTGCTCAGATCGAGTTTCGGCGGACGGACGCTGCCGGCCACCATCTCTTCCCGATGGCGGAAAAAGTACTGGTCGTGCGAGTTGAGCGCGCCGCAGTAGGTGAACACCAGGCCGGCCTGTCCCTGGCGGCCCGCGCGTCCGCTGCGCTGGGCATAGTTGGCCGGCGTGGGCGGGACGTTGCGCAGATGGACGATGTCCAGGTCGGCGATGTCAATGCCCAGTTCCATCGTCGGCGAGCAGACCAGGTAGGGCAGGCGGCGGCCCAGTTCGCTTTCCTTGCGGGCGTCGTTTTCCTCCCAGCGGAAGCGGCGCTCGCGGCGTTCGCGTTCGCCGGCGGCGACCACCTGGGCGGTGTGTTCGCGGGCCTCCAACTGCGCCAGTTCGGCGGCCGTCTCCTGGTAAAAGCGCTGGAAGAAGCGGTTGACCGGCGGCCTGACGGACGAGGCAGCGGCAGAGACGGCGCGACGGGTGTAGATGGGGTCGAAGGGCGGCGGATTGCCATCGCCGCGCTGCCAGCGCAGGCAGGCGGCATCCAGTTGAAAGCGCTGGTGGTCTCCGAGCGGCGGCAGGCGCACCAGCATCCCGTGGCGGACGAGCAGGTCCAGCAGGTTGGCGAGCACGGGCCGGTATTCGTCGGTGGACAGCCCCAGTTCGCGGCGCAGGAAGCGGCCGATGGCGCTGCGCGCGCCCAGGCTGAACCCTTCCTGCGGGCGGGCGGATTCCCCCAGAAGGACGAAATGGTTGGCCGTGCGCAATTCGCTGCCTTCGGGGTCGAGGCCCCAAAACTCGCTCAGATGTTGCTCGCAGCGCCGGCGCAGTTGCTCCTGGGCCTGGGCATCGAGCAGGCGGGCGTTGACGGCCAGTTTGCGGCGGAACTGGTCCAGGATGGCGCGCAGCAACACCTGCCGTGCGGCGGGCGTTTGGGCCGCCAGGGCGGGGTGAAGGCCCCAGGCGGCGTCGTCCTGCGCCAGTTCCTCCAGCCCGCAATAGCCGACGCGCAGCAGGCCGATCTCCTCCAGGTTGGGCTGGACGACGCGCCAGCCGCGCCGCAGGCCCTCGTACAGGCGGTATTCGGTCAGATCGGTGAACGCGTGCCACACTTCCTGCGCCGCCGGCGACGCCGGGTCGAGTTCGGGGTTGCGGGCGATGTCGCGGATCGTCAGGCTGGTGTGCGAGACGGTCTGCCGTGCGACGCGATCTGGGGTGAGGGTTTCTTCTTCCTGCAACGCCCCCACCAGCGCCGAACGCAGCACGGCCAGGTGGATCAGGTCGTTAAAGTGGCCGGCCTGGAGCGAGGCGTCCTGCCGGTTGTCGGTGAAGGTGAGCAATTTGTCGCGCGCCGCGCCGGTGCGGGCGGCATGCCGCAGCAGCGAAGTGGCCAGGATGGTGGTGGCGCTGGAGCGCGCTTCGCTGGACAGGCTGGTCAGTTTGCTGAACTCTCCATCGCGCGCCGTGTAGAATTCGCCGCAGTTGAGGCAGAGCGAGAAGGGTTGCGGCTGGAACCACATCTTGAGCGCGTCGGGGCGGGGGGCGGTGGAGAACGCGCCGTCGGGCAGCACCCAGACGGGGCGGGGGATGCGCTCGCGATAGGTGGATTTCAGCCGTCCGTTCGCCTCGCGCCATTCTTCGGGAATCAGGTCTTTATGCCAATCGTTTTCCGCCGGGGCGGGCATCAGGTATCCGGCCTGGGCCTCCTCGTCCTCCAACCCGAACCCGCCGACCGGGTGGGGATAGAAGCGGTCGTCCAGGCTATGGCGTGTTGCGTATTGCGTGATCTGGATATTTGTGATCCCTCCATAGGCGAACGGGAAGCGGCTACTTTTTCCGCAAAGCGTCCACGAGCCAGCCCAGGAGCGCGCCCCCGGCGGCGGGGTCTGGCCGATGAAGTCGTCAAAGGCTGCCTGGTGGTCGGGCGAGGCGGTGGTGGAGCGGTTGAGGGAGGGGACGAAGGGGTTATGGGGCATCTGTGGGCCTCCGGGCGTGTTGCGTGATTCGGACATTTGCGTCTTTCGTAAAGCAACGAGATTGCATCTTCAGTACTGCTTGCGCTTCCAGCCCATCGTCGGCGGGATTGCCCGGCCCTCGGAGGCGACATCCAGGACAATCGCACCGACCACGTACCGCTCCAGCAGGCGTTGTTCATCCGGGCGACGGGAGGAGACCAGGTTTTCAATCGTTTTGCGCGGGACGCTGCCAGCCAGGTAGGGCGGGGCGAAGGAGCGGAACGGTTCCGTCTGCCCCAGGCGCAGCAGGGCGTAGGCCAGGGCGATCTTGCAGCCGGTGCCGTAGCGCCGGTCAAACTCCGGCTTCAGCATCGTCGGCGCTCCCTGCAGCACCAGCCGAAGCATCGGGTCCGACTCTGCCGCCAGCG
>Ga0209162_1003823_pt1 | contig 11776 bp, 10 predicted proteins | sample YNPNPMetaG_FD_187121 | JGI IMG/M metagenome (GOLD analysis project Ga0209162, IMG submission 187121) | Anoxygenic and chlorotrophic microbial mat microbial communities from Yellowstone National Park, USA - YNP NP MetaG (SPAdes) (version 2) ...
CGGACCTGCCGGTGGGACCGCGCCCGGAAGCGCTGGGTGGCCCACGAGGGGACGATCGAGTATCCGCAGCAGTTCGTGAGCCCCGAGGGGGGACGTCCCGAGGTGCGCAAGGAACCGATCGGACCGGAGGGATACGCCGTCGAGGCGGCCTTCACCCCGGAATCCCTCCGGAAGGGGTCCTCCCTCATGAACCTCGTGGCCTTCTCCCGCCTGAAGCACCTCCTGGAGGAGGCCCGGAGATTCCCCCACATTCCGGCCTGCACCCTGAAGGTCCACGCGCGCCTCGCCTTCCCGCTCTCCGCGCCCGTCCTGGTCCTCCTGGGACTCCCGCTGGTCGTCGCGGCCCACTCCCGGAGCTTCGTCCGGGACCTTTTCTTCTGCTTCCTGGTGGCCCTGGCCTTTTACCTGGCCCATTTCGCCTCCATGATGCTGGGGTACCAGGGCAAGCTCCCCCCCGCCGCGGCGGCCTGGCTCCCCCCGGCGGTCTTCGGGGCCGTGGGGCTGGCCGCCTTCGGGCGGATGCGCACCTGAGGGACCAACGCGGAAGCCCTTCCCTGCGTACCTCCAACAGGCCGCTTCCGCGGGGGGATCCTCAGGGAAGGACCGATCGATGCGCCGAATCCTGCCCGTCGCCGTGGCGCTGGGGACGGCCCTCCCGGCTCCCCAGGAACCCGGTCCCCCCGCCGGAGACCCTTCCTTCCGGGAGATGACCCCGGAGATCCGCGCCGCCGTCGAGAAGGGCCTGGCCTGGCTGGCCCGCTCCCAGAGCCCCAGCGGGGCCTTCGGCTCGGGGAGCGCCCCCGTGGCCACGACGGCGATCGCGGGGATGGCCTTCCTGGCCGGGGGCCATGTGCCGGGCCGGTCCCGGTACGGGGAGAACGTCAAGCGGGCCCTCGTCTTCATCCTCAAGAACGCCGGGCGCAAGGGGTACATCAACGAGGGCCAGGCCCGCGGCATGGGAGGGTCCGGAATGCACGGGCACGGCTACGCGACCCTCTTCCTCGCCGAGTGCTGCGGCATGACCGGGGAGATCCCGGACTTCGAGAACGAGATCCTCAGGGAGAAACTGACGAACGCGATCCGCGTCATCGAGGCGTCCCAGGCCCCCAACGGGGGATGGTACTACGAGCCCGAATCGGGCGGCGACGAGGGCTCCGTCACGGTCACCCAGGTGCAGGCCCTGCGGGCGGCCCGGAACGCGGGGATCCGGGTCCGGCTGGAGACGATCGCCAGGGCCACTGAATACATCAACCGGTCCACCGACTCCAGCGGCCAGACCCGGTACAGCCTGAGCGGGGGCGGCCACACCTCCTTCGCCCTGACCGCGGCCGGCATGAGCGTCCTCAACTTCCTGGGCGCCTACGACAATCCCAAGATCCGGAAGGGGCTGGAGTTCCTCGTCCGGAATCTCCCCGGGGAGGGTCCCTCCGCCTCCACGGGGGCCTGGGGGGGGTGGTACTTCTACGGGCACTACTACGCCACGATCGCCTGCTACCAGGCCGGGACCCCCTACTGGGAAAAGTGGTGGCCCGCCATCAGCCGGGAGCTCCTGCGCACCCAGTCCCCCCCCGGCTGCTGGAAGAACGGGGAAAGCGCCTCCTACGGGGAGGCCTTCGGGACCGGCCTGGCCCTGCAGATCCTCCAGATCCCCAACCGGTACTGTCCCATCTACCAGAGGGGGGCGGATTGAACCCCCGCCCCGTCCGCCTGGTCGTCTTCGACCTGGACGGGACGCTCACCCGCCCCTTCCTCGACTTCCGCCGGATCCGGGAGGAAATCGGGCTGCCCGAACCCCTCTTGGAGAACATGCTGGCCCTCCCCCCGGGACCGGAGCGGGACCGCGCCTTCGCCATCCTCGAACGTCACGAGGAGGAGGCGGCGGAGCGCTCGGAGCTCGCCGAGGACGCCGCCGAGGTCCTGAACTTCCTCCGGCGGCGGGGGATCCTCGCGGCCGTCGTCACCCGGAACTCGCGGCGCTCGGCCCGGAAGATCCTGGGGAAGCACGGGCTGACCTTCGATCTCGTGGTCACCCGCGAGGACGCCCCGGTGAAGCCCCGCCCGGATCCCCTCCGGCTCGTCTGCGACCGCCTGGGCGTGCCGCCCTCCGAGGCCCTCATGGTGGGAGACTACAAGTACGACATCCTCGCCGGGCGGGCGGCCGGCCTGCGGACCGCGCTCCTGCTCCTCGGGGGCCGCCGCCCGCCGTACCTGGAGGAGGTCCGCCCGGACCACCTGCTGGACCGGCTGGGAGACCTCCGGGCCCTGCTCCCCGACGGGGGACCGTTCCCCCCCGGGGGGGCGCCTTCCTGAGGGAGGCCGGGGCCTCCCTCAGAATGGCCCCTCGGGAACCCGACCTGCGGAGGGCGAGCCCTGCGGAACGGCGCGACTCACACCACGAAGCGGTAGCACTCGAAGGCCTCCGCCGCCGCCACGCTGATCTCCCGCCCCCGCATCTCCGCCAGAAGCCGGAGGGCGCCTATCCCTCCCTGCGACGGTTCGGGGCGCAGCTGGGACCGATGGCAGGCGAAGGCCTTCAGCTTCTGCTCCAGAAATTTCCCGCTGATGTCCACGTAGAAGTTCGGGCGGAAGGAGATCGGCCGGCCCCAGGAGAGCTGGGGGGCGTCCGCCACCAGCACGAAGCTCTGGAAGGCCTTCATGCTCGCCAGGTGGGGACGGCACGCCGTGATTCCCGCCCGGTAGACCGCCTCGTGGTCCTGGTTGAAGCTCGGGGCGGGCAGCACGATCATGGTGGGACGCGTCTTCTCCGTGGCCAGCCGCGCCCTCCGCTCGATGGCATCCACGATCTCCCGCCGGGGCAGGGTCTCCAGCCGGAGGTGCAGCCGGTCGTCCTCGAAGACGATCTCCCAGTCGTCCACCCCCAGCACCTTCATGGCCTCCGCCAGCTCGCTCCGCCGCGTGCGCTTGCGGGTGCGGCCGCCCGTGGCGTCGAAGTGGAACAGGTCGCCCGTCGACAGGACCATCACGAAGACCTTTCCCCCCGCCTCCTTCACCCGTGCCATGAGGCCGCCCGCCCCCATCGTCTCGTCGTCCGCATGCGGCGCCACCACCAGCAGCCTCTGCCGGGCCAGGAAGGAGCGCGCCAGCGCATCCATGTCCGCCTCCCTTTTTCCCGCCCGTTCAATCCCGATCGGGCTCGGGATGCCTCAGCGCCCGCCACGACCTCCACAGGACGGTGGCCAGGCGGTTGAACGGGCTCGACCGCCGGCCCGACAGGACCGTGTCCCCCCGCAGGATCCGCTCCCGGACCTCCTCTTCCGAGGAGGCCGTCACCTGGGTCCGGGCCCGGCCCACCTCCCGGGCGAAATGCGCGTCGCTGCCCGCCGTGAGCGAAAGACCGTAGCGCCGGGCGAACTCCATCACCCGGTCCTCCCCCCCGGTCCCCTCGAGGCGGGCCACCCCGGCGTGGCGTGCGTTGAATCCCTCGCAGGCATCCAGCGCCCGGGCCACCCGTTCGTCGATCGTACAGGACCGGGCGAAGGGATGAGGCAGGACCGCGATCCCCCCTTGATCGTGAATGGCCCCCACGGCCTCGAGCGGATCCTCCGCCACGATCCGCTCCCTCAGGAACAGGCCCAGAAGCTCCCCCCCTCGCGTCTCGATCTCCTGCCCCACGACGACCAGGAGATCCCCGCCCGCCGCCCGCCGCGCCTCTTCCGCCCCTCCGATCTCCCCGTGGTCCGTGACGGCGATCCCGTCCAGCCCCCGCGCCCGGGCGACCCGCACCAGGCGGACCGGATCCAGGAACCCGTCGAACGACCAGCACGTGTGCGTGTGCAGGTCCAGGATCACCGCCCGGCCCCCTTCCAGACGCCCACGTAGGGCAGGTCGCGGTAGAACCCCGCATGGTCCAGCCCGTAGCCCACCACGAAACGGTCCGGGATGTCGAACCCCAGGTAGTCCACCCGGACGGGGACGCGCATCCGCGCACGCTTCCGGAGCAGGGCGCAGAGACGAAGGCTCGCCGGCCTCCTCCGGCGGAGAAGCCCCAGGAGGAACGAGGCCGTGCGCCCCGTGTCGACGATGTCCTCCACCAGCACCACGTGCCGTCCCCGGACCGGCTCGGAGAGGCCGTACTCCAGGCGGATCCGGCCCGACGGGGCCGTGCCGTCCCGATAGCTCGAAACGCCCACGAAACCGCAGCGGAGAGGAGGCCCGACCGCCCGTGCCAGGTCGGCCATGAAGACGAACGCCCCCTTGAGAACGCCGATGAGCAGGAGGGGCTTCCCCGGATGGTCCCGCCGGATCCTTCGGCCGAGCGCGCGTACCCGGGCGCGCAGGCGGCGCTCGGGGATGAGCGCCGGGATCGGCCTACTTCTTCTCATCCTTTTTTTCGTCTTTCTTGGGCTCTTCCTTCTTCGGCGGCCGCTTGTCGTGGTTCCAGAGGTCCTCGTCCGCCCCCGTGCCCCCCTCCGCGCCGTCCGCCCCGTAGCTGAGGAGATCGAAGGGCTCGCCCCCGGTGCCCACGGGATTGTACACGAGATAGGCGTCGAAGCCGTCCTTCGGAAGCGCCGGAAGGTATCCCTTCTCGGGCCACCGGGTCACGTAATCGGGCTTGGTCACCAGATCCCGGATCTGCCGGGGATAGGTCCCCTGCTCCTCCTTGAATTTCCGGATGGCCTGGACGGTCTCCTCCAGGCTCCGCCGCGTCTCCGCCTGCTTCGCCGCGACCCACCGGTCGTGGTTCCAGAGGTCCGCGTTCACCCCGCCGCCCCAGCGCTTTCCGTCCTTCCCCAGGCTCACCACGTCGAAGTCGGCGCCGGTGCCGGGATGCTGGTACACCAGCGGACGGCCCCAGGCATCCTTGAGCTCGCCCGCGTAGTATCCCTCCTTCGGGAAGTTCCGGGCATACGTCGGGGGCTTCTGGAGATAGGCCAGGACCTCCGGATACCGCCCCTGCTCCTTCTTGAAGGCCTCCACCGCCGCGGCCACCTTCCCGACCAGGGACCGGGTTTCCTCCACGTCCCGGCGGTCCTTGCGCTCCCCCCACCACTTCTTCCAGGCCTCCAGGACCTTCTCGTCGGCCGCCCGGTCCCCGAGAAACGGGGCCGCCCGCGGTTCGACCTTCTCGTCCTTGCCCCGAAGCTCGGGATCGAGAATCCGCCGCAGCGCGCGGGCGGCATGAAGGCCCAGCGACATCTCCGTGGCCGCGTTCACCTGGGATTCCTCCAGCAGCTTGCCCAGGTCGTCCACCGCCGCGGCGGCCCTGAGGAGCCCCAGGGCATCGGCGGCCGCCGCCGCGATCAGGGGGGCCTGGTCGTCCTCCTCCCCCAGGGGGGCCGACCGCCGGTCCCCCAGCGCCTTGCGGAGCGGCTCCACCCCCTCGACGATCCGCATCAGTCCCAAGGCCCGGATGCACTCGATCTTCAGGTGGCGGTCGGACTCCACCTCCTTGGAGCGGAGGACCTCCAGGAGGGCGCCGGCCGACTTCTCGTCCCCGATCTCGGCCAGGGCGCGGGCCGCCGCGGCGGCGACGGTCGTCCCGAACTCCTCGGAATCCCGAAGCCGCGCCGTCAGGGCCGCCACCGCCTCGGGATGCGGGGCGCGAATCCGCCCCAGGATCTCGCACAGGGCCCGGCGGACGGCCGGCGGCGTCTCCTTCCGGTTGAGCTCCGCCACGATCCCCGGGATCGCCGGCCGTCCGATCTCCACGAGCTCCCCCCACGCCTCGTAGCTCACCGCGCGCCGGTCCGAGCCCAGCCGACGGATCGCCTCCTCGACATCCCGCCTCAGGATCTCCTCCCGCGCCGGCCCCGCCGGGGGGGCGGGATCCTGGGGAACGAGACAGGCCAGGAGCAAGGCGACCGTCTTCATGCGCGGTCCTCCGTATGGGGGTCGCCATTATAAGTGCCCCCCGCAGGGGGGTCAATGAGGCGCCCTGGAGGTGCGCGGACCTTCAAAAAGGCCCCGCCTTTCCGTAGAATCCTTTCGGGGCCCGATCCTCATGCAGAATTTCGCCGACCGCCTCGCGGACGCCGTCCGGAGAAAGAATTCCCGCGTCGTGGCGGGCCTCGACCCGCGCCTGGAGAGCCTCCCCCCCGAATTCCGCCGGAACGACCCCGCCGGGGCGGTCCTGGCCTTCAACACCGAGATCCTCTCCCTCGTGGCCCCCCGCGCCGTGGCCGTCAAACCCCAGATCGCCTTCTACGAGAAGCTCGGCCCCCCCGGACTGGCCGCCTACGCGGAGACGTGCCGCCGGGCCCGCGACCTCGGGCTCCTCGTCATCGGGGACGTCAAGCGCGGAGACGTCCCCGAAACCGCCGCCGCCTACGCCGAGGCCCACCTGTCCACCTTCCCGTGCGACGCCATCACCGTCAACCCCTTCTTCGGAACCGACGGAATCGATCCCTTCCTCCAGGCCGCCGCCCGCACCGGCGGCGGCCTCTTCATCCTGGTGAAGACCTCGAACCCCCGCTCGGGCGAGATCCAGGACCTCCCCGTGGAGGGCCGGCCGCTCTACCTCCACCTGGCGGCCCGCGTGGCCGCCTGGGGGGCGGGACTCCGGGGGGACTGCGGCTACTCCGCGGTGGGCGCCGTCGTCGGCGCCACCCACCCGCGCCAGGCCTCCGAGATCCGCGCCGCCCTCCCCTCGGCGTTCTTCCTCGTCCCCGGCTACGGCGCCCAGGGCGCCTCCGCGGAGGACCTCCGCCCCTGCTTCAACCCCGGCGGCCTCGGGGCGATCGTGAACTCCTCCCGCGGCCTCGTCTTCGCCTGGGAGAAAGGCCCCTTTCAGGGAATGCCCTGGCGGCAGGCGGTCGAGCACGCCCTCGTCGCGATGCAGAACGACATCAACCGGGCCCTGGGCCTCGGACCGTGACCATGGACGACCTCCCCCCGACCCCGCGGACGGCCGCCGGACGATGATCCTGCTCTTGACCTTCCTCTTCGCCGTCTCCTTCCTGACGGCGGCGGACGCGGTACCCTGGGTGATCCGACTGGCCCGGAGCCGGGGATTCCTGGACCACCCGGGCCCGCGAAAGATCCACGCGGAGCCCGTCCCCTACGGAGGCGGCCTGGCGGTGGCGGCCGGATTCCTCCTCCCCCTCCTCGGCGGCGTCCTGGCCGCCCACCTCCACCTGCACCGAGGATGGTTCCCCTCCCTGCCGCCGGCGATTTCCGACGCCGTGGCCGCCGTCCCCGGCCGCACCCCCCTCCTCCTGGTCTACACCCTCGGGTCGCTCGTGATCCTGACGCTCGGACTGGCCGACGACCGGCGACCCCTCTCCCCCTGGCACAAACTGGCGGTGGAATCCCTGGTGGCGGCGGGCGTGGCCGTGGGGGGGGAACGGCTGGAACTCTTCGGACTGGGTCCCGTCCCCGCCGTGCTTTTCACCATCCTCTGGATCCTGACGGTCACCAACGCCTTCAACCTGCTTGACCACATGGACGGCCTTTCCGGCGGCGTGGCCGTGGTCGCCGGCCTGGGGTTCCTCGTCGTGGCCTTCCAGACCCACCAGTACCTCATCGCGCCCGCGGCCGCCTGCCTCGTGGGCGCCTGCGCCGGATTCCTCCTGTTCAACCTCCCCCCGGCGCGGATCTTCCTGGGGGACGCCGGAAGCCTCTTCGTCGGATTCTGGATGGCCTGCCTCACCGTCTCGCTCACCTTCTACCAGGCCCCCTACCGTCTCTACACCTACTTCGTGCCCCTGGCGATCCTGGCCGTCCCCCTGTTCGATACCGCCGCCGTGATCCTCCTCCGCCTGCGCCGTGGACGTCCGATCTTCGAGGGGGATACGAACCACCTGGCCCACCGGCTCACGGCCCTGGGCCTGCGTCCCCTCCCGGCGGTCCTTACGATTTACGCCCTGTCCTTGTCCACGGTGCTGTCGGCGGCGCTCCTCTACCACGTCGGGGAAGCGGGCGCCTGGATCGTCCTGGCGCAGCTGCTGCTCACGTTCGGCATCATCACCCTTTTGGAGGCGGCCGGCCGTGCCCGCCCATCCCGGGATGCCTGACCGGGCGCCGCCCCTCCTGGACCGCCTCCCCCCCGTTCTCCTGGCCGCCGGGATCACGCTGCGGTGGCTGACCGCCGGGGAGACGGCCGCGGGGACCCATCTTTTGGTGGACCTCTTCGTCTGGACGGCACTGGCCGCCCGGCTGGCCTCCGGGGCCCTCCGCGGGGGGATTCCCTGGAGGTGCACGGGGGCCGAGTTCGGCCTGATCGCGCTCGTCTTGGCGGGACTCGTTTCCCTCCTGAGGGCCTCCTGCACGTTCGTCGCGGTCGATCCGGCCCTGTCCTTCCTCTACGGGGCCCTCCTCTATACGCTGACCCTACAGACCCCCGGACCGGTCTCCCTTCTCCGCCTGGTCTCCTCCTCCGCGTTCGCCCTGGGGGTGTACGCCCTGATCCAGTTCTTCATCCTGTTCCCGCAGACCCGGGCCGAGTTCCCCCGCCTACCCGTCGACGTGGCGCGCCGGCTGGAGGCACGGGAGGTGATGGCCACCTTCTTCTACCCGAACACGTTCGGCGGCTATCTGGCCTTCGTCCTGCCCCTCCTGGCCGGGCTGCTTCTGGATTCCCGCACCGCGGGACTCCGGGGCCTCGTTCCCACCGCCGCGGCGGCGGCGACGGGGCTGGCGGCGATGGCCATGACCGGTTCCGCCGGGGCCTGGACCGCCCTGGGGATGGGAACCGTGGCCTTCGCGGTGCTCGCGGCCACCCGGCGCCGCGGTCGCTCTTGGGCCGTGGGGGCGGGGGCGGCGGTCGCCCTGCTCGGGGCCGCGGGACTGGCCGCCGCCCTGCCCCGGCTGGCCCAGCGGAGCCTCTCCTTCCGCCACCGCCAGGCCTATTGGACGGCCGCCTTCCGGATGTTCCGGACCTCCCCGATGCTGGGGGTGGGACTGGACAACTTCCAGGACTACTACCCCGAGTTCAAGCCGGAGATCCCCCAGGAAACCCGGAAGGTCCACAACGACTACCTGCAGCTCCTGGCCGAGACGGGGGCGGCGGGACTCCTCGCCTTCTTGGCGGCGGTCGGCCTCGCCCTCCGCCCGGCCCTGTGCCGGGAGGAGGCGGTGCCGGTGGAGCGCCGGGAGGATTCTCCCCCGGCATTCCTGGCGGCCTCGGGCCTCGCCGCATTCCTCCTGGCCCCCGCGGTCGGGGGTCGGATCGCCTTCGGGCCGGCCCTGGTGACCGGGGCGGTCTGGCTGGCGTTCTTCCTCCTCTGGCGCCCCCCGTCCGGTCCTCCGGTCTTCACGCGTGTCGGCCTGGCGGCCGGCTTGGCGGCCCTCCTGGCCCACTTGGCCGTCGACTTCGACCTGAGCGACCGCGGGGTGTCGGCCACCCTCTTTTTGGGCCTGGCGCTCGGGAGCGTCCTGCGCGGGACGCCCCCGGGGGTGCCGCTGTCCCGGGGGGTATCCGCCGGGGCCGCCGCCGTTCTCGCGGTCCTGGTCCTGCCGATCTCGCTGTGGATGGTCCCCCGCTGGATCGCCGCCGAAAGCGCCGTCGACGAGGCCCGCGAGGCCCTGGAACGGTTCGAGGAGGAGTCCCGCCGGGGGAACCTCGACACCCTCGCCCTCTCCCGTGCGCTCCTCCTCTCCGAGGAGGCCCGCCGGAAAAACACCCTCGAGGCCGACGCGATCCTTCTCCAAGCCCGGGCCCAGTTCCGATTCTGGGATCTCCTGCGCCGGAGGAACCCCGCCGACGAGGGGGAGCTCCGGCGGCAGGAACAGATCGTCCTCCTGACGCTGGAAGACGCCCTGCGGATCCGCCCCCGCGACCTGGGGGCCTGGGGGCTGAAGGTGTGGGGGCACCGGGAGTTCCGGCAGTTCTACCTGGAGAGGGCCTCCGGGGGAGGGGGGAGCCGCGAACGGTGCCTCGCCTGGGCGGAAACGCACCTGGCAGAGGCCCTCGAGACGCAGCGCCGGGCCCTGGCCCTCTACCCCACCTGGGCCTTGAACGTCTACACGATGGCGCGCCTCCTGGATTTGCGGGGCGAGGAAGCCGAGGCCGTCGCCCATTACCGGCGGGCCCTGGAGCTGCACCGCCGGGCCGCGGCCGAACCCTGGAGCACGGGGCGGCTGGAGCTTCCCCCCCTCCCGCTGGCCCGGACACTCCGGCGGCTGGACCGTCCCCTGGAGGCCCACGAGAGCCTCCGGCTCCACCTGCGCCGGCTCGTCGGGGGACTCCCCCCCGAGGAGGCCCGCCGCCGGATCGAGCGGTGCCGGCACTGGCCCGAGCTCCTCGGCGGGGCCGGGGACGAGCGGGACGATCTCCTGCGTCCCGTGATCGAAGACGCGACCGATCGTATACTCAGGACCCTGCCTCCCTGAGGCGGGGACGGGGACGCCATGGACTACGAGCTGGTGGCCGGAATCGAGACCCACGTCCAGCTCAAGACCCGGACCAAGCTGTTCTGCGGCTGCCCGGTGAGATTCGGGGCCCCTCCCAACACGCTGGTCTGCCCCGTGTGCCTGGGCCTGCCGGGGGCGCTGCCGGTCCTCAACCGCGGCGCCGTGGACCTGGCCCTCCGGGCCGCCCTGGCGCTCCATGCCACGGTCGCCCCGCTCACCCGGTTCGACCGGAAGCACTACCACTACCCGGACCTCCCCAAGAACTACCAGATCTCGCAGTACGACCTGCCCCTTTCGCGGAACGGCTGGGTGGAGCTCGAGGGCGGCCGGAAGATCGGGATCCTCCGCATCCACCTGGAGGAGGACGCGGGGAAGCTGCTCCACCCGGAAGGGGAGGGGCGCAGCCTGGTGGATCTGAACCGCACCGGGATCCCCCTCCTGGAGGTCGTGACGCGCCCCGACCTGCGGTCCTCCGAAGAGGTCCACCAGTATCTGACGTCCCTCAAGACGATTCTCCGGTACGCCGGCGTTTCGGACTGCGACATGGAGAAGGGGGAACTCCGCTGCGACCTCAATCTGTCCGTCCGCCCCCGGGGGCAGGACCGGCTGGGCGTGAAGACCGAGATCAAGAACGTGAATTCGTTCCGGTTCGCCAAGGACGCGATCGACTACGAGTACCGCCGCCAGGTGGGGGTGCTGGAATCGGGGGAACCGGTGGTCCGGGAAACCCGCCTGTGGGATGCCGAAAAGGGGGTCACTCGGCCCCTGCGGTCGAAGGAAGAGGCGCACGACTACCGCTACTTCCCCGATCCCGACCTCCCGCCGGTGCGGATCGACCCGGAGTGGATCCGGCGGGCGCAGGCCTCGCTGCCGGAACTTCCGGGGCCCAAGCGGGCGCGCCTGGAGCGGGAATACGGGCTGAGCCCTTACGACGCGAGGATCCTGGCGGAGGACCGGACCCTGGCGGACCTCTTCGAGCCGGTCGCCCGGAGCACCGGCCGGCCCAAGGCCGCGGCCAACTGGCTCATCAACGACCTCCGCAGGGTCCTGAACGAGCGCCGGATGCTTCTGGAGGAGGCGAAGCTGACCCCCGAGGGACTCTCCGAGCTGATCGCCCTGGTGGAGGGAGGCCTCCTGACGGGGACCGCCGCCCGGGAGGTGTTCGCGGAGATGGTCGCGGCGGGACGCCCGCCGGGGGAGATCGTACGGGAGAAGGGCCTGGGCCGGGTCTCCGATGCGGCCACCCTGGAGGCGGCGGCCCGGGACGCGATCGAGGCCAACCCCCGGGCGGCGGCCGACTTCCGGGCGGGCAAGGCGGCGGCGCTCAAGGCGCTCCTGGGCGCGGTGATGAAAAGGACCCGGGGGCGGGCCGACCCGGGGCGGGCCGAGGAGATCCTCCGGCGCCTCCTGGGATGAGGCTCACGCCTCCCGGCGGGCCGGGCCCGCCGGCGCCGCCCCCTGGGGC
>Ga0209162_1003831_pt1 | contig 11756 bp, 10 predicted proteins | sample YNPNPMetaG_FD_187121 | JGI IMG/M metagenome (GOLD analysis project Ga0209162, IMG submission 187121) | Anoxygenic and chlorotrophic microbial mat microbial communities from Yellowstone National Park, USA - YNP NP MetaG (SPAdes) (version 2) ...
GTTAGCATCCCGGAGTCAAAGCTTTAGCTGGTTGCAGGGCGTGCCCGTGATACCCTGCCTGAAGGCTCGACTCCAGCCCGGAGGAACGCGCTGTTCGTGTTGGTCTATGACGTTCAAGACGTGGTGAAAACCTACCCCGGCCAGGCCCGCCCGGCCAACGACCACGTCTCGCTGCAAATCCAGGAAGGTGAGATCTTCGGCCTGCTGGGCGACAACGGGGCCGGCAAGACCACGCTCGTGCGCCAGATGGTGAACCTGCTGCGCAGCGATGCGGGAAGCATCACCCTGTATGGTCGCCCGGTGGCTCATGATCCACTCCACGTACCCCTGCTCGTGGGCTACATGCCCCAGGAGAGCCACGCGCTGAACAACCTCTCCGTGGGCGAGGCGCTCTTCTTCACGGCCCACCTGCGCGGGCTGAGCCGCGCCGACGCGCGCCGGGAACGCGACGCGCTCCTGGAACTCTGGCAGATCGGCGACCTGCGCGACAAGTACAGCTCGCGCTTGTCCGGCGGCCAGCGCCGGCTCCTGCGATTGGCCGTGGCGACGGCCGGCTCACCGCCGGTGCTCGTGCTGGACGAGCCGACCAACGACCTGGACCCGCAGCGCCGCAAGCTGGTCTGGGACGTGCTGCGCCATCTGAACGGGGAGCGCGGCACGACCATCATTTTCATCACCCACGACGCCATCGAAGCTGAGAAGGTCATCCAGCGTGTGGGTATCCTGCGCGATGGTCGGCTGGTGGCCGTGGGCCGGCCCAGCGACCTCAAGCAGGCCGTGGACCGCAAGCTGCGCCTGGAGCTGATCTTCCCGCCCGATAGCTCGCCGGACCTGCCGCCTGGCCTCGTCCGGCGCGAGGTTCAACCCGGGCGCTGGGTGGTGTTGTTGGATTGGTCGGACGCGACGACCGTCCTGGGCCAGTTGAACCTGGCGCACCTGGACGATTTCCGGCTCTACTCGGCCACGCTGGAGGACCTGTACCTGCACTATGCCACACTCGCAGAAGCTCCACGCATTTCGGGGTCGAGCCTTTAGGCGGCCAAAGCCGGCTGAAGCCTCTACTCCAGGTCTGAACGGCGTGGTTCGCAAGCCACCCTCGCTCCTCGTGCAGTTGATGGATCTGCTCCTGATCGAGTTGACCAACTGGCGCTGGTCGTGGCGTTCGCTGGTCATCACCGGGGCGATCACGCCGCTGCTCAGCGTCGTGGCCCTGGGCTTCTTTGCCCGCGACTCCGGCCGGGACACCCTGGCCTACGTGCTGACCGGCAGCCTGGTGATGTCGCTGATGTTCGCCAACATGGGTAACGTCAGAAGCCATTTCGCGTACCTTCGCTTCATGGGCGCGCTGGACTACTTTGCCACGCTGCCGATCCAGCGGTACACGCTGATCCTGGCGGTGGTCCTGTCGTTCCTGCTGCTCTCGCTGCCCAGCCTGGTGGCGACGGCCCTCGCCGGCGCGCTCGTGCTCGGCGTGCCCATCGCGCTGCACCCGATCATCCTGGCCGTGATCCCGGCCTGCGCGCTGCCATTGGCCGGCATCGGCGCGCTGCTCGGCCTTATCGCCCGGACGCCGGAGGAAGGCAGCTCGCTCAACCTCCTGGTCACGATGGTGCTGCTGGGCCTGGGGCCGGTGATGATCCCGCCGGACCACCTGCCCGGCACGCTGGTCGCGCTCGGCCGGCTCAGCCCGGCCACCTACGCCGCGTCGGCCCTGCGACAGGCCCTCATCGGGCCGGTGACCGGGCAAATCGTGGTTGACCTGGCGGTCCTGGCCGGGCTGACCGTAGTCATCTTCTGGCTGGTGGGCCGCAAGATGGACTGGCGACAGGGTTAGAGACCATGCGTATCGGCATTGATTACACCCCGGCTATCACGCTGGGCGCCGGCATCGGACGCTACACCCGGGGCCTGGTCCAGGCTCTATCCGAGTTGGACCGGGAGAACGAGTATGTGCTGTTTGCCACAGTCAGGTCGCAGGTCGCAAGTCGCAAGTCGCAAGTCGCAAGTAAGTCCCAAAGCCCAAACCCCAAACCCCAATCTACCAACTTACCAATCTACCAATCTACCAACTTACCAATCTACCAATCTACCAACTTACCAATCTACCAATCTACCAATTTCCACTACCGCCCTATCCCGGTCAGCCCCCGGCTCATGGCGATCTTCTGGCACCGGCTCCGCATCCCGCTGCCGGTGGAGGCGTTCATCGGGCCAGTGGACGTCTTCCACTCGCCGGATTTCGTGCTCCCGCCGCAACGCCGGGGCGCGCGCCTCCTCACCGTCCACGACCTCACCTTCATGCGCTACCCGGAGGGCGCCACGCCGGAACTGCGCCGCTACCTGAACGCCGTCGTGCCCCGGTCGGTCAGGCGGGCCGACCTGGTGCTGGCCGATTCGGAGAGCACGAAACGCGACCTGGCGGAACTGCTGGACGTGCCGCCGGAGAAGGTGCGGGTGGTCTACGCCGGGGTGGAGCCGCGCTTCCGACCCAGCTTTGACGACGAATTGCTCAGGCAGGTGGCCCGGCGCTACGACCTGGACCCGCCGTTCATCCTCACCGTGGGCACGTTGGAGCCGCGCAAGAACCTCCAGCGACTCTTCGCCGCCTATGCCCTCCTGCGCCAACGGATGCACTTTGCGCCCCGGCTGGTGGTGGTGGGAGCCACGGGCTGGCTCACCGGGGGCATCTTTGCCGCCCTGGAGGAATCCGGGATCAAAGAGCACGTGCAGTTCCCCGGCTACGTCGCCGACGAGGACCTGCCGGCCGTCTATAACCTGGCCTGCCTCTTTGTCTTCCCGTCACTCTACGAGGGCTTTGGCCTCCCGCCGCTGGAGGCGCTGGCCTGCGGCGTGCCGGTAGCCTGCTCTCACGCCTCATCGCTACCAGAGGTGGTGGGCGATGCGGCCCTCACCTTCGACCCGACAGACGTGGAGGCGATGGCCGACGCCATGCTGCGCCTCCTGACCGACAGCGAACTGCGCGCCGACCTCATCAGCCGGGGGCGAGACCAGGCCACGCATTTCACCTGGGCCGCTGCCGCGACCAACTTGTTGGCTGCATATCGTGAGGTGGCGGCATGAGGCACGATGCAGGATACAGGAGCGGGGCGTTGGCAGTGTTGTTGCTGATGGTATCGCTGGCCGGGTGCGCGCCGGGGTTGAGGCCGACGACGGTGTCGCTGACCCTGGTGCCGGAGAATGCGTTCCAGCGGCCCGGCCCGGCGGTGCTGACCTCGCCGGTGCGCGGGTTGTACGGCGCGGCCGGCGATAGCTACCCGCAGGTGGACGTCTACCAGCTTGGCGAAAAGGACCTGGCCTGGACGCCGGTCTACCTGGACCGGCCTTTGTCCGTGGAGCCGCTGGCCTACGTCTCCGTCCAGGGCACGCCGGGCCTGGTGGCCGATGGCCTGTCGCGCCTGACGGTGTCCGCTTGGGAACGGTTGCCATTGGATCGCAGAGCCATCGAGCAAGCGTGTGCGGCGGCCATCCGCGAGAACGCCGCCGCCATCCAGGGAGTGAACCTGGGGCCTCTGGCACACCCCGGCTACACCGAATCCACCGCCGCCTGGCGGCCGGACGCCGCAACCCTGTCCAGCCCGCAGCCCAATCTCGTGGCCGTGGACGCCGGCCGTCAGCAGGCGGTCTGTCGCTGGCAAGGCCCCACACTGCCGGCCGTGAAGCCGCTGGTCACGCGCTGGCTGGTGCTCTACCCGGTCTACGATCTGCCGGCCGGGCGCGTGGCGCGGATCATCGTCACCATTGAGGGCCAGGTCGAGGAGTGAACGACCGCCGACCGCGGGCGGCTGTCCGTCGTCGGCGGTTTTGAGGGTAATGCCCGTGCGCATCGCCATCAACACCCTGCTGCTGAGCGAGCCGGACACCGGCAGCGGGCAGTACATCGCCCACCTGCTGCGGGCCTTTGCCGCACGCGGCGGCGAGAATGAGTATGTGCTGCTACAGCGGGAACGACCATCACTCCCGGCCCCTCTCCCTGCCAGAGAGAGGGGAGCGGCTCCCTATCCCCCACGGGGAGAGGGCTGGGGTGAGGGGCGTTTCCACTCCCTCGCCATCCGCTCCCCGCTCCACGGCCGCCACGCCGGGCTGGACAAGGTCTGGTGGGAGCAGCTCAGCTTTCCCCGGGCCTGCGCCCACCTGCGCGCCGACGTGGCCCACGTGCCGTATTTCGCCTCGGCGCTGTGGCCCCGGGTGCCCACGGTCGTCACCGTGCTGGACCTGATCCCGCTGATCTTGCCGGAATACCGCACCTCGGCGCTGGTGCGACTCTACACCGCCCTGGCGGTGCGCTCCGTCCGGCGCGCCACGCGCCTCATCGCCATCTCCGAGTGGAGCAAGCGCGATGCGGTGCGGCTGCTGAAGGTGCCGGAAGAGCGGGTCCACGTGGTCTATCTGGCTGCCGACGAGCGGTTCCGGCCGGTCGCCGACCCGGCGGCCCGGGCCGATCTGCGGGCGCGGCACGGTCTGGGTGAGCGATTCGTCTTTTACCTGGGCGGCTTTGACGCGCGCAAGGACGTGGCGACGCTGGTGCGGGCCTTTGCCGCCGCGCGCGACGAGCTGCCGGGCTGGCAGTTGGTCATCGCTGGCGGGCTGCGACCCCACAGCGCACTGTTCCCCGACCCGCGTCCGGTGGCCCGCGAGCTGGGCCTGCGCATCGTAGAAGCTCCGGCGCGCGACCCCGAAGCCGATGTGGTCTTCCCCGGCCGCATCTCCGAGGCCGACAAGCCGCTGTTCTACGCGGCGGCCGGCGTCTTTGCCTTCCCCAGCCGTTACGAGGGGTTCGGCCTGGACCCGCTGGAGGCGCTGGCCTGCGGCGCGCCGGTCGTCTGCTCCGACGCCACGTCGCTCCCGGAGGTGGTGGGGGATGCCGCCCTGCTCGTCCCGCCCGGCGACGTGCCCGGCTTTGCCGCCGCCATCATCCGGGCCGCCACCGATGACGCCCTCCGCGCCGAACTGCGCGCGCGTGGCCCCCTCCAGGCCGCCCGCTTCTCCTGGTCCCGCACCGCCGCAGAAACCCTGGTCGTGTATCGTGAAGCAGCCCAAGAGCCTGTGACCTGAGACCTGTGACATGCGAGTAGTGATGCTCTCCAAAATGGTCGTCGTGGGCGCCTACCAGCGCAAGCTGGAAGAGATCGCCGCACACCCGAACGTGGACCTCACCGTCATCGTGCCGCCGTATTGGCAGGAAGAGGTGCGCCGGCTGGAGTTGGAGCGCAGCCACACCGCCGGGTATCGCCTGGAAGTGCTGCCCGTCGCCTTCAACGGGCACTTTCACGTCTATTTCTACCGGGGCCTGGGCCGACGGTTGAAGGAACTGCGGCCAGACGTGCTCCACGTGGACGAGGAGGCGTACAACCTGGCTACCTGGCTGGCGTTCCGGGCCGGCCGCCCGGTGGGCGCGCGCTGCCTCTTCGTCACCTGGCAGAACATCGCCCGGACCTACCCGCCGCCGTTCCGGTGGTTCGAGCAGGCCGTCTACCGCCAGGCGGCCTATGCCCTGTGTGCCAACGCGGAATCCACCGTCGTGCTGCGCAGCAAGGGCTACACTGGCCCCCTGGCCGTCTTCCCCCAGATGGGCGTGGACCCGGCCGTCTTCTGCCCCGATCCGGCAAACCTACCCCCATCCCCCTCCCTGCCAGGGAAGGGGGTGCAGCTCCCCCCTCTCCTGACAGGAGAGGGGCCGGGGCCATGGTCCGGCGAAGCCGGGGAGAGGTTCGCCATCGGCTTCTTCGGGCGGCTGGTGGAGCAGAAGGGGCTGCTGGTGCTCCTGGACGCGCTGGCCGGGCTGGACGCGCCCTGGCATCTCTACCTGGTGGGCGACGGGCCGCTGCGCCCGGCGTTGGAAGCGCGTGTGGCCGCACTGGGACTGACCGGCCGGGTCACGTTCGACCCGGGCGTGCCCTCAGCCCAGATGCCGACCTACCTGCGACGCATGGACGCGGTGGTGCTCCCCTCGCTCACCCGGCCCAACTGGAAAGAGCAGTTCGGGCGCATCCTCATCGAGGCCATGAGCTGCGGCGTGCCGGTAGTCGGTTCTGATTCCGGCGAGATCCCCCACGTCATCGGGGCGGCTGGCCTCATCGCCCGCGAGGGAGACGCGGCCGATTGGCGCGACAAGCTGGCCCGGCTGGCCGCCGACCCGGCGCTACGGGCCGCGTTGGGCCGGGCCGGGCGCGAGCGCGTGCTGGCCCACTACACCCAGGCCGCCGTCGCCGCCCAGACCGTGCTCGTCTACCGGGCCGTTGCCGCGAGCAGTGAGCCTGATGCCCATCTTGAGCAACTCGAAAACTGATCTGCCTGACCTATAGACAACGGCCCCAAAATAGTGTAATATATGAGCAGCGGGGAGATGGATGGGCGCATAGAGACGAGACCCGACCACGTCTCTCGCCGGTGGAGAACGCATGAGAGATAGCACCCTGGACACCAGGCCGGTGAGTCGGCTTGTGTCCACGACAACAATTGGAACCGGTACGGCGAACGGCCGTCTCCTCTATTTCCTGCGCCGGGCTTATCCGGTATTGGCCACGGTTACGGCAGTCATAACCGATATTGTGCTCATCAATGTGGCCTTTGCCCTGGCGTATTACACCCGGTATGAACTGCGTCTCCTGCGCGAGATGGCCGTTGAGAACTATGTCCCCTTCAATGCCTACCCCTTGCAAGAACTCTCCCTGACCGCCATCCTCCTGATCATTTTTACCCTGGAGGGCCTGTATAACCGCCGGCGGCCTAATTCCTGGTTCGAGGACGTCTACACCATCGCCAAAGCCACCTTCTTTGGCATCGCCATGATGATCGTGGTCGTCTTCCTGGCCCAGCCGTTCTTTTATTCCCGGCTGATCTTTGTCTACACCGGCGTGTTCACTGTGATCTTGCTGGCTACGGCCCGGCTGGTCGGCCGCGTAGTGCGAGGCCGGCTGCGGCGACGGGGCTTTGGCATGACCCGGACGTTGGTGGTGGGGGCCGGTGAGGTGGGGCGAGCCGTCATGCGCAATGCCATCGCCCGGCCAGACCTGGGCTATCAGGTGATCGGCTTTGTGGACGACGATCCGGAAAAGTTCACCACCGACCTGGGCCGCTTCAAGGCCCTCGGTTCCACCTATGACACCGCGCGCGTGGTGCAGGAGCAAGACATTGACCTGGTGATCATGACCCTGCCCTGGATCTTCCATCGCAAGATCATGGACATCATGCAGGAGTGCGAGAAACGACGGGTGGGCTTTAAGCTGGTCCCGGATATGTTCCAGATGAGCCTGAGCCAGGTAGGGGTGGATGATATTGATGGCATACCGCTGATCACGGTCCGGGAGGTCTCTATCCCGCTCTGGGGACTGGTGGTAAAGCGCGCCATTGACATCGTGGTGTCTTTCCTGGGCTTACTGTTCCTGTCGCCGGTGTTGATCACCATCGGGCTGTTGATCAGGCTGGACTCGCCGGGGCCGGCCCTGTTCCGGCAGACCCGGGTAGGCAAAGGTGGGCGTCATTTCACCGTCTACAAGTATCGCACCATGCGTCAGGGCGCAGAGGACGAACTGGAACAGTTGGCGACCCTCAATGAGGCCACCGGCCCGCTATTCAAGGTCCGGAAAGATCCCCGCGTCACGCGGGTCGGCTATTGGATCCGACGGTTCAGCATTGATGAGATCCCTCAGCTCATCAATGTGCTACTGGGCCAGATGAGTCTGGTGGGACCACGTCCGCCTCTGCCCCGGGAGGTAGCCCAGTACGAGGAATGGCACAAGAAACGGCTGGAGGTATCGCCGGGGATGACCAGCCTGTGGGCTGTCAGCGGCCGCAGTGACATCCCCTTTGATGAGATGGTGATGCTGGACATCTACTACATCGAGAACTGGTCACTGCGTCTCGACCTCACCATCATCCTGCGGACCTTGCCGGCAGTCCTGACGGCAGCCGGGGCCTATTAGTTGGGCGAGGCGCGTCTTTTCGTAACCGCCTGCCCTCCCGCAGGTTGGAGCGCAATGATCAGGCCGGACGCCGCAGGCGTGCCTCAATGACCACCGGATCGGTTGCCAGCCCCGTTCTAACCTGCGGGATGGTTCAAGCAACATGAGCAAAGCCAAAGAATACTACCGTTTGCAGCAGTTAGATTCAGCCATTGATGCGAAAACGGCCCGACTGGCTGCTGTGACTGCTGCCCTAGGCCTGCGCGATAAGGTGGACGCCCTCCAGGCAATGTTCGAGCAGACCCAGGCAGCGTTGAACGAGGCCCGGTCCCGTCAACGCGACCTGGAATGGGAGTTAGAGCAGGTCAAACAGAAGCTGGCCCAGGTGGAAAAAAAGATGTATGGCGGCGCAGTGACCAACCCCCGGCAACTGGACGACCTGCGCCAGGAGGCAGAACACCTGCACCGGCGGCGTGACGAGCTGCAAGACCAGATCCTGGAAGCCATGATGATCGTGGAGGAACTGGAGGAGCAGGCCGGCACGCAACACGAAGTCTGGACCGGGGCGGAGCAGGTCTGGGCCGAGGAGCAGGGGGCCTTGCGGGCGGAAGAAGCCACCCTGCGGGAGGAACTGGCCGCCCTGCGCGTTGAGCGGCAGAGCCAGACCGAGCGCCTGGATGTGGCCGGCCTGGACAGGTATGAGTATCTACGGACCAAAAAGGGCGGTCTGGCCGTGGTCCTTTTGCAGGGTTCTAATTGTGCTGGCTGTCACCTGACGTTGCCCGCCGCCGATGTGCAAAAGGTGCGCACGGACGCCGTAGTTAACCTGTGCCCGCATTGCGGGCGCATTCTGGTCTACGCCGGGTTAGTATAGGAGTTCTGGTGTATCAGGTTTGCGTCCAGCGCCACTTTGATGCGGCCCACTATCTGCGTAACTATGGCGGTAAATGCGAAACCCTTCACGGCCACCGCTGGCAGATCGTGGTCTGTGTAGCGGCCGAGGAGTTGAACGACTCAGAGCTTGCCTTTGACTTCACTGAGCTAAAACGCGTGGTGGATGGTATCATCGCCGGGTTCGATCACGTGTGTCTCAATGACGTTCCCCCGTTCGACAAGCTCAACGCCACCTCGGAGAACATCGCCCGGGTTATCTACGAGCGGGTGGCCGCCGCTTTGCCCCAGGTGCGTGTCGCCCAGGTCACCGTCTACGAGTCGCCAGATGCCTGGGTGACTTATTCCTGACCCCAAAGTAACTGCCTGCCCTCCTACAGGCTGGGGCACCATGGGCCAGCCAGACGCCGGCAGGACTGCCCCAATGACCGGCTGCATCGGTTGCCTTTCTAACCTGCAGGAGGGTTCAGGGTAGGCCCCCAAAAAGAAACCCGTTGCCGTGGAGCCATCCACAGACAACGGGTTTCCGCCTTTTTGTAACAGATTTTGATCAGGCTTTAGAGGTTGATATAGCTCACATAGACATTGCCGCCGGTCCAGGTGTCCCCGCCGGTCCAGGTATCCCCGCCGGTCCAGGTATCCCCGCCAGTCCAGGTATCCCCGCCAGTCCAGGTGTCCCCGCCGGTCCAGGTATCCCCGCCAGTCCAGGTATCCCCGCCGGTCCAGGTGTCCCCGCCGGTCCAGGTGTCCCCACCGGTCCAGGTCTGCCCTCCCAGCCAGATCACACCGCCGGTCCAGGTATCGCCACCTGTCCAGATAAGGTTGCCAGTCCAGGTATCGCCGGTGAACCAGCACAACTGCTGCGAACCCGTCCAGGTATCGCCGTTCGCCCAGATCAGATCATCGGCCAGGACATCGGCGCGACCGATGCAGTAAGCATTCGGGTCCAGGCCGGAGTTAGCCGTGCCGACCTCCGTGGACAGGGCGGCCGCCTTGGCGTTAACATAACCACACCCCTGGCGTAGCGGGCTGTAGAAGAGTCCCAGCTCCGCGTTACCGCCCACCCAGGCTGTCACCATCAGCCGATACTTGACCACATCCGGCGAGGTATCAGGATGCTTGTCCAGCATCAGGGCCACAACTCCACTGGTTACGGCCGCCGAAGCCGAGGTACCGCTGATCTTGAACGCCTTTTGCCGCGGGCCGATGATGCTATCTGGATACTGCTGCGCCATCGTGCAGTTTGGCGAGGCCAGCAGAGAGCATACGCGCACCCCAGGCGCCACAACGTCCGGCTTGACAAAGTTGTCCAACGTGGGGCCGCTGGAGGAGAACGGCGCGATATAGTCGTCGGAGCGGTCCCCCGGCGTATCTTTGGTATGGACTGCCCCGACGGTGATTATATAGGGGTCGTTGCCCGGCGCGGTGATGGTGGCCGGGTTCGGACCGGTGTTCCCGGCTGCCGTCACCACCACGATCCCGTTGCGCCATACGGCCTCGGCAGCCTGATCCAGGGCATCAAAGAAGTACGGGCATACCACTTCGGCGTGGAGAGACAGGTTCACCACGCGGATGTTGAACCGGCTCTTGTTCTCCACCACCCATTGCAAGCCCTGGATCACGGTCGAATAAGCTCCCTGGCCGTTGGCATCCAGCACGCGCACGGAGACCAAACGGGCATCCGGGGCCAGTCCCATGCGCACGCCCTGCCGCCGATCACGCCAGTTGCTGCCGATGATGCCGGCCATGAGCGTCCCGTGGCCGTGTGGGTCACGGAACCGGGGGCCATTCGGTTCCACAAAGTCCACGCTCCCCGGAGGGTGCAACTTCAAGTGGGGTTTGCGTTCAATACCCGTGTCCACCACCGCCACGGTGATCCCCTTGCCGGTGATGCCGTGACGATGCAACCAATCCGCTTCCACATCCAGGGCGGGCAGGTTTAGCAGGTTCACCTCATCCTCATCATCGCTGAGGGTGCCGCTCACTTTCACCCCGATGTCCCGCGAGATGCGCGAGACGGCCGGGTCTGCCCGCAGGCGTGCCAGGGCCGCCCCATTTACCCGGGCCGCCACGCCGTTGATGATCCATAACTCTGCTGTCACCTCGCCGCCGGCCCGTTGCACGGCCGCCGCCGCCGCCTTACTACCAGCCTCGCTCTGCACGATGACGGCTACCACCGCATCGCCTTGTTCGACGGCCGGGAACAGGGCCGGGTCCATTATCGCCTGGCGGGCAGCGGGGCGCGCGGCCATAGCCGCCAACGGCACCGCAGCCAGCAAGCCCACCGCCACCATAATTGCCAAAATGTTTGTCAGAAGTCGCTGCCTTTCCATGACTCACCTCCCCTTTTAGAAGCGCAGAAAAGAAAAACCCGCTGTACGGCCAGGTTGCCTGCCAACAACGGGCTATCTGCCTGTCATTATTGCGGCAACCCGGCTATCTGATCTCCCACCAGAGTCAGACCCGTGGCTTTGCGCCCCCATATCGCTATGGGTTTGCCCTGAAACACAATAACGACCTGTTTATAAACCTGCTGTAACTGCTCACCCTCCCGCAGGCTTCGCCGTGAGCTCAGCCGAACGGTTCGTGCGTTTTCGCGGCGGCCCATCATGCCCGTCGCAGACAGGAAACACAATTCCCGCCGACCTGCGGGAGGATACTCAGTAGATGGAAATTCGTGCTCCTCGGCGGTCTGCCAGGCCCAGGCCTGACTGGGTGACCGCCGAGCGCGAAGCGGCGGGTCACAGACCCGCTTTGAGCAACTTTTTCCATCTACTGATACTCTCAAGCCGGGATCAAGCCATCTGTATTCTATCACTTGCATTCCGCACATTACTGTAGAGGTTAGTGTTGCCATGTGCGACGGGCATTGGTCAGGTGGCTACTACTAACCAGGTACAAACATCATTGCTGAGGAGTCGCTCAGAGCCCGCGGCGCGGGGA
>Ga0209162_1003832_pt1 | contig 11751 bp, 6 predicted proteins | sample YNPNPMetaG_FD_187121 | JGI IMG/M metagenome (GOLD analysis project Ga0209162, IMG submission 187121) | Anoxygenic and chlorotrophic microbial mat microbial communities from Yellowstone National Park, USA - YNP NP MetaG (SPAdes) (version 2) ...
CCTGCCGCTATCTGTCCGAGCGCCTGGTCGAGGCCTGGGGGCGGGAGGAGGAGGCCGGACGGTTCGTGACCGCCGATGGCGAGGTGGTCGAGGCCGCGGGTAGCCATGAACTGCTGCCGAAGGACCTCGATGAGCGGCTGCCCATCGCCAGGCGGCTGGTCGCCGAGCGGTGCCTCTACGGCGTGGACCTCAACCCGCTGGCCGTGGAGCTGGCCAAGCTCTCCAACTGGCTCGTCACGATGGCTAAGGGCCGGCCGTTCGCATTCCTCGACCACAATCTCCGCTGCGGCGATAGCCTGCTCGGCATCCACCGGCTGGACCAACTGACGAAGCTGACCATGGACCCTGACCGCCCCGACCGGCAGCAGCGGCTCTTCGGCCGGAACATTGAGGCGGCGGTCGACAAGGCCATCGAACTGCGGATGCGCCTGCGGCAGATACGCATCCGCGACATCCGCGACGTCGACGCCATGGCCCATCTCGACGAGGAATCTCGCGATGTCCTCGAACGTCCGTCGTTGATTGCCGATGCGTTCGTAGGTGCAGTTCTCCAAACCAGTGGCAATAGCGGCGCGTTAGCTGGCGCATTTGATTCATTGGCAATGAGGGCAGACTCACTTTTGGCTGAAGAACAGAGTGACGCCAAGGAATTCCAGCAGGCAGTCAACACGGCTCTCACCGCAGACCTTCCAAGAGGGCGGTCTCTTCCCAGGCCGTTCCATTGGCCTCTCGTCTTCCCGGAGGTCTTCGGCCGGCAACATGGAGGATTCGATGCCATCATTGGGAACCCGCCGTTCCTCGGCGGGAAACGTATCAGCACGGTCGCTGGCATTACCTACAATGCATATCTGTCTCGCATACATAGCGGCGCTAGCAAGAATGCGGACCTTGTGGCTCACTTCTTCCGCCGAACCTTCGACATCCTGCGCTCTGCAGGTTGCCTTGGCCTACTTGCGACCAATACCATCGCCGAGGGCGATACCCGGCAGACCGGCATTGAGTGGATCGTCGGGCATGGTGGAACCATCTACGCAGCCTGGCCAAACGAACCTTGGCCAGGCTCTGCCGCCGTGATTACGAGTCGCGTGCATATTCGAAAAGGCCAATGGCAAGGTGCCCGGTTATTATCTAGCCGCCCAGTGCCCCACATTTCCGCCTTCCTTTCCGACCGCAACGAATGGACTCCGAAACGGCTCAAGGCCAACGCCAGTATTGCCTTCCAGGGGTCAATCGTCCTCGGCATGGGTTTTGTCATTGCGGAAGATGAAGCAAAGCGCCTGTTAGATACCGACGCGCGCAATGAAGCCGTAGTGCTGCCATACCTCAATGGCGAGGACCTCAACTCCGACCCAGAGCAGCGCCCCAGCCGATGGGTCATCAACTTCTGGGATTGGCCAGAGGAGAAGGCGGCTCAATACAAAGAGCCATACGCAGTGCTGAAGGCTCGCGTCTATCCCGAGCGGCTTGAGAAAAGCAGATCCCGGTCCTACCGCAACATCATGTCCATGTGGTGGAAGCACTGGAATGTGCGCTCGGAGCTTTATCACGCTATAGGGCGTGGCCACCCATTTCAAGAACATCCTAGAGGTTGGGATGAGACGCGCCCACCGATGGAGCGCGTCCTGGTTGTATCGCGGGTCAGCATAACCGGTGCTTTTGTATTTGTGCCAAACCATAGTGTCTTCTCGGATGCGACTGTGGTGTTCGCATCACAGGACTCGTCATTTTTCGCATTGCTACAATCCGCCATTCATGTGTCCTATGCGTGGAAGCATGCGTCGCGGCTGGCGACGGCCATGCGGTACACGCCTTCCGACATCTTAGAGACGTTTCCATTCCCGGCGTCGATGAGGGGTAGCCTTGCAGAGCTAGGTGAATCGCTTCACGCTGGTCGTGCTTCTGTCATGCGTGAGAACCGTATCGGCCTTACAACGTTCTACCATCGCTTCCACGATCCCGATCATGGAGACCGTCTTATCTCAGACTTGCGGGATATACAGCGCCGTATAGACGAAGCGGTTTTGGCATTGTATGGATGGGATGACATTCCTCTTGGTCATGGGTTTCATCAAGTAGCGTATCTGCCGGAGGGAGAGAGAACGCGTTTCACGATTTCTGAGGCGGCCCGGGTCGAGATCCTGCAACGATTGGCAATGCTTAATCGGGAACGATACGGAGACGAGAACGTCTAAGGAGATGCCCATGCTTCACCAGGTCTTTGTCACACAACCGGCTGGCGGCATCAACTATCTCGACCTGTTTAGACAAGCCTTCGAGAGGGCTACTGTGCATCGTGTTGACGCAGCCGTCGCCTATGCGACGCGTTCCGGCGTGTTGGCTTTGGAGAAGGCGTGCCGTGAATGTAGCCCGGCAGGTTGGCCGGAGATGCGAAAGCGTTGGCTGGTGGGCATTGACTACTGCCGCACCGAACCCGTCGCCTTGGAGATGCTCCTCGCGCTGCCGCGGTCTGAGGTGCGCATTCATGCGGGTACGGAAGTGGTCGCTCGTAGACTCTGTACGCCGGTGTTGCCATTCCATCCGAAGACGTATGTCCTTCAGGGCCCTAGTACCATCGGCGTGATCTGCGGGTCAGGCAATCTGTCAGGCAATGGGCTTACCAAAGGGCATGAGGTCGGCAACTTGATGATGACTGCCATGCCGCGGACTCCGGCTGAGCGAGTAGTGGAGAGTATCTGCAAGAACACGGCCAGGTGGTTCGCTGCGTGTTGGAGAGACGCCACACCCGTCAGAAGGGTCTTCAGACGCTATCAGGCCGTCTACGAGGATTCGGAGCATCTGCGTGCCCCCGTTCCAACGGACGACGACAGCAGCGATACCAAGACGCTAAACGGCGGCTGGCACAGACGCCGAGCACTGGGACCTGATGACCTCCGCAAGCTTCGCGCGTGCAACTGGTTGTGGATAGAAGCCGGTAATCTGCACCACAACCGCGGGAAGGATGCCGCAGGCAAGTGGAAGCCGGGAAACCAGTTGATGCTTACCCCAATGACACGGGTGTTCTTCGGATTCACGGCTCGTGACCTGCCAACGGACTCAGCAATAGGCCAAGTTGCAGTCGCCTACCTCCGTCGGGTACGTCCTGATTGCTCGCTTCGCTTCAGTAACAACTCGATGGATGTGCTGACCCTACCCGTTCCTGGCGAGGGCGGGCCAGGGAAGTACGACGGAGAAAACCTGTTGTTTCGGAAAGACAGGAACGGCGGATTTGTGTTGTCTCTTGGCGATGACCTGGAGAAGAGGACGTGGATCAGAAGAAGCAAGGCTATTCGCGGGTATCATCAAATGACAAGCGGACGACAATGGGGCGTATTCTGAGCACGATGGCATGATGAGAGATGAAGCGACGAGGTGTGTATACCAGAAGGGAGTTGGTGTGATCGGACAAGAGACAAAGACGACGGCAAATGCGTGGGTAATCTCCGCGACCGAAAACGTCCAGATCGACGACTATTCAGCAAGGGTAGTGGGCAAGCCCGAGGGAGCACTTTCGATCCGGCATGGAGATGCATTACTTGTGGCCCGCATGAACGGAGACGTCCTTGTAGTCGTCGCCTTCGCCCGCTTATACCGTGTCCGTGTCACCTCGGATGGATCGACTTACTACTTCGACGGCATCGTCCGTATCGATCCGCCGCGGGACGCGGCATCCCTCGGCATCCCGTCGCCGAGGGCCGACGCCGTCATCTCGCGCCTCGACTGGCCTGTCTTCGAGAACGCCTTGAAGCAGGCCGCCGGCAAGGACTTCTCGGCATTCCCCGTCATCGAAGGACGGACGCCGAAGGAGCAGGCCTACATCCGCGAACTGCTCCAACTGGCGATGGCCGACGACATCCTCGGCCCGGCCGGCGGTCCCGAGGAGGAGATCGTCGGCATGAGCGTCCGCGACCGCTATCTGGTCGGCAAGCTCGCCCCGCGGACGGCCGCCGAAGAGGAGTGCATCGAAGGGCTGCGCGGCCCGACGGCTCTCGATGAAGACGCCCAAGAGGGAAAGGCCCCGGCCGACCTCAGGCCGCTCGAGGAGGTGGGCGAGGGCCGCGACAAGGGCGGACGCCGCCTCCTGCCCGGCGAGGAGTTCGCCTCGGCGTCGGGTGCGGCCGACCCGGACGACGACGCCACGCCCGCGGTCGACGCCTCCAAGAACCAGTCCGTCGTCCCCTCATCGCTGGGCTTGACCGTATGCGTGGACGCCGCCGTGGAGACGCTGGACCTCGAGGCCCGCTGGGGGCGATACGTCCGGACGACCAGCGAGGAGCAGACCGCCGAGGACGGCAAGCCGCTCAGGGCGTGGAAGCGCATCCCGTCGGGCGGGCGGATTTCGCTCGCCATGAAGGATGGCCAGATAGCGCCGGCCGCTCCCGACCCGGAATGCCCGCGAGTCGTCATCCAGGGCACGATTCGGCCGCCGCTGCCCACCGGAGAGAGGCTCGTCACTATCTTCCTGGTCAATGACCAGCCCAAGCCGGAACTCAATCAGGACGAGGCATGGGTCTTCCAGCCGGAACTCGTTCTCCGCCATCCCCAAGGCGAGCCCGTCTTCCGCCGTCGCCCGATCATCCAGGACGACGGCCAGGATCCGGAGCGCGCGGCGCTGGAGATGATCTACCGTCGGCGCGTGGAGTTCGCTGCGGGCCACGGGGTCTCCGTCCACGCCGAACCCTCGCCGGATGACCCGAGCCGCGCCGTCGAGGTCCGCACCGCCGTGCTCCCGCAGTACGAGGTGGCCGTCACCGAGCCGCCGGGCGGCGAGCCGGGCGACCGGCCCGCGCTTCGCCGCATGGTGCAGGAAGGGTTCCTGGACATGCAAAGGCTGGCCGAGATGGACAGGAGCGGCCTCATCTCCGCGCTGTCCATCCTCACGGACGACTATGAGGCGTGGATCGGCGAGCAGCGGGCACGCATAGGCAGGGATGTCGTCGGCTACGACAACGTCGCACGGCAAGCGATGGACCGTTGCGACGAGGTCCTGAAGCGCCTGCGCGAAGGCATCGCGACGCTGGAGAAGGACGACAAGGCGCTGGCCGCCTTCCGCTTCGCCAACCGGGCGATGGCCATGCAGCGCGTGCACAGCGTCTATGCGCTCCGCCGCCGCCGGGGCGAAAAGGTCGAACTGGCCGATGTCGATGTCCCCGAGAACCGCTCTTGGCGACCGTTCCAGCTCGCGTTCATCCTGTTGTCCATTCCCGCGCTGGCGGACCCCTCGCACCCGGACCGTACGAGGCCCGTCGACGCCATCGCCGACCTGCTGTGGTTCCCCACCGGCGGCGGCAAGACCGAAGCGTATCTCGGCGTGGCCGCGTTCACGATGGCCGTTCGCCGTCTCCAGGGGAACCTCGGCGGCCTGGACGCCAGCCGCGGCCTGTCGGTGATCATGCGCTACACGCTGCGCCTGCTGACGGTGCAGCAGTTCCAGCGCGCCACGGTGCTCTTGTGTGCGATGGAGGTCCTGCGCCGCGCCGACGAGAACACATGGGGCCGGACGCCGTTCACGCTGGGGCTATGGGTGGGCGAGCGCGTGACGCCCAACGACACGGAGGCCAGCCATGAGGCCATCGAGGCGGAGCGCACCGGCAAGCGGCCGACCATGTCGTCGCCCGCGCAGTTGACGTTCTGCCCGTGGTGCGGCTCGGAGATCGCCCCGGGCCGCGACATCGAGGTGCGGCGGTTCGGGCACGACGTCGGGCGGACCATCATCTACTGCGGGGACAAGTTTGGGCGGTGCGACTTCAGCCGGGCCAAGTCGAACGGATTCGGCCTGCCGGTGCTCGTGGTCGATGACGAGATATACCGTCGGCCGCCCAGCATGCTCATCGCCACGGTCGACAAGTTCGCCATGATGGCCTGGCGCGGCCAGGTGCGGACGCTTTTCGGCCGCGCGACGAGGGAGTGCCCGCGCCATGGGCTCCTGTGGCCGGAGTCGGAGTGCAACGGCAAGCACAACCGGCGCGGGGCATTGCCTGCGGTCGATGCCGTGGCCATCTCTCCGCTGCGTCCTCCAGACCTCATCATCCAGGACGAGCTGCACCTCATCAGCGGCCCCTTGGGAACGATGGTCGGCCTGTACGAGACGACAGTGGACGCGCTTTCCACGTGGCGGCTGGAGGACAAGGAGGTTCGGCCCAAGGTCATCGCCTCCACTGCCACGGTTCGGAAGGCTCCGGAACAGGTCAACAACGTATTCCTGCGCCGAGTCTCTGTCTTTCCGCCGCACGGCCTCGATGTCGAGGACGACTTCTTCTCGGTCCAACGGCCCATCGCGGAGAGGCCGGGCCGTCGCTATGTCGGCATCTGTTCGCCGGGCGCGGCACGGCCCGCCGTCCTCATCCGGGTCTATACCGCGCTTCTGACGGCGGCCCAGGCGCTGTTCGAACGTTTCGGTCGGGCGGCCGATCCGTGGATGACCGTCGTGGGATACTTCAACTCGCTGCGCGAACTGGGCGGGATGAGGCGCCTGGCCGAGGACGACGTGCAGACCCGTTCATATCGGGTGCAGATGAGCCGTGTCGCGCGGCCCGGTTTGGCGCAACGCAGCGTGAAGATCGTGGACGAGCTCACTTCCCGCGTTCCCAACAAGGAGATACCCAGGAAGCTCGACCAGCTCGAAATCGCATTCAAGGCGGCGCTCGATCCCGCCACTGGCACCTACAAGGCGAGCTGGGCCAAGGGCGAAGCTCGGGCCATCGACATCGTGCTGGCGAGCAGCATGCTGGGCGTCGGCGTCGACGTGATCCGTCTGGGGCTTATGGTCGTCAATGGCCAACCGAAGAGCACCGCCGAGTACATCCAGGCGACGAGCCGCATCGGACGCTTCTTTCCCGGCTTGGTCTGCACTGTGCTCACCTGGGCTCGCCCGCGCGACCTCTCGCACTACGAAACCTTCGAGCACTACCACGCGACGTTCTACAAGCATGTCGAAGCGCAATCGGTGACGCCGTTCGCTCCTCGCGCTCTCGACCGGGGACTGACCGGCACGATGGTCGCCTGGCTCAGGCTCGCCCACGACGAGTACAATCCCAACCTTGGCGCTGAACGCCTCGACGGCGTTTCCAAGCCCGAAGTCGGAGAAGTCAAGGGGGGCGTGGCTGGTCGTGCATGGCGTGTGACCAACTCGAGGGATGCTCAGCAACTCGTCGAAGACATGGTTGGCGAACGGTGCGACGAATGGGCGAACGAGGCCACGCGGGGCGGGAGAAGGCTCGGCTACGAGGCGGGCAGAGCGCGCAAGAAGGGAGAAGGAGACATCGCCGCACTGTTGAAGAAGCCCGGCCCACAGCCCTGGGACCGTTTCACGGTTCCCCTCTCTCTCCGGGAAGTCGAGCCGGGGGTCCGGCTCATCATGAATTCGGACAACCTCCCCGAGGGGCCGCCATGGAAGCCCAGGCCACAGGATCCGAGGCAAGGGGAAGGAGGCGAGCGATGACCGCCAGCGCTGTCGGCGATGTGCGCCCAAGCCAGCTTCTCTGGACCTACGGTCCAGGGGCGCTCATCGACTTGCCCAACTTGTCCGTCATCACGATGGGGCTGGACCGCTGGGAGGAGACTCGTTGCCCTCCCATCGAGGAGGCGCGCCTTCTGGAGGCAGTTCGCCGGGTTCTCGGGCCGCAGGTGCAGCGCCTTCGCATGCCGCCGGTCGTCGAAGAGCAATGGGCGAATCCTTTCGCCGCCGAAGCCAAGATAGGCGTCCCCGTGCGGCCGTTCCCGCGCTGGCTCCGCTGCGTGCGATGCGGGCTGCTGGCGGAGTTCGACTCCGGTTTGTTCAACATCAAGGAGAACCCGTATCGTCCTGACCAGACCCATTTCCTGCATACGACGTGCGAGAAGGGCTCCAATTCGGATGCCGTACCGGCCCGTTTCCTTCTCGCGTGCCGTAACGGCCACCTCGACGATTTCCCGTGGCACTGGTTCGTTCACGGCGGCTCCTCGGCATGCAAGGGCACACTGCGGTTCTTCGAACGCGGTGCATCGCTGCAGACGGAGAACCTCTGGGTCAAGTGCGATGCTTGCGGAGCCGCCCGATCCCTCGTCCATGCGTTCGGAGTCGAGGCGAGAAGCAACCTGCCCGCCTGTCGTGGCCGCCATCCGCACCTCGATGTCTACAACGACGACTGCGACGAAGAGGCCCGGGCGGTGCTGCTCGGGGCGACCAACAGCTGGTTCCCTATCACCTTGTCCGTGCTGGCCATCCCTCACACGGGGGACTCCCTGACTCAAATGGTTGAAGACGGCTGGGAGGACTTCGCGGACGTCGATTCTGAGGCCGAACTGAGGGGGCTGCTGAAAGCGTTCAAGAAAAGGGGCGTTCTTCAGGGAATCGACCGATATGATGTCGCGGATGTCTGGAAAGTCATCCAGCAGAAGCGAGCCGGCACGGGTGGTACTCCAACGGCGACCGCAGGGGATGTGAAGCTGCCGGAATGGGCTGTGCTTACTCACCCCAGCCCGCCCACCGACTGGCCGCACTTCCTCAGCGAGAGGATCGCGCCTCCTCCGAAGTACTCCTCCCTCTTGGACGGCGTACTCCTGCTGAAACGCCTCCGCGAGGTCAACGCACTCATCGGTTACACCCGCGTCGAAGCACCTGAGGAGACGGACGACCCCAATGAGCGTCCTCCGATGGCCGATCTCTGCCGAGGACGGCCTGAATGGGTTCCTGCTACCGAGGTCCACGGCGAGGGCATCTTCCTGCGTTTCAATGAGCGCAAGGTTCGGGCGTGGGAAGCTCGTGATGGAGTCAAAGGCAGAGACGCCAGGCTCTTCGCTGGCCACCGGGGGTGGCGGAATGCTCGACGCCTCGACCCGGACAAGGGATACCCTGGAATCCGCTACGCGATGCTGCATACCTTCTCCCACCTGCTGATACGTGAGTTGGCCCTCGAGTGCGGTTACAGCGCGGCCAGTATCCGTGAGCGCATCTATGCCAGTTCTGACACCGGGAATCCCATGGCAGGCATCCTTCTTTACACCGCTGCGGCAGATTCTGACGGCACCCTTGGCGGCCTCATTGAGCTGGGAAAGCCCCAGAACTTGAGCCGCATAGTGGAGCAAGCGCTCAGACGTTCGGCGGTGTGCTCCTCCGACCCCCTATGCTCCGAACACGACCCCGAGAGGGACCGGTCGCTCCACGCCGCTGCCTGCCACGCATGTGCGTTCGTCGCGGAAACCTCCTGCGAACGCGCCAATCGCTATCTGGATCGCTCTCTGCTCGTCGAGACGTTCGACTGCGCCGACGCCGCTTTCTTCTGTGTGCAGGAGGACATCGATGGGTGACCCATGGACTGTGATCGGTGAGCTGGCGGTTGCATTGCACGCTGATAGGCTCGCGTCGATTGCCGATGCCATTCAAGAGCTGAGCACCGCCGACGACTTCGAGCGTGCGAGGGAGGCATTCGGCCCGAACGCTGATCCCGAGCTGTTAGACCGTCTGCGAACATCTTGGGCCGCCGCGCCCGAAATGAGTCCCGCCCAAATTGCCGCGGCGTTCCGAGGAGCGGCGGAAGTCGCTGCGCTGCTGAACCGCACTGGTGCTGTCGAACTGGTCTGGACAGGTCCTAAGACTGGCCTGATACCCGCGCGTCGCACGGAACAGGTCATCTTGGAGCTCATTGAGAGCGCGAAGGTCGATGTTTTCCTCGTAACCTATGTGTTCCATAGGGCACCGTCCGTTATCAAGGCCCTCAATGCCGCTGTCGACCGCGGAGTGAACACCAGCATCTTGCTGGAATCCTCCACCGGGCACGGGGGAGCTATCGTAGGTGACAGTGTGAAGACCATGGCCGAAGCCGTTCCTGGCGCGACCGTCTATGTGTGGGACCCCGCTTCGAAGGGCGCCGGCGGCGACGCCCTTCCAGCATCGGTCCATGCAAAGTGCGTAGTCGCCGACAGGAAGCTCGCGTTCATTACCAGCGCTAATCTTACATCCGCTGCCCTGGAGAGGAACATGGAGCTCGGACTAGTGATTCGTGGCGGTCCCGTGCCGGAGCGTCTTCAGTCGCATCTGAACGCCCTTGCAACCACAAAGGTCATCAAGAGATGGAAAGGCTACGGGACATGAAGAGGGCCTCGTTATCCGCGAAGGCCATGAGCGGAGGCGCAAAGACTACTTCGAGTCGCCAGTCCCATCGCGATTGGCCGCATATGGCCACATGAGCAACGCGACGATCAAGCAGTTGTTTTGCGGCACTGAGCCCATGCAGTTCATAGTCGCCAAGGAAGCAAGGACAATGCAGATGATGAACTGGCCGGTCCTCTACAAGTACAAGGACAAGCGGGCGACAGAACTTGCTGAGCGAGAATCATGAACGTGCCTCGGAATGGGGACAAGATTTCCTGGTCCGGTCGGCTGGTGGGCGTACAGCCCCGCATCCGGCTGCTACGGTCATTCGACGAGCGGCATCACAACTACCAGGGGTACGTGCTCCGCGTCAACGGAACGTGTGGGGACCAAGCGGGCGAGTTCCTGATCGCGGTCGGCCAAGGCGCTCACGAGAAGCACCGCTTCCGCGCCGGGATGGAATTAAGCGGGCAGTCTGTCCCCGTCGACGCCCCGCGAATGGAGACGGCTGGGTTTTACAAGACGACCGGCGTCAAGGTGGTGAAGGATGCCGCAGGCGAACCGCCCGCCGGGCCGCCGTTCTTCGGCGTCCCGCCCGACTTGCCGACATACCGGGCGCGCGGGCATCGTCGCCTGGACACCAGGACCTACGAGGCGAAATGCACAGCCTGCATCTGGGGCTGCCGGATGCCGGTCGAGATGATCGTGGACCATTGGAATCCGTCGCAGAAGAAGTACCGGTTCGAGACTTTCTGCTACGGCCCGAAGAGCTGTGCGGCATACCGACCGGGGCCGACACGCAGGGTTCCCGGGCGCAAGGGCATGTCCTGGACCGAGGAGGACTGGGTGGACGAGGATGCGACCTCGCACCGGGGACCAGACGATTAGCGATGAGCAATGACTTCCTCGAATGCGGCGGCCTGCTTTATTGGGTCCTCGATGATCGCCACAGGGCGCAAACTCCGTTCCCCGATGCGTCGCGCGTTGAGGCTCTTGGGCATGGAGAGGATGCGTTCCTGGATTCCCGGGGCAAGCCGGAGAAGCATCAGCACCTGTGTGACCCGGGCGCGGGTGACGCCCTCCCGGCGGGCGATGGCGGCCTGGTTGGCGACTTCTTTGGCGTCGAGTTGACGCCGCCATTCAAGGGCCTTGCGGAGCGTCTCGACCACGGGCGGTGTCCGGGGCTCCTGGGGCGCTTTGGGCGGCTGCGGAGGCCGGGATGGATGCCGAGGCGCAGGGACGGCGCAGACCACGCGGTCGGCGGGCACCCGGCGCGTCAGGACGCCGATATTGTCGTTCTCGAACGCCCCATCCGGCCCCAGGGCAATCTCGACGGTCTGCTCGCGGAGTTCGACCGACTCCTTGACGTGGTCGGCGGCGATATGGACAATGCGGAACCAGACTTCCGGGACGGCCCTTCGGGACTTACCGCGGGAAGTCCGGGGAGTTTTTTGCCCGTAATAAGTCCGCGAGTCGTGGTTGACATTATTCCCTCGATAAGAGCCGGCGGACTTATCGCGGTAAACAAGGGGAGATCGATGGGCTTTCTCGAACCAGAGAGCCCCTTTTTCGTTTACAGGCGCGCCGAATCGGGGCCTTTTTTCATGGTCGCGGCAACCCGTTGCCCGCAAAGGCTTACGGCGTTTGCGACTCCGCCCGTCGCGCTCTCGGTTCGTAGCCGT
>Ga0209162_1003833_pt1 | contig 11748 bp, 13 predicted proteins | sample YNPNPMetaG_FD_187121 | JGI IMG/M metagenome (GOLD analysis project Ga0209162, IMG submission 187121) | Anoxygenic and chlorotrophic microbial mat microbial communities from Yellowstone National Park, USA - YNP NP MetaG (SPAdes) (version 2) ...
GGTTCTGACCGCGTGCCGCTGGTGCGAGATATGATTCTTGCCGAAGACGAGACCGTACGTCAGGCTGCTCTTGACAAGCTCCTTCCGATGCAGCGCGAGGACTTTGTCGGCATATTCAAAGCGATGGAGGGACGGCCCGTTACGATACGCCTTATCGATCCGCCACTGCATGAGTTCCTTCCGCCGCTTATCGACCTCGAAGTTGAAGTATGCGAACTCAAGTGCAAGAACCCCAACGACCCTAGCTTGCCTGAAAAGCAGAAGCTCTTGGCGAAAGTTCGTGAAATGCACGAGATGAACCCGATGCTCGGTCTTCGTGGCTGTCGTCTTTCTATTTACTTCCCGGGTATCGTTAATATGCAGGTTGCGGCCATCATAGGTGCGGCTTGCGAGGTAAAGAAGTCCGGGATGGATGTTCACCCCGAGATTATGATCCCGCTCGTCGGCACTGTGAACGAGCTGACCTATCTTAAGGCTCAGCTCGAAGACGTTGTCAAAAAGACCATAGAAGCTGAGGGCGTTGAAGTCGACTACATGTTCGGCACTATGATCGAGATTCCCCGCGCCGCCGTCACTGCTGACGAGATTGCCAAGGAGGCGCAGTTCTTCAGCTTCGGCACCAATGACCTTACACAGATGGGCTACGGTATCTCCCGGGACGACGCAGGCAAGTTTCTGCCAGTCTACCTTGAGAAGGGCATCTTCAAGACCGATCCCACCGAGACCATTGACCAAAAGGGCATTGGCCGTCTGATGCAGATATGCGTCGAGGATGCCAAGGCAGTCAATCCGAGTATTAAGCTTGGAATTTGCGGCGAACATGGTGGAGAGCCGGAGTCTGTGAAGTTTTGCCACAAGCTCGGTTTGAACTACGTGAGCTGCTCTCCGCGCCGAATACCGGTCGCTCGACTCGCTGCTGCTCAGGCAGTCATCGAAGAGATGGGTAAAGGCGTGCAAAGAGATAAGTAAGCCACAATTATAAACTAGTCATAGCCGCCAACTTTTGGGTGGCTATGACTAGTTTTATTCTCGATAGCAAGCCGCAAAGGACTTACCGAGAATGGTCGACACCAGGGCTGATCGGCTAGATAAAGTCATAAAACGAGACGATATACGTGCGAGCTACCCAGACTGTTTCGATGATGAACTCGCCTACTACCTCGCCCGTGCCGCCGCACGGGTTTTCTTGCTAAAGGGCCGGAGGGTAGTCGTAGGTTGGGATGCCCGGCTATCTTCCCCCGCGTTGGCCGTTGCGGTTGTCGATGGTTTGAGCGAAGAGGGTGCCGATATTTGGGAACTTGGTCAGTGTGGCACGGAACTGGTCTCGTTTGCTGTGTGTGGTGTAGCAGATATTGCCGCTGGGGTTATGATTACTGCTTCCCATAGTCCAAAGGACGAAAACGGTCTAAAGATAGCTAGACGCGGCGAACACGGGGCAGAGCCTGCCAGTAGGGAGGACCTGAGAAGAATCGGCGAAGAGGCTAAGGCGCTTTTCAAAAGTGCTGCTGGGTATATCCCGCGTAACCGGCCTTGTCGGCGTCTTAACTGCATTTCGGAGTATGTTCGTGTCGTTCGCCGGGCCAGCCGCATAGAGGAGTTGTGCAACGCTGAGCAACCCAAGCTTAAAGTTGCTGTGGAGGCAGGCCACGGGATGGGCGCAGTGATGTTCGGTGAGGCTGTGAGTGGCTTGGACTTCCTTGACGTCATCTACTCCCACTCGCAGCCGAACGGGGCTTTCCCGGCGGGCGTTCCTAACCCAGTGGATCCGAGCTATATGAAGTCCGCAGGAGAATTCACGACTTCAGTGGGTGCTGATCTGGGACTGGCGTTCGATGGCGACGCAGACCGTGTGGGTGTGGTGGACAATAAGGGTGAGGTTGTCTCCCCATCCGAAGTGGCAACTCTCATCGCCCGCCGGTTCCTCGAGTCGTGCAACCAGGACCACAATATCAAGATAATGTATAACCTTGTTTGCAGCCGCCTTGTGCGCGACGAGATAGACCACCTTAACGGCATTCCGTGGATGACTCCCGTGGGCTACAGCCAGATTAGACGGCGGATGCATATGCCTGAGCACCACAACTGCATCTTTGCTGGTGAGCACAGCGGCCACTACATATTCCGGGATTTCTTTCGGGCTGATAGCGGCGTAACTGCTGCGCTTATCATAACGGGCGTCGCTCTTCGCGCCAAAGCAGCAGGCATCTCGCTGCACGATGTAGTGAGCCAATGGCGGAAGCGATACTTCACCTCAAACGAGAAGAATTTCCGCCTAGACCGTGACGGGAGTCTTTCGGAGTCTCAGTTGCGCGCTAAGATGCAGGCAACTATGCAACGGATTCGCGATCGTTATGGGTCCCTGGATGCTGTAAGAGAGTTATACCCGAACGTAACGTCGCTACAGACGGTGTCCGACTATGCGCCTGGCGATCCCATAGAACCGCAAAATGGTGTTGACATTCTCAAGATGGAGTTTACGGAGGATTTCGGTTCTTGGTGGTTCAGCGTTCGCTCCTCTGGCAGTGAGCCGTTCATACGCCTAGTCGCAGAAGTTATTCTAAACGACGGGGCTTCAGCAGATGGTCATAATCTCTTGAAAGACCGATTCGACAGAATTGACCAACTAATCTGCGCCTAACTTTTCGTTGATCGGACAGTCGTCTCACCATTAGTGAGTGGACGAAACAGCCTCGTCAAGAATTCAAGCCATACCTGAAGTTCCCAGGATTTCCTCAATCCTTACGGGCCGGCGCTCTTCGTTGGACTTCAGCGCCGCGCGTACTACTGCCAGCGCCATCAATCCGGCGCGGCCATCCACCTCGGGTTCGGTGCCATTGATAGCGCACTCGGCGAACTCCTCCAGTTCCTCAAGCTGCGTGTCGACAGGCTCCAGCGCTATTTCATCGCGTTGGTCGCTCTTTGCTTCGCGGTAGAACAGTCTGTTGCCCCATTCGCAGTAAAGGTTGCCCTCGACGCCATAGATATTAACGTAATAGACTGGCGGCGTGGCGTAGTTGGAGCCCAAATAGCCCAGCAGACCGTCGGTCAATCTAAGAATGCTTACGGTGACGTCGTTATTGTCGGCGGGAGAAGCAACGTGCGACATAAACGAAGATACCTCCAGCACGTCGCCTAGGAGATACTGAATCGTGTCTGCAAAATGTACACCAAGCTGCATCAGCGGCAAGCCAGGGCACACTTCCTTGTAGTAACGCCAGTGCTGTGGTGTTAGACCAAGACCGCCGGAGTGGGAGAAGTTGGCCTCGACAGTTATCGGAGTGCCAACCGCGCCTTCCTTTAGCATCTTCTTCATCTTGCGGTGCCCTGGCAGACGGCGGCCGTTGTGTCCGATAGAGAGCGCGACGCCCGCTTTGCTTGTGGTTTCGATTATGGCAATTGCGTCCTCGATGGTGTTAGCAATGGGCTTGTCCACGAAAACGTGCTTTCCAGCAGCCGCTGCGGCCTCGGCGTTGGAGCGATGGGCGTTGTTGGGACTAACGATGATGACGCCACGCACCTCGTCCATAGCCACCAGTTCTTCGATGGACGCAGTGGTCCGAGCGCCGAATTGCTCCGCAAATGACCGGGTGCGATCGGAGACAATGTCAAAACAGGCAACCGGCTGGAGTTTTGCGCTCCTCAAGGCCGCATCCGCAAGACTTGCAGCATATCCGCCGCAACCTATGAAACCTAGTCCGAACCTACTCTCGTTAGCCACGTTCTGTCCTTAGAATCTGTAGCCGAGTTCGACAATCGCGAGACCATCATCGCCAGGATTGTCACTAGCGATGAAACGAGCCCTTGCAAATGTCTTGTTGTTCAAGTCAAGTCCTGCGCTAGCGGTCCAGCCTAGATTTGCGCCGTTTTCCAAGTCCATCTCGGGAATACTGTCGGTCGTTGCAATAACGCCTATGCCGAGATTAACGAATATGCGATAGCTGCCGCCGAATCCGTATTGCTTATAATTGAGCATAATCGGGACTACGTTTACGTCACGTCCACTAAGAGTACGGATGACAGTCCAATCACCAGATAATCCCAGCAAAGCTTCTTTCCCTAATTCGCTTTGTGTGGTGCCATACCAGCTTACACCTAGCATCGGCGAAACCTCGCGGGCTGTGTTACTATTTACTGGAAAAGCCGCACCGACTGTGATTGAGTAGTTAAGGCCGATATCTTCCGGAGCACCCAACTGTGCGTGCGCGCCTCCGCAAGTTACCATGATCGCTAGCGCCGCCAGAACCAGGACATAACATCTAGTAAGTGACATTTCCTTTTCCTCCAATTCTGCATGCCGTGTATCCTCACAGTACCGCAAGCCACGGCCACATAAAACACACTATGGCATTGTTTGATAGAGGCCGTTGGTTCTCCTCCCGTTCCGGGGCAAAGTCAATGATCGGCACTTTCTATACTAAATTGGGTGCCCCTGTGGGTCTATCGGTTCGCATAATGCTTGACATCGAAGTAAGAGTTTGCTGCGGTTCGCAAGGCTGCAGGAGTTCCAGCAGGTAGTCGTGGATGGTATCAGTTCACTGTTCTTAGCAAACGGAAGAATGCCCAAAACACTTATGAGATTAAGCATGTGAAGGAGATGGCCCTGCGACCGCCGCATTACTAGTGCGGTATGAACAATTTGGACAACAGATCGGTCGTATCCGCGATGCGGGCGTGTGGCTTCTTTGAGAGCATGGACGACGAAGCCGTTAGCATTCTTCGACCGGCCGCCAAACGCGTGCTACAGCCGAAGAACACGGTTATCTTCAATGAGGGGGAGCCCTGTCGGGGATTCTACATAGTCGAGCAAGGTGTGGTTAAGATCTATAAAGAGTCGCCCGAGGCTAAGGAGCATGTGATACACGTTGCCACCCGGGGCGATTGCTTTGGAGAGGCAGCGCTGTTTTTGGGGACCGGCTACCCGGCCAGCGCGGCGGCTGTGCAGGACTCAGCTCTAATATTGCTTCGCAAAGAAGAGTTCCTGGAAGCGTTACACAACCACCCCGAAGTTGGCTTGCGATTAATGGCGTCAATGGCTATGTGGGCGCATCGGTTGGTTTCGAAAATTGAGTCGCTAACTCTGCGCGATGCCAGCTCCCGACTGTCGGGTTATCTCCTCTCGAAGCTGCCAGAGAACGCCTCCGACGGGGCGGTGGTCGACCTTGGTATGCCCAAACAAGTGCTTGCGTCTACTCTTGGTATGACCGGCGAGACTTTATCGCGGTTACTCGCGCGGTTCGAGGCCGAGGGCCTTATGCTCACCCGTGGTCGCAGGGTGAAGGTGCTATCGATCGAGGCCGTGCGCGAAGTGGCCGAATTCGGTAGGCTATAGTTAAAAAGGCCTGTTTCTCAGCGGACGTTCCACGGTCTGGTGAGGCCCATTGGACCTCATCTTGTAGTGCTTGCGAGCTGCAGTTCAGTGTCGCCGGACGCACTGCGTCGATGGCGGGTAGCCAGTCTAAACGTTTTGTCCCTTATGTGCTGTTTTCTTCTCTTCCTGAGCTAGGATTGGCTGAAGGGCCGCGCGAGATAAGCGCACTGCACTCCTTTTACGGATGATGCGACTCATCGTTGTTGCATCAAGGATCCGCGGGGTCTACGCGATGGGTGTTGGCGTTTTGGGCTGCGTAAAGACTTTACGACATACCAGTGTTCTTGCCTATAGTAGCGCAGTCTACCATTCTTCATTCGAACGCAAAGACGAAGACAACTCGCTTGAGCACAACAGGAGCCAGGCAGGAGGATACCAAACGCAACCACTCGGAAGCCGGGTCTACAAGGGTATTGGGAAAGCTAGTGTCGCGTAGTGTCATTGGTAGTTACACTCTCGAGAGCTTGCCGTAACCTATGGTGAGGAAATATGTCACTCGGTGTTGCGCTTCTGGTAGCTAACCGCTACCAGAAGAATATCTAGCCTGCTCCACGACCTCAGTCAATAATCACATCGATGCTGGGTCTATAAGGCTCTTAACGTGATTGACAAGTCCTGTCGCAGTCGGTATACTTGTCTAGTCTAAGGAACCGAGCCGATCGAGGGAAGGGACCTCTCAGTTCTCTTCCCTTTATTGTTTCCGTTCCCCGGTGTAAGGGTTCACGCTAGAGGTTAGAGTGCGTTGTTCGAGAGCCTGACCGAGAAACTTCAGAAGGTCTTTCAGAAACTTAGGAGCAGAGGCGGCCTTAGTGAAGAGGAAGTGGGCGAGGCCCTTCGCGAGGTGCGCCTGGTTCTCCTTGAGGCTGATGTCAACTACAAGGTCGTGAAAGACTTTGTGGCTCGCGTAAAAGAACGCGCAATCGGTCAGGACGTGCTTACAGGTCTGAACCCTGCGCAGCAGGTGATCAAGATAGTCAACGAGGAGATGATCGCTCTTCTCGGAGGACAACAGGCGAAGCTAAAGGTGGCCGACAGACCGCCAACGGTCATAATGGTTGCGGGACTGCAGGGCTCGGGAAAAACGACCAACGTGGCCAAGCTTGCGCTGATGCTCAAGAAGCAGGGCAAGAAGCCGCTGCTGGTTGCGGGGGATGTCTATCGTCCTGCCGCCATCAAGCAGCTCAAGACGCTGGGCGAGCAAACAGGCGTTGCGGTCTTTGACATGGGAGACAAACAGGACGCAGTCGTCGTGGGCAACGCAGCTATGTCCAACGCGCGGGCTAATGGATATGATTATGTCCTTATAGATACGGCTGGGCGCCTGCACATTGACGAAGAGATGATGTCTGAACTCCAGAGACTTAGGAGTTCGGTGGATATTACCGAAGTGCTGCTGGTCGTAGATGCGATGACCGGCCAGGATGCGGTGAATGTCGCCCAGCGATTCAATGAGGCGCTTGAGATCGACGGCATACTGATGACCAAAATGGATGGCGATGCCCGTGGTGGCGCGGCGCTATCGGTCAAGGAAGTCACCGGTAAGCCGATCAAATTTATCGGTACAAGCGAGAAGATGGATGGCATAGAGCCGTTCCATCCAGATCGTATGGCGTCCCGGATTCTAGGGATGGGTGACGTGCTGAGCTTGATCGAAAAGGCCCAGCAAAGCATCGACGAAAAGAAAGCGCTTGAAATGGAGCGCAAACTCCGGGAAAACAGATTTGACCTCAACGATTATCTGGATCAGCTCCAGCAAATGCGCAAGATGGGGCCGCTGGATAAAATACTTGAGATGATACCGGGCTTCGGCGGGGCGAAGCAGCTTAAGGGAGCCCAGATAGATGAAAAAGAGTTTGGGCGGGTAGAGGCTATCCTAAGATCAATGACGGTCGAAGAGCGCAGCGACCCGTCGATTCTAAACGCGAGCCGAAGGCGGCGTATTGCCGCCGGTAGCGGTACCAACGTTCAGGAAGTGAACCAGGTTATTAATCAGTTTAACGAGATGAGAAAGATGATTCGCGCTCTTGCGGGCGCGGACGAATCCGGGAAACGGCGCAAGCGAGTGGTCGACTTCCCGTTTATGAGATAATACTCGAAGACGCGAATAGGAGGCCCGAGGTTGGTAAAAATCAGATTAAGGCGGATGGGCGCCAAGAAAAGGCCGTTTTACCGTATTGTTGTAGCGGATAGCCGATGCGCCCGAGGAGGAAGGTTTATTGAGAGCATCGGCTACTACGATCCTACGGTGGATCCGCCTGCGCTCAAGCTGGACAAGGAGAGGGCTCAGTACTGGCTTGATAACGGTGCTCAGCCCACCGACGTCGCCAGGGCACTTCTGAAGCTAGAAGGGCTGCTGGGTGGTGTCGATGCGGCGAAACTCGAGCAGCGCAAGGCTGCGAAGGCTGCCAAGGCAGCATCAAAGAAGGCTCCGGCCGTTGAGATAAGTGCCGAGGCGCCTGCTGCTTCCACGCCGCCAGCCGAAGAGGTGGCACAACAAGCTCCAGCCGAGGAACAGGCGGCTGAGGAAAAGGCAGAGTAGACTCTGGCCCGAGATTGGAGCGAGAGGACTTGAAGAGCCTGATAGAGATTCTCGTTAGGGCGCTGGTGGACAATCCCGACGCAGTAGTGGTAAACGAAATCGATGAGGGCAGATCGGTAACGTTTGAGGTCACCGTCGATGCCGATGATCTCGGTAAGATCATCGGTAAACAGGGTCGGGTAGCGACGGCTATTCGCACGGTTGCAAAGGCCGCGGCGATGAAGGATCACCGTAACGTCTACGTGAAGATTCTTCCGTAGGTGGGCGCGTCCTAGGCATGCCAAGGCCGGATGATATAGTCATAGGCAAGATAGTAGCACCGATAGGTGTGAGAGGCGAGGTGAAAGTCCTAGTGCTGACAGACTTTCCCGAGCGATTTGACCCGGGAAAAAGCGTAACCGTCAAATCTGCGGGCGCGAAGACACAACATCGCATTGTGCGGGCTAGACCCCACAAAGCGGGAATCGTGGTCAAACTCGAACGCATAGATAGTAGAGATGAGGCCGAGAAGCTACGCGATTCCGAAATTGTCATCGGACCCGATGATTTGGGCGAATTGCCCGAAGATCGGTTCTATTTGTTTGATCTAATCGGCCTCAAGGTGATTACCGACGATGGCCGTGAGCAAGGCACGGTAACCGAGGTATTGCAGGGCGGCGCAAACGATGTTTATGTGACTAGCACAGGGCTTTGCATACCGGCGCTCAAAAACGTGGTTGCACGCATCGACGTGCTGGCCGGACTGATGATCATTAGACCAGTACCCGGCCTGCTTCCGGAAGATTGATATGAAAATAGAGATAATCACCACTTTCCCACAGATCATTGAAGCGGTGATCGGGGAGAGCATTCTCAAGCGGGCCAGAGACAGGGGCGCGATTGAGATTGAAGCGGTGAACCTGCGCGATTTCACGCACGATCGCCACCACACAACGGATGATGAGCCCTACGGCGGCGGTCCGGGGATGGTGATGAAGTGTGAGCCTGTGTTCGAGGCGGTGGAAACGCTAATCGCTAGGACGCGGGGAGGCAACCCAAGGGTTGTTCTGATGACGCCGCAGGGACGCAGGTTCGACCAAAGTGTTGCCAAAGAACTAGCGTCGTGCGCACATATCATAATAATTTGCGGGCGATATGAGGGTGTCGACGAGCGCATAAGGGAGCACTTGGTCACCGAAGAGATATCGATTGGCGACTACGTTCTAACCGGTGGGGAGATTGCCGCGCTGGTCGTTACCGATGCGGTGGCAAGACTGTTGCCTGGGGTGCTCGGTGATGAGAGTTCGCCTGAGTCGGAGTCGTTTTCAAGCGGGCTGCTTGAATATCCGCAGTATACGAGACCTGCGGATTTTAGAGGTTACAGAGTGCCGGAGGTTTTGCTCTCCGGGAATCACGCCCAAATAGAGAGTTGGCGGCGCGCACAGTCTCTGGAGCGCACTCTCAGGAGACGCCCCGATCTGCTGGAAGTCGCGCCGCTTACCCAGGACGACAGGCGCTTGCTCTCCGAGCTGAGCGCCAGAGTCGCTAAGGAGGATTCAAATGCAGATCATTGAGCAAATCGAGCTCGAGCAAATGCGGACCGATGCTCCTGAGTTTGGCCCTGGAGACACCGTGAGGGTGCACACAAGGGTTATCGAGGGAGGAAAGGAGCGAATACAGGTCTTCGAGGGCACAGTTATCGGCAAGAAAGATGGCGGATTGCGTTCAGCGCTGACCGTCCGCAAATTGTCGCACGGTGTCGGCGTCGAGCGGACGTTTATGGTTCACTCGCCGCGCATTGCTCGCATAGAGGTCGTGCGTAAGGGCGCCGTTAGAAGAGCCAAGCTCTATTACCTGCGAGGCAAAGTAGGAAAGGCCACGAAGATTAAGGAGCGCCAGGTCGGATAAATGGGAATAACCGAGAGGCTTGCGAACCTCAGTTGGCCGTGGGTGCTACTCATCTGCGTGGTTTTGTTGGTGCTGAGGTATTTTCTTCTCAAACAGAAGTCTCAGCTTGCCAAGTCAGCAGGAGAGATCGCCGAATCGTTAGCGGTGGCGATGGCCTTGGTGTTCTTCATCATCAGGCCATTTTTCATCCAGGCGTTTTTCATTCCGTCTGAGTCGATGGTCCCCACGCTCTTGGAGCGCGATCACATTCTCGTAAACAAACTCATCTATCGTATCATCCGCGAGCCGGAGCACGGTGATGTGGTTGTGTTCAGGGCGCCGCCGGAAGCCTCGGGTGGCGAGGAACGCGATTTCATCAAGCGGGTCATAGGTGTGCCTGGCGACACAATTCGCTTGACTCCAGGCTACGTGCTCATTGGCAACCAACAGTATAGGCACCCGGAACTTCGCAGCCTCCTCGCGGACTATGCCCCACGAGGTTCAGACGTCAGAGTGAAGCTCTACCGCGGGCACGTATGGGTCAGTGGGGTGATGGTGAGCGACAAAGAAATTGCTGAGGCCGCCCAGGAGCCTAACGCGAGGGTCAAAGTCGTCCCGGGTAAGCTGATTCGCAATGGCAAGGTTGTTGATGAACCTTATACTGCCGAAGATCCGGACGACGTCTACCCAGGTGGCCCTCGCAACCTGGTCGAAAACGACTGGCTTCGGATCGACAAGGACGGTAATCAGGTCGTCAAGATACCGAAAGGAAAACTGCTGGTAATGGGCGACAATCGCAACGACTCCAATGACGCGCGCTACTGGGGCCTTCTGGACCGGTCGCGAGTCCTTGGCAAGGCCTGGGTCATTTTCTGGCCTATCAGCCGCATAAGAATCGTTCACTGAACCGGATAATCTTGTAATGGACGGAGATTCAGTCGATCTGTGGTTCTACGAGCGTGAAGCCTGGAACCGAGGCTTTGCTGTAGTTGCCGGAGTCGACGAGGTCGGGGTGGGTACTCTCGCAGGGCCCGTAGTGGCCGCTGCCGTGATTCTGCCGACTGACTTCGACGGGCGTGGCGTCCGCGATTCAAAAGCACTTACTCCCACAGCGCGCGAGGCCGTCTTCGACCGTATTATGTCCGTCGCTAGGGTGGGGGTGGGGATCGTAGGTCCCGAGGTCATAGACGAAATCAACGTCCTCCGCGCATCCCACACCGCCATGAGACTGGCCATTGAAGAACTCGGGACTCCGCCAGACTTTATTCTTGTCGATGGCCGCCGAGTAGATGGCTTCCCAGTCGAGTCGCAAGCTATCGTGAAGGGTGACGCCAAGAGCGTTTCGATTGCTGCCGCATCCGTCATTGCAAAAGTAACCAGGGATCGCATCATGCTCGATCTTGACCTTTTATATCCCGGCTATGGGTTCGCTGGACACAAGGGCTATTGCACCAGTGAACACCTAGCTGCTCTCGCTCGCTGTGGGCCGTGTCCCTGCCACAGAAAATCATTCGCGCCGGTGGCGGAAAGGCTCGCCGAATGCCGTCTGCCAGGTCTAGAATAGGCCGGAAGGCCGAAATACTCGCTGCTTCCAAGTTAGGCCAACTAGGTTACCGCATTGTCGGCTGGAACTACAGATGTCCCTACGGCGAAATCGATCTGATCGCCGAGCACGGAAATTGCCTAGTGTTCGTTGAAGTGCGCTGTCGCAAAGAACGTGGGCTCGTTGCGCCAGCGGAATCGGTAACGCCAGCAAAACAGCAAAGACTCATCGCCACGGCGCAAAGCTACTTAGAAGAACATCCCCTTACACTTGAAAGCTGTAGGTTCGACGTAGTCGAGGTCGTGTCCAATAATGACCAGTTGTGCATCCACAAAGTTATACACAATGCCTTTTCTGCTTGACGTCGGATACTTTCTGTCGCAGGGTTAAGTCACCCGCTCACCGCTCCGATATATATAACGAACCTACACA
>Ga0209162_1003834_pt1 | contig 11744 bp, 8 predicted proteins | sample YNPNPMetaG_FD_187121 | JGI IMG/M metagenome (GOLD analysis project Ga0209162, IMG submission 187121) | Anoxygenic and chlorotrophic microbial mat microbial communities from Yellowstone National Park, USA - YNP NP MetaG (SPAdes) (version 2) ...
CAAAGAACGGCACAAAGTGATCAAAAAGGGCAATCCTGCTGCCCAAAACGCTTGAAATTCGATCAGTTAAGGTGCTTTTCCCACCCTGACCCATCGGTCAGGGTAAAATGGTTTGTCTAAACTCGAGTTCTGAGAGAAAGAACCGGGATGGTTCATAGTTGGTTGACAATGTGAGTTACGCGCCGTCCGCTGTCCGATGAAATCGGCCTCTTCAGGCGCTGCACGCCGGGCGTCGGCCCGCGCCGACTTTCGGCAGCTGCACCACTACATCCGGCATCAGACAGCCGACTCTGTATCTGCCACAGGTCAAATAATGGATCCCATCCTCGTTACCGGTGCTACCGGCTTTCTCGGTCACTCCTTATGCCCTTATCTGATTGAGCATGGCTACCGGCTGCGAGCGCTCGTGCGCCCCTCTGCTGACTGGCACTTCCTGCGCGACATGGGGGTCGAGCTGGCCTGGGGTGACGTGCGCGACGCCGGGGCCGTCCGTGCCGCCTGTGCCGGGTGCTGTGCTGTGGTGCACGCTGCGGCCAGATTTCGCTTCTGGGGTGCACGCCAGGATTTCTTCTCTATCAACGTGGAAGGGACCCGGAACATGCTGGAGGCAGCCCTCCAGTCACGCGTGGAGCGCTTTGTCTACATCTCCACCATCGCCGTCATAGGGAAGCCGCGCGGCCGGGCCATCATAGACGAGGACTACCCCCCTCTACCGCAAGATGATTACCAGGCCAGCAAGCTTGAGGCCGAACGGCTGGCACTGAGCTATCATAGAGAGCATGGGTTACATGTCATCGTCCTGCGCCCCGGGGCCTTCTACGGGCCAGGGAGTCGCTACGCCTTCAACCGTCTCTTTTTTGAGGACCCACTCAAAGGCATCCAGGTCCAGGTCCATCACGGTAAACACATCGTCTTTCCCGTTTACATCAAGGACGTTGCTCAGGGCATTGAGTTATGCCTGCGGCGGGGGCAGCCAGGCGAGATATACAACATCAGCGGAGAATGCCTGACCCACCGGGAGGTGAACGAGATCGTGGATCGGCTGCTGGGGTACCGCATCCTGCGCCTGAACGCGCCTGCCTGGCTGATGCTCGCACTGGCGCGCATCTGGACCTGGCTATCCCGCTACACCGGGCAAGAGCCATACTACCCTCTCAACCTGGCCCCCTATGTGTTCTGCGATTGGATAGTCTCCAGCGCCAAGGCCCGCCGTGAGCTGGGATTTGTTCCTACCCCGTTCGAGGCTGGAGCGCGCACGACGCTGGACTGGTACCTCAAACTGGGCATCGCACCCACCAACCGACTGACCAGAGCACTGACCAGAATGACCTGGAGGAAGCTATGAAAGTCGTCACCGTAGAGGAGATGCGGCGTATCGAGGCCGCCTCGGACGCCGCCGGCCATTCCTACGCAGCGATGATGGAGCAGGCCGGGCGAGCAGTGGCTGAGGCGATTGTGCAGAGGAACAAGGTAAGGGGGAGGGATATTCTGGCGCTTGTTGGTCCGGGCAATAATGGTGGCGACGGGCTGGTCGCTGCCCGCTATCTGGCCCAGGCAGGAGCCTGCGTTACCTGTTACCTGCTCAGGCCCCGTGACCCTGCCATTGATCAAAACTTCCGGCTGGCCCGGGCTGCGGGGGTGACCGTAGTGCTTGCCGACGAGGACAGGGAAGGCGCCCGGCTGCAGCACCTGGTCACACGCTGCGACATACTGCTGGATGCATTGCTGGGTACAGGGACACGCCTGCCGCTGCGCGGTACGGCAGCGGAGGTGCTGCAACTGGCCCGCCAGGCACTGGAAACGCGTCGGAGGATGCCATCTCCTTTGCTGACCACCGTGGTCCCGCCACCTGCTCTCTCCCGACATCATGGCGAGCCTTTCATTGTCGCCGTGGACGGCCCCAGCGGCCTGGATTACGACAGTGGTTTGCTGGACAATGCCGCCATCCCCGCCGACCTGACCATAACCTTTGCTTACCCTAAGACCGGCCACTTCCGCTTCCCGGGAGCGGCGGCGATCGGTGAGCTGGTTGTCGCTGACATCGGCACCGACCCGGCCCTGGCGAAGGACGTGGTACTCGAGCTGGTCACCCCTGCTATGGTGCAGGCCTGGCTTCCCCCCCGTCCGCTCGATGCCCATAAGGGTACTTTCGGGAAGGCGCTCATCGTGGCCGGTTCGCTCAACTATACCGGAGCAGCCTGCCTGGCCGGCGCAGCAGCCGTCAGAGCCGGTGTCGGCCTGGTGACGATGGCGTTGCCCGCTGCCATTCACGGTGCCGTTGTCTCACACCTGGTCGAAGCCACCTTCCTGCCGCTTCCCCACGAGCAGGGCTTTATCAGCGCAGAGGCAGCAGAGGTGCTCCTGGAACACGTCCAGGGTTACGATGCCCTGCTCCTGGGGCCGGGCCTGGGGCGTTCCAGGTGCACGGAAGCATTTGTCAGGGCACTGCTGGAGGGCGTGGCAGTGCTGCCCCCACTGGTGATAGACGCCGACGGCCTGAACATCATGGCGGGGATGGAGGGGTGGGCAGGGATGCTACCGCCAGTCACCATCCTGACCCCCCACCCGGGCGAGATGGCGCGGTTGACGGGGCGACCCACAGGCGAGATACAGGCCGATCGGGTAGCCATGGCCTGTGCGTATGCTGGTTTATGGAAGCAGATGGTTGTTCTCAAGGGTGCCTATACCGTCGTTGCTGCGCCTGATGGCCGCGTCGCGATTGAGCCGTTTGCCAACCCAGGGCTGGCCAAGGCGGGCACCGGGGATGTGCTGGCCGGCACCATCGTGGCACTCAGAGCACAGGGTATGAATGCATTCGAGGCAGCGGTGGCCGGCGCATACCTGCACGGTCTGGCCGGGGAACTGGCGCTTGCCAGTACAGGGGCGGTGGGCATGGCAGCCGGCGACGTGTTGGCGCATCTCACAGAGGCCTGGAAGCGGCTTTGTGGTCCGTAGCTCAGACTGCAGACCACAAAGGCGGCTGATATGAAGGGCGGTGACCGTCGAGCAGAATGAAGGGAGCAGCCCGGTCGGCAGCGATGCCCAATTTGCGCAGGTCGGTCAGCTCGCGCAGGCGACCGTGCCGGCGCGCCTGCAGCAGCCTTGCGGCCCCCTTCGGCCCGATGCCGGGCACGCGCAGGAGAGTGAGCCGGTCAGCAGTATTGATCTCGACGGGGGCATGGAGCAGCTCGCGGGAAGCCCACACCCATTTTGGATCGTGCTCCAGAGGGAGGTTACCGCCGGCATCAAAGGGCAGTTCCTCGACGGTGAAGCCATAATCGCGCAGCAAGAATGAGGACTGGTACAGCCGATGCTCGCGCAGAGGTGAAGCAGGAGGGTGATTTTCGAGCGGTGTGCCCGGTATCGGCGTGAACGCCACAAAGTAAGCCCGTGCCAGTCCGACCTGCCGGTGCAGAAATTCAGTTGTGGTGAGCAATTCCAGGTCGCTTTCACCCGCCGCACCTACCACAAACTGGGTAGTGGAGCTGGGTTGATGTCCTGGCAATTCACGGCGCAGCTCTTCGATCCAGCGTAACCGCTGCAGCAGTTCCTCGGTGAAGACTTTATGTGGTGCCAGGAGCTGAAGCCAGCGGGTGTTGGGAGCCTCCAGGTTGACCGAGACGCGGTTTGCCAGCCGCATGGCAGCAGCGATCTGGTCGCGTTCTGCCCCGGGCATAATCTTCAGGTGGATGTAGCCCTGAAAGCCATAGCGCCGGCGCAGAAGCTCCGCCGTGGCGATCAGGCGGTCCTCGGTGTGCGGCCCGCCTCCGGCGACCCCTGAACTGAGGAAAATCCCTTCAGCCAGACCCTTCTGATAGAGCTGCATAAACAGCCGGGCCAGCTCATCGGGGGAAAAGGTGGCACGGCGGAAGTCGCGCCCCTGGCGGAAAGCACAGTAGTTACAGTCGCGCTCGCAGGCGGAAGTGAGCAGAGTCTTCAACAGCGCGATACGCCTGCCGCCGGGCATCACTGCATGATGAATACAGCCGGCAAGTTCATCAACAGCCACGGGCAGTGAACGCGTGCCGCCTGCGTTAACCTCCTCCGCCGGCTCAAAGCAGGTTAACGGGCTCAGCAGTCTGAGTTTCTCCAGTGCATCCACCCCATCCCTCCGCCTGCTATTATACGAACAAATGTTCGCAATGTCAAGCAGGCTTTTTGTAGGACAACTGCTCGCAGTTGTCCTACACCGGGGCCGGCCGTGGCGACGGTGGGTGCGGTCTCCAGGCCACGGCCCGGGTGCCAGGCTTGACACTCTGCCGTCTTATGGTAAACTATAAGCACAACCTCGCAGTCATAATGGCGAAGATCGGGAATAGTAGGCATCGTAGCGGGGTACAGAGAGTCGAACAAATGGTGTGAGTTCGATACCAGCGCCGGTGCTGAATGGACCCGGGAGCCGCCCGCCGAAATCCCTGCTGGAGAGTAGTCCGGGCCGGAGTCAACCACCGTTATCAGGGTTGAGGGTATGACCGTACCCCGCAAGAGTGAGGCTGACTCTTCGCAGCCGGGACATTGTGACTGAAGAGCAGCCTAATCAGGGTGGCACCACGAGCGTGGCACAGCGCCCGTCCCTGGAAGGGATGGGCGCTTTTTGTTTATGAGTTGTTTGTAAGGGGGTGTGCGATGTACATTATCGGTGTGAAGGTAAACAGCGATGCCTACCCCACCAAACGCTGCTATCCGTTTAACATACCGGCTCTGCGTAACTCGCCGGCGTTGACCTTCAGGGGCGCGATCGCCTTCTTTGCCGGCGAAAATGGATCGGGCAAGTCCACACTCCTTGATGCGATTGCCCGCAAATGTGGCATCCATATCTGGGACAGGCCGAGGCGGCATCTGGCGCATGAAAACCCGTATGAAACACGACTGGCCGACTATATCACGGTAGAGTGGGCCGACGGGACTGTACCCGGCTCCCTGTTTCGAGCGGAGACGTTCCGTGACTTCGCAGATTTTCTCGACGACGTGGCGCTCTGCGACCCAGGCCGGCTGAAGTACCATGGGGGACGCATCCTGAACACACTTTCCCACGGTGAGGCAATCCTCAGTTACTTTAGCGGCCGTTATCAGCTCAAAGGATTGTACCTGCTTGACGAACCGGAGAGCGCTCTTTCCCCATCCAGCCAGGTGGCATTCTTGAGGTTGCTGCAGCGCCTGGGGACCCACGGTGGAGCGCAGTTCATCATCGCCACCCACTCTCCGATCATCCTGGCCTGTCCAGGGGCCCAGATTTTCAGCTTTGACGGCGGCCGCATTGAGGAAGTAGCTTACGAAGACACAACCCATTACCAGGTGTACAGACAGTTTTTCGTGGACCGGCGTCCCTTTTTGGAGGATGACTGAGCCTGAAACCGGGTGCGAAAGGGGGGATGCTATCGAGGAACACCAGACGTTTTTGATCGCGACACCAGCAAGTAAATCACACTGAAAGGAGAACCAGGAGAGATGACACAATACAAATATATTCTGGAAGAAAAAGAACTGCCCACCCATTGGTACAACATCGTCGCGGATATGAAGGAGCCACCGCCTCCGTATCGTCATCCGGTGACGTTAGACCTGCTGAAACCGGAAGACCTGGCCCCGGTTTTCCCTCAAGCGTTAATCGAGCAAGAGGTGAGCCGGGAGCGGTGGATCGAGATCCCGGACGAAGTGCTGGACGTATTGAAGATGTGGCGTCCCTCTCCTCTCTACAGGGCCTACCGCTGGGAAAAGGCTCTGGACACCCCGGCCAGAATCTACTACAAATGGGAGGGAGTAAGTCCGCCCGGCAGTCACAAGCCAAACACTGCTGTCGCGCAGGCATATTACGCTAAGAAGGAGGGTCTGAAGGGATTTGCCACTGAGACAGGGGCAGGGCAGTGGGGCAGCGCTCTCTGCTTCGCCACCAATCTATTCGGGCTGAAATGTAAGGTCTTCATGGTGGCGATCAGTTATCAGCAGAAGCCTTATCGGCGTATCGCGATGGAAACGTGGGGCGGGGAGGTCGTGCCAAGCCCGAGCACGGAGACAAAGGCCGGGCGGGAGATCCTGGCACGTGATCCGGAAACTACTGGCAGCCTGGGCATCGCTATCAGCGAGGCGCTGGAGTACGCCGTTACCCATGATGGCTTCAAGTATTCGCTGGGCAGTGTGGTGAACTTTGTGCTCCTCCACCAGACAGTAATAGGGTTGGAGGCCAGAAAGCAGATGGAGATGGCAGGCGACTATCCTGACATCATTATCGGCTGTGCCGGTGGCGGGAGCAACGCTGCCGGGCTGATCTATCCTTTCCTGAAGGATAAACTGACCGGTGAGAAGCCCAATCTGCGCGCCATTTTTGTGGAGTCCACCGCCTGCCCGAGTATGACCCGGGGCATTTACGCTTACGACTGGGGAGACACCGCCAAGACAGGTCCTGTGGTCAAGATGCATACTGTGGGGCACAGTTTTATCCCGGCACCGGTGCATGCGGGGGGGCTGCGTTACCACGGTATGGCGCCCACAATCTGCGCCCTGCTTCAGCAGGGAGAGGTGGAGGCCAGAGCATATCATCAGAACGCGGTGCTGGAAGCGGCTGAAGGGTTTGCGCGAGCCGAGGGCTTTATCGTAGCTCCCGAGACCGCTCACGCGATCAAGGCTGCTTATGATGAGGCGATGGCCTGCAAGGAGAGCGGTGAGTCCAGGGTCATCCTGTTCAATGCCAGTGGCCATGGTCATTTCGACCTGGGCGCCTACGATGCTTTCCATCGCCGTGAACTGCCCGATTACGAGCTGGAGGATGAGAGGATCCAGGAAGCATTGAAGGACCTGCCTCGCATCTGAAGCTGACAAAATTAACCATCCGGGCTGATTGAGAGCGCCACCATCAGCTACTTCGTGCCGGGCATCTTCCGCGCCGACACAAACCTGAACAGCCATCTTTCGCATTGTGGCAAAAGCCGCACGTGGAGCAGCCTTTCCAGGCTGCCGGCAGGCCAGAAAGCCTGCCCCACGTGTCACTTTTTGCCCTCATGCCATCTTTCACGGACCTCCGGGTGCTGCCTTCGTGCGCCCCGGAGGTCTGTGTTGTGGCAGGATCCCACCCTCTCCCCCGCTCCCTACCTGCACAGAACGTGAACATTTGACATTCCGCCATGTCGTGATAGAATTGTACTGACTTAAAGTGACCGTTCAGCCGATTGAAACCTCCCTCATGGGTGCTTCGTGCCAGTTGTGATGATGGTGGGTTGATCTTTTGTGGCAGGCAGCGGGTCGGCGCAGGTCCGTCACCGGCCACAGGCCTGAACGGTCACGATTTAACATCGCCGTTACCTGGCAGATGGGCCTCAGGATTGATGGCAGGTCACCGGTGTCAGTACCGGGCCTGCCTCTGGAAATGCTTCCCGGACCCGGCGTGACCGCATCTCAAGCAGGTAGCTGGGTTTTTTGTTGGACATCCGCCAGGTAGCAGCTTTACGGGGAGTTATGTAAATTTATGGATGCAGAGACTTTGACCCAGCAACAGGATATGCTTGTTGAGCTGCCCGACCCAGACCGGGAAGCCGTGATCTCAGAAGCACCGGAAAAACAAGAGCGTAACTTTGATGAGTACCTGGCTCAAGAGTACGACTATGCGGCCCCCAGGTATGGGGAGATCCGTATGGGGGTCGTCGTGGGTGAGAATGAACACGGCCTCATCCTGGATATAGGCTTCAAACGCGAGGGCATCGTGCCGTATGAAGACCTGCGGCGGCTTGATGAAGAGGCGCGTGCCGGGCTTCAGGTCGGCGCCGAGGTGCCTGCTTTTGTAGTGCGTCCTGAAGATAAAGACGGACATCCCATCCTCTCCATCTACCAGGCCCGCATGCACAAGGACTGGGTCAGGGCTGAGCAGATGATGGAGAGCGGTGAGCTTTACGAAGGTGAGGTCGCCGGCTACAACAAGGGCGGTCTGATCGTGAAATTCGGTAAGCTGCGCGGCTTTGTTCCCGTCTCGCAGATCGTGGATATGCCCAGGCGTATGCGGGAAGAGCAGCGTCGCAAGCGCCTGGAGGCGATGGTAGGGCAGCGGATAGGGCTTAAAATTATTGAAGTGGACCGTCCACGCCGTCGTTTGATCTTCTCTCAGCGCAAGGCACAGCGCGAGTGGCAGGAATTGCAGCGGAAAAGGGTCATGGCCGCACTTGCCCCGGGCGAGATACGACGTGGCAAGGTCACCAGTATCACAGACTTTGGTGTCTTCATTGATCTGGGTGGTGCGGATGGCCTGATCCACGTATCAGAACTCAGTTGGAGCCGCGTGGAGGACCCGCACCAATTGCTCAAGGTGGGCGATGAAATAGACGTCTACGTGCTTGAGGTGGACGAGAAACAGAAACGCATCGCATTGAGCCTTAAAAAGTTACAGCCGGACCCCTGGACACTCGTCAATGAGCATTACAAAGAGGGACAACTGGTCGAAGGACGGGTTACCCGTGTGCTTGACTTCGGTGCTTTCATTGAGCTTGACCTTGGTGTGGAAGGACTGCTCCACGCCAATGAGATGATCGGGACGCCGGAATTGAGCCCGCGCGACCTTGTTCACCCTGGTGACAGATTGCCGGTCAAGATCATCCGTATTGACGATCGGCGTAGACGCCTGGCGCTGAGCGCCAGACAGGTGCGCAAAGGCGAGTGGGAACGCTGGGTCGCGGAACAACAGCGAGCCCAGGCTGCGGCCGGTAGAAGCCTGCTTGACGAGCAGACCGGTGCATCTGAGGCGGGTGTTGCTGCCGCAGGGGAGTACGCAGAAGCAGAAGAAGTCGTACCTGAGCCAGGTGTCGCTGCCGCAGGGGAGTACGCAGAAGCGGGAGAAGTCGAGGAGAGCGCAGTGGTTAAATGAGCAAGAAGAAAGAGGATAAGATTGATATGGAGGGGACCGTTGTCGAGGCATTGCCCTCCACTCAGTTCCGGGTCAGGCTCGACAGCGGCCATGAAGTACTGGCTTATCTCTCGGGGCGTATGCGTAAGTATTATATTCGCATTCTGCTCGGCGACCGTGTGCGGGTAGAGCTATCTCCTTACGACCTGACCCGGGGACGGATCGTTTACAGGTACAAACGCTCCGCAGACGAGCCGGACTACGACTACTGAGGATCACTGCCTCATCGCTATAAACGCCGGGTGCAGATTAGCTGTTCCCCATCCCCAAGAGCGCGCAAGGCCCCCCGGTGGTCTCTGCTGCCCGACAAAAATCCTCGTAACTGCTCAGCCTGTGCGGCGCGGGTCACACCACGCGCCAGGAAAGATGTCCCCCGAAGACTGTGGTCCGCGCGGCACGGAGGCTGATAGTTACAAATCCTCTTGACCTCCAGGAGATGACCTCGTTCCCTGCGGTCGGCTTTATGGTATCGCTTCTCCATCCGACGCAGATATTGATACCGCTATAACGCGGGCGGTTGACAACCGCGGTGGAGATAGTATAATATCATGCGTGCCCCGGTGGCGGAATAGGCATACGCAGCAGGTTGAGGGCCTGTGCCGCAAGGCGTGCTGGTTCAAATCCAGTCCGGGGCATTACTTTACACCTGTGTGGTTCATTTGAAAACCGCTGCCTGATCAGACCGCGAGCGCAGGTGAAAGTGTCCGGCTCTGCACCACACAGGTGTATTTTTGTCTGAGGTAACTGTTCAGGCTGATTGAAACCAGGCGCTTCAGGCGCTTCGCGCCGCCCGGCGCGGACACTGCGGCTCGAAAAGTGTACGGGCGAGACTTGCCTTGCCCCTACAGTCACCGCCTGGAGAGTCTTATCCGGGTTTACAAAGTGTGGCGCGAACAAAACCATCTTACCGGGGAGCAGATAGTGAGTAACTCCATTCAAACAGGAGAGTATAAAAGGCAAAGAGCCTGGGACCGTCATCTGGCTTATGCGATCTCTATGGTTGGAAGCCCGCCGGTACTGGCCACTACTGTGATAGGACTGACCGCCTCGACCATAGCCACACTGAAGGCATGGGTGTGGGCGGGCGTGTATGTGCTTCTGGCAATCTTTACCCCCCTGCTAAACGTGTTCCTGCTGGTGCGTCGGGGGAGGGTCACTGATATAGACGTATGCCTCAGAGAGCAGAGGATCAGGCCGCTGCTGTTCTCTATCGTCTGCTCTACCATGGCCTGGGTTGGCCTGAGGCTCGGCCACGCACCGCGTGAACTGCAGATCATTGCCGGTGCGGTGTCGCTGCAGATGGCCATTGTGCTGGCCATCACTCTGCGTTGGAAGATCAGTATGCACTGCGCAGCAGCCGCAGGAGCGGCGACTGTGCTGTGGTCGCTGATGGGCACACCGGTGCCTATGATGGTCGGCGTGCCGATTATCGCCTGGTCACGCATCAGGCTGCGCCGCCATACTTTGGGTCAGACGGTAGCTGGCTCGCTGTTGGGTATATCCGTTTTTCTGCCTATGCTCGCGCTGATTCAGTAAAGGACGGCCTCCTCATCGGTGAACCGGCGCGGAGAGAAAGCCGGATCACCCCCCGCCTGGGGCGGGATTGCCGGCTAAGAGCCTATCCGACAAACTGTACAGGCGGCATCCCTATGCCGCTTATACCGACGCATAGGGGCGCGTCGGTTACGTTTTTCGGATAGACCCTAAAAGCGCGGTTCCGGCCGCTTATGGGCGGTATGGGAAAGATCAGACAGTGTGTCTCTCATCTACCGGGCCGGTTCACGGCAAAAGGGATGTGTGATGCTCATGCTCTCCTCACTGAGACGCGCTGTAAGTTCCTGATATAACCCCAAAACTGCCCTCAATATATTGCCGGGCTGATCTGGTTTGAAGTTGACATAAACTGCCCGTCCTTGAAGAACACCGGCCTCCTGTGGGTGTGATCCGACGACACGGTGACGATCACGCTGAAGGCGGAGCCGGTCCGGGCCCCCGCATTGAGTACTACTACATCCTGGGGCTGTACGTGAAGCGTGAGGCGTGAGATATGGGCGCGGAACTGCCCCGACATTTGATTCGCCTGCTGGTGGCTCTCCTCCGGCACCAGGCCCGGACCTGGCTGGGGGAGGAGTTTATGGAGGCCGCCGGGGACACCCTGGCGGAGATCGGCGGGGAGGAACTGCAGCGCGGCCTGGATGAATGGCTGTGCGCCCCTCAGACCGCGAACCAGTTCCTGCAGGCCGCTCGGCGCGCCGAGGCGTACGTCCAGGCTCACTGCACCGACCCGGCCCTGTGCGGCGCGCTGACCCTGCGCTTTGCCGACCTCCCCGCCGTCCAGGCCGCGCTGGCCGACCTGCCCGGAGCGCTGGACGCCTCCGGCGTGGAGGGGGCCCTGCGGGAGGCCCTGACGCGCGACCTGGGCCGGGTCCTCACCCCCGCCCAGATAGAAGCCGCCGCGCGCCTCTACACCGACGCCCTCCTGCGCGCCGTCTCCACCCTCAAGGACTTTGCTCTGCCCATCATCGCCCAGACCATTCAGGACATCCGCCGGGAGCAGCGGGAGCAGACGGCGATGTTGGCGGAGATTCTCCGGCGGCTGGGGCGGGGGGAAGCATTGCAGCCGGAGGAGACCGCCGCGCTGGGCCAGGCCATCCTCCGGGGCCGGGTGACCGTTCAGGGGGACGTTTCCCACTCCGTTGTCATCATCGGCTACGGGAACACCGTGACCCTGGGGCCCTCCCAGGCGGCCCGACTGCGCCCGCAGGTGACCCTCCCCGGCGACCTGCCCCCCGGTTCCTACATCCCCTTCCCCCGCAACCGCCTGTTCACCGGCCGGGAGGAGGACCTGCGACAGTTGGAG
>Ga0209162_1003835_pt1 | contig 11738 bp, 9 predicted proteins | sample YNPNPMetaG_FD_187121 | JGI IMG/M metagenome (GOLD analysis project Ga0209162, IMG submission 187121) | Anoxygenic and chlorotrophic microbial mat microbial communities from Yellowstone National Park, USA - YNP NP MetaG (SPAdes) (version 2) ...
GGACGGGTCGCACCAAGCGCGTCCAGCCGACCGCTTCGCTCGCTACGCTCGCTTCGCGGCGGCTGACGCGCGTGCCGTTAGATGAACCCCCCGGTGGCAAGAGATGTTCCGGTTGCCCATAGAGTATCAGTAGATGGAAAAAGTTGTGGTGGTCAACAAGATGGTGGACACCGGCCTGGCGCGGCTCTCACCGCAGAGACGCGGAGAGCGCAGAGTATTCTCTGGAAACTCAGCGTCCTCTGCGCCTCTGCGGTGAAATCAACCGGTGTCGGACTGTCCAGCATCATCTTGACCAGTACAGTAGATGGAAAAAGTTGCTCAAAGCGGGTCTGCCAGGCCCACCCAGTCCGGCCTGGGCCGGGGGCCTGACTGGGTGACCCGCCGCTTCGCGCTCGGCGGTCAGTGCGAAGCCTCAGGCCTGGGCCTGGCAGACCGCCGAGGAGCACGAATTTCCATCTACTGGTGCTGTTTGTAAAATCTGCAAAACTACTGTCTCCTGTAAATCCTGTCCACATGCTGTCGGGTCATTCGTGACAACATATTCACTCTACTTTCCGCTAACTTGACAAAAATGCAGATTTGGTGTTTCCTCCCGGGCTGAAGCATATCCGAGAGAAGACCGGGAGGGAGCGATGGCAGTAGAACAAGCCATTCGGTTGTTAGAGCAGGTGGTTCGAGATGTACCTATTGGGACAAATCTGGCCCTTTTCCGGCTTTTATGGGCCATCCTCTGCGGCGCCTTCCTGCAAAGCCGAGGGGCTATCTTTCCCGCTCTCCAGTCCCTCGGCCTGAAACGAGCCCAAATCCGCCGCTGCAGCCAGGCCCTCCGGAAAGGAGTATGGACGATAGACGCCCTCCTTCAGCCCTTCCGGGCCGCAGTCCTGGCCCAGGGCCGCTGGCAACCCTGCCGGTATGAGGGCTTCCACCCCGTCGCCGGCGATATTACCGCTTTCTGGCGGCCTCGCCTGAAAGGGCGAATAGGGAAATTCTTTCACCCCCTGGCTCAGCGGGCTGTCCCCGGGGTCGGCTTTGGCCTCCTGGTCAATGTCGGTCGGGTCGGAAACGTGCGCATCCCTCTTCTTCGCCTCATCCTGCGGGCGGAGAAGGGCATCAACCAGAAGGGGCTGCTCCCCCGACTCCTCACATCCTGATGCCCGATGAAGTGTTGATCTTTGATGCGGCGGTCTCCGTCGCCGAAGTCCAGAAGGCGGGAGTCCGCTGGTACCTCATTCGGGGACGGGAGAACTGTACGGCCCGGCGGAATCCCTCGCAAGAAGCGAGGACATCCCCCAGAGTATGGGGAACTGGTTCGTCCCCTGGCTCGCCGATACCGGGACCGGACGCTCCCGGCCACCCCGCCGGATGAGGAGCGGACATTTGTGTACCAGGGGCGGGAGATCCGCGCTCAGGGGTATCACGGCCTGGTGCGGAGCGACCAGAAGGTATCGGCAGACAACGCCACCTTCAGCATCTGGGTCTTTCGGGACCCGGCGTATCGGAAACCCCTGGTGCTGATCACCAACCTCCCGGTGAGCCCAGAAGCGGTTTTCCGCCTCTACCGGGAACGGTGGCCGGTGGAGCAAGTTCCCCAGGTGGCCAAGCCCCTCCTGGGGCTGGAACGGCAGTGGGTGTTTGCGCCGGAGAGCATCTGGCGGCTGCCGGAATTGGCCCTGCTGGCGGCGAACATTTTGCTCTACCTGGCGGCGGTATTACCGCCGATGCCGACCGGGTTCTGGGATCGGCAGCCCCAACGGAGTCCGGGACGGCTGCGGCGGGTGCTGGCCCAGGGGGGATTTCCCCAAGATTTTCCGCTGGACGGGAGAATTCGGGAAAAACATTCGGTGATGGCCCATCTTCCCAAGGGCATCGAGGCTCATCGGCGTTAAAAAGCCCCTCCCGGAGGTGGTTGAAGGGCCTGACGGGCCAGATTTCTTCGCCAATTTGTGAAAGAACCCCCTACCGGAGACCTCTCCGGTAAGGCTTCCTTTGCCCATAGCAGGCAAAGTTAGCGGAAACTAAAGTTTCCAGCCTGTCGCTGTTTCCGCATCGGCGCAGGCGCCCGGAAAGGCCGATTTTCCAATCGGCACACGGTGGCAGGCAGTCGGGCAGGTAATTACGAAGCAACGCCCTGTTGCCGGAGTGATGCGACACCGGCAGGATCAACACCGCGCACCACAAAGTATCACGCCCGATTTCGTGGGGAGTGCAATCAGGCTCCCACACCCAGACGTGACAAGTTTCCCTGACCATGGGTCAGGTTGTTTCCTCCACGATGCGGTAAGAGGTGGTAATGTTAACCGCCTTGCTCAGCATAGCTGAAGCCGGACAGTATTTCGTCTGGGAAAGCTCGATCGCCCGCTCCACCGCCTCTGCCTGAACCCCCGTGCCGTAGACGACGAATTCCAGGTGAATGTGGGTATATACCCTGGGGTGTTCATCGGCCCGCTCGCCGGTGGCGACTACTTCCACACATCGCAACGGCTGACGTTTCTTCTGCAAAATTGAAACCACGTCCATAGCCGTGCAACCTGCCAGGCCGAGCAATAGCAACTCCAGCGGTCTGGGCCCGCCCTCTTCTCGCTCCTCGTCCGGGAGCACGTGGTCTATGATCACAGTGTGTCCCCCGTCGGTCTCGCCAAGCAGGCGCAGCCCTGGCCCAATCCACATCACCTTTGTTTTAACAGTCATAGCTTCTCCCTTAATAGATGCCGCCTGTAGCCTGTGACAGGCTGATTGAAACGGCTTCTTCCGCCGGGCCCCCGCCCCGGCCTGCACAGAAGCGCTGGCCAGCACAGGCCCGGATAAAGTGACTTACGCTCACCGCCCAAGAATGGTCACACCTGTAAATATATCACGATCCCCACAGTGGGCAAACCAGACGCTCACATATGCAGCGAGAGCCGGTGAGTGCATCAAGCTGGGGAGTAACTTGTATACTGGACTATTCAGCCGATTGAAATCGCCCTCTTCAGGCGCTTCGCGCCAGGTGTCGGCCTGCGCCGACACTGCCTCTGGTGGTGCAGCAAGGCAGGGGCGATTGATTAATCGCCCGTACCTGGCGAAGGCCGACCAATGGCCGCAGGCCCAAAAGGGTGTACGGGCAAGGCGCACCTCGCCCCTCCAGTCACCGCCTGAATAGTTACGCTGGGGATTTCAAAGCAAATTCCAATCCGGGGCGGAGCCGAGGCTTTAGCTGGCGCAAACGTGGCGCAAACCGGCTGAAGCCTCGACTCCGGGCGGGAAAAGCGGCACCGGCGTAGCCCAGATCACTTCTGCCTGGGTATTCGAAGCAAAACAAAAAGCCGGACCACTATATGTGCCGTCAACCCCGGAGTGAAACCCCTATATCTGGGGTCTCGTCGTACATGCGCAGGGGTTGATGGTCGGACCGCAAACTCATCTCCCCGCTGAACCCCGCTATATGCAGGAAAATATCTGCATGAGATTACCATATCTGGTGTTTATGGGTAGCTTCGTTTTGCTTCGAACACCCTGCTTCGGACGCCATTGGACGATCTGAATTATCGGGGTATAATTGGCTTCGCAGGATAACAGGCGTCACGCATTTAGTTCCGCCGGAGTAAAGATCATGGCCTCATTGAACAAACTCGCAATCAGCGGCAAGGGCGGCGTGGGCAAGACCACGCTTGCCGCACTGCTGGCGCACATTTACGCCGGGCAGGGGCGCAAGGTTATCGCCATAGACGCAGATCCCGCCGGCGGCCTGGCCGAAGCGTTGGGTCTGCCGCCAGACGTGGCGGCCAGGGTAACCCCTATCGCCGAAATGAACGATCTGATTTATGAGCGCACAGGGGCACGCCCTGGCACTGTCGGTGGGTTTTTCACCCTCAACCCACGCGTGGACGACATCCCCGAGCGCTTCAGTACGCTCCATCGGGGCATCCGCTTCCTGCGGTTGGGCACCGTTCGGGGTGGCGGTGCCGGCTGTATCTGCCCCGAAAGCGCGCTCCTCAAAGCGCTGGTCACCCATCTGCTCCTCTACCGGGATGAGATGCTGATTCTCGATATGGAGGCTGGCGTTGAGCACCTGGGCCGTGCCACAGCGCAGGCAGTGGACGCGTTCATCGTGGTCGTTGAGCCTGGGCAGCGCAGTATCGGCACGGCAGAGCGTGTGCGCCAACTGGCCGCCGAGATCGGCATCACGCGTGTCTACGCCGTCGGCAACAAGGTACGCAATGAGACCGACCGCACTTTCATTCAAACACACAGCCCGGTGCCTGTATTGGGCTACCTCTCCGCCAACCCCGAGCTGACCGAGGCCGACCTGCACGGACGGGGCGTCTTCGATGCTGCTCCCCGCGCTGTCGCAGAGGCGCGAGAGATCGCCGGCGCGCTGGAAGCATTATAGTATGATCTGCCGTCGCTGGTGTCCGTGGACGAGGTCCTGCACCAGGAGTAAATATCCATTCTTGATGACCCTGGCGGTATTGATCGCTGTAACGTCTGGCCCACCTGTGCCCTTGCTATCTCCTGTCCATGCTCAGAGCCTGCCGCCCTCAGTTTTCCTCGAAGGCGTTGTGGGCCATCCGCAGGAGCACAACCTGAGTTGTGAGTCTCGCTCTGCCACCGATCTGGCTGCTTTCTGGGGAGTGGCTTTCACCGAGAGTGACTTTTTCAGCCGCCTTCCCGCCTCGGATAATCCCTACTGCGGCTTTGTAGGTGACGTGGACATGCCGGCAGGTACGATGCCGCCCCGTGGCTACGGCGTCTATGCCGGCCCGGTCGCTGTTGCTCTGCGCAGTTTCGCACTGGATGCGCAACCACATTTCGGCTGGAGTCTCGATGAACTGAAAGCCGAGATCGCCGCCGGACGTCCGGTTATCGTATGGGCCACCTATGGCATGCGACGTCCCGGCGTCAAGAGATGGCTTTCGTCCGACGGTAAGGCCTCGGTCGTGGTGAAATGGCAGCACACTTTCATCGTCGTTGGCTACGACGAAGAGGGCATATATCTGATTGATGCTTACGATGGCCGCACCAAAAGTTTCCCCTACAACACCTTTCTCCCCGCCTGGAAACAACTGGGACGCATGGCGGTGACGGTGAAAGGGCAGCTCCCCAGGTTTAGAATAGGGGGCTGGATAATAGTGCCAGGCCGTAAAGGGCGGCTACAGTTTATCACAGGCAACCGACACATGGGGGAGACAGTGGAGGGGATAATATTCGGCCATGCTATCCCTGCCGTTTCCGAGAGTGATTATTGCAGAGGTAAGCTATATGGACATAATCGCATCAGTCGTTGAACTCATTTGCCGGGCTTCCACCGTCCTGCCGGAAGACGTTGAGGCAGCACTGCGGGCGGCTCGAGAGCGGGAGGGGGAATCACCGGCAGGAGGAGCATTAGACGCGATTCTGGAGAACGTGGTGCTCTCGCGGGCCCAGTCACGACCTGTATGTCAGGATACAGGTACTCCCATCTTCCATGTTTACCATCCTGCGGGAGCAAGTACGCGCGCGTTGCGTGCGCAGATTGAGGAGGCGGTTGCCGAGGCGACCAAACGGTCATTTCTCAGGCCCAACGCGGTAGACCCCTTAAGCGGCCGTAATAGCGGCAATAACCTGGGCGCCGGTTTTCCGGTTTTTCACTTTGAGGAATGGGAGGAGGACTTCCTCAAAATCTCCCTGTTGCTGAAGGGTGGGGGGAGTGAGAATGTCAGCACTCAGTATAAACTCCCATACGCCTCGCTAAATGCCGGTCGTGATCTGGAGGGGGTACGCAGGGTGGTGCTGGAGGCGGTCTACAAGGCGCAGGGACAGGGATGTGCGCCTGGGATACTGGGAGTCGCCATCGGCGGCGACCGGAGCAGCGGTTACGTGCACGCCAAAGCCCAGTTGCTGCGTCGGCTGGACGACCTGAATCCGCAGCCTGAGCTGGCAGCCCTGGAGGAGCGGCTGCTGCGCGAAAGCAACGAGCTGGGCATCGGACCGATGGGCTTCGGCGGCAAAACGACGGTACTCGGTGTCAAGATCGGCGCGCTCCACCGTTTACCGGCCTGTTACTTCGTCAGCGTGGCTTACATGTGCTGGGCCTGCCGGCGTGCGCACCTGACAATACGCGATGGGCAGGCAATTTTTGAATAGCCAGTGCGGGATGGTTCATTTTCTCCGTGAAACCGGTTTACATTTGGGGCTGCTTCAAGAAATCGGCTGTCTGAAGCTGAATGAAGTAAACCGCGGCAGGTGCTGCGGTGGGGACGCAGCGCGCTGCACTCCTACTGCGGCCAATGATCGGCCTGCGCCGATGCGGAAACAGCGGTCGGCGCCGACCGACACCTGGCACGAAGCGCCTGAACAGGCCGATCTCAATCGGGCAGCGTCCGGCAACGGTTAAACCATCTCTTCGGGCGCTTTGCGCCGGGCACCGGCACAGACCAGCCTGGGGCCGGTGAAGGTCCAAGAGGGTACAGGCGGGCCACCGGGATTGCCCTGAAATATGCACAGGTGAGGGGGTCGCTATGGCAACCGTCAGACTGACTATCCCTGTTACAGAGGAAGCCGTCCGCGCGCTTCACACAGGCGATAAGGTTTACCTCTCCGGCATCCTGGTCACCGGACGGGATGCAGCGCATAAATACATGGTCGAGCATTTTATCCGCGCCACAGAGATCCCTGCCCAAGAGCGGCAGTGGTATGAGGAGCTGAGGCGCACTTTGAGTGGGGGGGTGATCTATCACTGCGGACCGGTCGTGCGCAGGGTGGCAGGTGGAGGGTGGGAGTTTGTCGCTGCCGGCCCCACCACCTCCATACGCGAGGAGCCCTACCAGGCTGAGGTGATCGCCCATTTTGGGCTACGGGGGGTTATCGGCAAGGGCGGGATGGGACAGAACACGTTACGGGCATGTCAGGAGCACGGCGCAGTCTATTTCCACGCAGTTGGTGGCGCAGCCACCCTCATCGCCAATACAGTGAAAGAAGTCCTGACAGTATATAAGCTGGAAGAGTTCGGTGTACCGGAGGCGCTGTGGGTCATCCGTGTCGAGGATTTCCCAACGGTGGTCACTATGGACAGCCACGGTCAGAGCATCCACGAACAGGTTGAGAGGCTATCCAGAACGGCTTTGGAGAGGTTGACTTGTCAGGAGAAAGGAAGCTGATTCTGGTCACCAATGATGATGGAATTGCGTCGCCCGGGCTGCAGGCCGCGGTGCGGGCTGCGGCATCGCTGGGAGAGCCTTTTGTCGTCGCACCTCAACGCCAGTGGTCAGGTGCAGGACGGAGCATCCCCTCCGGCAGCGGCAGGGAAGTGCACCCTTATCCATTTGAGTTGGACGGGCGGGAGGTTACCGCTTATCAGGTGGATGGCACGCCTGCTATGGCGGTGACGCGTGCTCTGCTTGAGCTTGTCCCACGCCTGCCTGCCCTCCTGATCTCAGGCATCAACTACGGTGAGAATCTGGGGAGTGATGTGACGATCTCCGGCACCGTCGGGGCGGCGCTTCAGGGCGCAGTCCTGGGCGTCCCGGCCCTGGCAGTCTCTCTACAGACTCCTAAGGAGACGCATAACTCTCCCTCGGATGATGTTGATTTCACTGCTGCCATCCATTTTACCTGCCTGTTCGGCCGGCGGATGTTGGGCAGGCCGCTTCCGTTTGATGTGGATGTAATTAAGGTGGACATCCCCGCCGGTGCCACTTCGGAGACGCCCTGGCGGCTGACACGGCTTTCACGCTGTCCTTACTTCGTGCCCGTGCTGAGGAGAGCAGAAACAGGAGAGCAGGCGATCACAGTGGATTACGCGCCTCTCGTGCAGACCATGCACACCGGGCCGGACTCCGACATCTATGCTGTGGCCGTTGACCGCGTGGTTTCTGTAACCCCACTGAGCTTCGACCTGACCTCGCGTGCTGACTTTGGGGAGCTGGAATCGGCACTCCGTGGGGCAGGCCCTTTTGCGGACCGGTGAGGGTATCCGCCACTACCTGGCCAACAGTCGCCTCAGAAACTGGGCGGTGTAACTGGCTTCTACCTGGGCTACCTGCTCCGGGGTGCCTTCAGCCACGATCTCGCCACCGGCGTCACCACCTTCCGGCCCCAGGTCTATGATCCAGTCCGCCACCTTGATGATGTCGGGATGGTGTTCGATAATCACCACCGTGTTGCCCGCGTCCACAAGCTTGTTCAGCACGGCGATCAGCCTGTCCACGTCTGCAGCGTGCAGCCCGACACTGGGTTCATCGAGCACATAGAGCGTGCGGCCGGTTGCCCGTTTGCTCAGTTCTCGCGAAAGCTTGACCCGCTGAGCCTCACCACCGGAGAGGGTCGGCGCGGGCTGTCCCAGCCTGATATACCCCAGCCCCACCTCATTTAGCGTCTCCAGCCTGGAAAGAATGGCGGGGATGTTGGCGAAGAACTCCATCGCCTCGCTCACCGTCATATCCAGTACCTCGGCGATGTTCTTACCCTTGTAACGCAACTGGAGCGTCTCCCGGTTGTAGCGTCGTCCACGGCAGACATCACATGGGACGTAGATGTCGGGCAGGAATTGCATTTCAATCCGCAGAGTGCCATGTCCCTGGCAGGCCTCACAGCGCCCACCTTTGACGTTGAATGAGAAGCGGCCCGCCCTGTAGCCGCGCATCCTGGCCTCCGGCAGCGAGGCGAACAGGTCGCGGATATGCGCGAACAGGTTTGTATAAGTGGCGGGGTTGGAGCGCGGTGTGCGCCCTATGGGGGACTGGTCAATGTTGATGACTTTGTCTATATGTTCGACCCCTTCGATGGCAGTGTGTTCTCCGGCCGGCTCGCGGGAGCCGTGAAGTAGCTGAGCCAGCCGACGGTACAGCACCTCGACGATCAGGGTGGATTTGCCGGAGCCGGAGACGCCGGTGACGCAGACGAATTTACCCAACGGGATATGGACATCAATATTCTTCAGGTTGTGCGCCCGTGCTCCCCGCACCACAATTTCGGCCCCGTTTCCCGGGCGGCGTTGAGCCGGCACCGGGATTCTACGGCGACCCGAGAGATACGCCCCGGTCAGGCTCTCCGGGCATGCCATCACATCCTCGACCGTGCCGGCGACCACGACTTCTCCGCCATGCTCACCAGCTCCCGGTCCCAGGTCAATGATCCAATCGGCTGCTCTGATGGTCTCTTCGTCGTGCTCGACGACGATCAATGTGTTGCCCAGATCGCGCATATCCAGCAGTGTACGGATCAGGCGTGCGTTATCCCGCTGGTGCAGACCGATACTTGGCTCATCGAGCACATAGAGCACTCCCGTAAGCTGCGAGCCAATCTGAGTCGCCAGCCTGATGCGTTGGGCCTCGCCACCGGCAAGCGTCACTGCTGTGCGGTCCAGTGTCAGGTAATCCAATCCAACGTTGACCATAAACCTGAGCCTGGCGTGCACTTCTTTGAGGATGCGCCGCGCGATCTGCCATTCCCGATCGGTGAGCGGGGAACCGGGAGGAGCTGGCTCGAAGCTTTCCACATCTTCCCGCTCCGACCTGGCTGACTGCCCGGCGGTCTGAAAGCTGAAGCCCGATAACTCGTTAACCCATGCCAGCAGGCGTTTCACAGGCCACCGGACGATCTCGTTGATTGAGCGACCGGCCACGGTGACCGCCAGTGCCTCCGGGCGCAGGCGCGCACCTCCGCATACCGGGCAGGGCCGATGGGTCATAAACTCCTCGATCTTACTGCGGATGTAATCGGAGTCCGTCTCCTGGTAGCGCCGCTGCAGGTTCGGTATCACTCCCTCGAAGCTGGTGAGCTGAGAATGAGAGCGGCCATCCCTGCCGACGTAGCGCACGCGGATTAACTCGTTCCCGCTCCCATAGAGAATGATGTTCTGCTGGGCGTGGTTCAGGCGGTGCCAGGGGACGTCGGTCGGGATGCCGAAATGTTCGCATACAGCCTTCAGCAGATGCCAGTAATAACTGTCGCGGGTGTGGTCGTTCCAGGCATAGATGGCGCCGTCCTCGATACTCTCATCGGGATTTGGCACGATCAACTCCGGGTCCAATTCCAGACGTGAACCCAGACCTTGGCACTCAGGGCAGGCTCCGTGGGGGGTGTTAAACGAAAAGGTACGCGGCTCAATCTCCGGCAGGCTGATGCCGCAGACCGGACAGGCCAGATGCTCCGAGTACAGAATGTCCCGGGGTGGCTCTGCCGAGACGTCATTGATGATCACCACTCCGTCACCCAATTGGAGCGCAGTCTCGATGGAATCGGTGAGGCGGGAGCGGAAACCGTTCTCCTGCCCTGCTGCCGGCTCAGGGATGATCAGGCGGTCCACCACTGCCTCAATGGTATGCATCTTGTAACGGTCGAGTTCGATCTCCTCATCCACGTCGTAAATGCGGCCGTCTACCCGCACGCGCACAAAGCCAGCCTTGCGCACATCCTCGAAGACGGCCTGGTGATGGCCCTTGCGCTCTTTCACCAGGGGAGCGAGCACCTGGAAACGGGTGCCAGCGGGCATGTTCATCACCGTATCCACGATCTGCTGGGCAGACTGTTTGGTGACCTCTCGCCCGCAGCGCGGGCAATGGGGAATGCCTATACGCGCGTACAACAGGCGGAGGTAATCATAAATCTCGGTGACGGTGCCGACAGTTGAACGGGGGTTATGAGATACTCCACGCTGGTCAATCGAGATGGCCGGAGACAGCCCTTCGATCTGGTCAACATCCGGTTTTTCCATCTGGCCCAGGAACTGGCGCGCATAAGCCGACAGGCTCTCGACGTAGCGCCGCTGCCCCTCGGCGTAGATGGTATCGAAGGCCAGTGAGGACTTGCCCGATCCCGAGATGCCGGTGATCACGACCAGCTTGTAGCGCGGTATTTCGACGGTAATATTTTTGAGGTTGTGCTCTCGTGCTCCTCGCACGATAATATTGCCCTGACTCAATCCCTACCACCTGCCTGTCTCTTGGTGTACCCCAGCCGGATGGGAAGTACGATTTTAACATATTTCTTGAATTATACAAACTTTAGTTTCCGCTAACTTTGCCTGCTATGGGCAAAGGAAGCCTTACCGGAGAGGTCTCCGGTAGGGGGTTCTTTCACAAATTGGCGAAGAAATCTGGCCCGTCAGGCCCTTCAACCACCCCTGGGAGGGGCTTTTTAACGCCGATGAGCCTCGATGCCCTTGGGAAGATGGGCCGTCACCGAATGTTTTTCCCGAATTCTCCCGTCCAGCGGAAAATCTTGGGGAAATCCCCCCTGGGCCAGCACCCGCCGCAGCCGTCCCGGACTCCGTTGGGGCTGCCGATCCCAGAACCCGGTCGGCATCGGCGGTAACACCGCCGCCAGGTAGAGCAAGATGTTCGCCGCCAGCAGGGCCAATTCCGGCAGCTGCCAGATGCTCTCCGGTGCAAACACCCACTGCTGTTCCAGCCCCAGGAGGGGCTTGGCCACCTGGGGAACCTGCTCCACCGGCCACCGTTCCCGGTAGAGGCACAAAACCGCTTCCGGGCTCACTGGGAGGTTGGTGATCAGCACCAGGGGTTTCCGATACGCCGGGTCCCGAAAGACCCAGATACTGAAGGTGGCGTTGTCCGCCGATACCTTCTGGTCACTCCGCACCAGGCCGTGATACCCCTGGGCACAGACCTCCCGCCCCTGGTACACAAATGTCCGCTCCTCATCCGGCGGGGTGGCCGGGAGCGGCCGGTCCCGGTATCGGTGAGCCAGGGGACGAACCGGTTCCCCATACTCCGGGGGATGTCTTCGCTTCTTGCGAGGCGGGAGTTGATTCCGCCGGGCCG
>Ga0209162_1003838_pt1 | contig 11735 bp, 7 predicted proteins | sample YNPNPMetaG_FD_187121 | JGI IMG/M metagenome (GOLD analysis project Ga0209162, IMG submission 187121) | Anoxygenic and chlorotrophic microbial mat microbial communities from Yellowstone National Park, USA - YNP NP MetaG (SPAdes) (version 2) ...
GCCACGCCCGCATCCCCCCGCGGCCACGAGGGACCGTGGCCCTCCACCGGGGTTTTCCCTGGAGGGACGCGCTCCGTCGCGTCCGTCTTTAGGGCCTTGCCGGTTGTTCCCTATGGCGGCCGAAGAAGAGGCGGCCATGACAGAGCATGGCCCTCCATTGAGTGGCGGATTCTCCCGCGGCCACGAGGGACCGTGGCCCTCCACCGGGGTTTTGCCGTGGAGGGACGCGCTCCGTCGCGTCCGTCTTCCCTCGTCAGCGTGGCCACGCCGCCTGGGGTGTCAGGACTTCTTCCACGGTGAGCGAGACCGCTCCGAAATCTTCCTCCACGCGACCCCGCAGGATGAAAGGCTTCGTGGGGGTGAGCAAGGTGGAGAACCGGTCGAAGGCGCGGGGAAAGAAAGTCGTCTCGTACAGAGCGGTCGTATCCTCGAAGCTCACGAACTCCATGGGCTCCTCTTTCCGGGTGAGCACGGTCTTGGCCGTAACGAACCATCCTGCCACGAGCACGGTCCGGCCCACATGGTCTGCCAGCCGAGCCGCAGGCACCAGCGGAAACCGCTCCAGCCAGGGCCTGAAAAGCTCCAGGGGATGCCGGGAAACGAGGACGCCCAGGGTTTGCAGCTCGTGCCTGAGACAAGTGACCTCGTCGTAAGGCGCGGCTCGGGGAGGCTCGAAGGTCTCCTCGAAGAGGCTTGCCGCGGGCAGTGGGCTTGCGGCGCGCAGGCGCGTTCTGGCTCCGGCCGAGACCGAGAGGCCGGCATAGCGCCGCCCGGTCCCCGCTTCTACACAAGCAATCCCGGCCCTCTGCTGCATGTCCCGGCCATCAAGCATGCCCCAGCCACTGGTCCTGCCCCCGCGGGAATTCCCGGCCCCCTCGGCCCATTCCTCCAGAAGAGCTGCCTCGCGCCTAGGTTGCATTCCCTCTTCTGGTGGCACCTGCCCCTTTGTTCTCCCCCTTTCCCCTTTGACCTCCGTCCTTTGGCCTTTCCCCCGTCTTGCCGCTTCCCACGCCAGAACCTGCCAGACGAGCTCGGGCCGGGTCCGGCCGCCCGCCACAGAATCCAGGCAGCCCGCCTTGACGAGAATCCGCGCCTCCGACGGGTCGATTTCCACCCTTCTCAGCAAATCCTCGAGAGACCGGAACGGCCCCCGCCGCCTCCTCTCCTCGAGGAGCGCCTCCAGGCAGTCCCGGCGCACGCCCTTGAGCTGCATGAGCCCAACGCGCACGGCGCGGCCCGCTCCTGTATAGGCGTACTCGCTTTCGTTCACGTCCGGCGCGAGCAGGCGCAGTCCCATCCTGCGGGCCTCGGAAAGGTAAGCCTGCGTGGTGTAGTAGCCGCCCTGGTTGGAGAGCACCGCGGCCATGAACTCGGCCGGGTGATGCGCCTTGAGATAGCAGGACTTGAAGGAGACCATTGCGTAGCTCGCTGAGTGGGGTTTGCAGAAGGAGTACCCCTGGAAGCTCAGGATCATTCTCCAGACTTCTTCGACGACCCGCTGTGGAACGCCCCGCGCCGCCGCGCCCTCGAAGAACCGCCCCTTCAGGTCTGCGAGTCTCCGGTGCCGGTGCTTTTTGGAGAGGATTTTTCTGAGTTCGTCCGCCTGAACGGCGTCAAAGCCGGCCAGCGCCATGGCGACCCTGGAGACGTCCTCCTGGTAGCAGAGGATTCCGTGGGTTTCCTCGAGAATCGTCTCCAGGAGCGGGTGCAGGGGCTGGTACGCGCCGCCCCGGTCGCGGCGGACGTATTCCCGGATGAACTCGTTCGCCGCCGGTCGGATGATGCTCGAGAGCACGACCAAGTGCGCGAAATCGCCGCGGCCCGTCTTTTTCAGGAGCTGCCGCATGGCCGGGCTTTCCACGTAGAAAACGCCCACCGTGTCTCCGCGAGCGAGCATGGCCTGGGTGGCCGGGTCGTCCACAGGGTCGAAGGAGTCGTAGGCCAGAGGGAGGGCGGACCCGCTGCCGCGCCGGGCGTCTTCGTTGCCTTGAGCCTCGCCGCCGGCCCCGCTGGTCTTGCCGGTTCCGCTGGTCCCGATGGTCTCGCCGGCACCGCCTCCAGCACCCCCAGCGCCGCCACAGCCTCCAGCCTCGCTGCCTTCGCCCTCTTCGCCCTCTGCCCGCCTCGCCCGCAGCCGCTCCAGGGTGTCCCGGATCACGGCCAGGGAGCGGTTTCCCAGAAGGTCGATCTTTACCAGACCGGCCGCCTCGGCTCCATCCTTTTCCCACTGGATGACCGGCACGCCCTTGGCCGCCCGCTCGACCGGCACGCGCTCGGGCAGGGGGTCGGGTGTGACGACCACACCGCCGCAGTGGACCGAAAGATGCCGCGGCATGCCCTCCAGCCGGCCGGCCCACCCAAGGATCTCGGGCCAGGGGTCTTCGAGGAAGCGGTTCCTCAAGGCCGGGTCCCTCTCGAGCCTCTCGCGCTCGAACGAAGGATCCCAGAAAAAGCGCAGGTGGCGCAGCCTGTCCTGGATTTCCTCCTCAGGCACTCCGTACACCTTGGCCGCCTCCCGGATCGCGGCCCTCAGGCCGAAGCCCACATGGTTGGCCACCATGGCGCAATGCTCGGGCCCGTACTTGTCGAGCACATACGAGAGCACCGCGTCGCGCTCATCCCAAGGGAAATCCACGTCGATGTCCGGCGGGTCGGTCCTGCCCTCGTTGAGAAAGCGCTCGAAGAAAAGATCGTGCCGGATCGGGTCCACGTGGGTGATGCCCAGGCAGTACGAGACCAGGCTCGCCGCCGCAGACCCGCGGCCGCAGGTGATCGGAAAGTGCTTGACGATGTCCTCGACCACGAGAAAATACGAGGCGAACCCCTTGGCCCGGATGAGACCGAGTTCGCGGCGAAGCCTTTCCTCGACAGCCATTGAAGCGGCCCCGCTGGCGCCGTACCGGGCGAGCGCGCCGGAGCGGGCCTTTTTTTCGAGAAGCGCGAACGCCTCCTCCTCGCCAAGACCCTCGTAGCAGGGAAACACCCATCCGCCCCAGGGTGGTTCGTCCATGCGGCACTTTTCCGCGACGCGCTCCATGCCCCGCAAGGCCTCGGGACAGTGGAGGTAGCGCTCGGTCCAGCGCTCGGGCCCCTGAAACCAGGCCCACTCGGGGGCCATCTGGCTGTCCGGCACCCGGTCGAGCTTGGTGCAGAGGGCCACGGCCCTGAGGAGCCTGTGAAAGGCGTGGTCTGCGGGTTCCAGGAAATACACGGGCGCCGCCGCGACAAGGGGGATTCCTGCGCGCCGGCTGAACCGGATCCGCTCCCTCTGCGGGCCGAAAGGGTAGAGGGCCACGGCCAGATCCTCGGGCCCGGACGCGCGGGCCAGGGCCTCGAGGAAGTCCGTATCCGGGCTGAGAACCACGAGCCCGTCGCGGTTCTCGCACAAGGCGTGAAAGAGAGAGAAGGCGCGCAGTTCGCGGGCTTCTTCCGGGTTCTCCGCCGCCAGTTCAGGCTGCCCCTCCCGCCAAGGCATACAGGCCGAGGACGCGGGGGAACAGAGGTCTCGGCGGTCGAGGTGGCCAAGCGCCCAGGGGCGAAGGGTGCTCTGACTTGGGTCTCGGCGTTCCGGCTGGGGCACGAACTCGCGGGGGAGACCCGCGTTCGATGGGCCCTGTGCCTTCCGGCCGTCGAAGCCCTTGCGTGCCGAAAACTTCGGGGCGCCAAGACTGGACGGGCTGGACGAGGCGCGGTCCTGATCGTGCCCAGGCTCGTGCGTGTCCGCACTTGTTTTCCGTCGCGCCCGGCTCCTGGCCTGCGCCTGGTGGTGGCAGGTGAGAAGGCGCGAGAGGCGGCGCCAGCCGCGGCGGCCGGCAGCAAGAACAAGGACGGGCGCGGTCCTCTGGCGGGCGGCGCCTCGCTGGCTGCCGGCGCTTTCCGGGTTCGGGCTTGCGGCTGAGTTCCAGGCCAGCGCCCCTGCTGCGGTTGGGTCGCGGCCGGTTTCGGGTGGGAACTGCGCCCCCAGAAGGGGCCTTACCCCGTGCTCGCGGGCGGCTTCCCAGAATGAGATCGCGCCGTAAAGGCCCTCCCGGTCCGTGAGAGCGAGGGCGCGCACGCCCGACTCTGCGGCGCGCCTGCAAAGCGCCTCGGGCGATGCCGTGCCCCAGAGCAGGCTGAAGTGCGAATGACAGGCAAGAGGGATGAAGGCCATGTCTTTTGGTCCCTCAGTGTTAACGCTTGACGTTATGACCCCAGGCCGTTAAGGGGCTCAAGACGGACGCGACGGAGCGCGTCCCTCCAATGGGAAAAACCGATGGAGGGCCACGGTCCCTCGTGGCCGCAGCCCCGAGAGCCGATCATCCCCCGATGGAGGGCCATGCTCCGTCATGGCCGCAAAACGTGTGATTAGGCCCCGGGAATCTTGCGGACGAGGTCGCCGAGGCGAAGCACATACCCTCACAAGACGGACGCGACGGAGCGCGTCCCTCCAATACCTCCTCTCCTGATCGCCCCCTTGCCGAAGCGGTCGCGGATTTGGTCCAGAGCCTCCTGCAAGGCCCTTTGTCGGAGGGCCTCTCCCGGACGCGACGGAGCGCGTCCCTCCAAGATGGAGGGCCATGCTCCGTCATGGCCGCCTCTTTTTCGGCCGCCATACGGGACAAACCGCAAGGCCCTCAAGACGGACGCGACAGAGCGCGTCCCTCCAGGGGAAACCCCGATGGAGGGCCACGGTCCCTCGTGGCCGCAGCCCCCGGCCAGCTCCTCAGGCCCGAACAGCGAAAGCTGCCTGGGCACGGGCACGAGATCCGTGCAGTGAAGGGCGATCCTGCGGAGCCTCACCCTCCGCCGCACCACTCGCTCGAATAGGCCCCGGGCAGCTTCGGCGAGCCGCGCGTCCAGATCGGCCGGCGGGGTCAGCCGGGTCGAGCCGGCCGCGATCACGTCGTCCCCGTACTGCACTTCCAGCTCCATCCTGCGCGCAAGGACGCCCGCCTGCCTGAGCCTGCGACCCGCCCCCTCGGCAAGCCCCTGGAGCGCAGCGAGCAGGAAAGCGTCCTCGTTGCTTTCCTCAACGAGCGTCTCCTCCTCGGTCACGCGGGGCGCCTGCCGGGGCGGCCTGACCGGCGAGGCGTCCAGGCCCCGGGCCTGCCGGTACAGGGAGAGCGAGACGCTGGCAGAGCCGAAAGCCACCTCGAGGGCTGGCAGCGGAACCGCAAGCAGATCTTCCACCCGCCGGATATTGAGTTCCCTGAGCCTCTCGGCCCGCTCCGGGGGCCGGGCCGCCGGCAGAAACCCGACCTCGAGGGGTCCGAGAAAATGGCTCTCCCCGCCCGGAAACACGTCACACAGGCCCGAGGCCGCAAGGACCTTGGCCGCAATGCGACTCAGGAGCTTGTTCGTGGCTATGCCGAGATGGGGGTCCATGTCCAGGCGCTTGAGAACCTCCCCGCGGATCTTCCAGGCAAGATCCCTGGCCGGGCCGAAAAGCCGCCGCGTGCCGCTGAGATCGAGAAAAAGCGCTCCGGGCCGCGTTGGCTCGACAAGGGGAGAGTAGCTCGAAAGGAGGCCGAAAAGAGCGTTCGCCGCCCTCTGGTAGAGTGCCGGGTCCGGCCGCACGATTTTGAGCCCCGGGCACCGCTCCAGGGCCTGCCGCCTCGGCATGCCCTTGAAAAGCCCTTCCTGCCTCGCCTCGGCCGAGACCGCTTGAAGCAGGCCCTGGCCGCCCGTGCCGGCCTGGCAGACCGCTACCGGCCGGCTCCGGAGCGAAGGGTCCCGCGCCCTCTCCAGAGCGATCGGGAAACAAGGGATCTTGAGGAAGAGAATTTCCCGTTCCATGGAGCAGATCCAAGTTCCGGGCGTCCAATTTTCGGGCGTCCAGGTTTCGGATGTCTAATATTTCCGAATCAATCCCACCACCACGCCCTGGATCGTCACCCGGGCCGCCTCCACGACGATGGGTTTCATGGCCGGATTGGCCGGTCTGAGCTCCACGCGCGCACCCCTTCGGTAGAACCGCTTGACCGTGGTTTCGCTGCCTCCGATGAGAGCCACCACGGTCTGGCCGTTTTCCGCGCTCGCCTGCCTGCGCACGAGGATGATGTCGCCGTCGTGGATGCCGTCCTCCACCATGGAATCGCCCCGGACCCGGAGCGCGAAGTGCTCGCCCGAGCCGAGAAAACTCTCGGGCACCTCCACGGTGTCGCGGTTCTCCAGTGCCTCGATCGGCCGGCCCGCTGCCACCACGCCGAGCAAGGGAAGCCGGACCCCTGCGCCCCCTGCGGCCGCAGCCGCGGCCATGGCCGAAAAACCCTCAGGCTCGGTGAGCCGGAAAGCCTGCTTGCGGTGCTTGCCCGGGTTTGCGAGGAAGCCGCGGCTCTCGAGCTGCCTCAGGTGCTTGAAGACCGAGTTGTAGGAACGGAACCCGAAATGCCTGCGGATCTCCTCGTACGTGGGCGCTGTGCCGTTCTCCCGCATGTATTGCCGGAGAAACGAGTAAACCTCCTTCTGCCGCGTGGTCATCATTGTTTGCTTTTCTCCGTGTTTTCGCCTGGGCGGATCGGTCTTTCTCGGTGACCTCCCGAGTCCCGAACCTGCTCCTAGATTAGGTGAAAAAAAGGTGAAAATCAAGAACCTTTTTTCAGGCGGGAGGTTCCGAGCAGTAGGGATGTGCCGACCCGAGTGAGACCCCGCACCCCAGGAAGGAGCCGAAACCTTTGGAGAGAATGAGATAATCTCAGCTCAATCCCGAGGGCGCCCCCGGGGCACAATATTCTCTATTTTTGAGGGGTTACAGAAAGGTTCTCAAGGAATATATTAATAACTATCTTCTATCAAATAAAAAATTTCTTGACATCAGACAGAATTCTTCGTAAATTTCCTCCAAAATTTGTCACGTCATTATTGGCCCCAAAAAGCTAATACGAACTGCGCCGCCCGCGCAGCCGCCCCGGCAACTTGGCTGACGGGGCACGCGACAGGAAAAGAAGGGATCATGAGGAAGAGGAGCCTGGTGTCAGCGTTGCTGCTCGCGCTTTGCCTGCCGCTGGGAGGCGTCCTTGTCGTTTATGATGCTTCTGTGGCTTTTGTGCCCGAGCCCGCAATGATGGCGCTGCTGGGGACCGGTTTCATCGGCACGGGGCTTTTTATGAGAAGGCGCTGGGGATAGATGCTTGCCCAGAAGTGGAAATAGTTTTCCATAGGGAAGGGGCGGGAAATGAGGGGGGGCTTATGTGTGCTGAAGGATAAAACATAGAGAAAACGCATAGTTATTTCAAAGGAGATCGGGAACGCGGATGTGGCACGGTAAATGCTAATGTCAGCCTTCAATAAGACACGACATGCCAGGATCCAAAGGAAACGCTCAGACAAACCAGGAGGAGCAAGCATGAAGAAAACTTTGACAGCTCTTTGCGCGCTGGGTGTGCTCGTGGCGTTTTCGCCGGGTGCCTTTGCCCTGCAGTACACCTTCCAGCCGACTCCACCGGACCTCTATGATCTCCCGCACTCGTACTGGTTCACCTGGGGCATAGAAGCCCAGCAGCTAGCGGGCGCTGACGTTGTGAGCGTGACCCTGACGATCAAGGACTTGAACGACTGGACGAATGAGTCCAGCGACCATCTTTTCATTCACCTTTTGGATGATCCGCCCCTTGGTGTTGTTCAAGGCACCGACAACCAAAGCCAATACCAGGACCAGTTCGCGGGTCAGGGAGTCCTGCTTCTTGATTATTCCGATCCTGACACGATTGCGCATACCCTGACCATCGCCATCGACCCGACTATTTTCGAATCTTACGCGGCCAACGGGATCTTCGGCTTTAGCTTCGACCCGGATTGCCATTATTGGAACAACGGCATCACCCTCACTGTGATCACAGCTCCTGTTCCAGAGCCCGCGTCGTTTTTACTCCTCGGAAGCGGCCTTCTCGGATTGGCCGCGTTCGGGAGGAGGAAGCTGGGTCTGTAAACAGAGGCGCCGGAAGGCCGCAGGACCTTCCCTGCAGGCCATCTTCCCGAAAAAGCAAAACCCCTGGAAGCATCAGGCTTCCAGGGGTTTTTGTTTGCCATAGGTTTCGGCGGGCCACGATCCCTCGTGGCCGTTCCCAGTGGAGGGCCATGCTCCGTCATGGCCGCCCAACCGATGGAGGGCCATGCTCTGTCATGGCCGCAAGGGGTGTTGGAGGGCGGGAGGTTCCGAAGGCCCATGAGAAGCTCCGAAGACGGACGCGACGGAGCGCGTCCCTCCAGGGAAACCCCGATGTGGAGGGCCACGATCCCTCGTGGCCGTTCCCAGTGGAGGGCCATGCTCCGTCCTGGCCGCAAGGGGTGCCCAACCGATGGAGGGCCACGCTCTGTCGTGGCCGCAAGGGGTGTTGGAGGGCGGGAGGTTCCGAAGGCCCATGAGAAGCTCCGAAGACGGACGCGACGGAGCGCATCCCTCCATCGGATTTATCTGCCCACTGATACCTCGGCTAGCAGCTTCCTTGCCTTTTCGGCCTCCGGGAACTTCGGGTTGATGGAAAGCGCTTTTTCCAGGCTCGCCCGCGCCTTGTCCTTCTCCCCCAGGGCGGCGAGCGAGAATCCTAGGTGGTAGTGCACCGTCGGGTTGTTCGGGATTTGCCCGAGGGCCTCGTTGAAAAGGTTCACCGCCTTCTGGTGGAACCCCTTCTTGGCGTATACCCATCCGAGCGTGTCCGCGGCAAAAGGACTTTCGGGCATCTTTCTCCTAGCCGTCTCGGCGAGAACCAGGGCCTTGTCCGGATCGTTTTTCTTTTCGATCAACAGCCAGGCAAGATTGTTCGCTGCCGGCCCGAACTCGGCGTCCAGCTTCAACGCATCTTCATACTGCTTCATGGCCTCCTCGGTCCTGCCCATGGACTCGAGGAGCATGCCGGTCAGCATCAGAACCGAGGGGCTGTCCGGCTTCTTTTTGGCCAGATCCTGATAAAGCTCGAGAGCCTTCTCCTGCGATCCCTTGCGCACATAGACCTGGCTCAGGGTCACATAGGTATCCAAGAGGTTCGGGTTCTCCTCGATCGACTTCTTGAGATACTCTTCAGCCTGATCCAGCCGGTTCTGCACGAACGAGATCTTGCCGAGCATGTTGAGGAAGACTGCCTTTTCCTTCATGTCCGCCAGGTGCGACTCGATCCATTTGCGCGCCTCCTCAGGACCCTGCTTGGCGAGCGTCACTTCGGCAATCCGGATCACGGCCTCCTGCGAGGTCGGGTCCTGGGCCAGGGCCTTGCGGTACGACTCCACTGCCTCCTCAGTCTTGCCCACGCTCAAAAGAAGCCTGCCATCGGCAAGCAAAAGATCCCGGTCCGACGGGTGGTCCCTCAACAGCCCATCAAGGAAGGACCGCGCCTCGTCATACCGCTTGAGGCGCCGCAGGGCCTCGGCATAGGGGAGCGCCGCGCTTCGGTCGAAGTGCCTGCCCGAAACCAGGGGCTTCAGGACCTCCTCGGCGAGCTCCGGCTGGCCGCTTTCGAGGTAGAGGTTTCCCAGGGCCTTGCGGGCCATGTCGATTCGGGGGTCGAGATCCAGAGCCTTCTTGAGACTCTGGATTGCGAGGTTGTCGTTTCCCCGCATGGCGTGGGTGACCCCAAGAAAATGGTGGGCCATGGCCATGGAGGGCGCCCGCTGCACAGCCTCCTCGAAACGCCTCTGAGCCGCTGGAAGATCCTTTTTCGCAATGTCGATCCTGCCCCGGAGCACGAGCCCTTCCGGGTTTCCAGGGTCGTCCTCCAGGATGGAGCGCACGACCTTTTCCGCTTCTTCCAGCCGGTTTTCATTGATCTGAAAATCCGCAAGGGCCACGCGGTTGAGGATGCTCTTGGGCTCGTTCTTTACAGCGGCTTCGAATGCCTTGGCCGCCTCTTCTTTGCGGCCCTGGGCCAGATGGACGCGCCCGAGAAGAAGCTCGGCCCACCCGGTCTTGGGCTCCTTTTCGAGAACGCCCCGGGCCACGGCTGCTGCCTCATCGAGCATGCCCTGGTCGAAGTACACTTGAGCCAGAGCGCGCTTGCGAGCCAGGTTGTCCGGAGCTTTTTCTGCCGCCGCTTTGGCCACCTCCAGGATGCTCTCCCTCTTGCCCTGCCTGGCCAGAAGCCCGATCAGAGCCTGCTCGACCTCCATGGAATCCGGGAACTCGTCCATGAGCTTGCGGTACTCTGCCTCTGCCTCGGCCACGGAGCCCTTCACCTCGAGATACTTGGCTCGGGCAAACCTCGGCAGCATCTCGTTCGGCGCAAGCTCCAGAGCCCGTGCAAAGGCTTTTTCGGCCTCCTCGAAGTTCTTCTCAAGCAGCCGAGCGTTTCCCAGGATCACCCACGCATGCCAATCCTTATCGTCTTTCTCCAGAAGAATCTTGGCCGACTCGGCCGCCTCCTCGGACTGCCGGGAGAGGAGGTAAAGGTTCGCAAGCTGCACTCTCGCGTCCCGGTTGGCGGAATCCAAGTGCACGGCCTCGGCAAAAGCCTGGTAGGCCTCCTGGAACTTGCCGAGCTTGAGCGACACAACCCCAAGCCTGTAATGGGCCTCCGCGTTCTTCGGGTCGAGCTGGATTACGTTCTTGAACTGGATCGCGGCCTCGGCGAACTTGCCCTTTTCGGCGTATTCCTTGCCGCTCGAAAGGAACTTTTCCACCTTGCTCGCCTTGTCTCCGCCGCAGCCCGCGCACCCGATGAGAACCGCAAGAGCGATCGCGACAATCCGGTACATCTAGACCCTCCGTTTCGGGGTATGGACTTTCCTTGGGGAGCCGCTCGCCCAAGGTTATCTTATGCTACCATCTGCTGGCAGCCAAACCAATGGTTTGGAATCTTTCAGGTTCAGCTAAGCCGAGCTCGACAGCCGGCGCCCAGAATCCTTGCCTATACCATAGAGATCGGAACATCAAGGCCCGGACATGAAAAGAGCCGCCCGGGGGAATTCCCCGGACGGCTCTTTTTCAGAAAAGGCCCCGTGTGTGTCGCCTCTCGGCCGGCCGGTATCGTCCAACCACTGACCGGGCCCAAGTCGAGCCCGGCCGAGCCGCACAAGCGGCCTTTTTTATGCGGTCAGCCTTCTCCTCAACCCGGCAAGCCCCAGAAGGCCGGTTCCGAGAAGAAGCATCGTGGCAGGCTCGGGGACGGGCGCAGCGATCAGGTAGCTCTGCACTCGTCGCCCCTGCGCATCAACGAGATCCAGCGCCAAAATGTTCCCAGGGGCCGAGCCGGCGTTCTCAAGGGCCAGATTGTAATAGGAGAGGGCCTGGCTACCCGTTGAGCCCCAGTCAGACCAATCAAAGCTCGTTTTATCCGCGTACTCCTCTTCGAGAACCCAGACTGCCAACTGCACGGCAGCCGCATTGTAGTTGTCCGGGGTCTGCAGGAACTGGGAGTAGAGCCACTTGGTTGCGCCGCTTAACTGGTCACCGGTGTCCGTGTTGCGGCCCCCACCCATAGCAATGTCGTCATCCACGTCGGCAACATAGTACGTCGTGTTAAGACTCACGTATTCGTCCAGCTCCAGACAAAACGTCTGGATGGAGACGCCGCTTGTGGTATCGGTGACAGTGAAAAGACCCCCGTATCCGCCGATGTCATTCCACTTGTTCGCTGGGTCCGAGTTGATAGTGTTCGACAACCGGATGGTCACGGAATTCCCAACCTGCCAGGGCACAGCACTCGCCCAGGCCGGCATGAGTATGGCGAGAACGCCTATAAGGAACAGCACCTTTTTCATTCTTCTAGCCTCCTTTCCCGTGGTACACAGTTGCTCGTGGCCAGGCTTCGGTTTGGGCCTATCTGAAA
>Ga0209162_1003839_pt1 | contig 11735 bp, 8 predicted proteins | sample YNPNPMetaG_FD_187121 | JGI IMG/M metagenome (GOLD analysis project Ga0209162, IMG submission 187121) | Anoxygenic and chlorotrophic microbial mat microbial communities from Yellowstone National Park, USA - YNP NP MetaG (SPAdes) (version 2) ...
CCCGCAGGAGGGTTTGGGCGGGCGCAGCCCTCTCAGGAAGAACCTTTGTTCATCCCGTCGGTGTGCGGCGCAGTCGCATGGACGGCTAACACGGGATAACATCGGCGATTTCAACCCCTCAGATCCCCACAATCGCTATGCCTCTCCCCAACACCCGCCGCTTCTTCGTCGCCCCCGAGGCGCTGCGCGACGAGCAGGTACGCCTGAGCGACCCGGACCTGGCGCGCCAGATCGGGCGCGTGCTGCGCCTGACCCCCGGCGACCACGTGCTGCTGCTCGATGGGCTGGGGATGGCCGCGGAAGTGGAACTGACCGCCATCGGGCGCGACGCCGTGACCGGCACGGTCGTGCGCCGAGAGGCGGTCGGTGGCGAACCACCGGTCAACCTGACCTTCTACCTGCCCCTCATCCGCGCCGAACGCTTCGAGTGGGCCGTGCAAAAGTGCGTCGAACTGGGCGCGCGGCGGCTCGTTCCAACGCACTGCGCCCGTTCCCTGGCCGCCGACCGGACCGACGCGCGCAAGCTGGAGCGCTGGCGGCGCATCGCCCGCGAAGCCGCTGAGCAGTCCTGTCGCGGGGTCCTGCCCGAGGTAAGCGCGTCACTCTCCTTCGATGCCGCCGTAGAGGCCGCCGCGGGCGCCGATCTCGCCCTGCTGCTCTGGGAAGGCCAGGCCCCCCATCTGCGCTCCATCCTGCGCGCCCACGGCGGGGAATGGAACGGGCGCGCCATCCACCTCCTCAGCGGCCCCGAGGGCGGCATCACTCCTGATGAACTGACATGCGCCCGCGAGCGTGGTATCATACCCGTGTCGCTCGGCCCGCGCGTCCTGCGCGCCGAAACCGCGCCCATCGCCGCCGCCGCGATGGTGCTCTACGCTACCGAGTAAGACACGGTCATGCCGGGGGCAGGGCGATCCGTGGTCCTGACCCCACGCCTGAGTGCAGAGGCCCACGTATGATACGCACCTCTCGCGCGGTCACCCTGGGAGCGCTTGTTGCTATGCTGGTCGGTGTCGCGGCCTTCGCCGCCGGCTGGGCCGCGGCGCGCATCGTTGGAACCACCCCCGTTGACACCTTCCTGGCCCGCGTCGCCAATCGTGAGCTCCGCGGCGAGACGCCGGCGAACGCGCGGGCGGATTTTGCCGTCTTCTGGCAGGTGTGGGACCTGGTGCAGGCCGAGTTCTACCGCCAGGAGCCGCTCGACCAGCGCGAGATGGTCTATGGCGCCATCCAGGGGATGCTCGCCTCCCTCGGTGATGAGTACACCACCTTTCAGGAGCCGGACCTGGCGGCCCAGAGTCGCGAGTCGATGCAGGGGCGCTTCGAGGGCATCGGGGCCTATCTGCGGCTCCAGGACGGCGCAATTGTCATTGACCGGCCCTTCCCGGGCTCGCCGGCTGAGCGCGCCGGTCTCCGTTCGGGTGACGTGGTGGTGGCGGTTGATGGCGTGGCGCTCGCCGAGGTGATCGCCGGTCTGCCCGATGGCGAGGCCACCGCCAGAGCCGCGGCGCGCATCCGCGGCCCCAGGGGCACCGTGGTGACCCTCACCCTGCGCCGCCCTCCCGACACGCGCACCTTCGATGTGGCGATCACCCGCGATGAGGTGCCGATTATCACCGTCAACGCCCAGATGCTCGACAACGGGGTGGCCTACATCCAGATCACCGAGTTCAAGGCCACCACCACCCAGTTGCTCGACGAGGCCCTGCGCGACCTGATCCCCCAGCGTCCCCGCAGCGTCGTGCTCGACCTGCGGAACAACCCCGGCGGCTTTCTCACCACCGCCCAGGAGGTGCTCGGGCGCTTCTACGACGGCGTGGCCCTCTACGAACGCGAAAACGGCGGCGTAGAGAAAGAGTTGCGCACCATTGTCGGCCCCGCCGACACGCGCCTGTACGAGGCGCCCATGGTGGTGCTGATCAATGGTGGGTCGGCCAGCGCCGCCGAGATCGTCGCCGGCGCCCTGCGCGACGTCCGCCCCAATACCGTCCTGCTCGGCGAGAAGAGTTTCGGTAAAGGCTCGGTGCAGAACATCCACCACTTGAGCGATGGCAGCAGCGCTCGTATCACCATCGCCCACTGGCTCACGCCCAGCCGGACGGCCATCCACCGTATCGGGATCACCCCGCAGTACGAGGTCGCCGCCTCGGAGGACCCGCAGTACGCCGTGCCGTGCGTTGCCAACCGGCAACCTGCCGAGGGCCAGGCGACCTGCGCCGATGCGCAACTGGCCTGGGGGTTGAACGTGCTCGCCGGCATGGCCCCGCTGCCGCCCCCTACCGGCACATTCGTCCGGGTTGCGCCGCGTCTCAGGGCGGCATAACCGGTGACCGGAGGCGGAAGGGGCCAGGAGGGCTGCGCCTCATCGGCGCGAATGGAACCGGCGAGGGTTTCCTAACGTGAACATGGGGGAACCAGGTTCCCCCATACCCCCGCCCGCGGGAGGGCCTGGCCCTCACGCAGGGGGATGGGGAAACCCGGTTTCCCCATCCCCTGCGGATGCGGGCCGGAGGCCCGCGCACCCAGGCTCCCGTCCGCAGGAGGGTTTGGGAGGGCGCAGCCCCCCAGGAACCCGCGAGGTGCGCTCACAGGGAAGCCCCAAAGTAAATCGGCCGCCCTGGCGGGGCGGCCGACCTGCGAAGCCCTGGTCGTTGGCTGAGAGAGGGGGAAATTGGGGACGGCGGCCCGGCGAACCGGTGACCTTGCGGGAAACCCCGCCTCCAGGCGCCACCGTAGCAGAACAGAGGAGTTGTGTGTGCGAACCTGTTGTTCAGTTTGGTGCGGCTTGAGCGGCCCCCGGGCGAGAACCCTGAGAACTCGCTCCTGTTAGGACAGCCACGACCGCGCTTCACAGGGCTCAGTATAATTGTTTTGACGCTATGCGTAAGAAAAGAAACACGTACCGATTGTTGCGAATGCGCCACCGTCTTGCTCACCGATTGAACGCCCCTTGAACACATCGAACGGAAGTGCTATAATGCAAATCTATCGCATTGCGATGCGGCCAGTGTGGTATGCTCGCCGCGTTGCCGCATTCCGTCGCAGGTGGCAGGTTGACCACCCGGCGGTACCTATCGGTCTATGAATACGCGCCCCATTACCCGCGCTGATCAACGGGCAGCCGAGGGCGCCGAGTTGCGCAACTACCGGCTGATCAAACGCCTGGCCCAGGAGGAGCTGGCAACCGTCTTCAGCGCCAGCCACCTCACCCTGGAACGCCCGGTTGAGGTGCACATCCTGCGCCGCAACGACTGGGTTTCCTCGGGGCGCTTTCAGCTTGCCGCGCGCCTGGCCGCGCGCCTGAACCACCCCAACCTGGTGCCGGTGATTGACGCGGGTCATGATGAACGCTACGGCCACTACCTCGTTACCCCCCAGCTCGACGCCCAGCCCCTGAGCGCGCTCCTCGCCAGCGGCCCCCTGCCGCCGCTGCTGGCCGTGCGCATCGTGACGCAGATCGCCGCCGCCCTCGACTACCTGCACGCTCAGCAGATCGTTCACCGCGACGTGCAGCCGGCCAATATTCTCGTCACCGCCGAGGGCGTGGCCTATCTCACCAATCTGAGCCTCGCCGCTGCTCCCGACGCTCCCGATCTCAGCAGTCTCGAGGAGGCTGATTACCTGACGCCCTACTCCGCCCCTGAACAGCGCTTCACCGAGGGGGAGGCCAGCCCGGCCCTCGATGTCTATGGTCTGGGGGCCGTAACGTACCACATGCTCTCCGGCGAGGTCCCTCCCGAACCTGGCGCGCCTCTGCCCAGCCTGGCCGCGGTTGACCCTGCCCTGGCCCCCGCCGACCGGGTCGTGCGCCGCATGCTGTTGCCGCAGCCGCAGGCCCGCTTTCCCGGCGCCGCCGCGGCCGCCACCGCTCTGCGCCGGGCGCTTCGCGGCCAGATCGACCGGGCCACCGACGACATGGAGGAGTCGCGCTGGGAGCCAGATGCCGAGTGGCTGCCGAACCCCTTCGAGACGGCGCTAGAACCCGCCCTCCCCGAGCGTTTCCAGGAGTATCTCGCCCGCGCCCGCAAGCGCGCCGACGAGTTGCACCGCCGCGATGCCATCCGGCGCTTTCTTAACCGCTGGAGCCGCGATGGCTTCTTCCGCCGTCGCGCCCTCGGCCAGCTCATCCAGCTCGAAGAGATCGTCAGCTACAACGTCTACTTTTATGAACTGCGCGCCCTCTATGAGACGCGCACCGAACCGACGCCCCGCGTGCGCCCCGAGGCCCCCACCGATCATCCGCGCGCCGTTCAGCTCCCCGCCGATGTGTGGCAGGTTCCCGTCCCTGAGACGGGACCGCTGGAGAGCGTCCGGCCCCGCGAGTTGTCGCTGCCTGGCTCGGAGCGTATCTTCACCTGCACCGAGTGCCTCGGCGCCGGCAAGGTCTTCTGCGCCACGTGCAAGGGCCAGGGTACCGTCGAAAAGGTCAGCCGCGTCTCCAATCGCGACCGTAGCCGTTCGCCGGAGATCCTTTCGGTGGAGTGCCCGACCTGCCGCGGGTATGGCAAGCAGGATTGCCCCAGATGCGAGGGGGCCGGCAATCTGGTGGAAGAACTGGTCTTCACCTGGTCGCGCCGGGCCATGGTGTTCGAGAACTCCGATGATGTTGAGGACCTGCCGCGCCTGGCGATCCGCAAGTGCCTCGAACCGGTTTTCGAGGGGCCGATCGATCCGTACAAGGGTCCCTGGTACAGCGTTGCGCCCCTCGCCGAGGTGCTGCGCGAGGTGATCAAGGCCGCCGGCGATGCTACGCGCATCGCCCACGCCGAGCTTACCGTCCGTGGCGCGCCGATCACCGAGGTGAATTACGTGCTCGATGACCAGCCGCGCCAGCTTCACCTGGTTGGCTTCGAGCCGCAGCTCTTTGGCGACTGGTCGCTCTACAATCGCGAGCGCATTGCCCTTGTCGTGGTGGTTGCCATCGTGGCGCTCCTTACTATCCTGGCGTTCGTCGGGGTCGTCGGGCTAACGTGAACATACGCCCTCGGCGAGGGGCATGGGGCAACCGGGTTGCCCCATGCCCCCACCCGCGGGAGGGTTTGGGAGGGCGCAGCCCTCCCAGGACGTATGTTCATCCCGTCGGTGCGCGGCGCGAGCCGCATGGACGGCTACCGTGAACATAGGCCACTGGAGCAGGGGTATGGGGAAACCTGGTTTCCCCATACCCCTGCGGATTCGGGCCGGAGGCCCGCGCACCCAGGCCCCGGCCCACGGGAGGGTTTGGGAGGACGCAGCCTTCCCAGGACGTAACTGTTCACCCCTGGGGCAACCCACGCGCCTGGGAGCGCGGGCGTCCCGCCCGCGTCGCGTCTACGCGGGCAAGCTGCCCGCGCTCCCGGGAGACATGTGAACATGTACCCCCCCAGGCTCCGTACCCCCAACGTGAACGGGTACGGCTCTCATCTTCCCGTCAGCTTCCCTTCAGCCAGCGATCATGCCGCCGTAATCAGCCGCGCCCCATCTGCGCGCGCCGCCCTCGTTCGAGTCAGCGCAAGACGGATGCTGTGCTCATCGGATCGAGGTGCCGTATGCGCGTCAGACTCGCTCGTTGCTGGGTGCTGTTGCCCAGCGCCATACTCTTGCTCTTCCTCACCGCGTGCGGGGCCAGCCAGCCGGTGGCTGTCTCTGCGCCGGCGCTGCTGCCCACGGCCCGCATCCTGCGCCAACCTGAGCCCGAAGCGCCGCCGCCGCTGCGCCTCGGCGGCGCGCCCGAGGCGCTGGCTTCCGGCGTCGCCCCGGGCGGCAGTGTCCCCTCCACGGTGGATCCCGCTGCCGCCACCGCCGGCAGCGTCCCCTCGCCCGGCGCCGCCACAACAGTCGCTGCCGCCGCGCAAACGGGCGCAACCGCCCTCCCTGGTGCGCCGACCGCCGGCCCGGTCAGCGGAGGCCTGCCCGATGATGCCTGGGGGCGCCGCGGGCCCGGGGCCGGCGCGCAGACGGGGCCGGGCGCGGCCCCGGCCGCGCCCACCGGCCCCAACGACGAGATCGTTGTGCGCCTGCCCACACCCGGCCCGGCGCCCTCGGGCGCCCCGACCCTTCCCGCGGCGCCCACGCCCCCGGCCGCTCTTCCCACCCCCGGCGTAAGCGTGACCCCTCCGCCGCCGGGCAGCGCCACCGTGGCTCCGCCGCCGCCGCCGACCATCGCCCCGCCCCGCGATGGCCCCGGCGGCCTGCCCTACCCCCTCACCCTCACCCGACTGAACTTCGGCGTCGTCGGCCACCTGTACTACACCGACCGCGCCACGGCCCTGCGCAAGGCGCGTGAAGCCGGATTCACCTGGTTTCGCCAGCAGATCCACTGGCGTGACATCGAAGACGCCAGCGGGGCTTTCTTCTGGGGCGAGCTTGACAACATCGTTGCCGATGTCAACGCCGCCGGCCTGTTGTTGATGATCAACATCACCCGTTCCCCGACCTGGCACACCGCCAATGGCGCCGATGGTCTACCCCAGGACCCGGCCGCGCTGGCCCGTTTCGCCGGGGCCCTGGCCCGGCGCTACAGCGGTCGGGTGCACGCCATGCTGATCTGGAACGAGCAGAACCTGGCCTATGAAAACGGCGGCAGCATCGGCCCTGGCGATCCCGGCCACTTTGTCGAGATTATGGCCGCCGCGTACACCGCTATCAAGAACGCGGACCCGCGCATCATCGTGGTAGCCGGCGCGCCGGCCTCCACCGCCACCAACAACCCCGCCGTCGCGATGGACACCCTTTCGTACCTGCGCGCCATGTACAGCTACAACGGCGGCATGATCCGCGACTACTTCGATGTCCAGGCGCTGCATCCCGGCGGCTCGGCCAATCCGCCCGAAACCCTCTACCCCGAAAACCCCAGTTCCGCCCAGGGTTGGACGGATGACCCTTCGTTCTATTTCCGGCATGTGGAGAACCAGCGCCGCGTGATGGAAGAAGCGGGGCTTGGCGATCACCAGGTCTGGATCACCGAGTATGGCTGGGCCACGCCGAACACCACGCCAGGCTATGAGTTCGGCAACCAGATCAGCTTCGAGTTGCAGCGTGACTACATTGTGGGCGCAATCTGGTACACCTTCAACAACTACCCCTGGGTCAGCAACATGTTCCTCTGGAACCTGAACTTCAGCGTCTTGCAACGCGAGAACGGGCGTGATCCCAACCACGAACAGGGGTCGTTCAGCATCGTCAACGCCGACTGGTCACCCCGCCCGGCCTTCTGGGGCATCCAGGAGGCCATCGCCCAGGTGAACGGCCTGCAACCGTAACGGGGCGCGCATCACCCCGCCGCCCGTCCGGCGACCAGGACGTGCCAGACCACGCCGGGGCGGCCCCCGTCGGCCTCGGCGGTCTGCTGCCACACCTGAAGGCCATGGCGCGCGCAGGCGGCGGCCAGCGCATCGGCGGCGAGGGGGGTATACAGACGCCCATCGGGTTCGCGGGGATCGCCGGTCTCGCTGGCGCGGTAAGTGATCAGCAGGCGGCCCCCCGGCGCGACGATGCGGCACAGCGCGGCCAGCGCCCCCTCGATGGCCTCCGCGGGCAGATGCATCACCACCGCGCTGCACAGGACATTGGTGAAGGCCCCGGCGGGGATCTCCGCCAGATCGGGGAGCGCGGCCCGGCGCAGATCGAGGTGCGGATAGGCCGCCCGCGCCTCGGCGAGCATGCCTGGCGAGGCGTCGTAGCCGATCGCCGGAAAGCCATGGGCCACGAGCCAGGCGGTGTCGCGGCCGCTGCCGCAGCCGATGTCGGCGGTCGGCGCGCCGGGAACGAAGACGCGCTCGATCAAGCGGTAGAGCGCCGCCGGCGTCTTGCCGCGTTGCGTCGCGGCATAGTCCGCCGCCCGCGCATCGTAGGTCTGAATGGTCCGGTGATCCATCACCCACGCCCCTGTTGGTAGAGATCCCATCCCTGGAGCAGCAAGCCCGGTTGCGCCAGGGCGAGACAGACCAGCAACAGGATGCCCCCCCAGCTCAACAGGCCGATCCAGAAGGGCGCCGCAGCGCGTATGCTCGCGACCTGGCGCTGGAGATCCTCGACCACCTTCTGGTACTGGTCCACGACTCCGCGGGCGCTGCCCAGGTTGGCGCTCAACGCCTGCAGGCCGGTCGCTACTTCCGCGAGATCCGTGGCGATCTCGGTCGTATTCTTCTGCGCCGTATCGATCCCCGCGGCGATCTCGGCAAGCGCTGGCGGCACGTCGTCCAGGGTCTCTGCCACACCCGCAATCGCGACGTTCAGCGGCACCTTGGGATCGTAGGGCACGCCGAAGATGCTCAACCCCCGCAGCATCGCGTCCACCGCCCTGGCCGTCTCCGCCGCGCTGTCCAGGGCCTGGCGGGTCGAGGTGATCGTCGCCGGCAGCCGCGTGCCGCTCAACGTCTCGAGGGCGGCCAGGCTGGGTTGCGTATCGGCAACCGCCCGCGAGGCGTTGGCGACCGTGGCGCTCAGGTTGCTTACGGTGCGCTCGGCCTCCACCAGCGAGGCCCCGGCGATGCTCAACCCCTCGCTCGTGGCGTCCAGCGCGCGCTCCAGCGCGTCAAGTTGCTGCCGCAACCCGGAGCGGAGCGTTACACCAGCGTAGCTTACGCCGATGATGCCCACCAGGCTGATCAGCAACCCCAGGACGGCGCTGGCCATCAGGAGCGCGCCGGCGACGCGCCGTTGGCGCGGGCCGGGTCGAAATCGTTTCATGCCTGCCTCGGGGTAGCCTGTGGATGCCGCTACTACACACATCCACACTTATCCACACACGTATGTGGATAAGTGTGGATAACCTCGCCTTGCCCCTATCGGTCTGGTGACCACGTACTGGCCGCGGCAATCGCCACCTCCACCTCGAGAGCGGCAACGGCGCAGATCAGCGGGCCGCGTTCGCCCGGGGAGAGAACAAACATCGTGCCGGGCATACCGGCGCCCGCATCGGCGCGCTGCGGATGGCGCCTATCGCCGGGAAGCCGTTCATGACAGGACTTACGCGGTGGAGGGTAGCGGGGGGCATCCCCTCCCCGCATCCCTCCGTTCCCTCTCGCGGCGGCCAGGCCACCTGGCGGAACACCTACGGCGCTCCCGCCGCGGGCGGGCAACAACCGGTTGGTGGAGGGCCGCAGGCCCTCCACCCTTCACCGCTGGAGGGCGACCGCGTAATTCCTGTTCATGAACTTGTCCGGCACGCGTGCGCCGTAGGCCTGCGCGCGCCGCCGGAAGGCGACCGCGTAATTCCTGTTCATGAACGCTGCCGTGTGTAAAAATTCATCCAGGGCGACTGAGCCTGCCGGCACCCGGCGACGCTCCGCGGCGTTGCGATGCACGGATCGGGTTCATAGCCGCTGGCGCGGCATTCAGGCCTTGATGGCGATTGTATCACACCGGGGTGACACATTCATCATCTGATTGCCAAAGGTTCAGGGCTGACGCAACCTCGGAGAAAACCTGTCAGGCGCGGGGTCTGCTGTGAACCTCTGGTTCTTGCCGCGTTGGGTCGCGGTCGCTACCATTGTAGATTGCGGATTGTAGATTGCCGCTCAAGGCAACAGGAAGCGCTCCAGCTCACGAACTTGCGGCGTCTCTATGACGCTTTGGATGGTCTTTGAGAAATTCATCCGCTCTCGCCCGCGCAGGCGGGCTTCGCATTCTATAGCCGAGGGCTTATGGTCTTTGAATACATACTCCGCTCTCGCCCGCGCAGGCGGGCTTCGCATTCTATAGCCGAGGGCTTGAGCCCCACGGCCAGGCGTTGCCCGCCCAGCCTCTCCCACAAAAGAGAAAGGTCCCCTGGACTCCCGTGAATGATCTGTCATTCTCTTGTCTGGAGCCTGTAAGCGAAATGTTTTCTGGCGCTGCTAGAGTCTTCCCACATGCTGGCCGCGCCTATCTATTGCCTGGGGCGCATCGCTGCCTGGTAGAACGGGAGGGTCTGGATGGGTGAAGCGGCCCCGGGGGGCCTCCTCCTGGCGACGAGGGCAAGCGACGTTGCCAACCGGCTATGCGCCAGGCGCGCACGAACAGGATGCAAAGCATGTTCCTGGCAAGGCGTAGCCCTCCCACTCCCTCCCGCGGGCGGTTTATTTTCACATCAGCCGTCCACGCGGCTGCGCCGCACAACGCCGCGATGAACCTACGGTTGTTCCTGGGAGGGCTGCGCCCTCCCAAACCCTCCCAGGGGCCGGGGCCTGGGTGCGCGGGCCTCCGGCCCGCATCCGCAAGGGGATAACAGGGTTCTCCTGGGAGGGCTTTGCCCTCCCAGACCCTTCCGTGGGCAGGGGTATGGGGAAACCCGGTTTCCCCATACCCCTGCGTGAGGGCCAGACCCTCTCGCGGGTGGGGGCATGGGGAAACCCGGTTTCCCCACCCCCCTCGCCGAGGGCTTATTTTCACGTTAGCCGTCCGTGCGGCTGCGCCGCACCCCGACGCGATGAACATACTTCTTGGGAGGGCGTAGCCCTCCCAAACCCTCCCAGGGGCCGGGGCCTGGGTGCGCGGGCCGGAGGCCCGCGTCCGCTGAGGTATGGGGAAACCCGGTTTCCCCATACCCCTGGGGCCTTTGTTCACGTTAGCCGTCCACGCGGCTGCGCCGCACAACGCCGCGATGAACCTACGGTTGTTCCTGGGAGGGCTGCGCCCTCCCAGACCCTCCCGCGGGTGGGGGCATGGGGAAACGCGGTTTCCCCATGCCCCTGCGGGGCGGGGGCGTGGGGAAACCCGGTTTCCCCACACCCCTCTTCGAGAGCCTATGTTCACGTTAGCCGTCCATGCGGCTGCGCCGCACACCGACGGGATGAACATATTTCTTGGGAGGGCAAAGCCCTCCCACACCCTCCCACCGGGTGAGGGGATGGGGAAACCCGGGTTTCCCCATCCCCCTGCGTGAGGGCTGCGCCCTCCCCAACTCTCCCGCGGGCGGGGGCGTGGGGAAACCGGGTTTCCCCACGTCCCTCTCCGAGGGCTTATGTTCACGTTAGGAGACAAGCAACATGGATATGAAAACGTATATAACAGACGAAATACATATTCTCGAAATCGCCGGCCGCTTTGACGCCAATACGGTCCAGCCAATTGCGCACTGGTTGGAACAGACCACCTCCACCCCCGGCGCGCGGGTGCTGATCAATCTGACCGACACCACCTTTGTTGATTCGACGGCGCTGGCGACGCTGGTGCAGGCGCTCAAACGCTGCCAGCAAATGCAGGGGGATCTCTACCTCTGCGGTATGCGCCGTCCTGTCCACATGATCTTCGAACTCACCCGCCTTGATAAATCCTTTACCATTTTTTCCGACAAGGAGGGTGCCCTGCAGGCGTTCGCCAGATAGGCGGTCGTAACCGTTTCGAGCAACACGATGATGCTTGTGGCACTGCTCAGTTCGCAGTATGTACGCTTTGCCGCCCTGGCCGAGTCCTGGTTGGCGCTGGGGGCGACGGCCTTTGGCATCTATCAGGATGGCTATCCTCTGGTCTACTGGCCCGCGAGCCATCGCCTGATGCGTCCGAGTCTGATGGCGCCTATTCTCCGCGGCGACGAGGAACTGGGCGAAATTCGCGTTACCGGAGTAAAGGGCGAGGCATTTCAACAGCGGCTGCGGGCCGATGCTGCGCTGATCGCCTATCTTCTGCAACTCGAGGAGGAGTTGCAGTTGATGACCGTCGATCTGGTGATCAGCCAGGATCAGCAACTCGCGCTGTACCGGCTTACGCAGCGCATGCGCGACCTGGTCACCGTGGAGGAGATCCTGCGGGTGGTGCTGGCCGAAGCGATCCAC
>Ga0209162_1003842_pt1 | contig 11731 bp, 8 predicted proteins | sample YNPNPMetaG_FD_187121 | JGI IMG/M metagenome (GOLD analysis project Ga0209162, IMG submission 187121) | Anoxygenic and chlorotrophic microbial mat microbial communities from Yellowstone National Park, USA - YNP NP MetaG (SPAdes) (version 2) ...
TGGCCAGGGACCGCGTGGGCAAGAAACCCCTTTATTATGTGCTCGGTAAAAACCGTTTGCTCTTTGCCTCGGAACTGAAGGCCATTGTGCAGGCCTTTCATGATGTGCCTCGTGTCATCGATTCCACCGCTTTGGACGCTTATTTAAGTTACGGGTATGTGCCTTCGCCGCACACGATCTTCCAGCACGTGCGTAAACTGGAACCGGCGCAATGGGCTGTCTGCACCGCCACGGATTTTCGCGTGCAGACGTATTGGCGCCTGACGATGGAGGGTGCCGTTCGAAACGTACCGGAACGAGAAGTGGCTGAGGAGCTGCGCGCGCTCTTCGATGAAGCGGTTCGCCTTCGTCTTATCAGCGATGTTCCTCTTGGGGCTTTTTTAAGCGGCGGGGTGGATTCCAGCGCCGTGGTGGCTTCCATGGCTGTCCAAAATCCCGGGGATAAAGTGAAGACGTGTTCCATCGGGTTTCACGAAAAAAGCTACGATGAACTGGCTTTTGCTCGACTTGTGGCTCGGCGCTATGAGACAGATCATGAAGAGTTCGTGGTGAAGCCCGACGCCTTGGCTATTATGGACCGCATGGTTTGGCACCTGGATGAACCCTTTGCAGACGCTTCCGCCCTGCCCACGTGGTATGTGTCCCGAATGGCCCGCCAAAGCGTCACCGTGGCTCTTTCCGGGGACGGTGGAGATGAAACCTTTGCCGGCTATGTGCAACGCTATGCCATGGGCCGACTGGAAGACGGAATTCGCAGAAAGATACCGGACGTTCTCCGTCGCAACATCCTCAAGCCCTTAGGAGCCCTCTATCCCCGCCTGGACGGTGCGCCACGACCGCTTCGGTTAAAGCGGTTTTTGCAAAACCTGTCCCTTTCCCTTGAAGAAGCTTACTGTCGCGATATGGCCTTTTATTTTCAACCCGAAGAAAAAGCGCAGCTCTACCGGCCGGAACTCAAAAAACAACTGGAAACATCGCGGCCCCAGGATGTGCTCCTCCGCCATTTCGAGGACTGCCCAAGTCGAGACCCCGTGACTCGAGCCCAATACGTCGATATCAAGACCTATCTTCCGGAAGACATTCTGGTCAAAGTGGACCGCATGAGCATGGCCCACTCGCTGGAAGTCCGGGCACCTATTCTGGACCATCACATTATGGAATGGGCGGCAAAGCTTGCGAGTACATACAAGCTCAAAGGGGGAGTGTCCAAGTATATCTTCAAAAAGATGAATGAACCTAGACTGCCTTCAGACATTCTTTACCGAAAAAAGCACGGTTTTACGGTCCCCTTGGCGCGATGGCTCAGAACAGATTTACGCCCAATGGCCGAGGAAACGCTTTTTTCCAAAGACTCCGGGCTTGCCGAGTATTTTCAAATGGAAACGGTCCGCCGTCTGTGGGACGCGCACCAGAGCGGCGCACAGGATCTTGGAACACCCTTGTGGGGCCTCATCGTCTTTGAAAAGTGGCGAAGAATTTATTTGGAAGAAAGATCACCGGGACGTTGAGCAACCGTGCTTTTTAAGCGAGACGGGGAAAGGAGCGACGATGCATCCGTGGATCGTAAAGAATGTCATTTTTCCTTTGCATGAGAAAATCCTTGGGCGGCAGACGTTCGCCTATCTGCGCCGCCTGGAAAAGGAGCAATGGTTAACCCCTTCGGAATTGGACGCCTTGAAACTGGAAAAGCTCAAGGCTCTGCTCATCCATGCGGCGAAAAACATTCCCTTTTATGGCAAGCGCTTCGCCGAAGCGGGCTTCGACCCCAACCGACTGAGCGCCTTGGACGATCTCAAAAAGCTCCCTCTTCTCAGTAAGGCCGAAATCCGGAAAAATCTTCAGGAAATGCTCTGGAAGGCATGCCCGGGAGGCCTTCATCGCTACAACACGGGGGGATCTACGGGTGAGCCTTTGGTGTTCTATTTCGATCGCAGGCGCCAAGCCTATGATGCCGCCGCACGGGCCATGTGCCACCGCTGGTGGGGAATCGATATTGGCGATCGAGAACTCTATCTGTGGGGATCTCCGTTGGAAATGACGAGACAGGATCGGATCAAGGATTGGCGCGATGCCCTGACCAATCAGCTGCTTCTCAGTGCGTTTGAGTTGTCGGAAAAACAGGTCCCCGGCTTTGTGGAAAAAATTCGGCGATTCAGGCCCAAATGTGTGTTCGGCTACCCCAGTACCATCGACCTTTTTGGCCGCATGGCCGAAACCCAAGGCTACCGTTTGGATGCCTTTGGAGTGAAGGTTGTTTTTTGCACGGCGGAGGTGCTCTACGATCATCAGCGGCGCAACATTTCTCGGTATTTTGGTGGTGTCCCCGTGGTGGATTCCTATGGAAGCCGCGAAGGGGGTTTTATCAATCACCAATGCCCCCGTAGCACGTACCACGTTATGGATCCCAACTACGTCATCGAGTTTCTTCACGACGGTGTGCCGACGAAGCCGAGGGAAACGGGTGAAATTGTGATCACTCATTTGGATGCGTGGGGCATGCCCTTGATTCGTTACCGCACAGGGGACATGGCTTCTCCAGGCGAGGGTGTTTGTGAGTGCGGCAGGGGGTTGTCCACCATGAGTGCGGTGCAGGGGCGCAGCACCGATTTTGTGGTGACCCCGGACGGACGCTGGCAACACGGCCTGTCGGTGATCTATGTGGTGCGAGACATCGAGGGGGTCGATCAATTCAAGATCATTCAAGATGAAGTGGACCGCATGCGGGTGCTCATTAAGGTCCATCCCGATTTGTACCCACCCGATGGGGACGAAAGGATTCGAAGGGGCTTTAAGAAGCGCATGGGACAAAACGTTGATGTCTCGGTCGAGCATGTGGAGCACATTCCATCGGAAGCGTCGGGCAAATACCGCTATGTGGTTTCCCACGTGGCTCAAAGGCTGGGGGTGACGCACCCCGAGGGTGAGGGGGTTTGAAGAAGGCTCAAGGGCGAAGCCTGCCGCCGCAAATGGCTAAGACACTTTTTCGCCTGATCTGGCACGGGTTGGCTGTTATCGGGCTCATGAGTCTTCTGGGCGGTGCGTATCTCGGGTTTTCGGTTCTTCGTTCGTCCGAGCTTTCCGTCCGCCAGTTGGCCGTCAAGGTGTCAAAGAAACTCGGTCTGTGGCCGGAAATCGTCGAGCGCGCCACAGCCCCTCGCCCGAGGTTCGATCCTCGCCATTTAGAGGGAACACCGACGAACATCCATCCGCGCGTGCTCTTTGCCGGACCAGAGGCCGTCCACGAACTCAAGCTCCGTTACCAAAACGATGCAAATTATCGGAAAAGGGTGGACGCGATCGCCGCAGCCGCCGCCCCGATGGCCAAGGTGGTTCGATGGGTGTGTGCCGCTGATGCGTCGGCGGGGGCGGAGGTCATAAGGCACTTGGAAAAGACCGTTTTGGAATCGCCCCGCGAGCAAGGCAATGATGCCGATGCCTTGGAATACGCTTTGGCATACGATTTCTCGGCGGATCACCCTGCATGGACCCGCGAATCCCGCGCACGGGTAAACCTTCAATTTCGAAAATATCTTCACGAGGTTCTGTCGATTTTGGACGGGGATTCCGTGTCCCTTTGGCACAGCCGGACGCAATTGGCGGCGACGGCCTGGGTGGTCGCGGCAGCCATGGATCCCATGGGCCGTGAGGACGAAAGACTCCGGGCTCGAGCCCAGCGGCATTTTCTCGAGTCCGTGGAGGCCCTTCGATGGAGCGGCGGCTGGCCCGAAGGCTATACGTATTGGATCAACAACCGCGCGTTTCCTTTTGTTGCCGCCTGCTTGGCTCAAATGCACGCGGTGCATGAGCCGTCTTGGCACAAGACCGTTCAGGAGGTGCTCGCTCAGGTGGGGCTGTGGATGATCCATGGCACGGAACCCATCGGCCGCTTTGTGCTTTTCGGAGACAGCGGCCCTCGAAACGACCTGAAGGATGAAACCCAACGCGTCATAGATCTCGTGTATCTCGGGACGAGAGTGCCCGTTTTTCGGGACTACTCCCGATACCTGAGCGGCTTAAACGGTGAGGAAGGCTATTACAGCGCTTACCGGTGGGGGATTCCGTTGTTTCGAGGCCAGACGGACGCGGACCATGGGGTGCAGGAGGCGCTCAAGGATCTTTCCGCCTTTGAAGGGCGTTTGCCCAAGAGTGCCGTCTTTGGCAAGGAAAACGGCATGGGGCAGGTTTTTATGCGGTCCCATTGGGAGTCTGAAGCCACGTTCATCTCTTTTATGGCCGGGCACAGCTTCACCCACCACGGGCACTACCAGGCGGGGCATTTCACCATCACCAAAAAGGTGCCTCTGGCCATCACCAGCGGCACCTACGGGGGATATACCTCGCCGCACCGGCTCAACTATTACATTCGAACCGTAGCGGCCAATTCGTTGCTTGTGTTGCGGCCGGAAGAGAGAGTCAAACCCAACCGGTTTTTCGAAACGAATGTGGCGGACGGCGGCCAGAGGATCGTGATGCCCACGGGCAGCGCCGTGACAAGCCTGGAGGATTGGCGCAAGAACCTGGGGAAAGGCCGGCATTACGAAGGGGGCGTCATCACCGCCTACGATGATACCGATGATCGGTTCGTCTATGTGGCAGCGGACTTGACCGGAGCGTACAACAACACGAGCTACGACGACAACGGAGGCGGTGGAAAGGTGGCCAAGGTGCGTCGCGCCTTGGTGTATCTCAGGGATCGGGACGTTTTGGTCGTTTTTGATACGGTGGAAAGCGTGCGGCCGGAGTACGTGAAAAAATGGCTGCTTCACGGCTGGAGCAAACCCCAGACCGCCCAAGAGACGCTCCTTCGAGGGACGGCCGAAAACGGGATCAGCCAATCGGCGGATGCGTACGCGCTCATGGCCTATCAAGGCGCGGCGCTGGAAATTCATCGCGTGCTACCCGCCGATGGGGTGATTCGAAAAGTGGGTGGTGTGGACTATCGCTACTATGTGGAAACGGACGGCGACGAGAAGGTGCTCGACGGTGTGAACATGGTGGAAGGAGAAAACCTTAAGCCCTGGTTCGATGCCGGCCTGTGGCGTCTGGAACTCCAGCCCGGGGCGCCTCGAAAGGACGATCAATTCCTGGTGGTCCTCAAGCCACGGCTCAGTGAAGCCCCCGAAGCGACGGTTCATCCCATTCTTGTGGAAGCCAAGCCCATGCAAGGTGTTTTCTTTGATGGTACCTGTGTGCTTTTCAACGAAATCCAGCTCGCCGAAGGCCGCGCCTCTTACTCGGTTCCGGCATCTTCCTCACCCGTTTTCCACCTGGTGACCAACCTTCCGCAAAAACGCCCCATTAACCTGCGGGTGAACGATCAGGCCGCCGTGGTTCAAACCAACGCTTCCGGAGTGCTGACCTTTTCCACGCCGGCAGGCGTCCCTTCCTCCATTCGCCTCGAGTGGAAATAGGGCGATCCGCCGAGCCCAAGCATGGCCGATGCGGCATCGGTTACCCCATGCTTCGAACGGCTCGCGTGATCCATTCACTGATGACCCAAGTTCCACTCGGGGCTCGCTGCTTCAAATCCGACGGTACCACCTGCGCTTCGGTTACTCCATGACGCATAGCCCATCCTATCTATACGCCCCTCCTCTGTGGGAATAGCTTCAGCCGCGACGATTTTTTATTAGGCCAAAGTCACAAAACCGAGGGAGAAATGTGTCGTCACTCGCAAAGCTACTCATGAAGCGCTACTACGAGGGTGTTCCCCATCCTTATCGTATCTTTGAGGACTTCATCGAGAGAACCATCCATCGAGGAGCTCAGGCCCTTTTGGATGCAGGCTGTGGGCGGTCAGCTCCGGTCCTGAAGAATTTCAGGGGAAAGGCTCGGTTGCTCGTCGGCGTCGACTTGGTGCGGTTTAAAGCCAGCGGGGGCGGACTGCATCTTGTGAATGCAGAACTCGGTCAACTTCCCTTTGCCCCAAATAGCTTCGATTGCGTTTTCTCCCGAAGCGTCTTTGAACATCTCTCGGATCCCCTGGGGGTGTATAAGGAAATTCACCGAATCCTTCGGCCCGGTGGAACATTGCTTTTTCTAACGGCCAACATGTGGGATTACGCCACAGTTGTGGCCCGATTGGTACCCGAATCCTGGCATGGAAGAATCGTTAAGTTTGTTGAAGGACGAGATGAAGAGGATACTTTCCCGACGTTCTATAAAACCAATACCTATTCCGCCATAAAAAGGTTATGTCTTGCCTCGGGTTTTGTCATTGAAAAATTCGAATACCTCAGTCAATATCCCAATTATCTCACCTTTAACAGTTTTCTGTTCTTTGCTGGAACATGTTATGAGCACTGCATCCGGAGAATGAATGCCTTAAGGTTTCTGAGAGGCTGGATCCTAGCCGTGCTTCGAAAGCCCGAACTATACCTGGATGCATAATTGTATTTAAGTGTTCAGAATGTCTCCCTGAATCCACGAGACGTCGGAAGCTGTGCCTTGGAACTAAGATGTAACAGCGTCAACGTGAATCGAGGAGGTTGTGAAGCCTATGAGCCGAAAGGTTTCGCGCAGGGAAAGAATGCGCTTGACCCAGCAGCCTGCCTTTTCTTTGAATCTCCGCTGCGTCATACGACCCTACAACACGGCAAAACGCAGGGCTTTCTCGGCGCGGTTGTTCGTGGGATCGACCCCTTCTTCGAGCAGGAACAGCCAAAGATGAGCCATCTCGGCATCCAGATGACGGGCAAACGTGCTCGCCTCATCTTTTCGGTCCCGATGTTGGGCGATCCGATGTCCCATCCGCGCGTACCAGGTGGCGACTTCTGCCCCATTTGGCGGGCCATGGGCCCACTGGATCAGGCGAGCGAGCTCTGTGGCCACACGCTTCCCGAAATGCGCCAGAGCGCCATCCTTTCTTTCGGCCAGCCCCTCGGCCCTGCGGATCCAATGGGCCAGACAGGTCTGCCGGGCCTGCGCCCATGTGCGGTAAGCTTCAAACCGTCAGAGAGCAGAATCCCGGCCCAGTGGCCGATCAACTCTTCAAAGGCGGCTTTGGAACGACTGGCTTTGACGCTGAAAAAGGCCACGGTGTGGTTGACCATCACCCACAACCGGCCCAGCACGCCGTGCTGAGAGCACGGGGTTTCGTCCACGTGGTTGACCTTCGCGCTTCTCGCCCGATCGGCGATCCTCTCATAGTGGAGCACAATGGCTTGGGAGACGCGATCGACACAGATCTCAATGGCTCCAACGCTCATGGAGAGGCCGAGCACGGATTCGCAGAAGCGCTTCACAGCCCTGCGCGAGCTGCGCTGCGCCCCGCTCGGCTCCCCCACAAGAGCCGTGAGACGGGCACCGTATCCGGTCATGGAGCCCTCGGGCACCGACGCTTTGACCGTGGCTCCGCAGGCGGCACATTCTCCTTCCTGAAGAAGGAAATGGGTAACCTGCATTGCGATCTCGGGCAGCTCGATAGGCTGATGGGTGTGAAAGGTTCTCAGGCCGACGAATTCCCGGCATCCACACGAGCAGGCGGTGGGCGGCACCGGCACCGTTTCGGTCGGCTCCAACAAAGCCTGTTGGTGGCCTGGGTGGCCCTTCTTTGCCCCAGGCTTTTTCCCGTCTTTCGATTTCTTTCTCTTGACCCGCTGGTGCGGGGCGTCCGAAGATGGCGGTCGCTTCGAGTTTTGGGAATTCCGGCCGACCCGTGCTTCCAGTTCCTCGATGTGCTTGACCAGTTCAGCGACAAATTCGTGGAGGCGCGATACCACGGTCCTCACCGAAGCCGGGGTTCTCTCCCAGTCTTCGTGTGGAATGCTCAGGCCATGGTCGGCCCCAGAGTCGGATGGTGTGGAAGGCATGCCTCGGCAGCTCCCCCATTCGCAGCTTTCCACCCTCCTTTAGCAGATTCCGTAAGCTTTGCACAGCCTAACAGTCATGGCGAGGCTCGCCACCCCGCATGGATGAAAGAGTGAATCAAGAAGCATCTTTTGTAGGAGTCGGCTTGCCGGCGACCGGAATCGCGGCCAAGGCCGCTCCTGCAAGGGGCCGAAAGCACTCTTCTTTCACATTAAATCGTGCCGTTCAATGCCCCCGTGAACACTTACCTTCAGGAGAGATAACTGAACACTCACTGACTACTACCTAAATCAGTGAAAGTGGAGCGTTGTAGTGGTTCGAGAACATTTTCGGCCAATTTTATGACCTCCACGTGCTCATATTTGGGGGTTCTTATGGGTTTTGAGCATAGGCCCCCCGAAAGATCATCGTAACTGGGCCTTTATGTTTCTCTTGACTCCTTGTCTTCGACGGCAGAGTCTCACTACGGACGCCATACAACTTAACCCCGAGCTTATCATCATGAGTGTTGATGGCTCTGGGACAACGTGATAGCCTAGCTTGCGTAGTTCGTCCAGATCCGATTCCCTTAGATGGAGTCTCGTGCGTGGAGCTAGCACTCCCCACATGACTTCATCGGAGCTTTTACCAGGTGGCGGCGGGGGATACTGCCCCCAATCCCCTCGAATTCCAAGAAAGTGGCCGAATTCATGCTTTGCAACTGTTAGAAGATCATAACCTGTAAACGGCTCGTCGGTTGTTGGATCATCATCAATATACCATGTTTTGCCATTGGGATCAAAGTTAGGATCAAAGTATTGTGCATTGAAATATATTTCCTTGACGGGATATTGATTTGTGTCCCATGGAGGGGTAATATTATCCGTCCATATGCCGAGAGATTTTTCAAGGTTCCATCCCGGATTATTATATCCTGGAGTTGAAGTCCAATCTTTAAAAATTTCGTTGCCCGCCCATCTGAGAGACACATCCCACTCATCACCGGTTGTCTCAATGAAGTTTTGAACATTACAGATGACAACGTCCCATTCCCTTATCGCTTCACGAATTATTGCTTTTTCCTTTTCAGTCCACGAGCGGTTATCAACGAATTTAAATAGCGCAGTAGGGCTTTCGGGGGGTGTCAGCGGGTAAAGGGGAACGTCCGACGGAAAAAAATCTATATTAATGGGCACTGCGATGGCATGGGGCTCGTAAAAATATGATGTTGTTGTAAAGACGAAAAGACTTAAAAGCAGCATCGAGAAAGCTTTGTTTTTCATGGCGTCTCCTTTTTTTGGCAGCTTCGCAAAGGCACTCCTTAGGTTTCCGATAGACTAATGTCCTGCGGTGTCTTCACAGTATCTGTCATGGCTTAACTTACTTGTTTGTATGCCAACCTCCTTTTTGAATTTCATAATTCACGCGGTTAAACTCCACAGTCAGATCTGGCGTATAGGGTAACCCCTATCTTTAGTGGCGAATAGTTGGATTTTGCAGCAGAGATCCGCCCAGGCACACTCTAAAAAGATGCCTTTTTTAGCCAGAAGAGAAAGATGCCGCCCGTTATGAAAAGCGAGAAGGAGACGGGTTCTGGGACGGGGCACGTTTTGGTTTTCTTCTCCATAAAAGTAAGCGGATTGACATAGTTCCCTTCAACCTTGACAGAAAAATGAAGGTGCGGCTTCTTGATATCCTGTAAGCTTTCCAGAAGGGTTCCGTTGTCAACTAAGCTTTCCAGAAGGGTTCCGTTGTCAACGCTATCTTGATTTACATCAGGGAAAACGTGCAGGTAAATATCTGCGGAGCTGCCGGGATGGCCGATTTGAATTTCGTGATTCTCGCGGCTTGACACTACAATGGGACCCTTTCTCCAGGCGTAGACCTGGTCTTTACTGTCGAATAAATGCACCTTGCAGCAGGGATCCACCCAGCCGAAGATGTCGATCCCCGGGGCTCCGCCAGGGGATTGATGGTATCGGGTGCTGTTGTCGACGGATATCCAGCCTTCAGGCAGCTGGAATTCTATTTCGGTGCCATCGGCGGCAAGGTAGGACTTTCCGAATTCGGGGATAAAATAACCGACGAAGCATTTGGCAAAGTTCGAATCGTTGACGTCTTTGACGATCTGTTGAAAGCCTTCTTTGAGGACGAAGTATTCCATGGATAGGGTTTTGTCGGCGCTCTGACAGCATGTGGGAACAGCCACGGCCATTTGATCATGCGCCAAAACCAACAAAAGGGCTAAGCCGAAACGTCTAAAAAGCCACGAAGCCATGAGGCGCCTCCCGTGCATAACGAACAGAGGCGTTCATCGTCGCTTAGGGGATTCGTCGCCTCGAATCCCGACGGTCGCTTCGAGGAAATCAGCCTGCGGGGCGAGAGCAGCACGTTGAGGTGTCGATCAAGTTACAAGGAGCAAAAAGCGTACCAGAAAGGAAGAGGCTATGTGTGCACTATTTTCACCATCAAAACAAAGGTCTTAGCTGGCCAGGATGGAAGAAACATGTCGCGAGTGTGCAAGAGAATTCCTCTTTGTGTGGAAAAGCATGCCCTTTGTGTGCAGCAAAGATGCATACTCCCATTGGACCAAAGGGTCTGCCCCTCAGACAGCCCAGCCGTTCTTAAATACTTTCAGGAAAAAACCTTATTTAAGGGCCGTGAGGCCCTAAAAAAATCACAGGTTGTGTCTCGGAATGGCTCGGTGAAGAAGCGGATTGAAAGGGGAGTTTGGGAGGTTCAATGGGGAAAGGAAGGGCAATAAGCTTTCATGCCGGGGCCGTGGCGGGGGCCGCGGCCTTTTTGTTTTGGGCGGTTTGGGCGGATGCTGGGGGCGTGCAAGCTCTTGCCGGGCTCAGGTCGCACGAGGTTCTTGTGATCGCCAACCGCAATGCGGCCGAGAGTGTGGCACTGGCCCGCTATTACATGAACCGGCGGGAAATTCCTTCGGAAAACCTAGTGGTTATATGGGTGACGGATGCGGAAACCTGTTCGCGGAAGGATTACGAAAAGAAAATTGCCGAACCCGTTCGCCGGGCCCTGAAGGAACGTGGCGCAAAGAATCGGCTGCCATGTTTGGTGACCGTGCGGGGGGTGCCGCTTCGTGTGGCGCCCCCAGAGCTCAACGCCCTGGAGAAGGCGCAGCGGCAAAAGATCGAGGACAATCTCGAAACCTTGAAGAAGGCCATTTCAAAGCTCGACAAGGATGCGCCCGAAGTCGAGCGTCTTCGTAAAGAGATGCAGGCGCATCAGGAGGCGCTTCAAAAGCTTTCCAAGGAAAATCAGGGGGCTGCCGTGGATTCGGAATTGGCCCTGGTGCTGGAGCCGGACTACCCTCTGGAAGGCTGGATTCCCAATCCCCTGTTCCTGGGGTTTCAGGGGGCGCGAAACATGCGCTTTCCCCAAAAGGTGCTCATGGTCTCTCGGTTGGACGGGCCGAGCGCCGAAATCGTTAAGCGCCTGGTCGACGATGCTCTGGCCGCAGAAGAAAACGGCCTTTCCGGTACGGCCTATTTCGATGCGCGTTGGCCCAGGCCCGATCCCGACAAGATGAAAACGCTGGGATTCGGCTATGGCTTTTACGACGCCTCCATTCATCTGGCGGCGGAAGCCGTCCGAAAAAGCGGGCGATTGCCGGTGGTTCTGGATGAGCGCCAGGAACTCTTGCAACCCGGCCAGGCTCCCCATGCCGCCCTTTACTGCGGCTGGTACAGCCTGGCCCGCTATGTGCCGGCTTTTACGTGGATGCGCGGCGCCGTGGGCTATCATATTGCAAGCAGCGAATGTGCCACGCTTCGCGCCGGGTCCAGCCAGGTCTGGTGTAAGCGCATGCTGGAAGAAGGGGCTTGCGCGGTCATCGGGCCCGTGGCCGAACCCTATGTGCAGGCCTTTCCCGTGCCCCACATCTTTTTCCCTCTTTTGCTAGAGGCTCGGTATACCTTGG
>Ga0209162_1003843_pt1 | contig 11731 bp, 8 predicted proteins | sample YNPNPMetaG_FD_187121 | JGI IMG/M metagenome (GOLD analysis project Ga0209162, IMG submission 187121) | Anoxygenic and chlorotrophic microbial mat microbial communities from Yellowstone National Park, USA - YNP NP MetaG (SPAdes) (version 2) ...
GTTGTTGCACGTCGTTGTAGATTCCGCGCTCAATGCCGATCCGCCGGGCTACAAGCAGTTTCGCTACATTCGCACGTTGTAGGAAGACGAAGGACGGAAGACGAAAGACGAACGTCATTGGTCATTCGTCCTTCGTCCTTCGTCATTGGTCATTCGTCTGTGAGGTAACGTATGACAGAGCAGTACATCTTCCCCGCGCACGGTCTGCCCAAAGACCAAATCCTGCAAACGATGCGCGCGGCGCGTGCCAACGATGTGAAATGGCACGAGGGCAAAGTGTTCTCGCTCGTCTTTCACGCCGGCGATGAAATAGACGATTTGCTCAAAGAAGCGTACACGATGTTCTTCGCCGAAAATGGACTGAACCCGACCGCGTTTCCCAGTTTGCGCCGCTTTGAGACCGACGTGATCGCGATGGTCGCGTCGTTACTCGGCAGCGATGGCAGCGTCGTGGGGAATATGACGACCGGCGGCACAGAAAGTATTTTGATGGCGGTCAAAACCGCGCGCGATTATTTTCGCGCGCGACGCCCGGACATTCGCACGCCGGAAATGATTTTGCCGGCGAGCGCGCATCCGGCATTCGACAAAGCCGCAGACTATTTCGGTGTGAAAGCAATTCACACGCCGATTGACGCCAACTATCAAGCCGATGTTGCCGCGATGCGCGCGGCGATCACCCCGAACACGATTCTGCTCGTCGGCTCCGCACCACAGTATCCGCACGGCATCGTGGATCCGATTCCAGAGATTGCCGCGCTCGCGCGTGAACACAACTTGCTTTGCCACGTGGACGCGTGCGTCGGCGGAATGATGTTGCCGTTTGTGCGTCGGCTGGGTTATCCCGTAACCGATTTCGATTTTCGCGTGCCCGGCGTTACATCGCTGTCGGTGGACTTGCACAAGTACGGTTACGCGGCAAAAGGCGCGTCGCTGATTTTGTATCGCACGCGCGAATTGCGGCGCGCGCAAATCTTTGTGACGACGGATTGGGCAGGCGGCATCTACGCCTCGCCGACGATGACCGGCACGCGCCCCGGCGGTGCGATTGCGGCGGCGTGGGCGATTCTGAATTACCTGGGCGAAGAGGGCTACACGCAGATCGCCGATGTCGTGATGAAAACGGCGATCAAAATTCGCGAGGGCATCAACGCGATAGATGGTCTTTACGTGCTGGGCAAGCCGGCGATGAGCGTGATGGCGATCGGCTCAGACAAACTCGATGTGTACGAAATCGCCGATGAGATGACGCTGCGCGGCTGGCATCTCGATCGTCAGCAATTTCCGCCCTCGCTGCATCTCACCATCAACTATGCGCACGCGCAGAGTGCGGACGCGTTCCTACGCGATCTTGCCGAGGCGGTAGCGAGCGTCAAAAAGCCGAGCGCGCGCAGAATCGCCAATCAAGCCATCGTGAATGTGGCGCGCTTTGCTGCGCGCGTTTTGCCGGAAAAGATCGTCAGCCAACTGACCGCGCGCGCGTCATCTCTATTTGGAGGTGGCGCCGGCTTGCCGCAACGTTCGGCGGCGATGTACGGGATGATGGGCACGTTGCCGAATCGCGGGGATTTGAAAGAATTGGTGCTGGATTTGGTCGAGGGATTTACAATGCGGTAATCATCATCCGCAATCCCAGCGCAATCAACATCACCAATACGATGTTGCGAAATAGCGCGGGATTGAGCAATCGGTCGAGCGCAAGCCCGGCGACCAGTCCGATGAAAATTGCCGGCAGAATGAACACAAAATTTTGCCAGACGAACGGCGTGATGTTTCCACTGACCGCGTGACTCGTAATCGTCATCGCGTCAATGAACAGAAAGAACGCTTGCAGATTCGCTTTGAATTCTTGCGGCGACCAACCGCGACTGTGCGCGTACACAATCACCGGCGGACCCGATGTGTTGTACGCGCCGCCCAAAAGTCCGGCGACGAAACCGACGCCGAACGTCAGTTTGCCTTCTTTGACGCGCGGCAATGTTGGTGTGAACAACGCATAGAGCGGATAAATCACCAACACGATTCCCAGCATCGTCAGCACGATGCGTTCATCCATAACGCGCGCGCCCACAACCCCCAGCGGAATCGCGATGAACGCACCCACAAGCAATCGCCAGACGGCTGTGACGTTGATTGCATCGCGGTAACGCAAAAACAAAATCGTCTCCAGCGTGCCAGCCAGAAGCGCGACGAGCGGTTGCGCCGTGCGGATTCCCAGCGCCGCCGGCAAAAATGCCATCGTGACCAGCGCAGAGCCAAAGCCGGTCAGCGACTGCGTGAACGCGGCAAGGAGAACCGCGCCAAAGACAATGAGCGTCGAGTCCAAGATTGTTCATACTCCTTCAAAGATCCCCGCGATTGAAATCGCTACGTGCGCACGCGTGCTGCAGGGGCGCAATTAATTGCGCCCCTGCTGAAGGTCGCCTGCCTCCGCAGGCTGAATTCTAGCCGCCGCAGGGCGGCTTCGGGTAGTTGTTGCAGCGGTTTCAACCGCCTGTGCCCAACTTTGCAAACGCCTTGACTATTTGACTAGCCGACTCGGCTTTTCGGCAATGATTCAATCATCAGCGGCAGTAGCGCGTACCACGCCGCCGCGCGCACCACATCGTCCACGCGCACATGCTCGTCCACCGTGTGGACGATTTCTTCCTCGCCCGGACCGAACCCGACCGACGGAATCTGCGCGACGCCCGCCCAGTAAGCGCCGTTCGTCGAAAAATTCCACTTGCCGGTCGTCGTGTCCCAGCCGAGCGCGCGCGAGGTGGCGATTGCCGCGCGAATCAACGGATGCGTTTCGTCGAACGTCCACGCCGGAAAAATTTGCTCGTGCTCGCGCACATAGCCGTTGTACGATGGACGCGTGTAGCGCAAAAATTCGATTTCAAAATCAGATGAAGGCAAGAGCGCGCGCACCTGCTCCAGCGCATCGCGCGCGGTCTCGCCGCGCGTCAGACGACGATCCAACACAATCGAACAACAATCCGGCACCGCGTTGAGCGATGCTTCGCGCGACTCGATGTGCGTGACGACAATCGAGCCGCGCCCAAGGAACGGATCGTCGGACAAGCGCGCGTCCAGTTCGCGAATCGCGCGGATGACATCTTGCATTTTGTACACCGCGTTGTCGCCCAGCCACGGCGACGCGCCGTGCGCGCTGCGTCCGCGCGCGGTGACGCGCATCTCGCAGCGTCCCTTGTGCCCGCGATAGACGCGCAAATTCGTCGGCTCGCCGATGACGACGAAATCGGGACGCACACGCTCTGCCTCCACGAATACCTGCGCGCTCAACCCCTCGCACCATTCCTCAATCGAGCCGAAATAGTACGCGGTGAATCCGTCGAGCAGTCCCAGCTCGCGCGCGATAGCCAAGCCGTAAATCATCGGCGGCGTGGAACCTTTTTCGTCCACGGTGCCGCGTCCGTACATTATGCCGTTTTCGATTGTGCCGCTGAACGCGCCATACGTCCACGCGCGCTCGTCGCCCACACCCACCGTGTCGAGGTGCGAATCGTACAACAAAACACGCGCGCCATCGCCGATGCGCGCGACAAGATCGCCGTACGGCGCGTGGTGAATATCGGAAAAGCCAAGCGCGCGCAACTCGCGCTCGACGCGCGCGGCAACCGCGCGAATGTCGCCGTCACAACTGGGAATCGTAACAAGGTCGTGGAGGAAAGCAATCATCGCGTCGCGATGGCACGCGACGCGATGGAGAATAATCTCGATCGCGCTAGGGAGATTAAAACTCAACAAAGTATGCCAGCTCCTCGTCGAGCTTCTCAAGGTCAAGAAGCACCTTGGCTCTTCTGGGTTTCCCGTTCGAGTTTCTAAAATCTGACTGGAATGAGCCACTTTTGATTAACGTGGCATCTGTAATCTGAATGAAAGAAATCTGTTTGAGATCAAGAGACACTTTGCGTAAACGAGACCAGGCGCCACGCTTGATTCTTTCTTTTTCGTATTCAGAAATACCTCCTTTGAGGCTGCTATGCCACTTTTGAAAGGTACGTTCTTCATCGTTGTATTCAACTTTTCCCATTGCCAAAATTAGTCCAACGCATCCGAATTCGGCGATCGCGCGAGAGATTGCCTGTGAATCGTTCACAATGATTTGGTGGCTACTCGTATTCATGGCGTGCGCCTTGAAATCCCAAGGAATTTTGTACAGCCCATCAAATTCCACATTCCCATAACGTGGGCCTGGAATACGCATTGTTGGCGTCAAGTATTTCGCGCACAGGAATTGAAAGTAGAAACCAATCCACTCCATTTGTCGCCAATGAGGAAAACCCGCCTCTTTCATTTCTTGGATGGCTTGCCTGCCATCCCAGTGCTTTGGCACAGGCAACAGCATTGCCGCCAATTTCTTGCTTGCCACTTTGAATTGCACAAGCCCTCCAAATGTTTTACTTGGTTTTGTATTTGCCTCTCCGCTCCATGAGCTTCGCCTGAGTAGCAACCTGCCTGCTCAGAGCCGTGCCACGTGATATACCCGACCTGGTATCAACGCTATGAGCGGGATCATTCAATCCAATCTTTTCAAAGACTGCAATCAACTGCTGGGGACGGATATTTAGTGGTTCGTCTAATCTACGCCTGGCAAGTTCGACATACTTGGCAATTGTCTCATAACCCACAAATTGGCGGTTGAGCCATCTGGCGACCTTGGTTGTCTGCCCGGAACCCAGAAATGGATCCAGTACAATGTCGTCTGGATAGGAATACATTGTGATCAAACGGTATGGAATTTCCTCAGGGAACGGACACGGATGATCAAGCATATCAGGTGGGACAGGTGCAATGTGCCAGACGTTATTGGCAATATCCATTGTAAAAAGTCGATTGATTGGAAACGCGGCGCGTGTTTTCTCTTCTGCATTTCGATGCTGATAAATCGGCGCACCTGGTTTGCGAAAAATCAAAATGTACTCGGTCATGATGTTAGGATAGAAGTAACCAGGATAGGGCTTTTGAATTGTGACCCCAGCCCGCTTCACGCCAGCAGTACATTTATGCCAGATGATATCTTGGTGAAATTCCCACCCCCTAGATTGAAGGCGTGATACCACATCAAACGGTACAGGATAATGTTTGCCATCCAAGAGAACTGTACCAATGACGATGGCACAAAAGCCACCCGGCTTGGTCACGCGAAATACTTCGGCAAAGATCCGTTCGAGCCAGTCCAGATACTCAGTGTAATCGGAATAACCGTTGGCGTATGCACGTGTGCGATAGTGTTGACTCTTATCTGTGGCATGAATGTCGTAATCAATGGCATTCCAATAGGGTGGCGAGGTCACTGTGAGCGCAATAGAAGCATCAGCCAGTTCAGGCATAGATTCGCAGGAGTGAGAGAAAATCTTGTTCATAGGATTTCACCCTTTCCGTAGGAGCATATCCGTGGCTTTCCCGATCAATGTCCCTGTGATTTTATTCTTAGATTCGCTTGCCGCCATTCCTTATCCGCCGGTAGATTATAACACCGAATGCCCGTCGCGTGGTAAATCGCATTGATGATGGCGGGCGCAGTGGGAATCGAGGCAAGTTCACCCACGCCTTTTGCCCCGTAGGGTCCCTCGTGTGTTTCGTCTTCGATGAAAAATGTAATGACCTCAGGTGTCTGATGCACCCTGGGGAGATTACACTTGTGCAGCGAATCGGTGAGCACGTAACCATTCTGCATCACAAATTTTTCCTGCAACGCCATCCCCAGCCCCATCGAAATACTCCCCTCGATTTGACCGACGAGTGCCAGCGGGTTCATCACACGCCCCACATCGCACGCGGCAATCACCTTGAGCACGCGCGTCTCGCCGCTGTTCACATCCACCTCAACGAGCGCAGCCTGCACACCAAATCCAAACGCAACGTGATGATATTTTTCCGTGTGCGGCGCGACATACTCGTAACTCACTCTGGGGATGCGCCCTTCACGTCGCGCTTGCCGGACAACTTCGCCCAGCGGGATGTGACGCGCGCCATCACTCACCATCCCATTCTCAAAGCGGATGGTTTCCGGCAACGCATCGAGCATCTCCGCCGCCGTCTCGCTCAACAGTTTGCGCGCGGCGACACAGGCATAGCGCGCCGCGTTGCCGGTGACGTACGTCTGGCGCGACGCCGTCGTCGCTTGACCATCAGGCGTGCGATCGGTATCCGCGACCAGCACATCCACCTGTTCGTACGGCACCCCCAGTTCTTCCGTGACGATTTGCGCGAGCACACCAACCAGACCCTGCCCGATTTCCGCTGCGCCGGCGCGAATCACCGCACGACCATCCTCAAAAAGTTCGACCTCGGCGCCGGCGGCATCGCGCGCGCCGCTCCCATAGCCGGTGTTTTTGTAAGCGCACGCGATTCCCCAGGCGCGCCGCTTGTTACCTTCGACGGCAACAACATCGTGTTGGTTCATCTCGGCGACGACACGCTCCAGACATTCTGGTAGTCCGCAACTTTCGGCTATCAACTGACCGGCGATGGTGCGTTTGCCATAGCGCAAAATATTTTTACGACGAATCTCAATCGGCGAAATACCAAGCGCGTGCGCGAGTTCATCCATCTGGCTTTCCATCGCAAAGCCGACTTGCGTGACGCCAAAGCCTCGAAACGCGCCCGAAGGCACGTTGTTCGTGTACATCGCATACGTGTTGACACACACATTCGGAATCTCGTACGGTCCCCCCGCGTGCGTGGTTGCGCGCAGCATCACGTGATTACTCAGCGAGGCATACGCACCGACATCGCCATAAATTTCAACATCGTGCGCGACGAGCGTGCCGTCTTTTTTCACGCCGGTCTTCATTCGGATTACCATCGCGTGGCGTTTGGGATGCACGAGTAACGATTCTTTGCGGGTGAACACCATTTTGACGGGACGCCGAGTGTGATACGCCGCCAGCGCGGCGTGAATTTGAATCACCGGGTCTTCTTTACCGCCAAACGCGCCACCGATGAGACAATTCACCACGCGGATTTTTTCTTCGGGCACGCCCAGCGTCGCCGCGATGCACGCGCGATCGTTGAACGGAATTTGCCCGCCGCCGTACACCGTGAGTCGCCCCTCCGATTCGGGCACCGCTACCGCCGCTTCGGGTTCGAGGAATGCATGCTCGACGGTCGGCGTGGTGTACTCGCGTTCGATAATCACATCGCTCTGCGCAAAGCCTTCCGCAAGATTGCCATTTTCCAGATGGAAATGCGCGAGGCAATTACCATGCGCGTCTTGCGAGAATCGTTCAGGATGTTCATGCACCAGTGGGGCATCGGCTTGCGCGGCTTGCCGGGGATCCGACACGACCGGCAACGGATCGTACTCCACCTCGATGAACTGGAGCGCGTCCGTCGCAATCGCTTCGGTTTCCGCTACAACGAGCGCGATGGCATCGCCAACGTAGCGCACCTTGTCGTAACACAGGACGGGCCAATCAACTTCGTGCACGCCAAACTCTTTGCGCCCGGGAATATCGGCAGCGGTCAACACGGCGACGACACCGGGCAAGGCTCTGGCGCGACTCACCTCCACACGTTTCAATCGTGCATGCGGATACGCGCTGCGTAGCACTCTGGCGTACAGCATTCCTTCAAAATACAAATCGGCGGCAAATATGCCGGCGCCGGTCACTTTGGCAACTGCATCAGGACGCGGCAGCGCGCGGCTGATTGCGCGCAGTGGAGTTTTCACAACAGGTAACGGCGAGACAGGGTAGCCCGCCAGATGTTCGACGGCGCGCAGAATCGCGTTGTAGCCGGTGCAACGGCAGAGATTCCATTTGAACGCGTCGTCAATTTCTTCGCGCGTGGGATGCGGATTCCGATCGAGCAAGGCTTTGGTAGCGATGATAAAACCGGGTGTACAGAAACCGCACTGGGTTGCCCCGTATTCGATGAAGGCGCGTTGAATCGGATGCAGTTCGCCGTTGGGACCAACGATGCCTTCAATCGTGATGATGTTCGAGTGCTGCGCGCGTTCCATCGGCACGAGACACGAGCGGACGGCTTTGCCGTCTTGAATGACCATACAACTGCCGCAGTGTCCGGTCGCGCAGCCATTCTTCACCCCCGTAAGATGCAATTGATCGCGCAAGACCTCCATCAGTTTCGTCCGGGGGGTTGCTTGTACTTGAACGAGTTTCCCATTCACCGTCAATGTGTACGTCTGCTGGGATGACGGGGAAATTGGGTGATCGGGCATAGCGCTCTCCTTTGAGCCAGAACGGAGACGGTTGGCGCATGGCACTTTTCGACAAGCGGGGATGCTTGACGCCGGCATTCAGGGTGAGTGAATGACGACCAATGCGCCGGAGGAAAATCAACTTTTTTACGTTTCGTGTGACTACTCACCCTGTCATTGCGAGGAGGCGTTTTGTGCCGACGAAGCAATCTCCACACAGCGAAGTTGGGGATTGCTTCGCAAAAAACGCTCGCAATGACACCGGGGCTGAGTAGATACCATTTCGTTTTCTAACTGATCACGCGTTTGGCTCCTGCCATCATCAATCCTAAATCATCAATCGGTGTGTTGGGCGGAACGATGCCGACGATTTCACCTTCGTACATCACGGCGATTCGATCCGCCAGTGCCAGCACTTCGTCGAGGTCCTCGCTGATGAGCAAAATCGCCGTGCCGGCATTCCGCTGTTCGATAAGACGTTTGTGGATGTACTCAGTCGCGCCGATGTCCACTCCACGCGTCGGTTGCGCAGCGATGAGCAACCGGGGTTGCCGTGACAGTTCGCGCGCGAGAATCAGTTTCTGAATGTTTCCACCCGACAACGCTTTGACCGGCGTGTCGAGCGTCGGTGTCCTGACATCGTACTCGCGCACCAGTTGCGCGGTATGCCGCTGGATGGCATCGAGATCGAGCAGGATGCGACGCGCCAGCGGAGGCTGGGCGTGCGTCTCCAGAATCAAATTTTCTTGCACCGTGAAATCGCGAATGACGCCCATCGTCATTCGTTCTTCGGGGATGAACGCCACGCCGGCGGCGAGCACGTCGGCGGGGGTACGATTGGTCAAATCAGTACCGCACACTGAAAACGAACCGCTACTGACGCGGCGCAAACCCACCAGTGCCTCTGCCAGTTCGCGCTGTCCATTGCCCGAGACGCCGGCAATGCCGACAATTTCGCCGGCATGCACGTCGAGTGAGAAATGTTTAACGGCGGGCAGTCCCTTGGCATCGAGCACGCTCAAATTTTCGATGTGCAAAATCCTGGCGACCGACTCGCGCGGGGGCTTGTCCCACACATCCACCACCTCGCGTCCGACCATCATCCGCGCGAGGTCCTTCTGCGTCGTCTCCTTCGTCGCCACCGTACCGACGACGCGTCCATCGCGCAACACAGTGACGCGATCGCTGATGCGCATCACTTCGTGCAGTTTGTGACTGATGAACACAAGGGCGTGTCCGGTCTCTTTGAGTCTGCGCAGCGTGGCAAACAAATCGTTCACTTCCTGGGGAGTGAGGACGGCTGTCGGCTCGTCGAGAATCAAGAGCGCGGCGTCGCGATACAACGCTTTGAGAATCTCGACGCGTTGTTGCTGACCGACAGCGAGTTGCCACACCAGCGCGCGCGGATCGACGCGCAAACCGTACTGCTCTCCCAGTTCGACCAAACGCTGGCTGACGCGATCGAGATCGAGCATCGGTTCGCGCGAGGAACGCAGGCCGAGGGCGATGTTTTCGGCGACGGTGAACACGGGCACGAGTTCAAAGTGCTGATGCACCATCCCAATTCCCAGTCGCATCGCGTCGGAGGGCGATTTGATTTTCACGACGTGATCGTTGATGAGAATTTCGCCGGCGTCGGCTTGATAAAGTCCATAGAGAATTTTCATCAACGTCGTTTTGCCTGCGCCGTTCTCACCCAGAAGCGCGTGAATCTCGCCGGCGCGCACCTCAAAGTTGACGCGATCGTTCGCGAGGACGCCGGGAAATCGTTTGGTGATGTTTTTGAGCGCGACGGACTGGATTGTGATCATAAGGATATTCGTCCTGCGTGATGCGTGTTGCGTGAAACGTGAAACGTGAGATGCACGCTTCACGTTTCACGCTTCACGGTTTACTTGACGCCCGTTTGAATCTTGCCGTCAATCAATCCTTGAATCGTCTCTTCGGCTAACTTTTTCACCTCGGGCGGCAGAGGGTACTCGGGATTGTATTTGATGGTGAGCACTTTGTTCTTGAGCGTGCCGACAAGCACCGCGCCGCCCAGTTTGCCGGCTTTGGTGTTGGCAATCAACTCTTTGATGAACGGTGACCAATCATACACCTGAGTTGCGACAATGTTCTTGGGCGCGAGTTTCGTCTGCTCGGACTGATTGCCGAACCAGAAGGCGTTCTTCTCCTTGCACACCGCAATCGCGCCGACAACCGCTTGCGACGTGCCGGTGAGCATATCCGCGCCGTTCGCGATCATCGTTTGCGCGGCTTGCGACATCAACGCGGCGTCGCTGAACGATTGCGTGAACGTCTTGGCGACACTCGCGTTCGGATTCGTCGCTTTGACGCCGGCTTCGAATCCGTCAATGTGCAATTTGCCATCGCCTGCCGGAATCGGTCCGATGAGACCGAATTTGCCGGTCTTGGAGAGTTTTGCTGCCATCACGCCCAGCACATACCCGCCCTGGTCAGCGGCGACGGTGTAGGCGTTGATGTTCTTGACCCCTTTACTCTCGAAGGTGTCCACCGCAGTGCCCCACGCGAACGCGGTCTTGGGGAAGTCGGGCGCGATGTCCGCGAGTGACGCGCCGTACTGCGAGCCGTGCGCGATGACGAGATCGAATCCCTTGGTCGCGTAATCGCGAATCGCGGCGGCGGCATCTGGCACGTTGAACATATTATCGGTGTAGGCAAAGTCGAGTTTGTCTTTGCCGCCCATTTCTTTTTGCACCGCGACGAGCGCGTCGTACATACTTTGCGAGAACGCCATATCGTTGATCGCGCTCGGCATAATGACGGCGATGCGGAAGGGCTTGGCAGGCGCGGGGGTGGGCGATGGTGCCGCACACGCGGCAAGGACAATGGCCAAAACGAACAAAGCGAAAATCAAGCGTTTCATTTTCTCTCCTCCGAAAAAAATTGGGTGATTGGGTGATTCGGTGATTAGGGATTTTGGATTTGGTGATCACCTCCTTCACAGCGCGATTGATGGATTTTAAGGAAATAAATTGGTAATGCCTTACCTCTACTTGGGGACAACCCCTCTCATCCCCCTGCCCCCTGCTCTCCCCGCGTGGCGGGGAGAGCAGGGGAAGACGGGAGGCGGGATGTGGGCGGGCGGCTGCGCCGCCCCGCCCACATCCCCATTTCCCAGTTTCCCCTCCCCACGCCGCCAAGCGGCGTGGGGAGGGGGCAGGGGGGGCGACTTGCAATGGCTAGCACGGGTTGAGGAATCACCCTGTGCTGTGACGGAAATAATTTCTGTATCTACTCAGCCCCCTGTCATTGCGAGCGTTTTTTGCGAAGCAATCCCCAAATTGGCACTGTGGAGATTGCTTCGTCGGCACAAAACGCCTCCTCGCAATGACCCAGGGTGAGTAGTTACTAATTTCTTAAAAACCCATCAATCGGCAACTCTCTACTCCCCCCGCTCGAACGGCTTGGTCAACGCGGCGGGTTGCACGTACGCCACGCGCGCCGCAAACATCAGCGCGATGATCGTCAGCACGTACGGCATCATCAACGCAATGTCGGACGGAATTGGAATGTTCAGCACCTGAATCCACA
>Ga0209162_1003844_pt1 | contig 11730 bp, 3 predicted proteins | sample YNPNPMetaG_FD_187121 | JGI IMG/M metagenome (GOLD analysis project Ga0209162, IMG submission 187121) | Anoxygenic and chlorotrophic microbial mat microbial communities from Yellowstone National Park, USA - YNP NP MetaG (SPAdes) (version 2) ...
CACGGGACTGGAAAATGTAGTGCCAAGACCATTTTGGTCTTTTGTAACTCCTTGAATATCAACAATCCAGTTTTTCAAACTGTCGAAGATGGGTCAGATTGCCCACGGCATCGTATCCGTACTGTGTCAACAGTTTGGCCGGGGTCCAATGTGCTGTCAACCAGCCGTTGGCGTTGTACCCGTTGGTCCAGGCCAGTGAATTGTCGGCGTTGGTCTTGGAGACTGCTCGGCCATGCAGATCGTAACCCCAGCGGGTCTGCTGGTCCTTGCCGTCGGTGAGACTGAGCAGGTCCCCGGCGCTGCTGTAAGCGAACCGGTTGGTGACCAGGCCCTGAAACACCTGATTGGTGAGCCGGCCCAGGGGATCGTAACTCAGCAGCACGGTGCCAGTGTTGAGCTGGTTGGTGTAGGAGGTCGCCCAGGGGACGGTGGCGGTGTAGCCGAACTTCTCCTGCGCGCCGGTGTTGATTTCCCCTCGCACACGCAGCCGGTCCAGGGCGTCGTAAGAGTTGGTGAGGTGGAGACCGCCGGCGTAAACCAGGTTAGTCGGTCTGTCGCGGATGTCGTAATCGATATGGCGGAGCAGGCCGTAAGCGTTGCTGGCCCCGGTCCAGAGTCCCTGGTGATTGAAGGTGAGGGTGACCGACCCGAGCGTGTCCCAGAGGTTGGTCGGCTGGCTGGCGTCGTCCCAGTCGATGTGAAGGACGCGGTTGGTGCCTGGATAGTGAATGGCCGTGAGCCGGCCCAGCAGGTCGTGGTCGAAGGTCACCGTGTTAGTGAGCGGATCAGTGACCGAGTCCAACACGCCGCAGGCGCACCAGTCGTAGTGGGTGACAAGGCCCAGCGCATTGGTGATTGCGGTGAGTTGGCGGAGCGAGTTGTACGTCAAGGAGGTCCAGTTTCCGAGCCGGTCCTTGAACCGGGTACGGTCCAGGAGGTTGGTGCCGCCAGTGCCGCCGGCGTAGCCGGTGCCGTCGAGCTTGTAGTACAGGTTGGAGATGCTGGTGCCGTCGGGGTAGCTCCTGCCGACCAGTCGGCCCAGAGCATCCCAGTAGTTGGTGACGGTCATCCCGCGCGGGTCTGTCAGAGAGGCGATCTTGCCGTTGGTCCAACTGATCGCGTACGACGCCAAGGCGACGCTGTTGCTGTCTTTCCAGGTGAGGTTGGTGACAAAGCCCACTGCATCAACCTGGGCGCTCAGGCGCAACACGTGCGGATAGACCAGGTTGCTGAGGTTGCGGTTGGTGTGGTAAGCGCAGGTGGTCACCTCACCCAGGGCGTTGGTGAAGGCGATGACCTGGTGGTTGGTGTTGTACTGGTACTGCCGGGTCATGAGCCTGACCATGTTCGCATTGGTTTCCGGTCCTCGGGCTTCGAGCAACTTGCGCTCCGTCTCGGTATCGTACACGAACTCTTCTGTGCGGGATGAAACCATGTCGCCGTCCTGGTAGGTGGACACAATGGCCGTGGGCCGGCCCCAGTCGTTGCGCTGCCACTGCACATAGCGGAGGGAACTGTCGGGCAGACGCTCGATCGCCAGGGTGGGCAGGAGCCTCATGGTGTCACAGAAAGCGGTCGACCCATAACATAATTCATTCTTGACTGGCTTCCGACTCAGTCGCCCATGCGGTCAACAGCAAAACGCACCAAGCTATGGCTTGACCCCTTTCTGCCTGTATTCTGGAAAGCCTTGATTCCCTCGTAAAACGTTGCCACGAATCCACCGAAATACGTCAAGCAGTACCTCCTCGCTTCGTGGGTTATCCCCGCCACTGGGATCCCACTCCCAGAATGCCATTGCTCCTGCGAGATCGACTCGGTCTCCGTCCTGTAACCATTCTCCTGAGTTTCTTATGGACGCAGCACCATTCTTTGCGACCCACACCTGCTCGTAAATACCGCCATCGAGCAACCGCAGCGTCTCTGTTCCATGGGCATACTGCGCAATGTACTCCCCGTTAATTGGAGGAAACTGTTGCAGGTAGGCGCGCTCATGTTCCTCGGAGCGCGGGCTGCAAAAAGGTTTCCCGGGGTCATCGCTTACCTTTAGAAACACAATCTCCGAGAAGACACCAGGAAAAACGTCCTGCGTGAACCGCAAGTATTCGCGCTCGCCATCATGCTCGTATGCGAACCGGTACCAGATGCCCCCAGGCCCGCCTACAACTATCTTGTCTGACCATACTATGAAGTAATTGTCCAAGCAGGTAAGTCCCCCGTCGGGGTCCAGTCCCTGTAGTTCTGCCCGGATGTGCTTGTAACCATCTTTAGGCGAATAGCGTTCTGTGTAGTCCGTATAGGGGAACACACAGAAACGCTCAATCGTGCCTATGCCGCTAGGTCCATACTCTCCTCGACGCCTCTTTTCGACCCAAACCCACTTCCCGACCATCCATGCCAAGTTCGTGACAATACATGGCACCCGGCCCCCAGACGGCACTCTCGACATTGTCTGTTCCGCCCCTGGTTCGAGCTCCACCGCGGCTGCCGCCGGCCTGTCTGGAGCGCGTTTCCAATGCGAAAAGCATCCGATGCAAACGCATAACGGTACCGCAACCAATGCACCAAGCATCCGATTCATTTGTCCCCCTGCACTTCAATTGTATGGCTTCCGGAGTAGCAAGACCACGTCCTTATCCAAACTCAGCGGCTTTCCGCTAATGGTTTTGCCGCCGGTCCTCAGACGGCGATCGCCGCAGTCGACAAAGCCCCATTGCTGACGACCACAGCAATTGTCCCAAGAAAATGAAATACTCATCCACCCGCCCCCGGCCATGTTGCCATTGCCACCGCTTGGCGGCTGTGAAAGCATCAACCATCCGGGATGGTTGTGTGGAAAGGTTTCAATACTTGGCGGCATACTAGGATAGACCGGGCTCTCATTGTGAAGCCAGTCTGTTCCTGAGACGGTGGCGGTTGGGGCTGATCCAAATGAACCACGCGCCCCGATGGCATACTCGACGCTCGTGCTGTAGAACCCGGAGGTAGGCGCCTTGGTTTTGCCTCCCATGTACCTGTACGCGTTTTCCGAGTCGTGGCCGAACCAGCCCAGCTCAAATGCCCATTGCCCGGTGACATCATACCCCGGTCGCTGGTTCTCCACCCGCCCGCGGTCATTGAGATCGAGGTTCTGAATAAACCAGCGCGTTGAGGTGGCACTCTTTTCCTTCGCCGATGTCGAACATGGCGTCACTTCGACCGTGGTTGTTTCTTTCACCAGAACGGTGACCGCCTTCCCAAGAGAGCGAACGTCGCTTGGATCGAAAGCAAAGCTAAGAGCTGCCCAGAATAGCTCAGTCTTGGGGACCCAGTATGGGCCATCTCCAACGTACTTCACAACGAAAAGTCCGAGGTAGTCCCATTCTTCAACGGGACTATTGAAGGCAAGAGAATACAGGGGTTCACCGACGCGCTGTACCAGTGGATCTCTGCTCAACCACCTCCCTGTGCTCGGATTGTAGTACCGGTAACCGTAGTAGAGGAATCCGGACTCGGTGTCGGTGTACTTGGCCGAGAAACGGATCGGGTTCAGTTTGGACAATGGGCCGGAGGACCTGATTGGTTCGGCGAACGGGCCGTACTCGTAGCGGGCACAGGCATTGCCGTTGGCCGCGTCGATCAAAGCCATCACGTTGCCGTTCCCGTCGTAAGCCACAAAGGCGTTGGTTGTGCTGGCACCGTAGTATGTCAGCTTCAGCAGGCCGCCCACACCGCCCGCACCCTGCATTGAGCCGCTCAAATCGGTGCCCCAGACATACGTCCGCACTCTTGTGTTGCTGCCGTTGGCGTTGAGCTCGGCCAGAAGATTCCAACCATCGTACAAGAAGATCGTGTCGGTCTGTTCCTGCCAGCCGTTGTTGTACGTGTAAAACTGTTTCCGTATTCGCCGGCCCTGTTGATCGTACTCGAACACCAGTTTGTGTCGCGCACCCGTTGGACTATCACTGTCCCGAATCATCTGTACCAGCCGGTTCTCTCCGTCCCAACTGTATGTCCAACGACCATCAGCGGTCAAATTCCCGTCGGCATCGTGTGTGAATGTTTCAGTGCTCGGCGGCACAAAGACCTTGCCTGTCTCGGTCTGACCACCGCCGTACTGACTCACCACCGTCACGGTCGGATATTGCGCGGTGCTGTTGGGCACGTTCAAAGCGTAATGGAAGTATTCGCCCTTCCGATACGCACTGTTGCCGTTCACAGTAACTCCCGCATTCGGATTGGCAATCCCCAATATGTCCACATACCCCGGCACAGTCCGACTGCTGTACTGGTTCAAACGATTGGCACTGTACGTCGCGGCTCGCAGCCCTGATCCGTTCTTGTCTCCGCCAACACCAGTGCTCTTCCGGTTGCCAATGTCGTCAAAGCCGTATTCAAACTGTTGACCCGCAACCGCAGTCCCATCCGCCCAGTACCGTTTCCCTGAGATCACCTGGCCCAACGCATCGTACCTGTACTCCCACCAGCTCCCGTCAGCCAACAGCATCCTGGTGCGCTGATTGGCGGAGTTATATTGATAACCAAAACTCACTGGCAGGGTTGGAGCCGATTGACCCGATGCAACCGACGAAATCGAGGTCAGCCGGTTGAGCTTGTCGTACAGCCGGGTTGTCACAAGCCGTGTGGCGCCGTTGTTGGCAAGTGTGATCGTGTTGATCAGGGTCGAGTTGGGGTGGTACGCATATGTCGCCGTGTACGGACTGTCGGTCACGGTTTGCAATCGGCCTGCGGTGTCGTAAGCGTAACTTGCGCTCTGCAGCGTGGTTGCGCCGTTTTTGGCCGTCACCGTCCAAAGCCGAAGCTTGGTGTCGTAAGTCCAGTTCATCGACAACCCTGCCAATGTCCCTCCACTGTAACTTTCAGTCAAGGGCTGGTTGGCGTCGTTGTATGTCCAAGTGGTCGTGATCCCGTTACAGGTGGCCGTCAGCCGCCGCCCTCGTCGGTCGTATGTGTATGAAACATCGGGCGTGCTGTCGGAGTAATCAATGGTTTGGAGATCCCCGGCGTTGTTGTAGGCGTAAGAGGTCGTGACGCCGCGTTTCCAGGTGCGGCTGGCAAGCCGACCGCCAGCCGTGTACGTGTACACCGGTCCGCCGGTGCCTTCCTGGGCGGGCGGTTGACCTGTCGCTGCATCGGGATAATCCTTGGACTTGAGCCAGCCGCGATACGGATCGTAGTTCCAACGGGTTGTGGCAGTGCCGGAGTCGGCGCCGAAATTCTGCCAAGTCTTCATGGTGCGCATCCGGCCCTGGGCATCGTAGGTGTATTCAACCGGATAAACTCGCGAGCCGCTGGTTCGTTTCAAAAGGCCGGTGAAGTAATACCAGTTGGTGGTGGTTGAGCCGTCCGGCAATTGCGAGCCTGTGACCCGACCGACGCTGTCATAGAATGTCCATGTGACCTGTTGCGGTTCGCCCGTGCCCAGGCTTGGGGCGGTCGTGCAGGTGACCTGATCGGCGTTGTTGAAGGTGTATGTTGTGGTGCCGTTTCGGGCGTCAGTGGTGGCTGAAACCCGGCCGAGGGCGTCGTATGCATAAACAGTTTGGCTTACCTGATTGCCGGAAGAATCCTTTCGAGTGACGGACTGCAGGCGGCCGTACAAGTATGTGTTGACGGTGGATGAACCGTCCGGGGCGGTCGTGGTGACCGTTCGGAGGCCGTTTGAGCCATAAACCGTCTCGGTCAACGTGGTGACAGGGGTGGAACCGTCCCGATAGACAGTGTTCCAGCTCTTGAGGCCGTCGGTGGTGGTCATGGTCATCGAGACCAGGGTCAGGTTGGTTGAATTGTCGGTGCCGTACACGTACGTGCGTGTGCGGGTGACATTGTAGCCGGAGTACGTCGTGACATCGTTTGTGGTCCAGGTGATGCGGTCTGTCCCATTGAAGTCGATCTGGTTGTTCCGGTTGACGTCGATGGCGGTGAAAACGCGCTGGCCTTTGGCATCGTAGCCATAGAGCGTAACCACACCATCCGGGTCCTGTTCTTTCCAGAGCTGGCCCAAGTTGTTGTAGAATGACTGGCGGTATGGATACGGAGCAGATTTCGCGGCAAACACGGTTTTGTAATCTCGGCCGAGCATGTCCGTGTACGTCTTGGTCCACTCGGATGTATCGGCGTAATTGGCGTCTAGTTTGATTTCTTTCCTGTACGCGCGCCAGACCCCGTTGTCCTGCTCGACGCCGTACTCGTAGCGGACGGGGTTGACAGCGGTGCCGGTGAGCTTGGCCAGTTGACCGTCGGCGTAGTAGTTCTCGATCCGAGTGCCACCGTCGGGGTACATGACCGTCGTGACATGTTGCCCATTGGCGTCGAAGCCATACGCACATGTAGTGACAGCGCCCAGGGCGTTGGTGTGGTAGGTCAGACGGCCTGCGAGGTCGTATCCACGGCCTTCGACCGCAAGCGGTTGTTGGCCCGCGCCGGTGCGATTAATCTGGACGATCCGGCCCAGGGCATCATACGCATAATCGGTCCTGACGCCGAGACGTTCTTCGCTCTGCTTCCGGCCGAGGGCATCATAAGTGTAGCTGGTGACGGTGCTGTCGCGGTCGGTCACCGAATCGACGCCGCAACAGCCGTAGTCGGTATCTTCGAAGGTGCCGTCCAGATGCGTCACACGCTGCGGTCTGTAGAACTCGTCATAGTTGCTGTAAAGCTCCTGGCGCAGAACAATGCCGGTGGTCACGTCGTACTCGGTTTCTGAAATCAATTGACCTGCTTGACCCAGGACCGTCATATGTTTGGTACCGTCGATGACGGCGGTCTTGTCGGCGTTGGGCTGGCCGTGCCAGACAGTGTTGGTGCGGGTCGTGGTGTTGGTGGCGTATTCATAGAGCGTTAACATCCCATCGGAGTGTAAGACGCTTCGGACAAGGCCGGTGAAGGCGCCGTTCGTGTAGTATCGAGTCACAGTGACAAGGTTATTGGTATCGTTCCAAGCAGCCCCTGCGGTGGCACATTGAATTTCCCGCCGTTCACCGTCGAGCAGAACCAAGTACTTGCGGGAGATTTCCTTGCCGAGAAGACATTCGACCTCAGTGCGGGGCACATTGGTGTCAGCGCCGGAATCACCGGAGCTCGATAGAGGCGTGTAGTCATAGACGGTGACGCGGCACAGGTTGGTGTCGGTGGTGTAGGCCTGGTTTAGAAAGGTGCTGTACGCCTTGCACAACCGCCCTGCGGCGTCATATACGAAGTAGCGCCAGCCGCCCCCAGGTCCTGAAACCTTCTTTGGGAGTCTGTACCCGTAGTCGTTCGTCGAAGTATAATACTCGAAGACGGTCAACAGTTGGTTAGTGGTGCCGGGTGCAACCAAGTTGGTCACAATGGTCAGCCCACCCCAAGATTGCGTGACGAAGGTCGGAGTCCATCTGCCTGCATAGTACTGAGTGTTGGTGTCAAGGCATTCCTGGGGCTGGAGCAAGAAAACGCTGTTGGTGGTGCATGATGTCTTTCGGTGCTGGCTAAGGCCGGTGGGATGCGTAAGGACCCAGCCATTCTCTTCTGAGACCCATTTGAACTCATTGGTGTAGCATTGGCCGCCAGTGTTCCGGATGAAGTAAAGTCGGCTGCTGTTTGTGTTGTTCGGGTCAGCGTTTTGGATTGTGTAAGTGATTGTTGGGCCTGTGGAGTTGGTTGGATGCCAAAGTTGATCATCCCCTCTGAAGAACACGTTGGCAGGTGAGAAAATACGGATCTCATACTGATTGGGGCTGACGGTGATGACATCAGCGAGACCATCGATCGCCTTAACCTGGCGGATACAGCATGCATTGGTTGGGTCAACAATTACCTCGACATCGGGTTCCGGACCAACGTAAACCAAACTTTTGGGCGAAAAAAGGGTGTTGGTCGGCAAGGGTTGGCGAACGGTGAAAACTCCAATCTTTCCAGCATTTGTACCGGTTGTCAGACCGCGGCCGAACGGAATGGTGAATTTCACGCTGCTGTTTTCCAGGATAGCAGGTGCTATGCTCGAAGCTGAGGGACCGCAGCTTCGGCAAGCCGAGCTGGAAGTTGGTTCGACTGCTTCGTGAGTGGCGTCTTCACCGGGATGGGTGAATCGAACAGGCACCAGGTCTTTGACTTCGACATAGCAACTTGATCGGAATGCATCAGATGGGAGGGAGAGATGGAGTTTAACATTATTGTCGCCGCAGCCAATCGATATGACTCCATCTGGTATTGTGGTCGTCCCTTCGACCATGTCGTCGCAAGTTTCTCCAAAGCTGCCTTCAGGCCCGACCATGCTTGCGAATGGGGTGGAGTTGAAATTCTCCCCTCCTGTCCCATTAGCTGAGACGATCGACGCGGTAAACGACGCCTGTTGACCGTCAGGGCACGGTGGCAAGTTCCAGTGCAAGGTGACTCGGAAGGTGATATTACAAAGATGTTTTACTTCTTCCATCGAGAGAACCTGTCTTTCAAGAACGGCTGAGCGGGGCGGTGAGCCCTCGCCGCAGAAATCTTCCAGCGACAGCCGCCTGCCAACAATGCCCGATCGAATCTTCTGCCACATCACCAGACACTCCTTGGTAGCGCCAGGAATACTGCCTGGCCGGCCAACGACCGGGGTGGTTAAGCATTGCAAACTGGCAAACAGAAGCAAGAGCCGGAGCACAGTAAAAAACGGTTTCATCTTAGTTTCAATCCCGCTTTTTGATGTCTGGTTGTTCATGCGAGTGCTGTTCGGTGACGCGATTCTGTTTTGCTGCAGAAGCAAAAGTTTGGCCTCTTGATGCCCCATACCACTACTGTTCAAGTGGGGTATGCAATTGCAGGCCGGGCACTCCAGTAGTACCGTTCTCTGACTGCTGCCAGTTGGTTTCACCTGAGTCCACGGTGCCGTTGCCGTTCTTGTCCTCGAAGTAATCGGGCAGGCTGTCGCCGTCGTAGTCCAGAGGATTGCCACTGGCATCGGTCGCCACATAATGGAATCCGATATCGACCGTACTGTTGGTTTCCTTGGTCTGGTCGGCTCGAACGGTGTAATGATACAGCCCGGCAGCGCTCGAACTCCGGCTTCCCTTGTCAACCAAGCTGGTAGCAGCATGGTAGAACTCGCCCAACGGACCAACCGCGTACGCAAATGACGACAGGTAAATGTCACTGGCGTTGGTTGGCGTGAGCCAGGTCTGATTGGTGCCCAGATACGCGTTGTGATTGTGTGTGAATGCGGAGCCTGCATTGATCAGCGCCGTCTCATGGAATGCGTTGTCCAGAACTGTCCAAGTCCCGGCAGTTGAAAACCGCTCAAACCTGTTGCTTCCGCCCCAGAAGAGGTTGTTGTAGGCGTTGAGTGTCGGCCATGCGTAGTATTTGTTGGCCGTCCGAACGAACAGGTTGTTGGTCAGGCCGATGGTTGCAGCGGTGGTGCCTGAGAATTGCGCTTTGCCACCCCACATGGCGCAGTCCTTCAACGAGAGTTGCTTGAACATGAACCAGCCGTTGGCGGTGTACAGGTGATTGCCATACCCGCCCAGACCGCTGAATTCAACGAAGCGTAGCGTGGCTACCGGCGGCGCCTCCCCGCCCAAGGTGTCGTGGCATGGACCTGTCAGGATGGTCGGCTCGTATGCAGTGTTTCCCCAGTCGATGGGTTGTTCCTGGACCACATTGTAGCGGAACAGCCGAGCCGGGGCAGTTGGCGCGCCCTCAGCAACAAGGGAACCGTAATTCTCGATCCGCAGGCCGTGATCGCCATAACTTGCCACGGCAACACCTGGCCCCAACCTCAGGCTGCCGTAGTTGGTCACGGTGAGGGTGCCGACTGCGTAATCGATTGGCGGATAATGGTATCCGAGGTCGGGCAAATCGATGTCGCGGGCAGCCTGCGGGTCAAGGCGCGTCTGGGTTGTGAGCAGGCCGGTCATGACAACCGGCGGGTAGGTGGTGGTGGACTTCAACTGGGCTGCCAAACCCGGATTGATGTTTGTGGTCCCATAGTCCCGATACACACAATTGTTGGCCAAGTAATGATATCCGGCGCCGGCTTGCGCGAAGAGGTTCGGAATCTCAGAAGTGCTGAAGACGACTCCGTTGGTCTTCAGGTCCTCCCAATTTCCCCAGCCGTTTGTCAGCGCGGTCACAAGGCAATTGGCCAAATACAAGTAACCATCCTGAAAAAGCCACATCCCGCACTGGTGGACGGTCAAATGCTCGCCTTGGAAGTCTGCAGAGTGCCCCTCCGACACATAAGTGACCCGGTGGAACAGACCATTCCGCACCTGCAGAGTAGCTCCCTCGTGGCGACAGCCGGTTTGGCAATTCACAAATTGAACGTTTGTCAGGCTCAGGCTGCCACCGGCGTAATCGACCGTCACCGCCTTGTCGGCAAACGCAAACCGCAGGTTGCTCAGCGCCTGGCCGCTGGTGCACAACCGCAGCCCGTTGCCGTAGTAGCCGGAAGGGGTGTTGGTATTGAGCTTTTCCCCGACAGTGTTGTCGTCCTTGGCGGTGAACACCACCGGCCGGTACGGACCGGTCTGGCAATTGACCGGTCCGTAGATGCTGATTTGCGCTGAAACCGAATTAGTGAACTTGACCACCGCACCGCCTTCCAATGTGGTCGTCTGATACAAACCCACCGGACCAATCACATGGTAGGTCGTGTCTGCTTTGAACGTGTAGTTGGTCTGTGAACCGTTGAGTGTGACGTAATCGAGCACCACGCCAGGTTGGTGTTGTGCTCTGCTTGCCAGCCGGTTGAGCGAATCCCAACTTCGGGTTGGGCCGGTGACCACCATTTTCCCGTCCTTGAAACCTGGCGATTCGGCCCGAGCCTGAGCAGTGGTGGTCTTCCTCTCCGGCAGGGGCAATGTCCGAACCGAGGCCGTGCGCCTGTTCCCGCCATTGTCGAACTGCTCGATCTTCGCAGTCCGACTGAGTTTGGCCTTGATCGAATCAAGCCGGGCCTGGCCGGGCATTGGCAGCCTGTCCAACAGTTCGCCCAACTTGACGTATGGCACAGACTCGATCAGGAACTGTCGGCCTTCGAGCCGTTCCCAGCTTTTGCCCACCGGAACCTTCAGTGCAGGGCCGGATTCATCTGTACGGAACACATTGCCTCGGCCAATCCGCATTAGGCCAAACTCGAGTTCCTCGTCTGTGAGAACGGTCCCGTCGGCCAACGCCAGGCTGCGGGCTGTCCTGGCAGGTTGTGGCGGATCGAAAAACTCGGTCATCAGGAGCACCCGGGCTGACCGGGGATCGATCCCGACAGCATCGACCACTTCAGGCGGAATCTGCTCGCGCAAGATGATGTCCTGCTCGAACCTGTCCAGGCTGATGCTGTAGCGCAAGTCGGCTGCGACGCTGTCGAAAGCATCGGCATAAATCACCTCCCCGGGCCCAACCCAGTCAGGCTTGGTCTGTTTCAATTCGGCCAAAAGCGCACTGTTGCCGCTCTTGGGATCAACTACTGCAATACCCAAAACCTTGGAACGCAGCCGCACACCGTCCGGGCCAAGAAAATCCACAGCCCCTTCCTCTGTCGGGTCCGGAGAAAGGATCACCTGATGCTGTGTTTGCCTTGCGATGAAATAACCTGCGCGGGTCAGTTCGAGTTCGGCTTTGGCCGGTATCCACTGGCCGGTTTTGCTGTCGGGGTAATTGAGCCCGGTGGCAAGCTCGACATGGGAGTTGGTCGAGACTGCGAGCTGACCTTCGGTGTCGATATACTGCCAGACCTGTTGGATTGTGCGGTGATGGGGGCCGGAACCGGCAACA
>Ga0209162_1003849_pt1 | contig 11723 bp, 6 predicted proteins | sample YNPNPMetaG_FD_187121 | JGI IMG/M metagenome (GOLD analysis project Ga0209162, IMG submission 187121) | Anoxygenic and chlorotrophic microbial mat microbial communities from Yellowstone National Park, USA - YNP NP MetaG (SPAdes) (version 2) ...
CGGGGTGGACTGGGTGACTGCCCACGCCGTGAAACCCGCAGTCGCCAACATGAGCCTGGGCGGCGGCGCCGATGCCGCCCTGGATGCGGCCGTAACCAACTCCATCAACTCCGGCGTTACCTACGCCATTGCCGCTGGCAACAGCCGCCGCGACGCCTGCAAATTCTCACCGGCGCGCGTTCCGCTGGCGATTACCGTAGCCGCCACCACCAACACCGACACCCGCGCCTCCTACTCGAACTATGGCACCTGCGTGGACCTGTTTGCGCCCGGCTCCTACATCACATCGGGCTGGTACACCAGCACCACCGCCACCAACACCATCAGCGGGACTTCGATGGCGACCCCGCATGTAGCCGGTGTCGCCGCCCTCTACCTGCAGGCGCATCCCACCGCGACGCCCACCGAGGTCACCAACGCCATCAAGGCCGCCGCGACGCCGAACGTGGTCATTGACCCGAAGGGATCGCCCAACCTGCTGTTGTACTCGCTCATCCCGTAAGGCAGGGCGTCTGCCGCGCCAATGTCGGCTGAAAATTCTGCACGGCTTGCTCAAAACAACTGAATAGAGAATCACCCCTGTCGGTCGGCCCGCCGGGGGTGATTTGTTTTCCAGCCCGATATTTATGATATTTATCTAAAATATTGACAATCTTGAATAGGATTGTTATACTCCAATTCATGGAGTAAAAAAGAGTATGAAAAGCACTCGCGACCGAATCCTGCAAACCCTGCTCAAGCGTCCCCGCACGACTATCAACGAACTGGCCGAAGCAGTGGGCATCAACCCCATCTCCGTCCGCCACCACCTCACCAATCTCCAGGTCGAGGGACTGGTCACCGCTGAAGAAGAGCGCCATGGCGTCGGGCGGCCGCGTCTCGTCTATCTGCTTACCGAACATGGCATGGAACGTTTCCCGACCCGCTACCTGCGTCTCACCTCCCGCCTGCTCGACCAGTTGAAATCCACCATGCCGGCGCCGATGGTCAGCAAACTCTTCCTGCAAATGGCCACCGACATGGCCGAAGAGTACGCCGAACAAATGCAAGGGCTGAGCATGGAAGAACGCCTCGAAATCGCCAAAGACCTGCTGGCGCAAGAAGGCTTCACGGTGGAATGGGAAAAAGACGGCGCGCAGTATCGCATCCACGAAATCACCTGTCCGTACCTGCAAATTGGACAAAACCACCCCGAGGTCTGCACCGTTGACCAGACGCTCATCTCCAAAATGCTCGCTGTCCCAGCCGAAAAAGTCCAGTGCATCCTAAGCGGCGACGCCAAATGCACCTACGTTGTTCAAGCCGAGGAAAAAAGCAAATGACCGAAAACGAAGCCCCCCTCAACCAAATCATCTGGGAGATTCACGACACGCACCCCGACCTCGTCCCTGTCCTGCGCGCCAAACTGGCCGAGGTCGTAGACCCGGAAATTGGCCTGAACGTCATCCAGTTGGGATTGATTCGCAAAGTCAAAATCGAAAATGGCACCGCCAGCATGTACGTCCTGCTGACCACGCCCTTCTGCCCCTACGGACCGGCCATGCTGGAAATGATCAAACAGAAAGCCGAAGAGGCGCTGGGCAAACCGGTTGTCCTTGAACTTGGCTTCGAGCCGTGGGATTTTTCGATGATGGAAGACCCCGGCGCCATTGACTGGGGCATGTACACCTGACCCCGCTTTTTTCCTGTACCCGCATCCCTGCAATGAACCCTCCCGTCTGCTCGGCGGGAGGGTTCGTTTCAAATCACAATCTTTTCGACCACTTCGGGGTCATCCTGATACTTCAGCAGGCGCAGCCCCTCCAGCCGTAACGCTTCGGGGAACAGCGCCCGGTAGATGTTGCAGTTCGGGGATTTGCCGTCGTACCGCCCGGTCGCCCGATACGTCGCCAGCGGACAGCCCCCGGCGCACCACCCACAAAGCCCGCTTGTAAAATACCTCTCAGATTGATACAATTCAGTTGAGAATTAGGCAACCGTGCTGGCTGCCGTCAGCAACGCAACCATAAAATCGTGTTGCCCTTTGTTTTGCAAACGCCTGCCAGCGTAAGAAAGGGATGTTATGGGCGATACCGAGACGTTACCATCGGTCAAGGGAGGCTCTCTAAAGAGGCTTTGGTCATGGGCCAAGGCGCAGTTCTCGCCTGCGCTGACTGCCTTCCTTGCCACGTTATTCGTTGCTACGTTCGTGTGGGTGCTTTTTGCTGCCGTTATCTGGCCGGCGCAGAACGCTCGTCATTTCCGCCTTGCATATCCCCTAGACGAAAACCGAACATTGGAAGTATGGGGGGCATCCATCCTCCCGGCGGAGGAGACGGCGTCAGAAATTCAATTTACCCTGCATCAGACCGACATCCCCAACACACCATTTACGCTCACGGTGACCCTCCCGAGAGAGATCATTCTCTCCGGCGAGGAGAACAACGCTTTTGCGCATCAGGTGAACCTACAGTTTTCCGGCGCTTTGGCCGATGAAACGCACACCTTGTCGCTTGTCAATGCTCGAACGGTCTCTGGCTTGAGGATCCTGAAACGAGAAATCCATCTCGTTGATAGCATAGAAGAACAAGCCTCTTTGGATGAGCGCATTACGCTGAGAATAGAACCAACCTGGCGCGCCGTCCTGCGCCGCTACGGCGGCGGGGGAAACGAGGTGCCCCTCTTCCCGCTGGCGTCCCTCTTCATCTCCGTAGCCGGTTGGGTGTATCAAGAAATTCGCCGTCGAAAAGAAGAGGAGGAAAAACAAGAAGAAAAGGCCAGGCAAAATGCGGCCTCAACACTGAGCAGACTGCGCCAGGAAATCAAGAGCGGACAAATCGAACAAGCCGCCCAAACGCTGGAGACGCTTCGCCAAAGCAAGAGGGAAGCCTATCTGGAGAAGCGCGACTTGCACATAGCCGCTCAACTGCTTGCCCTGGCCCAAGGGAACTTTGAAGGAATAGACATCCGAAGTTTCGCAAAGAATTGGTTTGAGGAAGCCGCGGCTGCCCTGGCGTATGCCGCCGAAAACAACCCTACCAGCCGCCAGCAGTGGGAAGCCCTTCTCCGAGAATTTCCAGTAGAACAACTCCAAGAAGACCTGCGAGGTCGCCTGGAAACGGCTCGTCAGGTGCTGAGTGCTGATACTCCCCTCCAGGGTTGGGAATGGCCGCCTTCTCCCACGAAAGTCGAAGTTCCATCGTTCGATACCCCCATAGAAAATTTCAAGGAAAATCCTTTTCCCTTCCCCGCCGCGGAAGACGAGCAGAGCCTCCTGTTTGCACAAGGAAAGGCGTGGTTTTGGGCCGAACATTCCCTTTTGTCTGTTCTCAAAACTGCTCGCGGCGCTTTCCTCGTTCAGGGCGAAGAGGGCAGCGGAAAAACTGCTCTGGCATTGGCATTGGGAAACTACCGCTACGCGGTGGGCGACAAAGCCTTCTCCTGCTATCTTACCGGGGCTCCGCCTCTTTCTCAAATCCGCCGCGCCCTGGCCCAGCGCTTACTCGCTTTTGTAGAACGTCTTCCGTCTTTTCTGGTCTTGCTCGGCAATGAGCAACGGCGTCTTCTGGCGCACACTCTCCTGACCGAATTATCCCGCGACCTCGTCCTGGGGCGTCTTGAACATGCTTCTCAACCTGCTCACCAGAAATGGTTGAACAATGCGCCCAATGACGACATCAAACGCATCTGGGAAGCAGAAATCACCACCCATTTGCGCCTGCTGCGCCAGGCAGTGATCGACCTGGCCCAACCCTCTTTTTCCGAGACGCAGTGGTGGCTGGCTTTGCAGAGTTGCCTGCGTTCACTGGGTTTCGATAACTCCATCTATGTTGTCCTGGATGCCGGCGGGGAGTTTTCCTGGGCCTGGTACGAGGAGGTCATCTTATCTCATCGCCACATGTGGGCAGACTTCGGCGTGCATTCCATTACGTTCAGTTCGTCTCCTCTGCCCCTTCGCAAACTCAGCCGGCTGGACGGCCTGCACACCGCTGAATTGAAGTGGCGGGCCAGTGACCTGAAAAAGATGGTTGAACACCGCTGGCAGAGACTCTACTCTCCACCTCTTCTGAACAGTGTTTTTGAGGAAGACGCCCTCGATGCGATGCTGAAACATGCTGCTCTCAATCCCCGCCGCTTCATCGTGCTGTGGAATGAAATCTTCCCCCGCCAGACAAACCTACCGATTTCTGTGCAAGACGTTCAAAACGCTGCGGAGCGCCTGGGATGGACGTAAATTTCGCGCGTTGGCCGTTTGCTCCCCCTTCTGCTCGTCTTCCTGAAGAGGAAGAACGCTGGTGGGAAACTTGCTATGTACCTCCTCCGGCGCTGGAGGTCGTAGAAAGTCACTCGCAATGGTGTGTGCTATGGGGAGGGTTTCAGCAAGGCAAAAGCGCCTTACTGCGGGCGCTGAAGAGACGGCAGGAGACCTACGCGCTGGTTCTGGAAGACGATTCTTTCAGCGCTCCAGGCCTGGAACATCCGTCAGGAAATATTCTCTACCGCATCCTGTATCATGCTTCCTGGGCGCTGCGCGAGCGGCTGCGGAACGAGCCAGGGCTGTTTGCTTCTCTTTCCAAAACACAACTGGAATTCCTGCGCTGGGCAGTCGAGAAATTTCACGGCCGGCGCGCTTTCCTGCGCTGGTTGGATGGTTTGCCAGCGGAGAACGCTCAGACGCTGGAAACGATTCCTTACGAAGACCTTTACCCCACTCAAACCGAAACCATACATGTGGAGGGTCAACTCGAAGAACTGGTCAACGTATGTCATCGCTTGGGTTATCAGCAGGTGATTCTCCATGTTGATACAACCCCTTTTCTGAGTGCCGGGCAACAGGACGAAATACGAGCGACTCTGGGATGGCTCAAGCCGATGGAACACTACGGCATCAAGGTCATTCTGGCCCTGCCGCCGCTTTTCTCGAAAGAAGAGATTGTGTACCTGGGCCGAGGCCGTCTGAGGCTTGTGGAGGTCGAGGCAGCGCCCAACTTGACCAGTGAGATCATCGCTCGTCATCTCCGCGCTGCCACAGCAGGACAGTTCGAGAACCTGCGGCAACTCTGCTCGCCTGATTTGCTCGCCAGGCTCGAAAAAATGGTTGCAGAAGAATTCGACCGTTCGTCCCCCCCCGGTGCATGGCTCAAGGTTTGCGAAATAGCGCTCGAAATGGTGAATCGAACCGGCCAGGTTCCCCTGAGCAGCGAGATGTTCCCCGCTCTGCGGCACACCTACGCTCTACGTCACCAACCGCTACGGCTGGGAGCCAAAGAGCAGTTCCCCGGCGTTTGGAGAGGCTATCAGTGGTTAAGTCTCGACCGCGCTCTTTACGACTTCTTGACCCTTCTAATGCAGCAAAAAGGACGTCGGGTGGACAGTGAGATGATGCCTTCGAAAGGTAATTTACATACCCTGGCCAGCCGTTTGAGGAAAGTCATCGAGCCAGATCCTGCTGATAAGGTCTACTTGAAAAACCGCAGGGATGAGGGTTACTGGCTGGAAAATTTTGTCCCCTTGCAAGAGCCTCGTTTTTGACAGGTTTTCGACAGGTTTTTGACAGGTTAAAGTCAGCCTTACTTATTGCCTCGGCTGGCAAGAGCGCATATACTAAAAGCACTCGACCAGGTTGTTCAGACAACAATAGCCCTGTCTTCAACAAATAAAGTAAAGCGCCAGGTTTTTCGTGGCGTTGTAGTGGCTTTTATGGGAAAAAATCCTCGGCTTCGTTTCATCCAATACTTTGGCCTCACCCACGATCCCTTCGAAACCCCAGTTGCGGAGCAAGAACTGGCGCGAATCCAGGATGTTTTTTACACCTACTATTCCCCCCCTGCCTCTCAAGAAGAACTTCTCTCCCGTCTGCGCACTTCCTCTCATGCATTCATTTTTGGTGTCCCTGGCAGCGGCAAAAGCACCTTACGGTTGATGCTCGATGCCGATTGCCGCACTGTGCTGGATGGCACGCTGCCGATTACTTATCTTCTCGGCGAGGACATCCAGCGCCCGCTTACGGCGCAAGAACATGGGGAAAGACTGGCGCGAGCGCTGGCGGTAGATTTGACGCTTGCCGTTCTGGAGCAATTCAATCCGCTGAAGCCTTTTCCCACCTCGGAACAGATTCAATCTTTGCAGGAGCAGGTTCAAGTGGGAGGACGACCCCTGAAGCGCTTGCTTCGAACTGTGTTACGCAAGATCAGAGGAGAAGAGCAAGCAGACTCTACCTGGGGATTGAGCAAAGACTGGCACATCATCGGCAAAGCGCCGGTCAAGTATGTGAGCGCTTCGACGAAACTGGGAGAGTTAGTGACCGCTTTGCTGGAAGAGACTCCTGCCTCCGCTGCGCCGCGCGGCTGGGAGATGTTTTGGCAAGGTCTGGAAACCGCTCGTTTGTGGCACTTCACTCGTTTTCTTCTGTTGGTAGATGAGGTGGACGCTCGCCAGCGAGAGACCGATGAAATGACTGCTCTGATCGCTCCTTTGCTGGAGGCTCTGCCGCAAATGGAAACTCGACAAGTATGGGGGAAATTCTTCCTGCCGCCCGAATTGAAAGAAACCGTTCGTCCCCTCCTTAAGGCTCGCTATCATAAAGACTTGAATTCCCCTTCCGTTTTCTCTATAATGATAGAGTGGGATGAAAAAGCCCTGCAGCAACTCTTAACACAACGTTTGCGCGCTGCTCGCCCGTCCTCGAGCCCCCCTTATGCGGGTCTCGACAATCTGGCAAGGGCCGGAGTGAATCTGGAGGCAAAGGTCATACAGGCTGCCCAGGGCTCCCCACGTCGCTTGCTGAAGACCATCAGCGACTTAATTGATATTCATGTTCACCGCACCCCAGATTCGCCGCTCCTGAGCCAGGAAGATTGGGAAGAATACCAGCAGAAAGAGAAGTGACCATGCTCCAAGTCATTTTCCTGGTGGCAGGAGATTTTTCTTTTGTCTTGCAGAAGGCAGGACGGCGCCGTGCAAAAGGATGGGGATAAACTTATGCTACCAGCGGACTGGGATGACCTGCTTGAAAAAGAGTTTGTTGACCGCCCCAAGGCGAAGGATGCCATTACCAATTGGGTAGAGTCGCCTACGGAGAAGCGCATCCTCTCCGTTGTCGCCCCGCCTGGAAACGGAAAGACCTGGATCTTGAAGAATCTCCACAAAGAGTGGAGCAATCCGGGGAAGCGTCTTGTCCTCTGGCTGGATGCGCCCGACATCATCTGCCGCGAGGAGGAGCAAGACACCGCCCGCATGATCGAGCCAGAGGCTTTCAGGCAATGGTTCGAGAAAGCCTGGGACCATGCCGCTCAGCATTGCCATCATCTGCGCCCCATCAGTCAAATTGCCGATTTCAAGGCACAGATCGAAGCCCTGGTCGAAATGCTGTGCAACTGCAATCTCGCCCATTCCCCTGTGCTGATCGTGGACGGCTACGACGAAATCACCGAAAGGCAAGCCGAAACGCTTTCCTTACGCATTCTCCACCCTTTCCTCGGACGGTCATGCACGCGCCTGATCCTCGCCCATCGCGCCGAGTGGCTGGTCAAGGGGCTCTCCTTTTACAAGCGGCAAATGCTTTTGCTTTCCGAGAGAGACCCGCTTTCCTGGGAATTTGCCCTCGAGCAGTTCCAACGCCTCTTCGAACAAAAATACCCCGGCCATCCTCCTCGCGACCCATCCAACTGGATGAAGGAGCAGTGCCAGCATTACCGCTGGAATCATCCCTTCATAAACCGTTTCCTGTTCGAGTGCGGTCTGAAAAGCCCGGATGCTTCCACCTTGGCTCCTCTCACATCGCAAAATTTCATGGATTGCTGCAAGGCTGTGATCGAGCGCCCGGACGCGCAAGGGAAGCCTCGCTACCCCTCCCTGACCGACGAGGAATTTCATCTTCTCTATCAACTGGCGACCCAGTTTTCTGACAAGTGGACCGATACCGAGGTCGCCTCGAAAATGGGCATCTCGCTGATGTGGATGGATGCCCGCTTCACCCGCTTATTCAATGCGGGCGTGATTGTCAATCTGTCTCCCAGCCCATTTTATCAGGTCGCCGACGGCATTCGAGAAATCTCACGTGAGATTTCTATCGAAACGTAGCGTGGAATTCATTCCGCAACTTTCAAAAACGTAACGCGGAATTATGGAGTTTAACAAAATAATCTGGCAACTTTCCCTCCGGCTTCGGCGGGGGGACCATCCCCCGCCTCAGCGCATAAAAGTCGGCTTCCAGCCGTCTCCAGGCTTCAGCACAAGCGCAAACAGGGTATCACCAGGCTCTGCCTGGTCAAGCCGACCAAAGGTCGGTGGTACGACGGCTGATAGTCGCATCTTGCCAGATTACGGCAATAATTTTTTAAACTTCATTATTCCGCAACCATAATGCTAATTTTGCACAAGAACACGCAGGAGGCACAGAGATGAGTGAAACCACCTTCCTTGCAGCCCAACGGGCGCCGAGGCTCATCAACCGAATGAAAGAACTGGAAACCATCCGTCAGGCTGTCTATCAGCCCGAGGCCAATTGCCAGATTGTGCTTGTTCGTGGCAAGGGCGGCATGGGCAAGTCGCGCCTGGTCGAAGAAGTCCTCTGGCGCGGCGGCAACCCCTTGCTTCGACAAGCCGAACAGCGCGGCCCTGTTCCTGATTCTCACCCCGAATGGGACTGGACTCAGCACGGCAAGGCCATCTTTGCCGACCTGATTGACATGAGCGTTCCGACCCTGCACAGCCGCACTGCTTTCCTGCGTGCCGTCCGCGATGCACTCGTGTGGCGAGGCCAGGCCGATTTCACCCGCTACGATACCGCTTTCGAGACCTTCCGCCGTCATCAGGCCTACATGGGCGATTACGCTTACCTGCAACAACTAGAGCAACAGGCCGAACGAAAATTCCTGGAAGACTACCGCCAAAATGCTCGAGAGACACGCATCGTGCTGACCCTGGACACGGTCGAGAAACTCCAGCCTATCGGAGGAACTGAGCTATTACTGGAAGAGGGCTCGCTTCGCCCTGAGGACATCAAGTTTTACACCTATCAGTGGCTGCTTCATAAAATTCGAGATGGTGGTCTGCCAAACACCACCCTGCTGGTAGTTGGGCGCGCCGAGGAAGGAAAAAAATTCTTCAGCGCTATCGAGAAAGCCGCTGCTGAGAATTCTTCCTGCAAAGTAACGTCTTTACCCGAAATCGGTTCGTTCTCGCTGCAGGACACCCAGGCCTATTTTTCCACGCTGGTCGCTTCGTGGCGAGAGCAAGCCAGGTCTGCTCCCCAATTCGAACCCCTCGCCCTTGCTCTGGCAAGCCTGGCCAATGACCCTGAGCGCATCGAGACGCTCTGGATTTATACCGGCGGGCAGCCGGTGCGCCTGGCCCTCTATACCGACTTGATGCTCGAAGACTGGCAGCCTCCCGAGCGGCTGCAAGAATCTCCCCCTGAAGCCAGAAAATTGCTCGCCGATGAAAATGAGTTGGAAAACGCCCGCCAGGAAATCGAGGCTGGCCTCATCCGTCTGCTCTTTGGAAGGCCCAATTTGCGCGCCGAGATTCTCAAGACGCTGGTACGGGCGCCGCGCGGCTTGAACGCCGAGCAGTTGCACTACGTCCTGAGCGCCCGGCCGGAGGAAACGCCGCAAGAATGGCAGCAACGTGCCCAGGAAAATGCCGAGTTACAAAAATGGCGTCAGGACATCGCTGCTGAACTCGAGGCCCTGAAGCGCCTGGCCATCGTCAAAATTCGCCCGGATGGACGGCTGGGACTACAGGACGAGGTCTATCGCATCTACACGAACGCCCTGAAGCACAGAGCAGAGGACCGCGAAGCCGAAACCCAGGCCAGAAAGCTGCTCTACCGCAAACTGGAAGCCTGGGCACAGCATCAATTAGAGGTACGCCTAAAAGAATTAAATGACCTACAGGCCCACGATGAACGCCAACTCCGCTTTGAGCGCCCCTCCCTGGCCTTGGAGGTGAAATTTCCTCCCCTTCCCCGTCGGGAACAGGAGGAGCGCGACCGCCTGCGCGCCGAACTGCAACAATGGGAATTCGAGGCGCTGCACTATGCCTTACTGAGCGATTTCCGACACAACTTCAATCACGCCTCCTTCGAAATAGCCGATCGAGAACGAATTGCCAACAATGAAGATACGATTGCCATCCTGCAAGCCGAACGCTGGCAACTGCTGTGGGACCCGGCCTATGCCCTGCACGAATTCGGCGGCTTGCAAGCCTGGGCCTCCCTGCAGCGTCGTAGGGAAGCACCATTCGTGGCCTTGCGGCGTGTCGCCTTGCAAGATGATGTTTCCGGCTGGATCAAACTGTTCGGCTTACGCCGCGGCTACGACCACGCCCTCGAATTCGCCGGACAGGTCGAAGGGGCCATTCGAAAATGGGTCGCAGAGAGGAAAGATGACAGCCGCTTCCTGTCGGCCTCCTGGCAGCACACCCTCGCCCGCCACGAACGCGCCTTGTGGCGCAACTACGCACGCATCCTGAAAGGGCAGGAGACTATCGCTGCCCTCCAGGAAATGGAAAAAGCGGTAGGCGAGTTGGAGATGCTGCTGCAACGATCGCAAGAGGAAATGGTGTTCCCCGAGCGCAACGAAACTGGCTTCCGCGGCCATCCCGCCGAGAGCAAAATGCAACGACTCGTGGCGCTCTATTACAATTATATCGGCTATGGTTATGCCAACCTGGGAGCCACCGCCAAAGCCGAAAAAGCCTATGGCCGGGCGCTGCGCTGGATGCGCGAGGTGGAATTCCCTCACATGGAAGCCACCACCCGCAACAACCTCAGCCGCGTCCTTTCCGACCGCGGTCACACCCGCGGGCGGCGTCTCTGCCTGGATGCTCTGGAATTGCGCAAGAAGCAGGGCGCGGAAACCCCAATTGCCTATTCCTACAACACCCTGGCCTTGATTGACAACGACCACATGCGCCCCGACCTGGCCTGGCGCGAGGCCGCCCTGGCGGTAGCATATTTCCGTCAACTCAATGACCAGCGAGGGCTAGGCCTTGCTCTGCTCCAACTCGGCGAAGCCCTGCGCCGCCTGGCCATTCGCGAGAGCGAGACCTATTATTTGCAAGGCGATATACCGGAGATGGTGCTGGAAACGGCCGAGCGCGCAACGAACGATGCCCTCAGCATTTTTACCGAAGGCCCCGCCAGCAAAGAAACCGTCCGCCACGTGGAGGCGATGATCGAAAAGGGCAGTCTGGAACGAGATTACCTGCTGGTCACTTCCTCTCCAGAAAGCCGTGCCAGACATTATCGCGATGCCCTGTATTACTTCGAACAAGCCGCCACCCTGGCGCGCGAGATAAAAAATACGCGCCTCGAACTGGACGCCAGGGTGGACATCGCCTGGACGCATTTTTATTTCGACAAGCACCCAGAGGTTGAGCAAGCCCTTCAGGAGGCCGAATGCCTGCTTCCTGCCGATTGCCGCCTGACCGGAACGCCGCCCTTCCTTGCACCAGAGCGGGACGACCTGTATGTGTATCAGTTCTCAAGTAAGATATACGGTTTGCGTGGCCGCATTGCCCTGAAACAATTCCGCAAGCGGGAAGAGGAATTCAAAAAAGAGGAAAAAGACAAAGAGACTCGTCGCCGTCTCTTGCACGAAGATTCCCAGGCGCAAGCATCCCTCCGCCAGGCTGCCGAAGCCTATGTGCTGGCCCTGGCGTATGCCCAATTGCTCTCGCCGCGTTCTACCGCCCTGGCCGTGATTTACGATGACCTTTATCACCATCTGAAGGAATTC
>Ga0209162_1003852_pt1 | contig 11715 bp, 8 predicted proteins | sample YNPNPMetaG_FD_187121 | JGI IMG/M metagenome (GOLD analysis project Ga0209162, IMG submission 187121) | Anoxygenic and chlorotrophic microbial mat microbial communities from Yellowstone National Park, USA - YNP NP MetaG (SPAdes) (version 2) ...
GTGGGAATGACGGAGGGCGGGGGCGGGTTCTGGATTCCCGCTTGCGCGGGAATGACGGTGGGGCCGCGTTGGCGCCCTTGACGATCCATCACGCCCCGTACCGTCACCCCCGCGAAAGCAGGGGTCCACGAAGTCGCACAGCCGTCGACAGACACGGATAGTCAACGCCCCGCGGTCACCCCAGCGCGACCGCACCCCAACCGCCACCCCCGCACCAGCCGCCATCCCCGGCCCCGATCGTCACCCCCGCGAAAGCGGGGTCCAGACTCCCGCCACGGGCACCCACCGGTCGCGCCGCCCTCCGGCCCGCAGGCGGCGGAGTGATTCCTCTTCTTCCCGCTCTCCGCACGCGCGCAATCCGCGTGCCACCGCTTCGCCGTACGCGACGCGGCGTTCACACGACGCTTAGGGAATAACGCGGGGCAAGATGCTGCGGTCGGTGTGCGGGTGGCGGTGCATCCTTGCTTCCGGTGACGATGGAAGTGGGCCACAGAAGGGCATGCTCGGCTGCGTCTTCGACCGACAGGAGGGTGGCCCCGGTGGCCGGATTGCGTCATTGACGGCCAAGCGGGGTCCACATGAGGCGTAGCGGTGGCAGGGCGTCGGAGGCTCGTGGATGAGATGCGCGGCATCCTCTGCGCCCACTCGGCTCAGGGGTGTTCGTTCTTCACGGCCGTCTGGAACCCGAGCGACCCTATCCCGCCTGCAGGATACCCACGCCCGGGGAGACGCTTACCCCCTTGGAGCGAAGGGGAAACTGTTCCGCGGGGCGGCCCATCAGGCGGTCCGGACAGCCCGACGGCACTCGACGCATACCCACTGGCCGGACTCGAGCCGCTCGACACCGGCGAGCTTGCCGCAGCCTTCACAGGGCGCCACGCGGCGGGCCGCGATGGCCGACATCTCCTGCTCGTGGAGGGCCACCAGTTCCCGGAGGAGCTGGACCTGCTTGGCACTGTCGACGGCCTGGTTCCGCAACATCGACAGAAGCTGAGCCACGAAGCCGAAGAAGAGACCCACGCTGACCCCCCCGGTGGCAAAGACGACGGCGTTGCTGGTCAGGTCGGCCGGGGCAAAGCCCGCCAGCAGGGCGGGCACGGGTAACCCGGCAGCGCGGGCCCGACCGACCTCATCGACCCACGACCAGAGCCAAGCCCCGATGGAGATGCCGCCGATGGCAGCCAAGACGGCCGCGACGTAGAACACCCCGATCGTAAGGCTCACGAGGGAATAACCGCGCATGCCAAGTATTGTGCCCGTCGGACGGGGCAAGGGCAAGGAGTGCATGCGGGGGTGCGGACGGTATTAAGGAGCAGCTCACTATGATTATGCGAATCGCGAAAAATAGTATCGCTTTGCCTTGTCCTGTGCTGCTTGCGTCGGAACCGCCTCTAGGGCTGCGCGGGGCTGGCCCGGCTTGCGCGCACCGTCAGCCCAGCCAGGAGATGAGGGGTGATCCGGTGAGGATCAGGTAGGTGTAGTGAGCTGCGATCACCAGCCCGAAGGCAGCCAAGACCGCCCCGCCCAGCGTCGGCAGCACCCCCAATAGCCACTTTTGCGAGCCTTCCTCTCCCATGAGTTGCATCGCAACCCGGCGGCTCGACAGCGCGGCGAACCCGATCGCCATCAACGTCAGGGCCAAGCCCAGGCTGAAGACGCCGACGGCGAAGAGGCCCGCAGCCGGGCGCCCCTGAGCGATGGCCGCGAGCATCATCCAGGTGGCGGCCGGACAGGGCACGATGCCGCCGCTGATGCCCAGCCAGAGGATCAAAGCGGTGGTCAGACGCGGGGCGGTGTCGCGTCGGTCCCGGTCCGCGGAGTCGAGCCTCACGCTGTGTGTTGTCCCATCCGTGGACTCGTCGGGGCGGCGGTCGAGGGGCTTGCCGGTCGGCGGCTGCGGGTGGCTGTGCGTAAAGAGCACCCTAAGCCAGCCGCGGAGCGATGTGGGGCGGCGGGTGGTCGGGTAAGCGGGTTCGTGGGGATGGTCGTGCCCATGTCCGGGACTGTGGGCATGGGTGTGCCTGTGGGGGTGCGTGTGACCGGGAGGGTGCGGCTCGTCGGAGTGAAGGTGCTTGTGATGGTGGTCGGCTGAGCGCTCGTGGTCGTGGTGTCGGAGCCGCCCCGTCACGGCGCGGAACATGAGCCATCCGCCCATGCATGCGATGATGATGCCGGCGGTCACGCCGAGCCAGAGCTGAAGGCGTGATCCGGCCCTGGGACTGGCCTCCAGAAACACGAGCCCGACGATTACGACGAGGGCCGTATGGGTCAGGGTTACGATGATCGCCAGCAGGATGGCGTGCCAGTAGGTTCCGCGCAGCGAGATCAGGTACGCGGCCACGATGGTCTTGGCGTGGCCCGGCGCCAGCGCGTGCATCGCCCCATAGGCGAAACAGAGCGCGGCGATGATCGCGAGCGTCGGGACCGAGACTCCCGTGGCCAGAAGGTCCGAGACGCGGCCCGCCTGTCGCCGGTACTTGTCGGAGGCCGCCGGGTCGTTGCGGGGGTCGGTGAAGCTGGTCCAGGGTGCCAGCGGCTGCCGTCCGGCGGCCGATAGGGACTCTGCGGGTGGGCTCTCGGGGCCCAGGGAAAAGACGATTCGCGCGGTGCGCTCCTGCGGGACGTTCGATGGATCGTATAACTCGTAGACGAACGGATCGGGGCCCTCGTCCCAGTAGGCGCGGTCTTTCTCATGCACGCGGATGTCTGTGGGGCGCTCGATGATCACTCGCTTGAGGCCGGGCGTCTGCGGGTAGGTGGCCTCGGAGTATTCGAGCGTGTACCGACGCCCGGGTTCGAGCGGCGGGAGCACGGCCGCATAGCGGATCAGCAGGCGGTACGTCGGCAGCCCGCCCACGCCGGGGATCTTCATGACCACCCGCTTGGGCGAATCGCTGCCGGCCGTCGCGGCCGGGGAAGGGGCCAGCCCGCCGACTGCCTCGGTGGTCAGGGGCCGGCCGTCGAGGCGGACGGTCACATACGGCAGGTACTCAGCGACCTTCTGCTCGAGCCAGGCCTTCTGTTCGTTGATCGTGTCTTCCCCGTTCCCGTCGGCGTCGATCTCGGTCTGGCGGAAAACGAAGGCCTGGTTTTCTGCGATGTCGAGCAGGAGATCGATCTCCATGCGGTCGGGGTAGATGTAGAGGACGCTGAAGTGGGTGATGGTGTCGTTGCCGAGCGGGTGCCCGCGGGCCGGACCCGCGAGGGTCCCCAGCATCAGGGCGCACAAGACGGCGACGGGCAATCGACGGTCATTCATCCCCGTGACCCTGACAGGGCAACCCGCGGCATCCGTCGGAGGCGGGCCGTGGGAGGCCGGGTCCGTGCCCGTCTGTCGCGGAGCGTCACGACGGCACGCATGTTCGGAGGCAGGCCGGACAGGCTACGGTGTCCGGTCTACCCGGTGCAGAGCGCTCGTCACTTCGCGGCAGCCTGGGCACGCTGGAGCGACTCGACACGGCGGACATACACGCGGCGATCAGGATTGTCCTCCTGGCCCGCTGTTCCCTCCCGATACTCGCGAAGGGCGTCGTTGCGGAAGCGCGTGGCATCAGGCCCGGATGTCAGTTGGGAAAGGAGGTAGTACGCCGCGGCCAGATTCATGTGGTACGTCCAGTCGTCCTTGGGGCGCATGGCATCCTGATATGCCTGGACGGCCGACTGAGCGGCCGCTCGGGCCGGAGCGACCTCGGCGTCGGCAGCCGCCTGGGCCGCCTGGGGATCGGCCTTGAAGCCCATGTCCGCGGCCGTTTGCCGGGCGGTTCCGAGGCTGCGGGCGTCGCTGCTGCGTTCGTGGTGGATCCAAGCCTTGAGCATGTGAAGGTCGCCGGCGAGTGCGTCCAGCTCGGCTGTTCGCCAAGCTTCCTGCTCGATCTTCTGGAGGCGCGGGTCCGGTTCGCCCCCGGCGGGTTGGGCGGAGCGGGCTTCGTCCTGTCGCCTGGACATCGCGCTCCTGGCCTGCTGCACGTGTTCCAGACCGATGTCGATTTCCTGTATCGCCGCCCTCTCGTGCTCGTCGGCTTCCCGGGCGGCGGTCTCGATCTGCTCGAGGGTTTGTTCGATTTCCCGTTTCAGTTCGGCGTGCCGGGCCGTCAGGCCGGGCACCCCCCGGCCGCCCTGGCCTTTGAGTCCGCCGAGTCGCGAGGTGATTTCCTCGTGGAGGACCTTGAGCACCTTGATCGCGTCCTCCTGGAGCTTGAGCAGAGCTTCCGCGCCCTCCAGCTCGGTCTTTGCCGCAGTCAGCTCGTGTCGCAGCACACGCAGAGAGCTCTGGGCCGCGAGGGGTGCGTTGGCGTCGGCGGGCAGCACCCTGGCCTGGTGCCACTGTTCGTCATCGCTTACGAGTCGAGCGTTTGCGTAGCCACCGTGTTCCAGCAGGTCGGCTTGGCGGGAGGACTCGCGGCTCACCCTGGAGAGCGCTTCGTATTCGGCCAGTCTCTGGCTCGTGGCGGGTGCCCGGACCGGGTCGAAGCCTCCGGTCTCCATCTCGGCCATCTTCCGCTCGGCATCGGTTGCCTTGGTCCGCAGGGTCTTGATCTGCTCGGAGATGGTGGCGATCTGCTGTGTGAGGGTCTCGATCCGGGATCGGGACTGCCCGATCTTCTCGATCGTGGCGGCCCGCTCGCGCTCGAGTTGCGCGATCCGCTCCGGCAGGGACGGGCCGACAGGGCGTACAGCAAACGCGATTTGGGTCTCCTGGGGGGTGGCGGGTTCCGTTGTCGGGGCCTGGTCCGGCGAGGGTGCCGGCGGCTGAGCAGCGCTCTGCGTGGTCCCGCGGAGTGAGCCGAACAGCCGCTCCAGAAGGGGGCTTCGGTCGGCCGAGGGGACAGGCTGGGACGAGGCCCCCGTGGTCGCCGGGAGGGACCGCGCCATCCCCAGACGCTGTTGGGCCGACGTCAGCTCGCCCATAAGAGCGATCCAGCGGGCTCGAAGCGTGGCAAGCCGGTGACTGAGTTCCTCCACGTCGGTGCGCCGCAGGAGGGCCTTGCGCCGGAGGGCTTCCGCCTGGTGGTAGGCCAGAACCGCGCGGAGACGGCCTGCCTCGGGGACATCTCTGCCGGTAATGGCCTGGTCGCCGTCCTGGGCGCTCATGTTGAGGGCCGCCTCGACGATGCGGATCGCATCAGCCAGATGCCTGTCGTTGCGTGCGAGCCAGTCCTCAAGGTCCTTGCGGGCGGCGATCGGGTCGCCGGCCGGCCCTGTGGGGAGCTGCGCCGTCCTGTTGGTGTATTGCTGGTACAGGTTGTTCGCCTCGGTCAGGCGGGACTGGACCTCCGGCGCGACTGGCGGGACGGGTTGGTCCTGCTGGGCGAAAGAGACGATCTTTTCCCACTGCTGGGACCACCGGGCCATCCTCTCGGGCGTCGCCTCGAGACGCCCGCCTTTGCCCGTGAGACGCTCCTCGGCGGCCCTGAGCATCCCCGTGAGAGGGTCGTACCCGGCCAGGAGGCGGCGGGCCTTGGCCAGTTCGCGGTCCACGTCGCGTTCCAGTCGGGTTCGCGGACTCTCCGCGGCCGGTGCGGTGATGTAGACGATACCGACGAGAAGGACCGTTGCGGCGGCCGCAATCACGATCGACAGATATCGTTTCACCCGAGACTCCAGCTTGTGGCCAAGGAAGGACTGCCGGTTACCGGCTGGGGTACGTTCTCACCGTTCAAGCGGTCTTACCTGTACCCGGAAAGGGCCTTCGCGTCAACGTCGGGACGGAGCGAAGGCCGGTCCGAAAGCACCCGCGCCGCCGCAGGAACCGGCCCTTGGACGGCGCCCTGGGGGCGGGTGCGGCGGGTATAATAAGGGTGACGAAGGGTTCGCGAGAGGGGCTGGTGAGGAGTCGGTTGGATGAAGTGGGTAGTGCCGGAGTCGCATCCGCTGCGGCGGCTCTTTGCCGGGCTGGTTGAGCACGCGTTCTACACCGATCTGGGGATGTGCGATCCTCAGATCACGCAGTATCTTTCGGAGTTGCTCGTGGATTTCGTCCATATGGACCGTCTCTTCCCATTTCGGGACGCGTCGGGGCGGCGGATCGAGGAGGTGGCCGAGATGGTCACCGAGGCGAGGGTGGATCCAACGATGCCCGTGCACGAGCGTCAGCGACTGGTCCACAAGCACATCGGGGATTTCACGCTGTTCTGGACGGGTGTCTATCCCGAGGGGCTTCGGCATTTGCGGGCCCCCGGGCGGAAGGACCACCTGATCGACTACCTTCAGCAGGGCAAGCGATCGTACGCGATTGCCTCGGACCTCAGCACTCCGGAGGACGAACCTCCGGGTGGTGTGCTGCACCGCCTCAGCGACCGGTTCGAGTTCTGCGTGTACGGGCTCGGGCTGGTCCGCAAGGGCTGGGAGGACCTGCGGGCCCGGCAGCCGGGCCTGCCCAGGATCCTGTGACGTCGCAGGGGCCCCGTTGCCACCGGGGTCGTCAGCGGCTCTAATCCGCCCTTGTTGAGCCTGCTGCGGAGCCCGGATGATGACCAGGATCCCCGTTCTGCTGGATACGGATATCGGAAGCGACATCGACGACGCCGTCGCGCTGGCGTACCTGCTGAGTCAGCCCCGCTGCGACCTGCTCGGCATTACGACGGTCACCGGCGAGCCGGACAAGCGCGCCATGCTCGCGGACGCTTTGTGTCGGGCGTTCGGACGCACGGACATGCCCATCCACAGCGGCGCGGCCCGCCCGATGCTGGTCCGCCAGCGCCAGCCGGTGGCCCATCAGGGGGGGGTCCTTGCGAAGTGGGCTCACCGCGAAGCGTTCGCTCCAAATGCGGCCGTGGACTTTCTGCGGCAGACGATCCGGTCACGGCCTGGTGAGGTGACGCTGCTTTCGATCGGCCCGCTGACGAACGTGGGCCTGCTTTACGCCCTCGACCCGCAGATCCCCACGCTGCTCAAGCAGCACGTCATGATGGCCGGGCATTACCTTCACAAGGGCCTTGAGCACGGGCCGCTGGAGTGGAACGCGATGCTCGATCCGCACGCCACGGCGATCGTGTTCGCCGCCGAGGTGCCGAGCGTAACCTGTATCGGACTGGACGTGACGACGCGGTGCCGCATGCCCGCCGAGGAGTGCCGACGTCGATTCTCCAAGGGTCCCCTGCGTGCGGTGCTGGACATGGCCGAGGTCTGGTTCCGGCAGCGACCGGAGATCATCTTCCACGATCCCCTGGCGGCGGCGATCGTGTTCGAGCCGGGGTTGTGCGATTACGTGGAAGGGCGCGTGGAGATCGAGCTTCAGAGCCCGCGGTTGGCGGGCTTTACCGCCTTCGACCCCAATGTTCGTCCTGCGCCGCACCGGGTGGCCTCGGAGGTCCGGTCGGAGAAGTTTCTCGATCATTACTTCGCGACGGTTTCGGCCCAAGCGTGACCGGCTGAGGGGGCCTTCGGAGGCATCACTTCTGTGCGTGCGCTCGTCGCGTTTCTGGCCATCGGGTGGTGGTCGGCGGGCAAGGCGGCGGACTGCGAGCCCGTGGCGCTGGGTTGGTTTGATCGGTTCGACGCAGACCGGGGCTGGCATGCCGAGCCGCGGGGGGCCCGGGCCGCGCAGGCCGGGGCCGCAGCGCGATTCGGCCCGGATGGTGCTGTCTTCGAGATTGGCGCCCCGGGCGGGGAGATGAGCTGGACGCGGACGACCAATCCGGTGTGGATCGCGTCGTTTCCCTGGGTGGAGGTTCGTTACCGGCTCTCGCCCGGGACGCGGGCGGAACTCGAGCTCAGCGACGACTCGACAGGCCCGGTGACGCCGGGGGCTCTGAACCCGGAAAACCCCCTGGCCAGCGGGGATCGCGTACGCGATGAGTTGCCCGCCGGCACGGAACGAATCGTATTGGACCTGACCGCACAAGCGAAGACCGACCGGATCGCCAGGATATCGGTGAGGGTCACGGCTCCGGACGGGGGCGGCCGGCTTCAATTACGCTTCGTGGGGTTCTGGGCTTCGGAGCCTCGCGAGCCGGCACAGACGCGCCCGTCGGCGCGCTCGTGGACGGACTGCTTGCGCCCAGAGGACCTTGCCGTGCCCGAAATCGGGCTTTGGGAGCCTCTGGCACTGCCAGCCGAGAAGACCGTTTCGGCCGACTGTCTTGCGCGGGCCGCAGGTTGTTCAGGGCCGTGGCCGGCAGCGCAGCGCGTGCGGGTTGCGGGGGTTCCATTTCTGACGGCCCCGGCTGACCGGGTGGCTGTGGCCACGGGAGTGATGGAGGCCGATGCCGTCGAACTGCGGGGGCAATGGGAGGGATCTGAGCTGGCGCTGCTGCTGATGGCACGGGTCTTCGGCAGTGCGGCGCCGGCGTTCGCCCAGGGGCCGCTCCCGCCGCGACGCGGTTTTGAATCCCCGCATGAGCTCATGGTACGGCTGGCCTATAAGGACGGAACGGTGCAACGCTTCTTCCCGTGGTCGTTGCGCCGGCGGGCTTGGTCGGTCGAGGGCGGACCCGATGCTTACGTCGTGCCGGTCGACCGGAACCGGTTGCTCACCTCGGTTCGTATCGAGGAGGCGGCCACCTACGGTCAGGTCTTCGTACTCGCGGCATCCCTTCGCCGCGACGGTGCCGCGGTGTACCCCAGAGCGGTGAAACGCCGGGCCGGATCGGCTGTACCGGCTGCGCCACCGCCGCGATCCCCCGCTATCGGCCGGGTGGGCGGCAAGGTTGCGGTGCAGACCGCATGGTTCGATGTCGTGTTCGACGTTGAAGAAGGGATGCGATTGGAGCGGTTCGTCCTTTCGGCGGTGGGCCGCGAGATCGTTCCGGAGGGCCAAGGTACCCCCGTGTTCGGGATCGGCGATCAGGAGCGCCCGTCGATTCCGCTTCGGTTGAGTTCGGTGGCGATTCGGGATGGTTCCCTCGACGCGTGCTGGTCGGCCGCGGAAACGGGGGGGCGTGAGTTGTCCGTGCGGGTCGAGTCGCGCGATGCGGAGCTGCGGATGACGCCCTCCCTGATCAACCGGAGTCCGACGGAGTGGCGGGTAGACCTCGACGTGGCCCGCATGGACGGGGTGCGGATCTCGGACGACCCGGAGGACCGCTGGTATCTGCTCGGCACGCGGAGCACGATTCTTGACCACGGCCCGATCGAGATCGAGAGGGCCTACAGCAGTGCGTGGCCGTTGCGGCTGATCGACGTCTTTGCGCCGCGGGCGGGCGGGGGCCTGGGGCTGTTGGTCGAGCATGCCGGCACCACGTCCCACACGTATCGGTTTCACCAGGCGGAACACGGCGCATCCTGGGCCGTGCGTTTTCCGGACGTGCGGATCCCGGCCGGCGGGCGAGTTGATCTACCGGCAGCCGTCCTCTTGGCGCACGTCGGCGACTGGCACGATCTTCTCCGGCGGTACCGGTGCGCAGGGACCGGCGACGGGGAGAACGCCGGGTCGTCGCATTTCCGCGAGCTGTTCTACTGCCGCCGCGACTATCCGCTGGGAGGGACAGACTACCTGTTCGATATCGCGACCCGTCGGTATACCCCGCAGCGACTGATTCGCGAGACGCTGGCGGTGTTCGGTGGGGTGGACATGATTGACATCTCCGGTTGGGCCTATAACGAGCGGACCGGCCGCGTCGGGGACTATCGCACCAACGACCTGGGGGGCCTCGACGAACTTCGCCGGGGCGTGGAGCAGGCGCATCAGCGGGGGGTGAAGGTCGGTCTGTACTTCGAGGGGTATCTGGTCGATCGGCGGTCGGCCTTGGCCGAGCGAGCCTTGCCCGCGTGGCAGCTCGTGGACCGGAGGGGCCGCCCGCTATGGTGGCCGGGCCAGATGGAGTTCTTCGTGTGTCCGGGGGTGGCGGCCTGGCGGGAGGAGCTCTCGGCCGCGGTGGCGGACGTAGCCGCGGCGACCGGGGCCGACGCAGTCTACGTAGATGAGTTCGGCTTCGGCGGCGCGGACAAGGCGTGCTGGTCCCCCGCGCACGGACACCCCGTCCCATCAAACCCGCTGGCGGAAGAGGGCCGGATGCTCGCGACGATCCGATCCCGGCTGGATGAGCGCAGCCCGAAGACGGCGATCTATATCGAGCAGATTCCCTGCGATTCGTTGATGGGGTGGATCGACGGGGCGTTCAACTACGGCATGGTCGGGGCGAAGGAGCCGCAGCACCCGACCAAGCTGCCGCTCTTCCGGTACGTTCGACCGGAGATCGTACCGATCGAGATGGTCGGCTACGGGATCCGTCCGATCCCCGTTCGCGAGGACGACCTGCACTTGTGCGTGTTTCATGGGCTGGCGGTTTGGCTCAAGGGCAGGGGGGCTTCCTGGTATACGGCCGGGTTTGGTGCCACTGCGCAGCGGGCGTACGCCATTCTGCGTGAGCACGCGGCCGTCTTCCGCTCCCGCGACTGCGAGCCGCTGGTGCCGACGCTGAAAACCGATCTGTATGCCAATCGGTTCAGCACGCCGGATGCGGTGATCCTTACGGTGTACAACGCCGGCCTTGCGGAGATCGAAGGCGACCTGGTGCGGACCCACCTGCCGGCCGGATGGGGCGTCCGAGACCTGTGGGCCGGCCGGCCGGCCCGGTGGCGGCGGGATGGTGATTCGGCCGTAGTCGAAGGGTCCGTCGCTCCCCGGAGCGTGGGGGTGTATCTGCTGTCAGGTTCGGGCCGACGGCCATAAGCCGTCCGCGCGCCCCTCTTGGAACGAGCGGCGCCGATCCGTCGTGTCCACGCTTGCTGCCCGCGCCTCCGCGATGCCGTTTCGGTCACCCCGCACAAGCGGGGTCCACAACGTGGCAGAGCCTTGGATTCCCGCTTGTACGGGGATGACGCTGCGGCGGGGTGGCAGAGTCGTCGGGGTCGTCCCAAAGAAGACGGGCCGTGCGCATAGGCGCTACGGCCCGGCTCTGAAGAATCCTGGCGACGGCACGGGACATGTCCCGCGCGGGCCGGTTTCCGGATCAATACTGTTTCTTCTTGTACTGCCAGTAGAAGATGATCAGGCCGATGAGGATGATCAGCAGGATGCCCTGCCACCACGTGAAGTACTCACTTATCTGAGCCAACGTGTTCGGGAGCAACAGATTCATCCGCAGTCCTCCTTGTGTGTTCCCGTTGACGCCATCACCACGCCGCCCGACCCCCGGCGCACTGCCATGGCCGCAGGATTAGGGCGCATATGCCGCACGATGTCAACCCCCTGCTCCGGCGGTCGGACGCTGGTGGTCCGGGCCCGCCTGCCACGGGCCGCACCCGGGCGGCCCCGGCTGCGGGCGGTCGGCGAGGCAGGCGCCACACTTCCCCGAGCCCGACGTTCTCATCTTGAGCGGTTACAGGTGGGGCAAAACTACAGGAAATCTGCGATGACGGCGTCTGCCACCAACTGCCCGACCCGGGTCAGTCGTACGTGGGTGGGGGTGACGGTGATCCGCCCGTTCGCCGTGTGGACGCCGATCGCGTCGCCGAACAGAGTCACCGGGTCGTGGCCGAACCGTTCGCGGAATCGTTCGCGATCGATACCCGCACAGAGGCGAAGCTCCAGCATCGCGGCCTCCCCGGCCCGGCGACGGGGATTGAGCCGCTCTCGCTCGATCACAGGAGATTCGCCGGCCATCACCAGGCGGACGTACTCATCCACATCGGCCACATTGCGGAGGCGATGGCCGTTGATGTAACCGGCCGCCGAGGGGCCGATCCCGATGTACGGCTCGCCCGTCCAGTATCCGAGGTTGTGCAGACACGCGGCCCCGGGGCGGGCGAAGTTGCTTATCTCGTATTGATCGA
>Ga0209162_1003854_pt1 | contig 11713 bp, 16 predicted proteins | sample YNPNPMetaG_FD_187121 | JGI IMG/M metagenome (GOLD analysis project Ga0209162, IMG submission 187121) | Anoxygenic and chlorotrophic microbial mat microbial communities from Yellowstone National Park, USA - YNP NP MetaG (SPAdes) (version 2) ...
GTATATTCCAGATCCTATCATCCATCAACTGTTTAACCTTAAGATTGTAGAAATCAGTTACCAGACGATTAGTCATAAACATAGAATCAGTTAAAACATATATAAAATCTATGAATAATTTTTTGATTGTATTCGTACAAAGTGGAAAATCATAGTCATCACTACTGCAACCTAAAAACAGGTATTACGAAATTAACTATTACTCATACTCAGAGACAAAAAACTGGAACTGAACATGCAAAAATGGTTAAAAATGTAAAATAGTGAAATACCACTCCAATTAATCTAAAATCAAAACCTATAAATCCAGGATGAGTGATACAGTGAAAATAACCATAGAACTATAACTGAATAACTGTTTCAGATGTAGTTTAGGGTGATAAAGAATTTGGAGGTAGGATGAGATGGCGGAGACACGTCTAACTGATTGGAGAACTAGTTTTGATGAAGTCTGGAAGGAGATACATGAGCTATCAGAGAGGATAGATGATCTAAGCAGGGAAACCCAGAAGCTTAAAGAAAGAGTAGAACGCCTAGAGATATCAAACCTGCAATAGATAAATATAAGTATAAAACCAGATATTGATTCATCACTATTAAGAGGGACATATTGTTGTGTACGAGGCCATACCATGAACCTGGAGATACCAATAAACAACAAAGAGACCGAAACCATCATTAAAGAATTCATCAGGACTTACGTAAAGAATTCAGGATGCAGGAGCATAGTACTAGGTTTATCAGGAGGAGTTGACTCATCAACAGTCGCTATACTATGCAGACAAGCATTAGGGAAAAATCGTACAATCTGCGTGTTTCTACCTGAAGAAGCCACACCGATGCTTGATCGTAAACATTGCTACAACCTAGCAAAGAAATATGATTTAAAATGCAGAGAGATAGATATAACATCCATTGTTGAGCATGCAAAAGAGAAAATCAATAAAAGACCTGATAAATTAGCGTTGGCTAACATGAAAGCACGTGTACGCATGATGATGCTCTACGCGTACGCTAACACTACAAAGAGCCTAGTCTGCGGTACATCAAACAAATCAGAGATGCTTATAGGGTACTTTACCAAGTACGGTGACGGCGGAGTGGATATACAACCAATAGGTGATTTATATAAAACACAAGTCTACGCTCTAGCTAGATACTTAAAAATACCAGAACCTATAATAAAAAAGAAACCCTCAGCTGGTCTATGGCCAGGTCAAACAGATGAGGATGAGATAGGGTTACCTTACACTATCCTTGATAAGATCCTATATGGTTTAGAACAAAACCTAAGCGACTATGAGATAGCAAGTATACTCAAAATAAAAAAAACAGAGGTTAAACGTGTAAGACTGATGCGTGTTAAAAGTCAACATAAAAGAGATACACCACTTATACCTAAAATAGGATTAAGAACAGTCGGGTGTGACTGGCGTTCCCCTGTGCAGGAAGGCTAGATTTTACCTAGTATGATATCTGATGCTTTTCTACCTGATAGTAGCATACCGCCGAATATAGGACCCATCCTCGGCGCTCCATATACAGCATTAGCACTCATACCAGACACTACTAACCCAGGGTAAACCTCCTTGGTATTTTCAACCACTGTCCGCTCACCAGTATCAGCGTTCATGGATCGTTCATTCTCTATGTCACCGCTAGGCGTGTTCAATGAGCCAACCTTCTTTCTCACTATGCGGCAAATCTCAGCAGCGTGACCTGTAGCGTCAATACAGTACTTAGCTCTAATAGATATAGGATCAACATGTAAACCAGCTATTTCAACAGCAGTCCAGTTAATCACAAAACCATTCACTCTTTTACCATGTATCAGTACATCCTCAACGCTTATAGCGTTGAATACATGCGCACCAGCATCTATAGCTGATGCACATATCTTAGTAATAGCTTCCACAGAGTCAGCGCTATAGTAACCATCACCTTCATCACGTAGTTTAACATGTATCTCTTCTAATATACGCTTTGACTCCTCATGCACCACTATAACCGGGAAGGTCATGCCTCCTCCCCACATGCCCCCGCCGATTGAGAGTTTACGTTCAAATACTACAACGTTTTTACCAGCTAAAGCTAGGTATCTAGCAGCTATTAGACCTGATGGACCAGCACCAGCTATAGCTACATCAACCTCGAAGTGTCTACGGAACTCATCTGTGAACCTATCAAAGATAATACGTGAGATCTTAACATCATCAATCTTCATATCCAGGGTTTACCTCCCTATTCTTCCCACCATGAAAAGACGCTATGCTTATTAAATATAACGCTAAATTATTTTATACTATAATCATAATCCCCTTTTGCTAAAAAATGATGATATGATATATATACGTAGATTCAAACCAGATGACATATACGCGGTTATCAACCTGGCTTATACGTGCCTACCTGAGCGTTACAACCCTATGATTTTTAATCAGTTCTACGAGGCTTTCCCTGAAGGCTTTTTAGTAGCTGAGAGCCATCATAAGATAATAGGTTTCCTTGTAGGAGTAGTGACACCAGAAGGTGGAGGTAGGATCGTCATGTTAGCTGTCTCAGATTCTTACCGTAGACGCGGTGTAGGCTCATCGCTGCTCAGATGCTTCATAGATGAGATGAAAAAGAAAGGATTAAGGGTTATACATCTAGAGACACGTGTCACGAATAAAAACGCTATAGAGTTCTATAAGAAACACGGGTTCTCCATAGTGGATAGGATTAAGAGATTCTATCAAAACGGTGAGGATGGTTATATACTAGAGAAAAGAATCTAAGGTTTTTTCTTCTCTTTGTTGGTTGTGAAACGCTCAGCCATCTGATTCAGACGGATACTTAGTTTCTCGAATCTCGCGCCGTCACTGTGCGATAGTAACTCAGCTATACCCTTACTTAGTTTGAAAACCGCTAATGTATGCTCCCGTTTTGACCTGTGAACCTGGAAAGGTGTTATCGCTAATTCTTCGTAATCCTGGAATTCATGACCATTGTTTTTACAGGTTTGCTCTAGATGATTCCTTATCTGGAAAAGGAAGGTGTGTATCTGTATTAGTTCATCCTTCTGCATACTCTTTCAACCCGTTAATTTGTCAGTATCACAATAGTTTACTGTATTTTTATTTCTTTCTACGCTTCATTGAATAATCTTCGACAATGTAATTATTGGAAATCATTCTTTGTGTACACCTTTATTGATTTAGGTATTTTAACCACGTTCCCTGTTTTTATACCTATTATCTCTTTCACGTTTTTATTACTTGCTATATCTAGTAGACGCTGTGTTATTATACCGTCGAATACGATGGATACCACAGAGTTGTTCTTCTTGATTTCATCGGTTAACTCCCTGACTGGTATACGTGTTATCTCTTCACCTTTATCATTGAATAGTACTGCTTTAAGTGAACCTGATATCTCATTTAGTACATCCAGGTATCTCTTATCAGGTGTTGGTTTCTCTGTTGATTCCTCTATTGTTGTTATCTCAGATTCTTCTTTCTCTTCTTTATGTTTCTTCTCCACTGTCTCTTTTACTTCTTTTTTATTCTTCTGCACTTGTTCAACCTGTTGTTTATCACTTAATTCCTTTTTCTCAGTTTCGATCTTTATGTTATACATATCCATGTATTGTTCACGTGGTATCTTATTCTTTAACGCTTTCATTATCAGCTTCTGAGGTATCTCTTCTACTTCTCTTGTCTGAGGTGCACGTGCTATGAAGTCAACGTCAGCAACTTGGAGTAACTCTCTTAGTATTAATTCCCCGCCGCGGTCGCCATCAACGAACACAGTTGTAACCTTCTCTTTTGTGAGGTCTATAACAGTCTTTGGAACATTTGTGCCGCCAACCGCTATCACGTTTTTTATACCGTATTTTAGCAGGTTTAGCACATCACGTCTACCTTCAACGACTATGATTGAATCACTAGAGTCTATATTAGGACCAGCTGGGCAGTGGTCAGGACCATAGGTTGTTATCTCCTCTACTTGTATAGCTTGTCTAACATTATCAGCGATACTCTCTCCTTCTAGTTTACTCTTCTCGATCATTTCATTGAGTAGGGTTTTCGCTCGTTCTATAACCTGTTTTCTTCTGGATACTCTGACGTCTTCTACTTCCTTGACTGTTATAGTAGCTTTACATGGTCCAACACGGTCTATACTCTCAAATGCTGCTGCTAGTATCACTGTTTCAACCTTATCAAGTGATGTGGGTAGGGTTATAGTACCTTCGCTTTTACCGTTCTTTGACTCAAGTTCCACTTCTATGCGTCCTACTCTAGCTGATCTCTGTAGTTCGCGTAGATCTAGCTCGTCGCCTAGTAGCCCTTCTGTTTGACCGAATATGGCTCCTACTACGTCTGATTTCTCTATTACACCCTCTGCTTTAATATGTGCTTTAATCATATATTTGGTTGTTGATGGATCTATTACCATAAGTCATTTCACCTCAAATTGTTCGTTAGTCTCTCTCTTTTTTTCTTTAAAAATAGCACTACTCTAACGTCTGAGTGGTTAAGCCCCTAGTACTAGGGATTTATACCTTGGTCTCATGTACGTGTCATCATTTCTAACTGTATCAGTCATGTTTTTCTAATCAATGTGGATTAGTTAAATCTAAATCTCGTTCACAGCACATTAAGAGGAGTGCTATTTTTTACCTTTATTAGTAACTACTCAGAAAAATAGTAGGTTTATATTATATTTAAATATTGTGCTTGTATTAACGATTAAGGGTTAGTCATAATGAAAAAAAACAAACAAGTTATATTCATAGGTGTAGCTTGGCCGTATGCTAACGGGTCTCTGCATCTTGGGCATATAGCAGGGTGTTATCTACCTGCTGATATATTCGCTAGGTATAACCGTATGATTGGTAACGATGTACTAATGGTCTCTGGTAGTGACGAGCATGGCGCGCCTATAACGATAACAGCTGAAAAAGAAGGAGTCTCACCACAGGTTATAGTGGATAAGTACCACCGTGAACATAAGGAGAATATGCAGAGATTCGGGATCAGTTTTGATCTCTTTACACGTACAACAACTGTTAATCATAGAAGGATAGTTCAGGATGTATTCCTCACGCTTTATAAAAAAGGCTACATCTATACTAAGGATGTGGATGTTCTATACTGTGATAGATGCAACCGTGCTTTACCTGACAGGTACATTGAGGGTGTATGCCCTTATTGCGGGTACGATAAAGCTAGAGGTGATCAATGTGATCAATGCGGTAAAATACTCGACGTTCAAGAATTAATAGACGCTAAATGTAAACTATGCTGCGAGAAACCATCAAAGAGGAGGAGTACTCATTTCTTCTTAGCTTTAAGCTTATTTGAACCGAAGCTCAGAGAATGGTTAAATGATAAGAAGCATTGGAAGGCTAATGTTATAAACTTCACTATGAACTGGTTGAAGACTGGTTTAAATGATAGAGCTATAACACGTGACCTAAACTGGGGTATAAACGTCCCTATTGAGGAGTATAAGGAGAAGAGATTATACGTATGGTTCGACGCGGTTATAGGTTACCTATCAGCTAGTATAGAATGGGCTAAGATGACAGGTGATGAGAACCGATGGGAGCGATGGTGGAGGAGTAAGGACGCTAAGCATTATTACTTCCTAGCCAAGGATAATATACCTTTTCATACGTTGATATGGCCGTCCATACTAATGGGTTACGATGATACCCTTCAGTTACCATATGATATACCAGCTAACGAGTACCTATGTTTAGAAGGCGCGCATTTCTCCAAGAGTAGAGGAGTAGCTGTATGGGTTCCTGATATACTGGAGAGATTTGACCCTGATTCTGTCAGATATTATCTATCTGTTAACATGCCTGAGCAGAAGGATACAAACTGGATTTGGAGTGATTTCATAAACAAGAATAACGATGAACTAGTTGGTACTTATGGTAATTTTATTCACCGTGTACTAAGCTTCACCCAGAAGAACCTTGGTGTTATACCAGAGGCGGAGGGTTTACTAACTGACACTGACAGGGAGATACTAGATAAGATAAAAGATGCTCACTATAAAATAAGTGAATCCATAGAATCCTGCCAGTTTAAACAGGGTTTACGTTTAGCTATGAATCTAGCTCAAGCTGGTAACGTGTACTTTGATCACGAGCAGCCATGGAACCTGATAAAAAACAATAAAGATAGATGCAGTACAGTACTAAACATATGCTTGAGGATCATTCAAGCTTTAGCGGTTTACATGTATCCTTACCTCCCGTTCTCATCTGAAAAAATATGGCGTTACCTAGGCAACCAAAACACTCTAAATGAGGCTAAATGGGAGGATGCTTTGAAAAGGTTAAATGAAGGTTTTAAACTGGAGAAGCCAGCTCCGTTATTCAAGAAGCTGGATTTAAGCGATTATACAACCAAGGTTGACCCGTTCTCAAAGATGGATCTAAGAGTAGGACGCATCATCAAAGTAGAGGATCACCCTAACGCTGATAACCTCTACGTGATAACAACTGATCTAGGTGCTTATGGTAAACGCGTTATAGTAGCAGGTATGAAACCATACTACAAGAAAGAAGAGTTAACAGGTAGATTAATCATTGTCGTAGCGAACCTTAAACCAGCTAAACTACGAGGCGTTGAATCAAAAGGCATGCTCCTAGCAGCTGAGGATGACGAAGGCAACGTAGCTTTACTATCAGCTACAAACGCTAAACCAGGTGAAGAAGTGTACGTGGAGGGTGTGGAGAGGGACCCTTCACAGTTGTTAGATTACTCTGAGTTCAAACAGGTTAACATGGTTATAGATGATGAACATGAAGCATCGTACAACAATAAAAAACTTAAAATAGGAGATAAAAATGTCAAGGTCGACAAGAAGATAAAACCAGGTGCAAAGATACTCTAAAAATTAACTAATAAAAAGAAAAAAGAGAATGAAACTAAATGTACGAGGTTATAACAGATACTAATCTACCGTTAAAAAAGCTGAATAAAGGTAAAGTACGTGACATCTACGAGGTTAACCATAATACCCTGTTAATCGTTACCACTGATCGTATATCAGCTTTTGACGTTGTACTACCTAACCCTATACCATCTAAAGGTATATGCTTGAATCAACTATCCAAATTCTGGTTCAACTACTTCAAAAGCATCATACCTAACCATATGATATCAACTGATTTATCCTCATTCCCGGATCAAGTAAAACCATATGAGAAACAAGTTAAGTATAGAAGTATGCTTGTTAAAAAAACCAGGGTTATACCTATAGAGTGCATAGTACGGGGATACATATCAGGATCAGCTTGGCAATCCTATAAAAAAGACGGTACAGTATGCGGTATAAAACTAAGGAAAGGTTTAAAAGAATCAGATAAACTAGATGAGCCGTTATTCACACCTTCGACTAAGGCTTCTACTGGGCATGATATCAACATATCATTCAAAGAGGCAGAGGAGATTACAGGTGGAGAGACTGCTAATAAGATAAGAGACTACTCTATAGAGATATACAACAAAGCCTCTGCTTATGCTGAGAAAAGAGGTATAATCATAGCTGATACTAAATTCGAATTTGGTTTATTGAATGATAAGATAATACTCATAGATGAGGTTCTAACACCTGATTCCTCTCGTTTCTGGCCAGCTGATGGTTATAAACCAGGTGGCCCTCAACCTAGTTTTGATAAACAATATGTGAGGGACTACCTTGATTCTATAAAATGGGATAAAAAATCATCCCCGCCTTCTTTACCTGAAGAGGTTATTATTAACACACAGAGGAAATACCAGGAGGCTTATGAGAGGATAACTGGTGGTAGATTCACCTTTGATGTGTAAATCTTCGTTTGGTTTAAACCAAACAAAAAACAATATTATTTAAATATACAAGTTTAATACTTTTAATTCAAGGATGGATAAATGTCTAAGGTAGTGCTTGACCGTGAGACTTTTAAGGCTTTAGCATCTGATACTCGTTTAGATATACTAAAAGCCCTTGATGGTAGGCAGCTAAGTCTAACTGATCTAATGAGAGCTACGAATATGAATAAAGCAACCCTTCATGAGCATCTATCAAGACTCACTGAAGTGGGTTTAGTTAAACGTTTATCACGTGAAGGGCATAAATGGGTTTATTATCGTTTAACATGGAAGGGGGAGTCTTTGCTTCACCCTGAAAACACTAGGATAGTGGTATTCTTCACCATCTCTTTTATAAGTTTATGCGCTGGTATAATACAGATCCTCTCATACGCTAAAGGTACTGTTACCAGCATGAAGTACAGCGTAGTTGACCATGCACTCCTTTCATCACCAAGTTATAATATACTCGACGTAACCATCCCGCATGAGAAATCAATACCTCGTATAATATCAATAATTGATCGTATACCCCAGTTAAAAGAGTTGTTCTATCGTTATATGGAAAGGATTTACACTCTTAAAGTTCATCATTTCACCGGGGAGGATTTAAGGCTTGTGCTTGATAATAATACCACTCAGGTTATATATCATGATCCCTTGAACCTGTATATAGGGTTATCATGTATTATCGTATTTTTAATAATGCTGTTTTTATCAATATGGCGTTTATGGGATAATAAAGCAATTAAAATATAATACTCAGTTAGAAAATATCAACCCTGTGCCTCCTGACATGTATAAATCTGAGCATTGTCCTCTCATGATACTCTAGGATTGAATATTAAGAGCCAACACTTTATCTTTTTATGATGTTTACTCTTCTAGTTTTGCTTCTTTTTGTCGTCAGATTCAACGTCGAAGAAGTCAAACAGTGTCTTCTGCATCAGCCATCACCCATACCTCTGCGTATAGGATTTCTGGTTATATGCTTTTCGATTTGTTTCTAACTCGTTATTTTTTCAAATTTCTCTATTAGTCATTTTGGCAAAATGATGGTTTCCAGCAAAAAATATATAAACATGTAATGATAAAACATATCATGATAGTTGATATCATGATATTTGTGTTCGTTTAAGGTGGCAGCACAATGAAAGGTAATGAAATTGGATTGAATGATGAAGGAGCGGTATCATTATGCCTGGCATAGTTTTTATGATTATAGGTTTCAGCACAGGCATCCTTGTCATGACGCTTCTTAACCTATATAAACACATCATCAAAAGAGTGAATCAGGAAGCTTAAATCTGAACCGTACAAATGAATAATCAGAATACGTTTTTTACTCGTAAGGAGAAGCATCCTTTAATAAGTCAACATGGGATATGACCATACGTCTGCAGCAGTAACGATCCAAACCTAGGCTATCAAGGATCATTTTAGGTGTCTCTTTTGGTTTCTCACCTGATTTAACAGCTCTCTCATACTCCTCGTATCTTTTTTTATACTCTTCGTATATTGAACCTATAACCTTCCCGCATGTGAAACAACGAACAGGTATTATCATATAAAATTCACCTATAAGATTTCTGCCGTTTCTTCCTTGCTCCACGGCCTAAAGGTTTCTTAGTCTCTTTAATCCTGGTATCATTAACTAGTAGAGTCCTATCATAACTTAAGAATAATAGTTTTAGATTAGGGTCACCAGTATAGCTAACCAGACCCCTAGCTATAGCGGTACGCGCAGCATTAGCTTGACCCATGAACCCTCCACCATGCACGTTAACATCTATATCAACTTTATCAATGTATTGCTCAGCTAGTCTGAGAGGCTCCATTATCTTTAAACGCGCGATCTCAGGCTCGTATATCTCCACTGGTTTATTATTTATCCTTATACGGCCTATACCTTTTTTAACAGTCGCATGCGCTATAGCGGTTTTTCTTTTACCTGATGTGTTAACAACTGTTTTTTTCACCATTAGAACTTCGCTCCTAGGAATCTTGATAACTCAGCTATGGTCATATAATCAGCTGGTTGTTTCTTAGCTTTTTCTATAACCTCGAATTCTTGATTCTTGAACTCTTCAGGTATACTAATGTAGCATTTAAGTCTTTTAAAAGCTTCTCTACCATGAGGCGTCTGGTATGGTAGCATACCACGAATAGTCCTTTTCAGTATAGCATCAGGCATACGTGGGAAGTAAGGTCCTTTACGGTATGTGCCTACTTCTCTTTTCTGCGTGTACTCTGCTTTTATCATCTTCTTTTTACCTGTTATTATCGCCTTCTCAGAGTTCACTATAGCGATCTCTTCTCCTTTAAGCAGGCGTTTAGCGATGATAGCTCCTAAACGCCCTATTATAGCTCCTTCAGCGTTTATTACTGTAACCATAAAATAACCCTCTAACCTAGTATTCTTATGTTTTCTCCTTTAGGATGTTTTTTTATTAAGTCCTCTATGGTTAAAGTTTTACCACCTGCTTTTTTAATCTTTTCAACAGATGTGTTTGAAAACGCCCACGCTGCAACAGTTACCTTCTTTGTAAGTGCACCCGATGATAAAACTTTCCCTGGTATAAGCGCTATCTCGTTATCGTTAATGTATCTATCAATCTTATCTATATTAACCGCTGGCCAGTTCCTCAGAGGTTTCTCCAGTCTCACAGCTATATCCTTCCAGATTGGTGCATCCTGCTCTGATGATAACTTCTTTAACTCCTGTATCAGATTGTTTAATCTCGGGTTGGTTTTACTACTTCGTCTCCGCATATGTTTATCTCCAAGATAAGTGAACAGTAGTGTAAGAGTATAGTATTTATAAGATTTGTGGGGGTGTTTAAATTATGATTTTTTAAAAGAAGATGTTTAAACAGTTTTTAAATTGAGATGTTTTTCGTTGAATCCAACCTGCCTGGGATTAGACGTTTTTAAATATTAATTAATACATTTAACTATAGATTTATTATGCCTCATAAGAACCCGCGTGTAACAGTAGATGGCGTAGTAACAAAGAACGAAAGTGTACTGCTAGTTAAACGTAGAAATAACCCTTTTAAAGGTAGATGGGCGCTACCTGGAGGTTTTGTGGAGTACGGTGAAACCACAGAGTCAGCTATAATAAGAGAAATCCTGGAGGAGACTGGTTTAAAGACACGTGTACGATCATTGATAGGGGTATACTCTGATCCTAAACGCGACCCTAGAGGGCATACAATCACTATCGTTTATAGTTTAGATCTTATAGGAGACGCTGCTAACATAGTAGGTGGTGACGACGCGGCAGATGCAAGGTTTTTTAAAGTCGATGAGTTACCAGTTTTAGCTTTTGATCATGAGAGGATAATTAAAGACGCGTTTAATAAAAGGTGATTCTAGGTTATGTTCTGCCCTAAATGCAAAGCCCTTATGCTACCTGATAAAGACACGATGCGTTGTCATAGATGCGGTTACACCAAGAAGAAAACCCAGAGTGAGAGAACCGTAGTAGTGTCAAAGCAGAGGGAGCAGGAGACTGTTATAATAGAGGATGCTAAGAAACTAGATCTACTCCCAAGGGAGCGTATTGGATGCCCTAAATGTAATCATAATGAGGCTTACTGGATACTACGTCAAACAAGGAGAGCTGATGAACCAGAGACACGTATATACACGTGTGTGAAATGCGGATACAGATGGCGTGCTTACTAAACCAGGTATTATCATTTAACTCAACTCCTAATCCTCAATGTTTTTTTCATAACTATTATGTATTTATTTAGCTGCTCGATAGGCAGAGCTCCTGCCTAAGCAGGTTTTCCAATTCCTCAAAGATGTTTTTATTCTGCAGTTTCCAGGACGCAAGTAACGATGCGATGTAC
>Ga0209162_1003856_pt1 | contig 11710 bp, 9 predicted proteins | sample YNPNPMetaG_FD_187121 | JGI IMG/M metagenome (GOLD analysis project Ga0209162, IMG submission 187121) | Anoxygenic and chlorotrophic microbial mat microbial communities from Yellowstone National Park, USA - YNP NP MetaG (SPAdes) (version 2) ...
CCCTCTCCCAAGGGAGAGGGAGGGGGTGCCCGAAGGGCGGGGGTGGGTGAGGTCCGCGCCCGCCGGTGCCGCCCTCTGCCTCCCTCCCCCTGGTAGGGGGCCGGGGTGGGGGTTGGTGAGGGCAGCAACGCTATTCCATTGTCAAGGTTCCTTCTGTATGCTTTATTATACACCATTTTCTCTATTTTGTCAAATTATGCTACCATGTTCTATTTTTCATACATTCGTAAGCCTTTTCTGTCGTTCTCGGGGGGGCAGGTGATACGGGAAAACATACAGACACTGATAATCTTGACGGCTGATGGGTTTTATGGTATGATAAATTTGTGGACAACTTGCAGGCAAAGCTGGGAGCTAAAATCAGACAGGCCCGCCGGGAAGCGAACCTGTCCCAAAGACAGTTGGCTGCCCGTTTGCCCGACATCTCTCATACGGCTATATCCGAATGGGAACGAGGTGTTTCCAGAACCAGCGTGGATTCGCTGCTGAAAATCGCTCAGGCCCTGCAAAAACCCCTCTCCTATTTCCTGACGGACATCGAAGAGGAATACCTCAAGGCCAGGAGCCTGGTCGAGTTAGACCATTCCATCCTGCAGACTGAGCGGGATATCCAGGACCCCATTGCCAGAGAGATCGAGGCCCTCCGTCTCCTCCAGTCGGCGGTCCAGGCCCGCTACGCTGGCCGATTCCAGGAGGCAGCCATCTACGCGGCGCAGAGTAAGGCCCACTGGGAAGCGCTGGGCGACCAGGCCAACATGGCCTCGGCGCTGGTTGCCCTGGGCGACATTGCCCGCGCCCAGGATGAATGGGCCGAAGCAGAGGAGCACTACCGCCACGCCATGAACCTTATGGAATCCCTGGCCCCCTACAAAGACCCGGCCAGAGCCCGACGGTACGCTCAGACCCTGTGGGCTTACAGCCGCGTTGTCGCTCACAAAGGCCAGTACCAGGAGGCGCTGGAACTCCTGGCCCGGGCCCGCGAAACCGCTGCCGGCGACCCCTTTGCCCTGGCCGTCTGCGGGCGGCTGGCCGGACGCATCTACCTGGAGCAGGGAGAGACCTCCAAAGCCAGGCAGGCTTTCACCGAGGCCCTGGTCCACGCCCGGAGGGCTGATCACCCTCACGGCGAGGCCCAATGCCTGGTCGGCCTGGCCCAGGCGGAACGGAACGCAGGCCACCACGACAACGCCAGGCGGCATCTCAAAGAAGCCGCGGAAATCGCCCGCCAGAGGGGTTTCCAGGATGTGCTCCAGGAAATCGAAAAAATCGGACAGGAGAAGCTGAAATGACCCTATCTGTGACCGTGATCACCACCGTCAAAAACGAGCAGGCGACCATCATCCCCCTTCTGGAGTCGTTGGCCACCCAGACCCGCCTGCCCGACGAGGTCGTCATCGTGGACGGCGGGTCTACCGATGACACGGTAGCCCGGATCAGGGCCTTCGCCCGGAGCAGCCCCATGCCGGTTCGGCTCCTGGTACGTCCCGGCTGCAACATCTCCCAGGGACGCAATGCGGCCATCAAGGCCGCTCATGGGCCGGTTATCGCCAGCACCGACGCCGGCGTCCGACTGTCGCCTGATTGGCTGGCCCAATTGACTGCACCTTTTGAGGATGGCCATCCCCCAGCCGTGGTCAGCGGCTGGTTCACCCCTGACCCCCAGACCGCCTTTGAAATGGCCATGGGGGCCACCGTGTTGCCCACCCTATCCGAGATTGATCCGAAAAAATTTCTCCCTTCCAGCCGGTCGGTGGCTTTCCTCAAAGAAGCCTGGGAAAAGGTCAGGGGCTATCCCGAGTGGCTGGACTACTGTGAGGACCTCATTTTTGACTTCCGCCTGCGCGATCTCTATGGTCCTTTCCCCTTTGTACCAGAGGCTGTGGTCCACTTTCGCCCTCGCGGGAGCCTGCGGGCTTTTTGGCGTCAGTACTTCAACTATGCCCGGGGAGACGGTAAGGCCGATCTGTGGCGTAAACGCCACCTCATCCGCTACGCCACCTACCTGCTGGCCGCCGGCCTGCTGGTGGCCGGCCTGTTGCATTCCCCCTGGCTGCTGATCCCCCTGCTGCCTGGCGCAGCGCTGTATCTTTGGACCCCCTATCGGCGGCTTCTCTCCTCACGCCCTCTGTCTCACGCTTCCCTTCTGGAGGCTATCCTCTGGGTACCCATCATCCGGCTGGTCGGTGATCTGGCCAAGATGGCCGGCTATCCCATTGGCCTGATCTGGCGCTGGAAGCACCGGAAGCGGGGTGAGATCCGTTGGGAAAAAGATCTGCTCTCGAAACCGGAGCCTGCTTCGGCCGGCCCATCCCGTCTGGCCTTTTGAGTCCTCCATGTTAATGGACTGCCATATCCACTCCCACCATTCCCTGGATGGTCGCGATACCATGGAGGCTATGTGCCAGCAGGCCATCCGCAAAGGGTTGGGCGGAATATGCTTTACCGAGCATCTGTACCTGGAGCGCGAAGACGAAAGCTATGGCTTCTTCGACTACGAGCGCTACATGGCCGACCTGGAGACAACCCGCCGCCGCTTTGGAAATCGGCTTCTGATCTGGTCCGGCATTGAAATCAGCTATCAACCCTACCTCGAAGCGGAAATCACTGCCTTCCTGGAAGACAAAACCTTCGATCTGGTGATCGGCTCCGTCCACTATGTGGATGGAGAATTCGTGTTTGGCCCACTGACCGACGGCCGAAGTGCGGAAGAGGCATACGGTCGCTATTTCGAGATGGTCTATCAGGCCGCGCAGACTGGCCTCTTCAATGTTTTGGGCCATCTCGATGTCCTCAAGCGCTCTGGGGTCAGGCGTTATGGCCCTTTCCTTTACGAGCCGTACGCCGGACAGATCGAGGCCATCCTGAAGGCGATAATTGACACCGGCACGGCCCTGGAGGTCAATACCTCTGGCCTGCGTCAGGCCCCCAGGGAGCCTTATCCGGGCCTGGAGGTCCTCCAGCGCTACCGGGAGCTGGGAGGGAAACTGCTGACCATTGGCTCCGACGCCCATCGGGCCTCAGATGTGGGACGGGGTATCCGGGAAACGATAGAATGTCTGCACCGGGCAAAGGTCATCACCGACTTCAGCTTGCCCTGTGGGCTGGTGACGACCCTGGCGCCCAATGAAAACGGAGGGAGCAATGAACACTGAGGAAAAGCAGGAAAAAGCGAAGAAACCCAGGCGTAACTGGGGTCAGAGCCAGGCTGGATACCTGGCCGCCCTGGAAGGCAGGCAGGTGACTGTGGTTTTTAACGATGGAAAGGCGATGAAGGGCGAGCTGACGGGGGTGGATACTTACGAGATCTTTGTCAGGCAAGCCAATGGCCTGGAGGTGCTGATCAGCAAAGGCGCCATCAAATACCTGCACCCGGCAGCGGTGGAGTAGGGTGAGGGGCCCTTCGCCCCGAAGGCCTCAAAGCACCCGTCCAGGCAAAGCGCCAGTATGTTGCCCCTGGTCAATTACCACCACCCCGTTGACGATGACGTAAGGGATGCCGGCCGGGTACTGGTGGGGGTCGGTGAAGGTCGCCCTGTCGGCCACGGTCTGGGCATCGAAGACAACCAGATCGGCCCACACGCCCTGGCGAATCGTCCCCCGGTCGGTCAGGCCGAATCGCTCCGCCGTAACAGAGGTCATCTTCCTGACTGCTTCCTCCAGCGAGAGCACCTTCTCCTCACGCACGTACCGTCCCAACACACGGGGGAATGTGCCATAGTTGCGCGGGTGGGGTCTGCGCTGGCCCAGCACCCCGTGGGGTGACAGGGATGACCCATCGCTGCCCACCACCACCAGGGGATGGCGCATCAGGATCCGCACGTTCTCCTCGGACTGGCTAAACCACACACAGCCGACCTGCCCCTCGCTGACCACAATCAGATCGAAGGCAACTTCCAGAGGGTCTTTTCTCTCCGCCGTGGCTATCTCGGCAATGCTCTTACCCACCGCCTCCGGTCGGGCGTCGCACTCGCTGACCAGGATGTCGGTCCAATCGTGTATGCCGCTGCGCTCCTCCCACTCGATGCGGTTCTCCTCCCAGTCTTTTCTGAGCCGGGCCCGTACATCTGGGGTGTTCAGGCGCCCGGCGACCGCTTTGGCTCCACCAGCCTGCGCCCAGTAGGGCAGTATGGCTGCCAGCCAGGTTGAACCAGCATGGTAGGGATACTGGTCGCAGCCCAGGCGGACACCCCGGGCCTGGGCCGTTTCCAGCGTGGCCACCAGCCGATCCACGTCCCCCCAGTGGCGGTAACCCGACAGCTTGAGGTGGGCAATCTCTACCCTGACCCCGGCCTGTTCACCGATCTCGGCTGCCTCGGCCACGGCCTCCAACAGTCTGTCACCCTCACTCCGGATGTGGCTGGCGTAGAGGCCGCCGAGGCGCGCCGCCACCCGTGCCAGACCGATGACCTCCCTGGTCCGGGCGTAGAAGCCCGGGGGGTAAAACAGCCCGGTCGAGAGCCCGCGTGCCCCCTGTTCCATGGCCTCCGCCACCAGCCGTTCCATCTCCGCCTGCTGGGCTGGCTCTGGCTGCACGTCGTCGTAGCCCAAAACCGAGCCCCGCACCGTGTTGTGACCCACCAGGGGCACTACGTTTACGGCGGTGCCAGATTGGCGCAGACGTGCCAGGTATTCGGCCATACTGGTCCAGGTGATGTCTATACCCAGCAACTCTGCCTCGGCGCGCACCTCCTCTACGGCTGCTCCCTGTAGCGGAGCGGGGGAAAAGCCGCAGTTGCCGATGACCTCTGTGGTCACTCCCTGGCGGATTTTACTTTCGGCCCGGGGATTCACCAGCAGGGTCAGGTCGGAATGGGTGTGGGGGTCAATGAAGCCGGGGGCCAGGTGCAGGCCCTGGGCCTGGATAATGCGCCTGGCCTCCTGTTCGACGCCCCCGGCCACCACGGCGATGCGACCGGCGGCGATCCCCACATCGGCTTTGAAGGCCGGCCTGCCCGTACCATCTACTACCATACCGTTTTTGATCAGGATGTCCAGCACGTTTGATTCCTCCTTCCCATTTCCAGAACCTGAAGGCAAGCGTAATTGCTCAGCGGTTGAGCCTGCGGCCGATGGTCGGCCTTCGCCGACCATCCTGCCATTTTACGTATCAGAGGGGTGTCGGCGCAGGGCCACGGCCCGCCACGCGGCGAGCCGCTCGCAGCGTGGCCGAGGGGCCTCGCCCCGAGGGCTGACACCCCTTGGGCCGAGCCCTTCGGGGCGAAGCCTGGCGCGAAGCGCCCAGGAGAGGTAGGGGGCGTAGGCGCAGCGCCGCTGCGCCCCTCCGCCCTTACTCCATCGGGCCGGGTGTCCGTCATATTTTTGCATCCACCCGGCTCGGGCCGGTCTCCAGACCGCGCCCGAGGTCGCCGACTGGCACAGCGTAGGACAACTGCTCGCAGTTGTCCCACAATCTTTGTGTCCTCTCTGGCTCGGGCCGGTCTCCCGACCGCGCCTGATGGAGTCACAACCCCACGGCGGCACGGTTGGAGACCAGCCACAGCCTGATCTCGCTCCCTTCTCGTGCAAACAAGTGACGCACACCCATCGGGCTGAACAGCCTTGACTTATCCCCAAAAATTGTTTAAAATAAAATTATGTTCACCACTATTGATCCCCACAAGATGCCGAAGGTTCTGGCTCTCTATCTGAAGATCAGTCAGTATCCCATTCTGGCTCGCCGGATCAGGGAGCGAATGCGGCAGGAGCTTTTCTCCCGAGGCGTTATCTCCCCTCAGGTCTTTGAAGAGGAAGTGCGGGAGAAAGCCATCCTGTCCCAGAAGCGGGAAGGGCTGTATGATCCCCTGATCCAGGAGTCGCCGGAAATTTGGGAGGAACGCGTCAGATGGATTCGCGAACACCTCACAGATTTCTACTTCGCCTATAATCTCCCCCACGAACTCTTTGAGGACATCGTTCAGGAAATCATGTCGGAAAGGGCCCCTCAACCAGAAGGGGTCATCCTGCCCTTCAATCCGGAACTGGCCCCCTGGGATCTCCTCTTTGCCCAGGGGGAGGAATTTGAATCTTATCCCCCGGAGAAGAAGGCCAGGGTTAAGCATCACCTGCAAGAGATCATTGTCGTGCTGATCAAAAGCATGATCAGCGATCAATTGGGTTTTGTCGGCATTGCCAAGGAGTGGTTTACCATCGCCGACCTGAAGGAGATCCGCCGGCGTCGCATCGGCCGGGGTAAGATCGGAGGCAAGGCCGCCGGTTTGCTGCTGGCCTGGAAGATCCTGCAGCAGGAAGATGACAGCGAACGCGATGAACCGACCCCGTGGGGAAGGCGAGGGGAGCAAGGGGCCATGGCCGGGATGGACCTCAAAAGCCACCTGGCTATCCCCGAATCCTATTTCATCGGCGCGGATGTATTCTACGACTTTCTTTCCCTCAACCGTCTGCATGACACCCTGAACCAGAAATACAAGACGCGAGAACAGATTGAGGCTGACTATCCGGCCATTCGGGAAGCTTATCTCAAGGGGCGTTTCCCGGACGAGATCGTTTACGGCCTCAGGGAGCTTTTGAAGGAGGTGGGGAACGCTCCCCTGATCGTGCGCTCCTCCAGCCTGTTGGAAGATAACTTTGGCACCTCCTTTGCCGGCAAGTACGATAGTTTCTTCTGCCCCAACCAGGGCACTCTGGAAGAGAATTTGGAAGCTCTGACCCTGGCCATCAGCAAGGTCTATGCCAGCGTCCCCAGTCCTGTTCCCATCCTCTATCGTCAACGCATGGGGCTGATTGACTACGACGAGCGGATGGCGATCCTGATTCAGAAGGTGCAGGGAACCCAATGGCGCAACTTCTTCTTCCCTGCGCTGGCCGGTGTGGGCTTCAGCCTCAATCCCTTCCGCTGGAACCCCAGGATCCGTCAGGAGGATGGTTTCCTGAGGATAGTTTGGGGATTGGGCACCCGGGCGGTGGAACGCGTGGCTAACGATTACCCCCGCATGGTTGCCCTGAGCCATCCCCAACTGCGGCCGGAGGCGAGCGCTGAAGAGATCAAACGCTACTCCCAACGCTTTATTGACTTGATAGACCTGGCAGACAACCAACTCAAGACCCTGCCTATCAGCGAGGTGCTCTCTGTAGATTATCCCCCCGTCCGCTTTCTGGCCTCGGTAGACAGGGGGGAGTACCTGCAGCCGATGTTCTCGCAGAGCCGCGACATTGACTCCCAGAAGATGGTTCTGACCTTTGATTATCTCTTGAAAGACACCACCCTGGTCCCGCTGATGAAAGCCATCCTCAAGAAACTGGAACGACGATATGGGAGGCCTGTAGACATAGAGTTCACCGTAGACATCCACCCCGAACCCTTTGATCCCGCTCAGGGCCGGTATCCCCAACCTTCTTTGAAGGTGCATCTGGTCCAATGCCGCCCTCAGAGCAGCTACGAATCAGACTGGCGCGTCCAGATTCCGTCCACTATCCCTGAAGAGGACATCCTCTTCTCAGCCAATAAACTGGTGCCGCACGGACTGGTCCCTCAGATCCGCTACATCGTCTACGTGGACCCGGAGGAGTACGACCGGATACCAGACCCCACGACTAAATTGCAGTTGGCCCGGGTGGTGGGGCACATCAACCAGCGTCTGGAGGGGCAGCGGTTCATCCTGATGGGCCCCGGCCGCTGGGGCAGCTCCAACATTGACCTGGGCCTGAAAGTGACCTACGCGGACATCCACAACACCAGTGTGCTGGTGGAGATTGCTATGGCCCGGGGCGATGATGGCACACCGGAGCTCTCTTACGGTACGCACTTTTTCCAGAGCCTGGTGGAGGCTCGCATCTACCCCCTGCCCCTTTATCCCTACCAGGACGACGCGGTCTTCAAGACGGCCTTTTTCCGGGAATCGCCCAATATATTGCCCGACCTGGTCCCCTCAGACGCCAGGTACGCCGAATACATCAGGGTGATAGACGTGCCGGCCATCACCGATGGGCGTTACCTTGAAGTGGTGATGGACAGTGAAAGAGGCAAAGCCCTGGGCTATCTCAAGCGTTACCCCGCTCAAAAGTCTACCACTTCTCGACCCCAATAGCGGCCAGAGCCGCTCCCAGGACGACCAGGATGGCCACCAGATCCTGGAGGCCCGGCTTCAATTGCCGCAGCCGGGTGCGATGGAGGGAGCACCGGAAGCCTCGCGCGTCCATGGCCGTGGCCAGGTCGTTGGCGCGGCGGAAGGCGGAGACAAAGATGGGGACAAAGACGGGCACCAGGCTGCGTGCCCGCCGCAGCGGCCCATTGGAAAAGTCAACGCCCCGCGCCCGTTGAGCCCTGGCGATCTTTTCGATCTCCTCGAACAGAGTGGGCACGAAACGCATGGCAATGGTCAACACCATAGCCAGCTCGCGCACGGGCAACCGGAGACGCTCGAGAGGAGCCAGCAGCGCCTCCAGGCCGTGAGACAGTTGCACCGGAGAGGTGGTGAAAGTCAAAAGCGAGGCCATGACCACCAGCAGGCACAGCCGATAGATCTGCGCCCCGGCGGCCAGCAGCCCCTCCCAGGTGGCGGTGATGCCCCCCCAGGCCATGAGAGGCTGACCCGGCGTGGTGAAGATGTAGAGGAAAAACATGAAGAACCCGATCCAGAAAAGGTTCCGCAGGGTGCGCAGCAGGGCCAGTAAGGGTACACGCGACACAATGCTGACTAAAACCACGAAAGCGGAGAGCAAGAGGTAGCCCCAGACGCCCTGTAAAGCAAAGGGGACCATCATCAGGAGCAACACTGCCCCCATCTTGACGCGGGGGTCCAGGCGGTGCACCGGTGAATCGCCGGGCACGTATAAGCCAGGGAGAAGCCCGTTCATGGCCCCCCTTTCTGATGCGGGAGAGGGTTCAGTCCCCACACGTGAGCGATTTCGGCCGCAATCTCAACCGTAGAGACCAAATCGGTGCGCACTTTTTTCCCTCGCTGGCGCAGGGCCTGCAAGAGCCTGATGTGTTCGGGCACGTCCAGCCCAACGTCGCTCAGCAGCGATCCGTCGCTGAGGATATGGCGCGAGGGACCGTCAGCCACGACCTGGCCCCCTTTGAGCATCGCCAGCCGGTCCACCACCTGCAACAGCGAACCTTCTTCCAGATCATGGGAGATGATGACCAGGGTCAGGCCGGTCTCCTCCTGCCAGGCTCGTATCCGTGCCAGCAGCCCGCGACGGCTTTGAGGATCCTGGCCGGCCGTCGGTTCGTCCAGGATCAACACCCGAGGGCGCAGGGCCAGGATGCCCGCCAGAGCCACCCGCCGCATCTCGCCCCCGCTCAGGGTGAAAGGCATCCGCTGGCTCATGGTCTCCGGGTCCAGGCCCACCATCTCCAGCGCCCATTGTACCCGGGCTGCGACCTCGGCCTCATCCAGGCCCAGGTTGCGCGGCCCAAAGGCCACCTCGCGGAAGACCGTCTGCTCGAAGATCTGGTCCTCGGGGTATTGGAAAGCGATGCCCACCTGCAGCCGGTAATTACGGGGAGCGCTGTGGACAGGCACCCCATCCAATAGCACATGACCTGCCGTCGGCTTCAGGAGGCCGGCCAGGTGCTGGGCCAGGGTGGATTTGCCGGAGCCCGTGGGGCCCAGGATGCCCACCCGCTCTCCGGCTGCAATCTGGAGGTTCACCTGGCGCAGGGCTACCCGCTCAAAGGGGGTGCCGGGAGCGTAGACGTGGGTCAGGTCTTCTACCTGGATCAACATAGAGGACCTGACTGGCAGGTCGGGGGGTGTGGGGTCTTCTCTCTTTCTTCCCGGTGCGGGGCATTGGCCCGCTGGCCATGCTCTCGTGAAGTTGAGGGGATACCCTTCCATCTCCCCGGGCTTCGCTACGCCAGTCCCCAGGGCCTCCACCATCTGCTCCACCGTCAGAATCGGAGAGGGAAGGTCCATGCCCCACCCCCGCAGCCGATGGGCGATCTCGACCATGGGCGGCACGTCCAGGCCCAGGCCACGCAGTTGCTCCACCTGGCTGAAGACCTGGCCTGGTGGTCCGTCCAGCACAATCTGGCCGGCAGCCATCACCAGCACCCGTTGAGCCAGCATGGCCTCGGACATGGAATGGGTGATCAGCAGAACGGTGAGCCCTTCCGTGGCGTTGAGATGACGGATGGTATCCATCACCTGGCGGCGTCCCGGCGGATCGAGCATCGAGGTCGGTTCGTCGAAGACGATGCAGGACGAGCGGGCGGCCAGGGCCCCGGCAATGGCCGCCCGCTGTTTCTGTCCACCGGAGAGCATCTGCGGGGGATGCAGCCGGTAGTCCAGCAGGTCCACCGCAGCCAGGGCTGCCTCCACCCGCTGCCTGATCTCATCTGGGGGGATGCCCAGGTTCTCCGGCCCAAAAGCCACGTCCTCCTCCAGGGTGGTAGCGATGATCTGGTTGTCGGGGTTCTGGAAGACCATCCCCACCTTCTGGCGGATGGCTCCCAGGTGGCGTGGGTCTGAGGTCAGCAGCCCGTCAATCCGCACAGTGCCTGAGGTCGGCAGCAGCAAAGCGTTGAGGTGTCGGGCCAGGGTGGATTTGCCTGAGCCGTTGGGGCCGATCAAAGCCACGAACTCGCCCTGCTCAATGGCCAGGTTCACGCCTCGCAGAGCAGCGATCTGCCCCCCGCCCTCCAGAGGATAGGCGTATTCAAGGTTCTCGATCTCGATGAAGGGACGCACTGGTGACTTTAACCCTGAGCGCCAGCGATCTGCCCTCTCCAGACTGCCCGCAAAGCAGCCACCACAGGGATGGTGATGACAACCGCCAGGATGATCTCAAAGGGGACGTTGGTGAGAATGACCGGGACCAGGGTTGCGGCCTGGGCGGTGCCCAGCAGAAGCAGCAACCCCAACACCCCGATGCTGTTGGTCAGCGTGCCGACCAGCCCGGCCACACCCGAGGCCACGTGGGGCCAGCGGCGCAGGAGGCGGCAGGCATAGTAAGCCAGGACGCCGATCAAAATCCGGGGCAGGAAAGCGTCTATCAGGGCAAAGAAGAGGTTGCCGCCCATAAAGTTGAGGAAAATGGCGCTGTAGTAGTACCAGGAGGTGAAGGCCAGAACCAGCCCCACCACGGCTCCCACAATCGGCCCGGACACGATGCCGGCAATGATGGCCGGGATGTGCAGGGTGGTGGCCGCAGCCGACATGTTAGGGACCGGGATCATCCCCAGCGGCGTGACCGCCAGGACGATGGACAAAGCGCCGAAGATGCCTGCTACCGCCAGGTCGCGAGTGCTGAGCTGCCAGCGGCTTGTGCGAGGTGTTTCTGTTACGTTCATTTGCTCCTCCTCCTTAAAAATAGAGATTAGAGATTGGGGATGAGAGGTTAGAGCTGCCCCAAAACAAAAGCCTTTCGGGCGCATCCCGAAAGGCCAGACTCTACACAATATACTTCCCAGGACTCTGGGTCCCCCGAAGGGTCTCGCCGTCTCGGTCGCGCCTGCGATCCAAGCGACAAACCTGTCCTACATGTGTGGGTATGTCCACTCACCGCCATACGTTATGGTCGGTGGCTTAACGTAGAGGCGGGGAGACGCAGAAATTTTTTGGTTTTCTCTGCGTCTTCGCGTCTCTGCGTTGATGGCTTATCAAATTATAGCATGGATTGAGCCAATGTCAAATTGGGCTCCTCCAGTTTCCAAGTAATTCCAGTTGTGGTATGATAAGGGCTGCGAAGAACGATCTTGAGGAGGTGGACTATGCGTCGCGCAGCCCTGCGGAAAAGAGGCTTGGTC
>Ga0209162_1003858_pt1 | contig 11708 bp, 13 predicted proteins | sample YNPNPMetaG_FD_187121 | JGI IMG/M metagenome (GOLD analysis project Ga0209162, IMG submission 187121) | Anoxygenic and chlorotrophic microbial mat microbial communities from Yellowstone National Park, USA - YNP NP MetaG (SPAdes) (version 2) ...
ATAACATCTTCATCGAAAGGTTCTGGCGTTCTGTTAAATATGACTATGTCTATATCAAGGTTCCTTCGGATGGGCTGGAACTTTATCAGGGACTTAAGGAGTATATTGATTATTACAATAACCGGCTTTGTCATCAGGGTACCAGCCATCAGATCCCAGCAAACTTGTACAGGTCTGTAGTATGATATTAACAGAAAATGAAGATGTTAACAAAAGAGAAAAGTAGGCAAAAAAGAAAATGTGTTAATAACCAGAATAACTCTTCGAGTTATTTCCGTTTATTAACACTATATTATTATTATATCTTCTTAATAAAAAACTTATATTTGCATAACCCGTGGTTGAAAAATGGGGAGTACTTCAGGTTACCTGAATTTTATGAAGGAGTACTTGCATGTATCCGATAAGGTAAGGTATTCCGTTCCTGGGGCATTGGCCCACTGTTCCTATGATGTGGTAATTTATGGCAGCGACCAAATCTGGCGAAAAATGCATTTTAATAACCAATACTTTTTTGATGATGTTTATTGGGGTTTATATCCCCATAATGTTGGGGTGAAAATTGCTTATGCTGCCAGCATGGGAGATGTGAATCTTACTCCGGATGATATTCCTTACATTAGGCAGTCGGTTCAGAATTTCAGGTATATTGGGATTCGTGAAGATTATCTCATAAATAAACTAAGACAAATCATTGAGGCAGATTGTCAGCAGGTAGTGGATCCCATTTTTTTACTTGATAAACAAAAGTGGGAAAATATTATTGATCAAGCAGCATTTAAAATACCAAACGAAAAGTATATTCTTTTTTATCACTTATCATTCAACAATAGTGCGTTGCAGTTTGTAAACAGACTTGCCAGAATTACCGGTTATCGGATAATTGAAATAAGAGGGAGGGTAATACCCTATTTGATGGGGAAACGATACTTTCATGAGGTATCGCCTCTGCAATTTCTGGCCCTGATCAGAAATTCAGAAATTGTAGTTACCAATTCGTTTCATGGCACTGCATTTTCTGTCCTGTTCGAGAAAAGTTTTTATTCCGTATTAAAGCCTGTGGAGAATAGCCGAATCAAATCATTATTAAAAATGTTGAATCTTGAGAATCGGATTGTGGTTGACGAGGGAGTAGCATTACTGGAGGAACCAATAAATTATTCCCAAGTAAAGCATATGTTATCGCACTATATCCAAAATTCAAAGGATTTTGTCCTTAGAAGTGTTCAAAATACAACAATACCATCATGAAGTGGTTAGCTTATTCTTTATATAAGATAAGTCTTTTGTTACTTGCGTTGACCTCCATGTTTGCATGGATGTTTTGGTACTTAAGTACGCCTGTAACAATCTTTGCTTTTGTTGCAACTGCTTTGATGCTTATTACCAGTCCGGAGGAATTCATTAATAAAAAAACTTTACTGATACCGCTTTTCATATTGTTAATTTCCGAAATTTATATTATCAGAGATAAGGAACTCCCAACTTTTTTTTCAGCGATATTGCGAACCCTTATCGTTGGTTCAGTTATTTTTCTTACAGATGCTAAGAAAAAAGAGATTATCCGTTTTCTAACCAAAAGCATAGGTCTGATCTTATTGATTTCTATGTTTTTTTGGTTTTTATTTTTAATGGGAGTTAATTTACCTTATACTGTTACTGTTTTTCAAAATGATAGGTATTTGTATGAAAATTATTATTTCTTTTTATACGATTTGAAAGTAAAGGTATTTTTTGTACCTCGCTTTTCGTCCATTTTTGCTGAACCGGGTTATTTGGCAATAGTAACTACTTTTCTGATCGTTGCCAATAAATTTAACTATAGAAAATTTTGGGTTTTTGTTTTGCTGATAGCTACCCTCATATCGTTTTCGTTAGCTGGCTATGTGCTTTTACTGCTTTCTTCGGCGATATATTACATTGGACTGTCCAATCATCCTGTTCGCAATTTTATCATTTTGGGGGTACTGGTAGGAAGTTTTATAGTTTTTTTCATGAATTACAATGACGGGAATAACCCCGTCAAGATATTAATTTTTGATCGACTCAGGGTTGAGGATGGGGACATAGCAGGAAATAATCGTACCCCATTCTTGTTTAAAGATTATTTCAAAAGCTTTATCCATAAACCTGAGGTGATCTGGGGTATTGGCTTAAAAAAATTCGTTACCATGACATGGGACGGAGGTACAGCAGGAATTACGGTATTTATTGTACTGCATGGAATTATCGGGTTATTGCTGATGTTACTGTTGCACGTCAGTTATTTTATACAATACCGGAGCAAAGTAGGGATTAATATGCTCATTACCTATTTTGTATGCTATCTTCAAAATACCTATCCTTTTGCCGAAATTACCCTGATTATCTTTATTACGGGTTTGGCATACCTAAAATCTCTACATGACCAACAGGTAAAGCAACAAATAGCATATGGTACCTAAGAAAATTCTTTATGTAACTTGCAGTTCGGCATTGTGGGGCGATAATAAAGCACTTCTCCATATTTTCGATCATATGGATGAGGATATTGTGCCTTTTGTTGTTGTTGGTTCGGATGGGCCTTTTTGTAAGGAACTCGAAGAAAGAAATATTTCATATTCCATTATTAAAAATTTTTTTCATGTATGGCCATCAACCAGTAATTTCAGGGATGTTATGCTTTTTTTCCCTCGCCTGATAAGAATGATTATTTTTAATTATAGGGCAAAAAAGAAATTAATAAAACTGGCTAAGCACTTAAACCCGGATATTATTCATACAAATGTTGGTCCCGTTCATATCGGTTATTCTGTTGCGAAATTATTAGGAATCCCACATGTTTGGCATTTGCGTGAATTTCAAACTCTTCACTTTGGTATGATTCCGTTTCCCAGTTTTTCTTCATTTAAAAACAAAATTCAGGATAGAAACAATTTTGTGATAACTGTTTCCCATGTGGTCCGAAATTACTTTCAGGTTGCTAATGCAACGGTAATTTATGACGGAGTGGTTTCAACAACACCTCCATCGTTAATTGCCGACAAACAAAAATATTTCTTGTTTGTCGGACGCATTTCAGTGGGAAAGGGAATTATAGGTCTGGTTGAAGTTTTTAAGGAATTCTGTCGGTTCGATTCAACCTATCAGTTGTTGATTATTGGAAATGGATCGGCAAAAGTTGAGCGGCAGATACATCAGTTCATTACTCGCAACCGACTGGAAGAAAGGGTTAAATGCTTAGGCTATCAGAAGGATGTAGCACAATATATGCAAAGAGCAACCGCTACCATTGTGCCATCGTATCACGAAGCATTTGGATTTGTTACAGTGGAAGCCATTTATAATGGTTGTCTGGTTATCGGCCGAAATTCTGGTGGAACAAGCGAAATTCTCGGGGAGAATCAAATGGGATTGTTGTATGACAATGACAAACAACTCATGGAATTATTGTTAAAACTGACGCAAGAAGGTATTGACCAATACCTTCCCATGATTAAGTTTGCACAGAGTAAAGTTATCCAAATGTATTCGGTTCAAAAAAATATTGAAATGCTGAAATATTTTTACAATCGAATCATCGAAGAAAAAATCAAAAATTAGGGTACCTGAAGCTTCGGATAAAGTGTTGAAATATTTAATGTTAATAAGATTCTGATATTGAGATGGAACGTCTGTCACCGATAAAATTCATTGCCTTTTATTTGCCCCAATTTCATGAAATAGAGGAAAACAATCGCTGGTGGGGGCCAGGTTTTACAGAATGGACCAATACCCGAAGAGCACAGCCTATTTTTAAAGGACATAGGCAACCAAGAGTTCCTTTGAACAACAATTATTACGATTTGTCAACTATAGAACCTCTTAAACATCAGGCCAAACTTGCCCAAAGGTATGGCATATATGGTTTCTGTTTTTACCATTACTGGTTTAATGGAAAATTGTTGCTGGAAAAACCTGCTGAGAATTTGTTGCAGCATAAAGATATCCAAATCAATTTCTGTTTCTCATGGGCCAATGAGCCATGGACACGGACCTGGAGCGGTAAGGGTAACGAAGTGCTCATGCCTCAGAATTATGGGGATAAAGATGATTGGATAAGACATTTTAATTATTTGTTGCCGTTTTTTCAGGATGAAAGGTATATTAAAGTTGATGGTCAACCTATGTTTCTTATCTACAAGTCAAAATCGATTGAAAATTGTAAGGAAATGATGGAAACATGGATTGAATTGGCTAATCAGCATGGGATGCCGGGAATACATTTTGTTGAAACACTTAGAGATGCATCCCCCGATTCTCGAACGCTACCTTTTTCTGCAAAAGTTGAATTTGAACCTGCTCGCAGTTTTAACAACGATTACGTTAGTCTGAATATAAAAAGAATTCGAAGACTTGTGATTAGAACGCTGAATAAGTTATTCGGGACAAGCATTCCCTATTATGCTGTAATAAGATTCAAAAACATAGCCGATAAATCATTACGCAAAATATCATCCAAGGGTACCTATGGTGGAGTATTTGTTGGCTGGGATAATACGCCTCGTCGTGGTATCGAAGGATTGGTTGTTACTGAAGCTACCAAGGAAGAATTCAAAAATTATTTACGCCAAAAAATAAAAATCGTTCGTAATATTTATCAGACCAGTTATATTTTTGTCAATGCTTGGAATGAGTGGTGCGAAGGAGCTTACCTTGAACCTGATACAGTTAACCAGTATCGTTATCTTGAAGCAATTCAGGAAGTATTAAACGAAAATTTATAAACTTATGGTGTCTGTTTGTCTGATTACATATAATGGTGAAAAATATATTTTTGAACAACTGCAATCAATTATTGATCAATTATCGGATAATGATGAAATAATAGTTTCGGATGATGGTTCTACCGATAGCACCCTAACTATAATTCAGGCTTTTAATGACAAAAGGATTAAAATTGTGCCTCACGAACCTTTCAGGAATCCAACCTTTAATATGGAATTTGCCTTACAGCATGCACAGGGGGAATATATTTTTATGAGTGATCAGGATGACGTATGGCTCCCCAATAAGGTAAGCGTTATGGTCGATGCGCTGCAGAAAGCCGATTATGTTATCAGCGACTGCTATGTTACTGACGAAAATCTTAATATCATTTACAATACCCGATATGTGCCCGAACTAAAAATTCATAAAAACAAGTTCATGGCCTTATTTTTTACTACACCCTACCAAGGGAGTTGTGTGGCTTTCCGAAGAAAAATTCTGGAAAAAGCATTGCCCTTCCCCAAATATATCCAATCCCACGACCGATGGGTGGGAAACATTGCTGCTTTCTTTTATAACGTAAAGTTTATCCCGGACAAATTGATTTATTATCGTAGGCATGGGAGTAATACATCTCAGTTTAAAAGTCCCAATTCTATCTTCAAAAGAATATATTACAGATTAGGCTATTGCTGGGGATTAATTACCAGAATCTTTAAATAAAACTAACCAGTTCTGTTTATGTACAATGTATTTGAACGCCAGTTGGCTCGTTGGTTAAATCGTTTTCCTGCTTTAAAATCTTTTATTAAGCGACTGTATCAGGCTTTTAATTTTATTATTTACCGTAAAAAATATGAGGTTTATACCCATTTCCAATTATTTCCCCTCCTCGATAGGGAATCGTTTTTTGGATATTATGACAAGTCGCCGGAAAACCGAACCGGCGAATATGTTATTTTCCATGCCTCCCCTTTCCCTACCACAAAAAAACCGTCTTCAAGTCAACCTATTACTATTGTTTTATACGACCTGCAAAAAAAAACAGTGCTTCGATCATGGAATTCTTTTGCCTACAATTGGCAGCAAGGTTCCAAAATTCAATGGATTGATGACTACAAATTTATTTTTAATGATTATGACCCCCTTGAAAATAAGTTTGTTGCAAAATTAATTGATGTTGCCAAAGATTGCAGCGTTAGTATGTATCCTTTTCCTGTTTATGATGTATATAAAAATGTTGTACTGTCGCTCAACTTTTCCCGTCTTGCCTTATTGCGTCCCGACTATGGATATATTAATATTAAACCAATTATAGACTTAAAAGATGTCGATTCCGATGGAATATATAAGGGAGATTTGACAAATAGTTCTTTTGGACTATTTTTAAGTCTGAGAAAAATCATGAATCTTCATTATGATCCTGTTTTTGAGTCGGCAATTCATAAGGTTAATCATATATTGTTTTCCCCTGACGGTGAATATTTTATTTTTTTACATCGTTATTTTCTCAACGGCAGAAAATACGATCGTTTAATTCTTTCAAATATACAAACGGGAGCATTAACTTTACTTTCTGACCATGAAATGGTAAGCCATTGTTTCTGGCTTAGTACATCACAGATTATTGCCTACATGCGACGTTATGACCATGGCGATGGATATTATATAATTGATATCCATACAAAAAAAATTGAAAAAATATTGAATCCCGATATGAATAACATGGGTGATGGGCACCCCAATGTTTATGGTAACTGGGTAGTCTTTGATACCTATCCCGATCGGGCACGTCATAAACATTTGTGGGTTTATAATTTGCAAACTGAACAACTAACGGAAATAGGTTCCTTTTACGAATCATTGAAGTATTACGAACAAACCCGGTGCGACCTCCATCCCCGATGGAATCATAATGGCACAAGGATATATTTTGATTCGGTACACGACGGAATGAGAAAACTTTATTTCATAAATTTTACTGTCCATGAATAGCATTGCCTGTCTTTTGCCGGTATACCTCAACGATTTACCCCAATATGTCGATAAGGCTATTGAAAGCTTGTTAAAACAAACGGTCAAAGTTGACCTTATAATCTTATGCGACGGTCCTATTGCTTCTGAACTTGAGCAAAAGTTATGTAATATTCAAGGACATGTAAATATGCTAAAATTCCCCACCAACCGTGGTCTTGCTGCGGTTCTCAACGACGGAATTCGCTATTGTATACAGCAGGGTTATGAGTTTATAGCCCGCATGGATGCCGATGATATTGCCCTGCCCCATAGAATTGAAAAACAGATTAATTTTCTGGTAAATCATCCCGAGGTGGATGTGGTAGGGGGGGCTATTGAAGAAATCGATGAACAGGGTAATCCCAAAAATAAAACCATACATTATCCCTTGACTCATCAAGACTGTTATCGTTTTTTCAGCAAACGTGATCCTTTGGCGCATCCTGCCGTAATGTTCAGAAAACGATTCTTTGAAAAAGCCGGATGGTATAACGAAAAATATCGTAAAAACCAGGACACCCAGCTTTGGTATCAGGGTTTTAAAAACGGATGTATTTTTGCCAACCTGCCCGATGTTATTCTGCAGTTCAGAGTGAGCGATGCATTTTATAAATCACGTCGCGGGGGATGGAGAAGAGCCCTGCAAATGTTGAAAGACAGAATAAAAATTAACAAAGACCTGAATTATAGCCCCATAGCTAATGTATATGCTTTGGGTATGTTTTTTATTACAATAGCACCTACCTTTGTGCGTAGGTGGGCCTATAAGTTTTTAAGATAGTACTTATATGCCTCCATGCGTGTTATCTTTTTATTGTTTGTGAAAATTTTGCTTAACTTGCACGTAGATTTTCTGGGTTATAATATTGAAAAATCGCATTAAATTTAAAACAGGTTGTGATGCTGACAAGATTTAGTAATTCTAAAAAATAAAAATTTTGGTCATTGCAATTTCATTTTGTCCGTTAAATAAAAAAGTATAAGACATGTCTGAAATTAACAACATTTTAGAAAGGTATAACAGAAGAAAAGAGAACAAGACGGTAATTAAAAATTCAAAGTATTTTTATTTTAATTATTTTGCTAGGGTTGAACGTGAACAAAAGTACCTGGAAACAATCGAAAAATTATTTCCGGACAAAAAAACGATAAAAGTTTTAGAAATTGGCGCAGGATATGGTGTAAATTTATTTTTCTTTTTGCAATCTGGAATACCTAAAAAAAATATCTATGCCAACGAGTTAATAGAGGAAAGATTTGAAGCGTTAAACGAGAATTTTACTGGATGTAATTTGTTGCTTGGTGATGCTTCTGAATTAAATTTTTATGAAGAATTTGATATAGTTATGCAATCGACAGTATTTACCTCAGTTCTTGATACCAATTTCAGAAAGAAACTTGCTGCCAAAATGTTCAATATGACCAAACGTAATGGAATAATTCTTTGGTATGATTTTATATATAATAATCCTAAGAATCCTGATGTTAAAGGAATTACCAAACGTGAGGTCATTAAATTATTTCCAGATGCAAAAAAGATAAAGTTTTTTAATGTAACTCTTGCACCACCTATTGGTCGTAGAGTTGGCAGGTTTTATCCAATTATTAATTTTTTATTTCCTTTTTTAAGAACTCATATAATTGCTGTAATTTATAAATAATATGATTCCATTTTCTCCGCCTCGTATCGATCAGTTGATTATTGACGAAGTGATAGATACCCTTAAATCCGGTTGGATTACTACAGGGCCCAAAACCAAACTTTTTGAAAAGCGACTTACGGAATATTCGGGTTGTAAGGCAACCTTATGTCTTAATTCAGCCACTGCGGGGCTCGAGCTGATGCTTCGCTGGTTTGGCGTTGGACCCGGCGACGAGGTGATTGTGCCTGCATATACCTATTGCGCTACGGCCAATGTAGTGGTGCACTGTGGCGCTAAACCCGTGATGGTCGACGTCAATGCCCACGATTTTAATATCAATCCTCAAAAAGTGAGGGAAGCTATTACTCCCCGTACCAAGGTTATTATGCCGGTTGATATTGCCGGCTTCCCCTGCGACTACGACGATCTTTACCAGATTGTTAACGATAAGGATGTCCGTAACCTGTTTCGGCCCAGTAACGGGGTACAGCAACAGTTGGGGCGAATACTTATCCTAGCCGATGCAGCCCATTCACTGGGTGCAAGCTATAAAGGTGCCAAAATAGGTTCTGTAGCCGATATTACGGTATTCTCGTTCCATGCTGTTAAAAATCTCACTACGGCCGAAGGGGGAGCTGTGGCCCTGAATTTACCTGATCCTTTCGACAATCAGGCACTGTATCAATATTTGTGCATTTATTCCCTTCATGGTCAGTCAAAGGATGCGCTGGCTAAGATGCAAAAGGGGGCATGGCGATACGATGTCATTGAGGCGGGTTACAAGGCCAACATGACCGACATTCAGGCTTCGATTGGGCTGGTCGAACTTGCCCGCTACGATAACGATACGCTCGTTAAACGCAGACAAGTGTGTGAGTTCTATAATCAGCATCTGGGGAAGTATGACTGGGTTATCTTACCCCCATTGACCGACGGCGATAAGGTAACATCTTATCATGCCTATCTGCTGCGCATTAAGGGAGTCGACGAGAGCCAGCGCGACCGAATTATTCAGAGGATTTTCGATCGGGATGTTTCGGTTAACGTGCATTTTCAACCCTTACCCTTGCTTACCGCTTACAAAAAGCGGGGGTATGATATCAACGATTATCCGATGGCATATCGCAATTATGCTCAGGAAATATCGTTACCTGTCTTCTACGACATTACAGATCAGCAGCAACAACAGGTTGTTGAGTCAGTCGTACAATCGGTAAAAGAGGTTTTAGCATGATACGTTTTTTGGATATTCTGTTTTCGTTGTTGGGATTGATTATTCTCCTGCCCGTGTTTCTTATAGTAGCTGTATTAATAAAATGCAGCAGTAAGGGTCCTGTATTTTTTTTCCAAAAGCGGGTGGGCAAGGGTAATCGCGACTTTTCGCTTATCAAGTTTCGCACCATGTATCAGGATGCCGACCGAAAAGGACTGTTGACTGTTGGGCAAAGGGATCCGCGTATTACGCCGGTAGGCTATTTTCTGCGTAAGTACAAGATCGACGAATTACCGCAGTTGATCAACGTTCTCAAGGGTGATATGTCGTTGGTTGGCCCTCGTCCCGAGGTTCGGAAGTATGTTGACCTTTACAACGACGAACAACGTCAGATATTGAATTTTCGTCCCGGCATTACCGACCTAGCCTCGATCAAGTATGTCAATGAAAATGAAATTTTAAGCAAGGCCGAAGACCCCGAGGCTTATTACATCCAGCATATTATGCCTGATAAAATACGGCTCAATCTCGAATATTTACGACAGCCTACACTGAAAAAATATTTTTCGATTATTTTTAAAACCTTTTTTAGCATAAAATAATAACCCATTTTTGGGTTTAAAGAAGAATGAATATGGCGGGCAGAATATTTCTTTCCGAGCCTCATATGGGAGGAGGGGAGCTTGATTTTATTCACGAGGCTTTTGCTACCAACTGGATTGGTTCGCTGGGGCCTCATGTTACTGCATTTGAGCAGGAATTAGCCGTATATACAGGATCCAAAGCTGTATCCTGCGTATCATCGGGTACGGCAGCAATACATCTGGCGCTTATACTTTCGGGTGTTTCGGCTGGAGATGAAGTGCTTTGCTCCTCGTTTACTTTTGCTGCTTCGGCCAATCCAATAGTATACCAGGGAGCTACACCAGTATTTGTCGATTCCGAGCCGACCACCTGGAATATTGACCCCGATCTGCTCGAAAAAGCTATCAAGGACCGATTGGCCAAAGGGAAAATGCCCAAGGCCCTTATTTTAGTCCATCTGTATGGTATGCCTGCTCGTCTCGATAGGATTATGGACATCTGCAATCAATACGGCATAACCCTCATTGAAGATGCAGCCGAGGCGCTGGGTTCAAAGTTCAAAGGCCGGCAGCTGGGGACTTTTGGACGTATGGGCGTAATCTCATTCAACGGCAATAAGATTATTACTACCTCGAGTGGAGGTGCCTTGCTTGCCAATGACCCGGAGCTATGCCAAAAGGCTACTTTTCTGGCCACCCAGGCGCGGGATAATTTTCCTTACTATCATCACACCCACATAGGGTATAATTATCGCATGAGCAATATCCTGGCTGGTATCGGACGGGGGCAACTTAGAGTTTTGGATCAAAGGGTTGAGGCACGGCGTAAGATTTTCTTTGCCTACAAAAAGTTTTTTTCGTCAATATCCGGAGTTACGCTGCTCGAAGAACCCGATAGCAATTATTTTTCCAATCACTGGTTGACTACCATTGTGCTCGATCCGGGTCAGATAAGGGTTACCCCCGATGATTTACGGCTGGCACTCGAGAAAGAAAACATTGAATCGCGTCCCTTGTGGAAGCCTATGCATCTGCAGCCTGTTTTCAGGGATTGTCCGGCATATGTCAATGGGGTGTCGGAATATCTTTTCGAACACGGACTTTGTCTGCCATCGTCATCGACCCTGAGTGATGAAGATTTGGCAAGGGTAACTCATTGCATACAACAGGTTTTTAATAGATAAAAAATATGGAAGCTGTCGGTGTATTTTGCTCATCGAGCAGTCTCACTCCGGCGCCTTATCTCGGCGACGCATACCAGCTGGGGGTGTTGCTGGCAAGGGAGAATATTACGGTGTACTATGGTGGAGGCGCCGATACTATCCCCTAAAAAGTGTGTATGTAAATAAAAAGGGAGAAATTAGTAAACCAATAAAAACATACACATAAGAAAGTGAATGAAATCACCTTTACACAGGACCAGATCAGGGACATATTAACGCAGATAGCCCAAGGGGAAGATGGGTATAATCGGTTAATGAAGTTGGCCATAGAAGTCTTGATGCAAGGAGAACGGATGATTTA
>Ga0209162_1003859_pt1 | contig 11700 bp, 12 predicted proteins | sample YNPNPMetaG_FD_187121 | JGI IMG/M metagenome (GOLD analysis project Ga0209162, IMG submission 187121) | Anoxygenic and chlorotrophic microbial mat microbial communities from Yellowstone National Park, USA - YNP NP MetaG (SPAdes) (version 2) ...
CGCTCAGCATTCCTCCATACCCTCCTGAGAATCCCGTTCCCGATTACCTACTCGGGCCGACTCCCTAACATCACGCCAACCGGTAACCACTTCCTGAACCTGTTCTTCGGCTCCTCGCCCTCCCTTTTCCAGTCCGGCTCCATACTCATAAACTCCGAACAACGCAAACTTTACAGAGCTTTCACCCGCAATAAGAACTACTGGCCCTGCGACCTCGTCTCCAGGTTCATGTGCGTGCACCGGCACTTCCGTAGAAAGGACGAAACACTCCGGAAAGGACTAGACGTGGGTTGGACAAACGAAAAGACTCCGCATTATGTCCCCATCGGCGCCACCACCTGCATGCTGACGCCAAGACTCCTGGCCGCTGTCCTCGATGCCCAGGAGAAGGACGTTGTGGACTTCCTCTGCTCCCTGGGAGTTCCCGTGACGCCCTTCCCGAACGGCTTCTCCTACTTCAACATCTGGAACCTCGAACTGGCACTGGCCCGCAAAGCGTGGCCAGACCTCGACGACGATGCCCTCATCACGAGGATGCGACGCCTGCACAAGCTGTTCCGACCCTATCTCGGCAGCGAAGCGCCCTTCAAGCTGCTCGGCCTGTTCAGCGTCCTCCTCGACAAGAGATTCCTGTCCGGAATCTACCGGCGCTACAAGGAAACCGGCAATGAAAAGCAGAAAGAACTCCCAGAGACTGAAAGTGCACGACAACCGAGACCTCAACATCGCAGTGAGAAAGTCCGTGGAGGCCCAGTGCCTCCACACTGTCGAGCAAGTGACCCCAGCGCAGGAAATCAGCGTCCTGGCACGACGACAGGCTGCGACACGCCGCCTGCTCCAGGAATTCCAGCCCGAAAACATCGTCGAAGCCCTGGAAAAGTGCGACTGGAACGTGCAGAAGATGCTGCAGGTGATGGCGGAAATCGGCAAGAATAGCGATGAGCCGGGCAAAATCCGCCTGGCAGCAGTCCGTGCAACCCTCGACCTCCTGGTGCAAGTCATGTCATTCCATGGCCTGCTGGTACGCCTCCAACGCACCAGCCAAGTCATCGAACGCGCGCCCGCCTCATCCGCCCACAACATCCATACGCCACTCGAACTCAATGCGGGGCAGGCCCTTGGGAGCCTTCCGTCACCGTCTTCGGAGACACGCGAGGACATCACGGCCTCCTGCGTCATCGCTCCGAAGGAGGAATACCGTGAATTCGCGCCCGACAAACTCATTGCGGGGCAGGTTGACGACGCGGGGCAGGTTGACGACGATGACCGAATCGAGGACTAGCCCAGCAACACGGAAACGACCCATCCTGCCCCGCAATTTCCGCTTGACGGGAATCGTACCATGTGCGACAATGCCGCGGGAGGTACAAGATGGCCGGGATCGAAGGCGTAACAGTTGACAAAGGCGATCCGGGAAGTCACGCTTCTTTAGTAGGGCGATTCGATCCCGTCGCTACGCTCTTGCACCTCCTGGAGGCACGGGTCAGAGTGCTGTCCCGCTCTGCGAGAGCCTCTGACCTGGCCTCCTCCGCTCGCAAAGTGTTCGAGAACCGGGATAGCTTCGAAATCCTCTTCAATCGCGCCATGCTGGCGATGGGACTGCCGATTCTGTCCGATTACCCGATTCAGGTGCGAAGCATCGCGGAACGGCATTGTCGCGAACTCATAAATCGAGAGGACATCTGGGCTTCCGTGGCCTGGTGTCTGAATCAAGGAAGGGCGTGCGTCTCGATTCGGAGGTTCGGGACGCTTTGTGGTATAATCGCAACTTGCGTAAGTCTGCTTGACGCGTGTGCACAGTTCGCGATAGAATGTGCGGGAGTTGTGGTCGAGGACGGTAAGACGGATTTGCGGGGCAGGTCGGGGGAGGAGGCTGTCGAGAACAGTTCTCCTCCCCCGCGTTCTATCCCATCGTCCAAGGCGGAGACGACCGTCACACCTTCCGTTCCCGATCGGAAAGGATCGAAATCCGCCGCGAGAAAGGAGAACAAGCATGGCGAGAATGACGGATAGGCTCGATTCGTTGCGGAGGAGTTCGCGTTCGAAGCGGTCTTCGCCGCGTGGGCGACAGACCCGAGCGCGCAACAAGGTGTCCGTGTCCCGAGGAAAATGGAACGGACGTATCGGAACGCCGCCGATCGGCGGTCTAGGAGGTTGACATGCCGATCCATAAAGTGAAGAAAGGCGGGAAGACCGGGTATCGCTGGGGCAAGCACGGCAAGGTGTATACCGGACGGGGCGCTCGCAACAAGGCGCTGCGACAAGCACGAGCCGCCTATGCCCACGGCTACAAAGAGAAATAGCGCCAGCATCCAACCTCGACACCTGCCCCGCAAAGGGAGCGATGAATTGTGATTGTACTCGTACCGACCACCGGCGACATAAAAATCGTACTTGCCCAGTGGGTCTCCGATACGCGCGGGATACCGGATGATAGGGGCGTCGGCGTTGCCATGATAGACCGGAAACCCGTGGCGGCTGCGAGGAATTCGCTGGTCGTGGAGTTCCTGAAGTCTGGCGAGGAATGGGCGCTCTGGGTGGATTCCGATTCGTCGCCGAGAGCGGAGATGAGGGAGGTTGTCAACCGATGCCGAGAACTCAACGCCCCCATCGTGATGGTGCAGACGGCCCTGCTGCGGGGAGTGCCGGCGGTGAACGTCAGACCGTGGTGCTGGGAGATGTCCGAACGCGGAAAGGAATGGCCGACGTGGTGGATTCAAGAGAGCTTCCCGGTCAGACAGGGCGGGTTCGGACTGGTGATGACGCACCGGAGCGTATTCGAGAACATCGAGCCGCCGTGGTTCATGGACGTGCTGGGATGGGACAAGAAACTCGGGCCGAACGGGTTGACGCTTTGGGGCGAAGACATCGTGTTCTGCATGAAGGCGTGGGCCGCCGGGTATCCGATATGGTGTCCCGGCGGCGTCTCTTGCGGCCACTTGAAATCCGTGGTCGATTTGGGCGCCTTGCTGGACGGTTCGACACGCATGATGCGAGACCACGGCGGACTGCCGAATGTGTGGGAGATGGAGAAGAAGGCGCTCGGAGAGCTGGGAGTGGATATCGAGGCGCTGCGACCGGAACGCGGTCGATGGCGGTCGCCGGAAATAGCCGAGGTCGCCGTGGAACTGATGCGGAAAGAGAACGAGAAGATTGGAAACATATGGCCGCCAGGAATCGTTCCGGGAGTGTGATGGCGTGTGGCGCGGAGCGGAACGCGGCGAGTGATGGAATCGCAGTCGGCGACGGCACAGGAGCACCATGCGATACGGTGACGAAGGACCACATGAGGTACTGCCGAACGGGTCCGTCAGGTACACCGGGAAACTGTCGCCGTTGCCGGAGAATTACTTCGCCCTGCCGCCCGAGTTGCAGAGAGCGGCCCGCATCAACGCCATCCAACTGCGCGTTACGCCCGAGGACATGGTGCGGGGATGGGAATTCTTCCGGTCCTGGTATCTATTCGACCAGGCCGGATTCTACAAGAGAAGGGTGAAGAGCCCACCATGCCATTACCACTGGATTTACTACATGTCGAAGTATGCGCGGAACGTGATTGCGGCTCCGCGCGCCTTCGCCAAATCCATCGTTGTCGGGCAGGAGTTCCCCATGTACTTGATGTTGGGGAAGACGCCGATGGACATCCTGGTGGTGGTGAGCGAGAAGAGGAAGGCCGAGCTGCGCGGACAACGCTTCATGCATGTGTTCTCGCAGAATCCGAGAGTAAGCGAGGATTTCGGGGACTTGAAGGGAAGGCCACGCACCGACGAGCGGCTGTGGAACTTCACGCGCATGGACCTCTCCAACGGGTCGTCCGTCACGTGCACCAGCATACTGAGCCGGCAGCTCGGCGCCAGGCCGGACTACATCATATGGGACGACATCGAGCCGGACCCCGAACGGTATCGGGACTGGGAGGCCGTCGTCGAAGGCATCATCGATAGCCTGTTCAACGTGTATCTGCCGATGCTCGATGGCGGCACCGCCATGACAATAATCGGCACGCTGCTGCACAGAAAGTCCTTCCTGTACTGGATTTATACGACGAAGGACCCGCGGCTCGGATTCTGGCACAGGAGTCTCACGGCGATTGTCGACGAGAACGGGAAGCCGGAATGGGAGGAGAAGTTCCCGCTGGATGTAGTCAAGAGGTTGGAGAAGGAACTCGGCTCGGCGGCGTTCGCGGCCCAATACATGAATGCGCCGCGGTCCGAGGAAGATGCGTTGCTGGAGGTGAATCCGTACCGGAACGGCTATAAGACGGAAGGGGTGGATTTCACGTGTCCGATGGACAGCGACGGCAGCATAACGGTCTGGAGCGAAGCGTCTGGGACCGTCCTCACGGAGGAGGAGGGCTGGAAGGCGGAAACGAAACCGTGGAAGAGCTTCCTGCGCGATACGATGCGGTTCATTGCTGTGGACTGGGCGGAGGGCCTCACCGACCAGCACGACTTCTCCTGCGTCATGGTATTGGGGCTTGATAGGGAGGATAGACTGTATGCGCTCGATATCTGGCTTGGTCGCATTACTGTTTCGGGTCTTGCTGACATTGTTTGGAACATGGCGGAGAAATGGAAAGTCAGGACGATTGGCGTCGAATCGGTTTCCATTTACCGCGCGCTCTTCGAACGGCTCGCGCTCGAAAGGAAGGATTTCGAGGCGCGGGCGGGCTGGGTCCCAGGCCTCAAGGCCGTGAAATACCCGCACGGACTGTCGAAAGCGTCGCGCATAGCGAGTCTGCAATGGAGGTTCGAAAATGGTCTTATACGCCTACCGATAGACCGGCAGGATGTCCCGGCCTGGAGGGCCCTTTTCCGGCAGATTCGCGATTTCACGATGGACCTGAAGAACTTGCGGCACGACGATGCGGTGGACACTCTCGCCATGCATAAGTTCATCGTGGAGGGTTCCGTGTCCCAGAAGACGCAAGCGGAGATCCACGAGCAGCGGAAGACATTCGTGCAGCGGATATTGGATGGCGAGAGCTGCGATCCCGTCGTGGGAGTCCCGTACGTCACCGGAATGAGGCCGGAGGAGATACCGTACCGCGAGGTGCGAGAACGCGAAGCGAAGATTGCGGTCGGGATAGACCCCGATCTGCCGGAAGGTCCCGGGAACCGGGATATCCGGTCCCATGTACTGGCGAGGATCCCGACGATATTCACTCTCAGCGACCTCGACAGGGCGATACGCGAGGTCTTGAAAGAGGAAGGAGAAGACGATGTCCCGAATGATTCAACCGATCTGTCTGGCGGCGGCGACGAGCGGATCGGAGGCGTTTGATGCCGCGAGTCTGATTCTGTTGATGGTTGGAGTATCCTGCATTCTCCTGGTGATGCCGCTGTTTGTGGTCATGGCGTGGGCCGTGTCCCGTCTCATGGTGAAGCTGATTGGGATGTCGGCCACCCTGGTGGATGTTTGCGCGAAGATACCGGCGCCGCTCGTGCAGAACCGGGAGAGACCCCCCTCCCCACCTGCCCCGCAATATTCGGATGTAGCGAGGGTGGTGAGGAACGTGATGCGGGGCGGGACCGGAATGCCGCCGATCCCGCCGGAGGAGGATGCCGAAAACGACGAGCGCCTCTACGAACAGCACTCTATAATGGATTGATGGGCGGTGCGGGGAACGGGACCGTATCGGTGCGGGAAGCGGAGTGGAGGAGATCGATATGATCGTTTTGCCGAGAAAGGAAGAGGAGCTCGTGAGCGCCGTGAAGGTGCTGGAAGAGAACGGCCAGCGCATGATGAGGTACAGGAAGTCTGAGTGGCTGTTCACGAGAGCTTACCTGAACGGATTCCGCGACATCGCCGTCAACCAGTCGTCCGGCGCGATCCGATTGTCGGTGTCCAAGACGTTCCTCGATCCGGATCTGAGGGTCGAGCACCTGTTGAGGGGGCTCCAGATTGAACTGGGGAGGTTCTTGGGGGTGGACGTGAGGCCCGCCGTATCGCCGAGGGGATGGGGTCTCGACAGGCTGCGGATGTCGGCGGTAGCGCAGGTGGTCCTGGACGCGCTCGCCAACGAGAGCGTATTGGCGCAGATAAGGCCGGCGCTGCTGGAGGATATGCTGTTGTATGGTTGCGTGGGCCTGGCGAGCTGGGTGGAGGAGGCGGGGGTGTTTTCGAGCCGGACGGAGCTGGAGGTGATACCGCCATGGCAATTGCTGCCGATACCGTGGAACGCCCGGCACCCCAACATCGTGGACGGACTGATACGGACGCGCATCGTTCCGCTGGAGGCGCTGTTGAGGAACTCGATTGTAGGCGATTCGGCGTCCCGAAAGAAGGACAAGCTCAACATCAGGAGGATAGAGTGGGGCGAATCGGATAGCGAGCCCGTGTCGCCGATGGACGAGATGTCGAGCAGCACGGCGACGAGCGAGGCGGAAGCCACTACGGAGTGGTGGGGGCGGTCCGGCGGAAAGAAGGATTTCCGGGAGGCCGTGCGGCTCACGGAGGTGTGGCTCCGCAGCCAGGAGGGGCTGGTGAACCGCTACATCGTGAGATGCGGCGATGCCGTGCTAATCGATGAGGATTACGAGAGGAAGAATGTCCGCATCTATCTGCCGATCGGGATCGCTCGCTATTATCCTGTGGGGTTCTATGGGCGCGGGTTCCTGTCGCCGGTCTTGGGGCTTGCCATGTACGAGGAGGAGGCTCTGAGGACGCTCGTCGAGCGATTGAAGAACGAGGACGACCTGGGGATGCTGTTGATTCCGACGAATCTCGGGGTCACGGATCGATCGTTCCGCATGACGACCAAGCCGCGTCGCATGTACTATCAGCGCGACGCCTTCGATCCGGCGGCGGAGATCGGGGTGGTATCGCCGCACAGCACCGGCAATATGCCGATAGGGGTCGTGGACATGCTGGAGAGCCTGATTGTGAAGTCGATGGGCCAATCGGAACTCTATCAGGGCCAGGCCGCTGGACGCGCCGACAGCGCGGCGGCGTTCGGATTCCTGCTGGAGACCGGGAATGTGGGCATAGAGGCTCCCGGCAACAGCCTGGCGGGATGCTTTACGACGGTGTATTCCGCCATGCTGTCGGCGGCCCACAAGAGAATCATCGGGGTGGAGGCCGCGAAGATGGTGGATCTCGACCGGGTGCCGGTGGGCGTGGTGTTGAACGAGGACGGGGAGCTCGACCTTACGCGGAATCCGATACCCGATCCATCGGACGTGATCGTGAACATCCGCAGCCGGGTACCGCCCAGCAAGTCTCAGGTGACGGCGATGCTGATGGAGCAGTTGCGGATGGGCATCATAGACCCATTCAAGTACCGGATCGAGGTGTATCGTCGGGGTCTCGACATTCCGGTGGGCGGGGAGGGAGAGTTCGGGGCATGGCGCAAGGTGCGAATGGTGATAAGGACGCTGTACAACGATGGGGTGACGCCGAATCTGCGGTTCGGGAAGGGGCTCATCGACCCCGACCCGGAGGCCGACGATCTCAAGGTGGCGATTTCGGAGATCACGGACTTCATGAAGGGACCGGAGTTCGCCTTGGCGAGCGTGGAGGTGAAGCGGGCATTCTATATGCTGAAGAAAGCCTATGAGGCGGCGGCGGGTATGGGATTGCCGCCAGGGATGCCACCGCTCGAGCAGATCATGCAGATGGGCCCCCAGGCGCAGGAGGAGATCGGCGGGGCAGGTCCAGTCCCCGGTGGTGCCCCTCCTGCCCCGCAACTTCCGGTAACGTAGGATACCGACTGAGAAAGGAGAATGCTTATGGCGGATGAGAACGATGTGTCGAAGGAGATGGAGGATCAGGAAGAGAGGACGTTCAAGATCAAGGTGCACGGCGAAGTGAAGGAGGTGACGGAAGAGGAGCTCATCGCGGCGGCCCAGAAATGGTATGGCGTAGGGACCCGACTCCAGAGCGAGCTGGATCGGAAGAAGCAGGAAATGGACGAGCTGGCGGAGAGCGCCGTGCAGGCTTACGCGTTCATCGAGGACCTCCAGAAATGGATTTCCAAGCGCGACAATGAGGCAGCCAGCCGGCTGATGAAGAACGTGGGGTGGGAGAAATGGCAATTGGAGGCGCTGGCCGGGAACCGGAAGGCGGTGTCGGGCGCCGGGCTCGACGAGGAGTCCTCCGGAGACGAGGACGCCGGCGAGGACTACGAGGAAGAGGGGCAGGCCGCGGAACGCAAGCCCCGTCCTGCCCCGCGTAAGATTAAGCTCGAAGATCTCGACGAGGATCTGCAGGCTCTGGTACGCGGGATCCGGCAGGAGCAAATGAATAGGATGTACCGGAGCGTGATGGAGGATATGAGGTCGTTCATTGCAAACGACGAATTCCTTGGTAAGATAGTAAAGGGGAGTCCGCAGCGGGCGGACTCCCTGGCGAAGCTCGCCGAGCAGATTTTGGTCAGGAAGACGGCTGTTGAAGGTCAGCGAATCGGACCCAGGGTATACAACGACGTACTCAACGAACTCAGGCAGTATGTCGGGTCGCTGGGAATCCGAGTGGATGAAGAGAAACCCGATACCCGATCGTTGGCCGCGTTGGGGCTCGGGCTCGAAGATGGCGGTGATGACCTTCGACAAGCGATTCTCTCCGAAAGACCAATACAGCGCGAGCCGGTGACGTCGCCGCACTACGGAAAGAATCTGTTGGCGCGACTGGCCCAGAAGATGGCCACGGCGAAAGCTACTGGAAAGCTCGGGGAGCAGAAAGAGGAGAATATCGTTAATGAGTAAGGGAGGTTGCTATGGCGAATCTTGTTTCCTTTTTGCGGGATATCGCAAAAGAGGAATTGTCCGCCGGCATCCGCGAGACCCTCCCCGAGATGAGTCCGCTGTTTCGGCGGATAGTAAACTCGTGGGAGAATGTGCAGCGAAACGATATCGGTAGACCGGCATTCAATGCCTCGGGAACGCCCATCTACGGTTCGGGATGGGTGTTCCGTTGGTTATGGAATGTGGGCGGCGGCGGTTCCTTCTACTTCACGAATCCGAATCCGGACTTGATCGGAGGCGGTTCGGATAACATGCAGAACGTGGCCGTGTTCGCGGAGAACGCGGACTTTCCGGGAGTCTCGGACTATGTGGTCGGACGGTATGCCGTGCCGTTCGTGGGTCTCTGCGAGGGGCGCGGATCCTTGATACTTCCGCACCAGCTCCTGCGCGCCAACCAGCTCGATAGCGTCGTGGTGGACAAGGTGGCGCAGGAGATCAAGAATTCCGCCGATCTTTTGGCGCATACGGAAGCGGTGTGCTATTTCAGCCGTTCCCCGGCGCACGGCGAAGTGATCCGGTCGCCGGTGTTCGGAGCCTCGGCTCCGTCGTCCGCCACGTCGAGCGGATACCTGTTGCGCGAGAAGCTGGACGGGACTGCCGACAACTACTCGCTGACGCTCCACAACATCGGCAGCGAAGATCAGATCCTCCGGCTGCGGCCCGGCATGACGGTGGATGTCTACCAGATCGTATGTACGAACACGACCACGAGCGGAATGCAGACTGTCTCCATCAAGAACCTGTCTGCGGGAAGCTCGGGCGCTTTCGTCGTGGATGTGGTGGACCCCGTCGGGAAGAAAGCCACGTTCGTGACGAAAGACGGGTCGGCTGCCGTGAATCCCGCAACCTCGGATTCCATCGGGACGGGCGCATACGGATTCGTCGCGTATGTGGTGTTGCTCAACAAGACTGGACGGATAGCGTCCACGAGCTCGGTGTCCGTGGTCCCGCTGAGTTCCGCGGACTTCTCCGTGATGGTCTCGTCTACGGCTTCCGAGTACTCCAAACAGGCGATCCTCACCAATCTGCTATACAACACGGCGTATTCCTCGGGAACCCGGATCGGATATGCGCCGGACGGATTGGAGTCGTGGATCAAGACGCAGTACTCGGACACCTTGTACGGGATCTCGCTGGCCCGCATACCGCAGGTTGCTATACAACACGACGTATTCCTCGGGAACCCGGGTCGGATATGCGCCGGACGGATTGGAGTCGTGGATCAAGACGAAGTACACGGACACCTTGTACGGGATCTCGCTGGCCCGCATACCGCAGGTAAAGAGCCTGGAATACGTGCTGTCGGGGTCCGGCGATTACCTCACGGAGTCGCTGCTGAACGACCTGATTGGGTTCTTCATGAACCAGTACGGACCGTCGAAGATGTTCGACGTGCTGCTGACGTCGAACGGGGTCCTCAACGGGTTCTTCCGGAACCTGATGCATTGGTCCGGGTCGCCGACTGGAATGCAGGCCCAGCTTGCGCAGAACGTGGATCGTAACGGCAAGGCCGCGAAGTGGCGGACCGGCTGGGACGAACTCGTCGTGAGCTATCGCGGCAAGTCGTTCACGCTGATGGACGACCCGTTCCTGCGCAAGAGCACCATGTACGGCATCAAGAGCCGAGACGGGAACCTGCGTAGATTGGTGCCTCCGCGGATTCCGGGTTCGGGCAGCAAGTCGGACTTCACGGACGTGGAGTTCATCGCGCCGCTCGGAGGCTCGGATTCCATCTGGAAGCACGCGCACTCCAGTTCGGGCTCGACCACGGACTACATCGAAGCGCCGTTCGTGGTCACGAAGCAGCACTTCATGCTGGACCCCTGCTGCCTGGTGATTCGGAATCTCAAGGAGAGCGAGGGTGTCTAGAAAGAGTGCTGAGAAGATCGAGGCTCCTGCGGTGTACCTCTATCTATCGGATAGAGGTACGCCCAGGGAGCAGGAGGAACGATGGTTGTGGAAACACCATATATTCTGCTGCCGTACAGGCCGGATCCGGAAAGACAAAGATCGGTCCCGACCGACCTGTGTCGGCGCTTGAACGAGGAAGCTGCACGTATCGGTAGGAGGAAATTCTCCTATCATACGTGGTGGAACCGGGAGACAGGCGAGTGGGTTGTTTCGAGAGCCCTCCCAACCGGAGAATGGATCGATGTAGCTTTTGCGGGGTCCAGCGAAAGACCCAGCCTATCTCCCGGTCAGTTCCAGACCGTCATCCGCATGACGATAATGGACTTGGACCGGAAGTCCGCCATCGAGGAGGTCGAGAACACGAAGCGACGCCGGATACGTGAGCTCTATGAGCTCCAGGTGCAGGAAATGGAGAGACGGCGATGGTATCGTCGGAAGCTGGGGCCCCATTTCTCCGACCATCCGGTGCTGAGAGATTCCCCTCTAGGAGACTTCCATGTCTAACACGACCTATAGTGTCATAGAACGGCTCGTGGAGGATGTCCGGCTCATGATGAACGATCCGGCCATCACCAGCCGTTTCACGGACACGCAAATCGTGGGGTTCGCGGCGAAGGCGATGCGGGACGTGTTCACGGATATCCAGCGCATAGACAGCAGCCCCATCGTGCTGTCCATGGACATCGTACTGAATCCCGAAAGCTTTGCGGAAACGGAAGACGGACGGAACGAGTACGTGGCCGAGCTTCCGCCGGCGATTGGAGAGATCGTGAGGATGGGGACCTGGGATAGCGGCCAGGGCCGATTCGAGAGCATACTCGACTGGGGCACAATGTGGAAACGCAATGCCGAGCAGGAACGACTGTACTTGGACGGGCACCGGCTCGTAAGCCACTGGAAACTTAACGAGCCGACGACCGTGAAGATAGAATACATCCCGAGCGGCGAATACAGCCCCGTCCTGTGGCGGAATACCTACTCCTCCGGCAATCTCTTCAGTACGAGCTCGGCAGACTACGTGGTGCTCCCGCCGGATTCCAAGATC
>Ga0209162_1003864_pt1 | contig 11671 bp, 13 predicted proteins | sample YNPNPMetaG_FD_187121 | JGI IMG/M metagenome (GOLD analysis project Ga0209162, IMG submission 187121) | Anoxygenic and chlorotrophic microbial mat microbial communities from Yellowstone National Park, USA - YNP NP MetaG (SPAdes) (version 2) ...
TCAGCCCCACGGCACGAGGCGTATACCGGATTAAATTCTCAATCTCCATCAGCCCCACGGCCAGTTGGGTATAGGGGTTGAACACTCCCGGAGTCGCGCCCCCCACGCGATGACCGCAATGAATTTCGGTCTACGAGCGGCGACCGGGATGTCGCGGAATCGCCCCTCCCCGCGGCGACCGCAATGAATTTCGGTCTACGAGCGGCGACCGGGATGTCGCGGAATCGCCCCTCCCCGCGGCGACCGAAATGAATTTCGGTCTACGAGCGGCGACCGAGATGTCTTTGAAGAAATAATCCGGTATAGCCCGCGCGAGCGGGCTTCGCCTCGCATAGCCGAGGGCTTCATCCCCACGGCACGCGGCGTATACCGGATTATAGCAGTTCCCATAGAGGTTGAACCAATTGGACGGGGTTGAACACTCCCAGAATCGCGCGACCAACACGGTGACCGAAATAAATTTCGGTCTACGCTCTGCCGAAAACGGGCGCCTCGCACGACACGGCAGGCACGGACGATGGTCAACATCGCTGCGCCGCTGCGGTGAAATGACACCTTCGAACGCTCAATGAATCCGCTTCTCGTAGCCGGCCCACTCCTTTTCGCGCAGGACGAACTTCTGGATCTTGCCGGTCGATGTTTTGGGCAGACTCTCGACGAACTCGACGAACTTCGGGCACTTGAAATGCGCCAGCCGCTCGCGGCAGAAGGCGATGATCTCGTCGGCAGTCGTCTGTGCGCCGGGCTTGAGGATGATGAATGCCTTGGGCGTTTCGCCCCATCGAATATCAGGCACGCCGATGACTGTCGCCTCCAGCACCAGCGGATGCTGATAGAGCACACGCTCGATTTCGATGGTCGAGATGTTTTCGCCGCCGCTGATGATGATGTCCTTCTTGCGGTCGCGCAGTTCGATATAACCGTCCGGATGCATCACCCCCAGATCGCCGCTATGGAACCACCCGCCGCGAAACGCCTGTCTGGTAGCTTCTTCGTCGCGGTAGTAGCCCTTCATCACATTGTTGCCGCGCATCACCACCTCCCCCAGCGTGGCGCCATCCGCCGGGACATCGCGCATCTCCTCGTCCACCACACGAAGTTCCGGCGCGTGCAGGTAACCAACACCCTGGCGCGCTTTGAGGCGGGCGCGTTCTTCGAGCGACAACCCATCCCATTCGCGCTTCCACTCGCAGACTGTGTGCGGTCCGTAGGTTTCGGTCAGCCCATACACGTGAATGATCGTCGCCCCCAATTCTTCCATCCGCTGAATGATTGCTGGCGGCGGCGGCGCACCGGCGGTCACAACGGTCAACCGGCGGGCAAAACGAAAGCCAGGCGGGCATTCCATCGCCAGCGTGATCAGCACTGTCGGCGCGCCGCAGAAGTGGCTGACCTGCTCTGCCTCGATCAGGGACAGAACGCGGGCAGGCTCCACTTTCGGCAGGCAGACGTGCGTGGCGCCGATGCCTGTCACCGCCCAGGGGAAACACCAGCCGTTGCAGTGGAACATCGGCAGCGTCCACAGGTATGTGCTGTCGGGGCGCAGACCAACCTCGATGATTTCTCCCAGCGCATTCAGATACGCCCCGCGATGGGTGTAGATCACGCCTTTGGGGCGACCGGTCGTGCCGCTGGTGTAGTTGATGCTGATGGGATGATCTTCATCATCCACAGGATACACAGAAGGTTCGGGGCTGGAGTCCCTCAAGAACTCCTCGTAATCAACACCGCCCGGCAGTATGTCGGAGTCGGTCGGGCTGCCGGTGTGTCGGCGCGACACATCCGCGACGACGATCACCTCCAGCGCGTTGAGTTGCGTCCGGATCGGAGCGATGAGCGGCGTGAGTTCGGCATCCACAATCAGCGCTCTGGCGCCGGAGTGATCCAGAATATAAGCGATCTCATCGGACGTCAGGCGCACGTTGATCGGAACCAGGATCGCGCCGATCTGCGGAACGCCGAAATGCGCCTCGAGCATTTCGGTCGCATTCCGGCACAGGATCGCAACCCGGTCGCCCGGTTCGACGCCCTGCCGGCGCAGCGCGTTCGCCAGCCGATAGACCCGCGCGCCAAACGCGGCATACGTCAGTCGCCGATCACCATCCACGATGCCCGTCTTTTCCGGAAAGACGCGCAGGGTACGCTCCAGGAACATCAACGGCGAGAGTATCGAACGGTGAACGGGGAGACCGGTCCACCGCTCGTTCGACCACAACAGTTGGAAGCGACCATCGACATGCGTGTTCATGGTTTCGTTTCCTCCAGGGTGTCATCTCATCAAAACCGGTGTTGCAGAATGCTGCGATCATCTCCGTGGCGGGCGGATGGACGGCTTATTCCGGCACTATTCGGCGCACCCACAGCCGTTGCGATCCAATATATAGCATTTCTCAGATACGTTGACCGTTGTTCCTATCCGCCGTGTCGCGCGAGACCCTCGCTGCTGGTGAAATGTAGACCGAAATTCATTTCGGTCACCACGTGGCAGGCGCGATTCCGTAAGTGATCAACCTCGTCCAATTCGGTTCAACCTTTGTGAGAACTGCTATAAATAACATTGTTGAGTCCACTGCAAAAAGGGTAGGTCACCGCAGCGGCGCAGCGTTCGCAGCGGAAGATGCCAGAGCGAGTCGCTCCAACGCATCACGCTTCGCCGCGCATACCTCGTTTTTGAAGTTCTCTGCGCGCCCGGCGTCTCTGCGGTGCGTTTTTGCAGTGACGTCGTTGTTGCGTATGGGCGACCGAAGGACTGTTTTCTGCCGTCTGCGTTCGCTTGCGAATGTACAGCATTGTACAACAGACTGGAACGACTGCATGTTGCGTTCAACGCAGCAAACCGCTTATCTCTCCCAGGAACTCTACCCTCTGAGAGGAGCGAGGATGTCCCGCCCTGGTGAAGGCAAGATGTCCTTGCTCCCATGGGTATGGTAAGATGTGGTTGGCTCGATGCGCGTGTGCGTCCTGCCGCTTCATCGAACAAAAGGGAGACGAGTGTGAAACATCTCCGACGAGCGACTCTCCTTATTGCGCTGGTTGTTCTGACTGCCTGTACCGGACCTTCCACCGCCGTTCCGACCGCCGCGCCGCCGACAGGTGCGCCAACCGCTGCACTGCCGACCGCCCCCGCCACTGCGTCCCCCGCCGAAGCGACCCCTGCGCCGCAACCCGCGCCAACGGCGCTGCAACCAGTGGCCAGCATCCTGCCTGCGCCGCTCTACATCCTTGCTGGCGGACAGATCGTGCGCATCGAGCGCGACGGGGTGACGCGCAAACAGATCACCGACGAACCGCCGCCTGACCCCGATGCACTGGCGATTGTGCAGTTCGATGTATCGCCGGTGGATGGAACGATCGTCTACGTCGTGCAGGGCGCTGGAGCGCCGCCATTGCTGGTGCGCATCGCAGCCGACGGCAGCAATCGCACTGTTCTGAGCGACAACCTGTACATCACCTCGCCGCTCATCTCCCCTGATGGCACAACGATTGCAGTAGGCGTTTCCGAGGACTATGAGCGCCCTGGATCACAAACCCCTGGTATATATGCACTGCCAATCGCTGGCGGCGCACCGCGCCTGATCCTGGCAGACATTCCGGCAACCGATCCCACGACAGAGGGAGGCGACGGACGAGGATTCACAGCGGTTGCCTGGTCGCCAGACGGCACGAAACTGCTGGCAAACGCTTACTCGCTCTCGGTTGAACTGTGTGAACTGGCAATCGTCGATGTGGCGAGCGGTGACCAGGTCTACCTGGGTGATCGCGCCGCAAACCTGTCCTCTGTCTGCACCCCTGCTGCCTGGTCGCCGAATGGCAGAACGGTCTTGTTCAACACCGGCGACCCAGCGTTGGCGCTTCCCGATCCTGGTATCTGGCGCTACGACGTTTCCGGTGGAAGCATGAGCAGCCTGCCAGTTGAACCGGACAACGCCATCGTCTATGCGCCGCACATCGCAGGCGACACACTGTACGCACTTGTTGCGTCTACTGATGGAACCAATCCGGTCTACACACCTGCCGATCCGCAGCCAGTGCTGTCCTACGCACTGAGCAGCGTTCCGCTGACCGGCGGAACCTGGACGGCGCTGCGGAACGATACGCACAGTCTGTTCAGCGCACTCTGGGCGCCCGACGGCTCAGGGGTCGTTGTATTCGGGGGCGATGATCCGACCAGAACACAAGCGCTCTGGCTCGCCAGTGACGGATCACCGGCGGTCGAACTGTACACCGGAACGGATCTCTATGCGGCTCGCTGGTCGCCGTAGCGCCTCGATTCGGGGAATACTCCTGGTACGGCGCATCTGACGCACATGCTACAACTGCTGCCGCTGCGCCAGCGCATACGCAATGCCCTGTTGCAGACTGCGCAGGGCGATCATGTCCTGCATTTCGGCGCCGATGTGTACCAGCGTCTGCGCGACCTCGGCGCTGATACCGCTGAGCACGACGCGTGCACCCAGCATCCGCGCCGCCTGCGCCGCCCGGATCAGCGCGCCGGCGACCTGCGTATCGACCACTTTGACGCCCGTAATATCGAGGATGGCAATATCGGCGCTATGGGTGGCGATGCCTTCGAGCAACGTTTCCATAATCTGCTGCGCGCGGCGGCTATCAATCGTGCCGATGATCGGCATCACCACCACCCCTTCGGCAATCGGCATCAGCGGGGTGCTCAGCTCGCGCAGCGCCAGTTGTTGCGCCTCGATCACTTCCTGTTGCAGCGCACGTTCACGAATGGCTTCCTCCGCGCGTCGTCGCAGCGTGATGTCGGTGAACGACACCATTCCGTATATAATGCGCCCCTCCGCATTGCGAATCGGCGCACCGTGGATCTCAATCAGTATCCGACCATCAGGGCGCTCGATCTCCATATCATCGACCGATGATGTCTCACCGTGTAACGCGCGCACAAGCGGCATACGCTCTGTGGGGTAGAGTTGATCGGTTCCGGCGACAAAAGCGCGGTAAACCTCGGCGAGTTGACCGGTGGTGGCATCGGGCATGATACCCTTGCCGAGTATCTCAATCGCGCTACGATTGGCGTAGAAGGGGCGACCGTCCGGCTCAACGACGAAGACCCCGACCGGCAGCGCATCGAGAAAACGGAGCAGGCGTTGCTCACTGTCGCGCAGCGTTGCTTCGACCCTGCGACTCTCGCTCATGTCGTGTATGATTGTCGAGTAGTGGGTGACTGCTCCGGCGGCGTTTTTGTGCGCGATGATGACCTGTGAAACCGGAATTTCCCTCCCCTGCGGGTCGAGCACTGCCGTATTGCCGCTCCAAACCCCCTCGCGTGCAGCGTGCGGCAATCCCTGGTTGAGGATCAGATCGGCTGCCCAGGCGGGATGAAACCGGGGAATAGGAATCGCCTCAAGCAGATCATCCGCTGCGCCAAGGAGACGCCGACCGGCTGGATTGATGAAGATCACCCGCCCCTCGCTGTCGGCAGTGCTGATAACGTCCGGTGTATATTCAATGATCGCCTTCAGTCGTTCAGTGACCTCATCTTCCTGCTGACGCTGCGCCAGCAATGCTTCGAGTTCGGCAACGCGACGACGCAGATGTTCCAGTTCGTCGGCAGAATCATTCCGGGATGACATAGGGGGTGCTCCTGGTCTCCTCTCTCATTGAGCATGTTTGCTCTATAAATGAGACCACTGCAAAAAGGGTATGTCACCGCAGCGGCGCAGCGTTCGCAGAGGAAGATGCCAGAGCGAGTCGCTCCAACGTATCACGCTTCGCCGCGCATATTTTTGAAGTTCTCTGCGCTCCCGGCGTCTCGACGGTGCGTTTTTGCAGTGAAGTCATAAATGCAAGTTTAAGCGATCCCGCCAAAAATGCAACCTCCTGTCTGCTACAGGGGATTGGTTTAATGAAGATTGGAGAATTACAGCTGAGAACTGCTATAAATCCGCTATGCCGAATGAGCCGTGGGGCTAAAGTCCTCGGCTATCCAGGGCAATGCCCGCTTTTTAGCGCGGGGCGCCGATGGCCGACAACGAAAGTGTCCGCGCACTATGTCGTTGCGAGGCGTTTCGGTTTTTTAGCGCGGGGCGCCGATAGTCCCCATTGCCTGGTGGAGCGCCTTACGGGAGAGGAAGAGCAGGGCGCTCGGAACCTGGTTCTGGGGAGAGGCGGCAACGTGTTCATTGACGTCCAGGTGAGAGAGAAAGTCCTTGATCTCCTGAGCGCCCATTTCCTGGGAATGGCGTTTGCTGTGGCAGACGATAGAGCGGCGGATTCAGCCCTCGTGGGAGTTCTCGGTGCGGATGGAGTAGTGTTTGGGGCGGATGGTGTTACCAGATCCGGTCTGGGTCTTGGCTTCATCGGGTTTTCTCCAGCGTTGACAGGTTGTGGTCGGTATGCTATAAGTGGGCAGACTTACCATGGGAATACAACAAGAGGGTATCCATAGAAGCGTCTTATACGGAAGAGGTATAGGTGGATTCCGTACACATAAGAGTTGGTCTGCTTCTCGCATATCACAAAGCGATACTCACAGACGCTACGTGTTGTTTCCACCACGAACAGGGGTGCAATCAGCGGAAATATGGCGGAAACAAAATCCATCACCATCTACCGGATAACCGACCATGCAAGGGATGAAATGGCTCGTCGTCAGATCACTGAGGACGATGTGGCCAAAGTTCTCGTCGCCCCAGAGCAAACAGCAATAATCCACGAAGGACGGGAGGTCTATCAATCCCGATTTCAGACTGGCGAACCAACCAAAACGTATCTGCTCCGTGTCTTCGTGGATGTTGACCGCACTCCCCCAGAAGTGGTAACGATGTATCGAACAAGCAAGGTTGCGAAGTACTGGAGGACAGAAACATGAAAGTGATTTATGACCTTGAGACCGATACGCTCACGATTATCTTCGCCGAGACTCCGGTGGCCGAAAGCGATGAAGATAAGCCGGGGGTGATTCTGGACTACGATGCTTCCGGCAATCTGGTTTCGCTGGAAATCCTCGACGCTTCACGTCGCGTCACTTTGCCAAGCCGGATTGAGTATCAAGTCGCCCCGATGTCAGGGTGACGTGCAAATGACGGTTGAGCGTTACAGTCACAGTGGCATATCCAAAGGTCTGGTCAGCTTTACCTTCTGGCGAGGAATTGGGTTGACACTCCTTCGGGTTCGCTATTAAGGATGCCAGTTTTTCGGATAGGCTCTTACTGCCGTGTATCAATCCAGCTCCGCATATCGAGCGCAAACAGACGCACGCTGATCGGAGCGCCAGAGCGCGCAGGATCGGGGGTGGCAGGCGCCTGCAACGCCAGGACGTGCTGACCAGGAGGGAGCAAGAGGTGCAGTGTGCGCGCCGGTATGCGTCCAGAGGGAATATCGAACGTGCCCAGAGACGTGCCATCCAGCGACCAGGTGAGTGGTCGTGGATGAGCATATGCTTCAAGCCAGCATGTGAGTCGCACAGGCGCCGGAGCAGGAGAAGGGTTGAACAGACGCACCTCAGCCCGCTCCCCCATCCAGCGCCAGCGAACGTCGCTATCCGGCTGGCGTTCGAGCGGTTGCCACCCCTCCCCAAGAAATGCAATCGGTGCGACGGGCCAGGTATCCGGCGTTGCGTAGACCTCCAGCGTTTCATCGGCATAGATCGGCGACGGTATGCCCAGATCGACCAGCAGGGGACGCACGCGCGCAAAATACTCGTCCTTATCGCTCTCCAGGTCCATCGTGATGTAGCGGATGCGGTACGCAGCAAGCGCCCGTCGTCCGGACTCGGGCCAGGCAGGTAAAACCACATCCTGCCGCTCGACTTCGCCAAACTGGATTTCGCGTATTCCCGGAGTGTACTGCGCAAATGGGTATGACGGCGGGCGGGCGACATACCCGCCGATGATCGGCCATCGATGCCCCATTTGCGCTGTCAGATTCTCACTACGATTGATGTTGATATACAGCGGCAGCGGCATCAACCCGCCGTCAGGCGAGGGAAGCGTTGCGTAGAACGGGTGGATCCGGCGCTCGACGATGGGGTGAGGTCCGGCATACCCGTCGATACCCGCAACCGCCGCGATCAACACTGCCGCCGCGATCCAGGCGCGTCGCTGCGATCCGTGAAAGAAGCGCATTTGCAACCCCGCCTGCACGCCGTATGCTACGAGCACCGCCAGACACAGGCTGACCATGACCGCCATGTGGTTGGGGCGCTGCCCGGCGCGGATGCCCGGCATATCCTGGATCAGGGCATACGGCAGCGGCAGACCGGTATTCCAGCCAGCGATCTTCAACTGCGGTCCCAGCGCCAGCAACAGACACGCCAGCGCCAGCAGCGCCCATCGCCATGCACGCCGTCGGACGGCCAGCGCCCCCACTGTTCCCAGACTCAACGCCACCCATCCCAACGCCACATTCCAGATGATGGCATCAGGATAGATCTGGTTGCGCCAGGTGCGCACCGCCGGACCCCACCACGGATTGACCGGGCTGGGCAAAACGACATCGATCAGGTCGGCGGAGCGTTCATACTGCACCTGACGCATGTCCCACATTCCATTGTCTGCGCGCGTTGCCAGGCTGGTCAGCGCCGGAGCGAGCGCCAGCGCACAAACGATCAGCGGTGACATCCCCCACGCCACCACCCGCGCTCCCTGCTGCACGCGCCGGTTGCCCTCAGACGCGCGAAAGGCGCCGTACCCCCAGATGCACGCCGCACATCCGGTATAGAGGAGAGGATAGCAAACAGGCCGTAGTACCAGCTTCCCAGACTGACCCACACAAGCATGACGCCAGTTGCCAGCGCCCGACGCCACGATGGTCGTTCGAGCAGCAGCAGCAGCAGACAGGCGTACCACGGGAGCCAGTGAATGGCCGCGACTTCCAGATTGCCGTCAATCACTTTTTCCATGTGATAGGGCGAACAGACAAAGGTGGCGCCGGCAACCAGTGCGGCTCTTTCGTCGCCGGTCATCCGCCGTGTGAATAAGAACGTGGCGTATCCGCCGATGGTGAAACTGGTGAGCACCACCCAGTTCATCGCTGCAATCGGTCCGAGGGTGAGGGTCACCGGCAGCGCCAGGATGCCCTGGCTGAAGCCGATGGGCTGCCAGAAGAGATCGACGCCGTCGGGGTAGAAGAGCAACGGAGAAAAAAACGGGTTGCGCAGCGACGTGATGGCATATGCGACCCACCACAGGTTCCAGACGTTCTGATAGGCGTCAACACCATCGACGGCGCCAATAACGCCGCGTGTCAGGTCGAGCGTCAGCGGCCAGGTGAGGAGCACGCCAAGGAACGAGTAGACCGCCAGGGCGATCAGGTGGAAACGTATGCCGGTCATCGAAGTGCGCTGTGCATCCACAGGAGTGCCGGAACGAGGCGGATCGCCCGGTCGATGCCGGGGTCCGCCGGAGGCGTCACAGTTCGAGGGAACCTCACCCATCGCAGCGCTTCCGCAACGCCAGCATCACATAGAGCGGATCTGACCGGTCGAACCGTTCTTCGAGCGGATGGATCAGCCATGCCAGCAGCAGGTCCTTCAGTACAAAACGCCGCCAGAACCTGGTGAGACGGGTTTCGTGATACCTTCCATTGAGGATGCTGCGTCCAAACGCGCGTCGCTCGACGACATCGGCACGAGCCGGGTCGATATACGTTCGTCGAATATCGTCGTTGGTGTAGAAGCGGAAGAACGACCCCGGCTTTCCCTCCTGCACGAACGCATTCCGGGCAACCTGTCGGAACGGTCGAATGCCAGCAAAGAACGAACGCCGCTCACTGCTGGTGAACGGCAACGTCAGCGCGACGATGCCGCCTGGAGCGAGCACGCGCCCGATCTCGCGCCCGGCTGCAATGTCGTCGGGAATGTGTTCGAGTGTCGAGATCGCACTGATAAACGGCGCCGATCCATCACGGAACGGTAACCGGGTAGCATCCGCCACGACTGGCAGCAGGTCGCCGTCGCCGGGGCGTGCCGTTGCGCGCCGTTTGTCGCGCTGCCAGCGCACACGACGCGCTTCAAGCTCGACGATGACAACATTCACGCCCTCTTTTGCCAGCATATGCGGGAACGATGAGGTACCGGAGCCAATGTCGATCACCGTATCGCCGTGCCTCACGCCCAGCACCCGCGTCGCCCAGGGGTACTCGATCAGGCGCCAGAGACTGAAATCGTTGACCGTTTCCCACAGGATGCGCAGCCCGTTTAGCGCAACCTCATACCGCAAACAACGCCACGCCGATAAACTGATCGGCGCGCGGCGCACTGATGATTGTTCGACAGCAGACCCGGCAGTGACCATAACACCTATTCCTTTATACAGGGCGCTCAAGTATACCATACATCGCCTTGACAGCAATGCGATCGTCGTGTACCATCCACCATTGATTGAAACTATCAATGTTACACGGGGAGTATGCCGATCATGGCGGAGAAGAAATCGAAAACCGACGTTACTGCCCGCGATAAGACGGGTCGGGTGACCAACCGGTACTGCAACCATTGCGGGCAGCGGATCATGAATGACCGTGAGATGGTTGTGATCATGGACGGTCGGCGGCGAAACAAGACGTACTACCGACGCGACTGCTTCAACCGCCTGTTGAGCGCGGATCGTGAACTGGGGCTGGATGGTTCGCAGACCTGCCCCTTGCGCTGATATGTCTGTCGAGGGGAAACCGTATGGCAAGGTGTGATCTTACTGGCAAGAAAGTCGCCTTCGGGCGCAACATTCGCCACAAAGCATCCGGTGGATGGGCGCGCCGCGCCCCCAAAACCAACCGCACTTTCCGACCGAATGTCCACCGACACACGATATACGTGCCGGAGATCGGGCGCAGTATCACGCTCAATCTTTCGACGAAGGCGCTGCGGACGATCAACAAGAAAGGGTTGATCGCCGCCGTGCGCGATCAGGGGCTGTCGGTCGAGGCATTTCTCAAGGAGCATCTTCGATGACGTATCAGGACGGATCTCGCCGTATGCGCGGACGGGGAGGACGCAAAAAAGTCTGTGAATTTTCGCGTCTCGGCATCTTGCCGGACTACAAAGACCCGGAGCGACTCAAACGTTTTCTTGGTCCGACAGGAAAGATCCTTCCGCGTCGTCGTACCGGTCTGAGTGCAAAAATGCAGCGCAAATTGACCATTGCTATCAAACGAGCGCGGCACATGGCGCTTTTGCCATTCGTCGAGCGCAGTTTCACCGACCGGCGGCGTTGAACAGCAGAAGGTAGACCGAAATAAATTTCGGTCAGCGCGTGGGCGCAACGTTCGGTGTCATCCCCTCAACGCGGCGCGAACGTAGACCGAAATAAATTTCGGTCAGCGCGTGGGCGCAACGTTCGGCGTCATCCCCTCAACGCGGCGCGAACGTAGACCGAAATTTATAGCATTTCTCAGATACATTGACCATTGTTCCTATCCGCCGTGTCGCGTGAGATGCCCGTTTCCGGCAGAGCGTAGACCGAAATTCATTTCGGTCACCGTGTCGGGAGCGCGATTCTGGGAGTGTTCAACCCGGTCCAATTGGCTCAACCTCAATGGGAACTGCTATATTTCGGTCAGCGCATGGGCGCAACGTTCGGTGTCATCCCCTCAACGCGGCGCGAACGTAGACCGAAATTTATAGCATTTCTCAGATACATTGACCATTGTTCCTATCCGCCGTGTCGCGTGAGATGCCCGTTTCCGGCAGAGCGTAGACCGAAATTCA
>Ga0209162_1003865_pt1 | contig 11671 bp, 12 predicted proteins | sample YNPNPMetaG_FD_187121 | JGI IMG/M metagenome (GOLD analysis project Ga0209162, IMG submission 187121) | Anoxygenic and chlorotrophic microbial mat microbial communities from Yellowstone National Park, USA - YNP NP MetaG (SPAdes) (version 2) ...
CGTGTAACAAGCGGGACTGCCGCGCCCGCAGCGCGGCCCGATCTCCCCCTCGCGGGGGCGACACTCCGACGAGATTCGTCGGAGGGCTCGGGCCGATGGCCTGCCCCGCGCCGCGCCGGCCTGGCCGTTCAGCCGGCGGGGCGCGGGGCGATTCAGCGCGTCCGACGTCCTCCGCGCCCGACCCGGCCACGCCGGGGTCAGGAGGACGGGTGCGTGGGGGCGGGGGGCGCTCACGCCGACGTTGCCGGGGTCTCCGGCGCGTCTCGGCGGTTCGCCCCCCTTGACACCCCCTTGTGTTGTGATTTGGAGGTCGGACGAGCGGCCCGCACCGGGCCGCAGGAATCCCCCCGCCGTGCGGCGGGGGGGAATCTTTTGTTTTTTTTAGTGTACCGCGCCGGGGGCGCTGCGGCGCGGCGTCAGCCGCGCCGCAGCGCCCGTTCCAGCCCCGCGACCATGGCGTCGACGTCGCCGCATCCGACGAGATGCGTCGTGATGCGGCGCGCCGCCGCCGAAAACCCGCCGAGCGCCGCCTGGGCGTAAGCCGGCGGGGCGTCGCGGAGTCCGCCCGCGCGCGACCCGTAGGTGTCCAGCCAGATGAACCGGCGGACATGGTCGCGCGCGGCGAGCGCGGCGTAGTTCATCGCCTCGTCGACATCGCCGAGGGCGATGATGACGCCGATCTCGCCCGCGCCGGCGCGGGCGAGATCGGCGAGGAGGTCGTCATGCGCCCGGACGCGCCCCCGATCCTCCGGCGTTTGCCAGGGACCGGGAACGACGCGTCCGTTCACCGTGACGTCGCCGAGGGCGAACCCGCCGGGGGGTTCGCCCTCGCGCGGCGTGAAGACGGTGATGACGACGACGTCGGCGCCGGGGGCGCCGATCGCCGCCGCCGCGCGCGCCACGGCGCACGCCGGTTCGGCGAACGCCGCGCAGGATCCGGAGACGTCGGCGATCACGAGGATCGCCGGACGCCCCCGCTCCTGGCGTCGCGCCGGGTATGGCGGACGGTGCGTCATCAGGCGCACCGTCGCCTCCCGGACGTGGAGGCGCGGCCCGTCCTCCCCCTCGCCGCCGTCGGCGACGAGCGTCGCCAGGATGCGACGCAGGCGCGCGACGACGGCGGGGTCGGCCTCGGGCGGCAGCCGTCCGAAGACGCGCCCGTAGGCGCGCCCGGCGGGGTTGGACGGCGCGCCATCCCGGACGCGCAACGCGGCGCGGCGCCGGCGCTCGCGCCGGCGCTGCGCCGCCGGGGTCTCCGGCGCGTCCGGCGCGTCCGGCGCGTCCGGCGCGTCGCCGTCCGGCGCGTCGCCGTCGGCGTCCGGGGCGTCCGGGGCGTCCGGCGCGTCGGGGCGGCGTCCGCCGCGCCCGCGTCCGGCGCCGTCCGGGGCGTCCGGGGTCTCCGGCGCGTCCGGGGTCTCCGGCGCGTCCGGCGCGTCGCCGTCGGCGTCCGGGGCGTCCGGGGCGTCCGGCGCGTCGGGGCGGCGTCCGCCGCGCCCGCGTCCGTTCCCCGCTCCCGGCGCCGCCGGGGGCGCGTCCGGCGGGAGGTCCGCCCGCCCGCGCCCCGGATGCGGCGGCGGGTCGGCGTCGCCGCCGCGCCCCGGATGCCCGCCGCAATCCGGGGCGTCCGGGTTGGACGGGGCGGCCGCGCCCGGCTGCGGCGCGCCGTCGGCGCCGTTCCCCGCCGGGCGTCCCGGCTGCGGCGCGCCGTCGGCGCCCCCGCCGCGCCGTTCGCCGTCCGGCGCGTCGTCGTCGGCGTCCGGCGGCAGCGCCTGCTGCGCCGCCGTCAGCAGCGGCGCCGCGGGCGCGCCGGACTCGGCGCGCGGCGCCTGGCGCAGCGGCGACGACGGCGGCGCCGCCGCCACGACCTGCTGGGCGTGCGGGAGCCACGGCTCCGCCTCGGCCAGCAGATCGTCCAGGAAGCGCTCCATCGCGGCGTGGAGCGCTTCCCGGCCGCCGTAGCGACGGGCCAGGGCGTCCAGCATGCCCTGCCCGTCGGCGCGGCGCATGGCGAGGCGCGCCGCGGACCCGCCGGCGCGCGCCGCCAGCGCGATCGCGACCGCCAGCGTCGCCGCCGCTGCGCCGCCCAGCGCGAGGTGCGGCGCGGCGCGCAGGATGCGGCCGTCCGTCGTGGCGAACGGATGCATGATCGCATCCGCCACGCCGGTCGGCGTCGTCGCCGACCGGTAGACGAATCCGCACCCGGGGCGCCAGCGCACCTCCGGGTCCAGCGTCCCGCCGGACGCGGCGGCGAGACGCTGGATGTCGCAGATGCGCAGCGGACGGCGGGGGGTCATCGCCGACCCTCCGCCGCCCGGCGCAGCTCGCCCCACAGCGCGGCGCCGGGGCGCGGGAACGCCTCCCGCAGCGCCGCCTCGTCCTCGGCGCTTTTGATCAGCGCCGAGGCGAGCAGGATGTCGACATCCGCCGCGCTTTCGGCGCAGCGGATGTCGTGCAGGAGGTTGCGAATCTCCTGCACGCTCGGCGCCGTGGCGCCGGCGGCGCGAATGGCGTTGGCCATCCGCACCGCCAGGCGCACGACGCCGGGCGACATCCCGGTCTGTTTCCGGAGCAGGTCGCATTCGACCCCCTCCGGAAGAAAATTGATCCGAATGCGCGTGCAGCGCCGCTGCAGCGCTTCGGACAGCTCCCGGACGCGGTTGCTCGTCAGGATGACGAGCAACCGCTCCGGGTCGGCGCGCCAGACTTCCCCATGCGGGCCGGTGATCCGGCCGTGCATGAGGAAGTCCAGGAGCAGCGCGTCGACGCGCGGGGGCGCCTTGTCCGCCTCATCGAGGCAGAGAAGCGCCAGGCCGCGCGTCGACGCCTGCGCCGCGCGGAGGAGCACGCCTGGACGATAGGCGTCCGCGCGCTGCCGGACGGCTCCGGCAGCGACGGCGCCGATGTCGACGCCGACGAGGAGGTCCTCGTCGGTCGTCCAGGCGTGGAGGAGGGCGTAGTGATAGCCCTCCCCCTCCGCGAGACCGAGCGCCCGCGCCAGGCGCTCGGCCAGGAACGTCTTGCCGGTCCCCGACGGACCCTCCAGGAGGAGGGTCCGGGGGCCATCCCCGTTCGGGCGGAGGAGCAGGGCGGTCAGCCCCAGCTCCTCCGCCCGACGGAACACGTACCCGTCGGCCCGCATCCGGTCGATGATCTCGCCCGGATGCGGGAAGCCTGCTTCCTTCATTTTTCCTCCTTGCCCCGCGCCGTGCGGCGGGGGCGGTTGGCGCCCGCCATGCGGCGGGCGAAAAACGAGGTCTGGTCTGCGCCGGTGCGCAGATCTGCGCTCAGCATAGCACGCCGCCGGCGGCGCCGGCGGCGTCGGCGCTGCGGTGAAGGCGACGCGGCGGGTTTTCGCGCCATCTCCCGTTTCAGGCGTCAGGACGCCGGTCCCCCTTCGCTCCTTGCGGGAGAGGGGTGCGGAGGGATGCGGGGTGCGGGCGGGTGCAGGAGGGGAGGGGAGTGAACGACGATGCCGCCGCCCCGGACGCATCCGGGAGCGGCGGTCGGCGGCGGGGGGGCGGCGGCGGCGCGGGCGGGGATCAGCGCCGCAGGGGCAGGTCGAGCGCGGCGCGCAGGGCGGGATCGGCGACGCGCAGCGCGCCGTGGGTGTGGCAGAGGCGCGCGAGGGCGGACACGGCGCCGGGCGGCCAGGAGTCGGGGGGGGCGTCGGGGGGTGCGGCGGCGAGCCAGGCGCTCACGGCGGCGGCGAAGAACTGCGCGCAGCGCGCATCGGCGAAGGCGGCGACGGGGACGCCGTTGCGCTGCACTTCGTAGCCGATCAGCGTCACCCGGGCGTCGCGCGGATGCGCCAGCGCGACGACGCCGAGCGGCGCTTCGACCACGACGACGGCGGGGGGGGCATGACTCATCGGATCACCTCCCAACAACGACCGGGGGGCGGCGCGGGGATGACCCCGCGCCGCCCCCCGGCGGGTCAGCAGCGCACGGCGTCGGGGAGGTCCCCGAACACCGTGAACCGGTCGGCGCGGTAGCGCCGCTGGTTTGGCGGCAGGCGCTCGTGCCCCGGCGCCGCGACGAGCGCGACGACGGGATAACCGAACGCCTGCGCGCTGATGATCGATCCGACGATCAGCGCGTCCGGGTGCTGCGCCCGGATCGACGCCAGCTCCGCGTCGCCTTCGGCGCTGCGCCGGAAAGCGACGCGGACGATCTCCGCGTCGCCGACGCGGCCGACGACCTCGTCGGACGCATCGGCTTTGAGCGTCGCCCCGCTCGGCGGGACGACGATCTCGGTCTCCCCCGCGAGGAACGTCACCTCGTGGGGGGTGGCGTTGATCACGGTTACGCCGCCCACCGTGCGGGCGGCAAAGGTCCGATCCTCCATTGTTTGTTTCCTCCTTTCTTTCGCGTGGGGGTGGCGGGAACGTCCCGCCCCCCGTCATTCTGCCGCACCGATGGCGACGCCGTCCACGCCGGCGCGCCGGAACGCGGCGATGACCGCGTTCCAGTCGGCGAGGTCGGCGGGGAGCGCCGCCGTCACGCTGCGCGCCTCGCCAACGTCGGCGAGGCGCAGCGCCTGCATCGCGCGCCGCACCTCGACGGACGGGTGCGTCTCGCCGAGGTAGACGGCGGCGCGCACGAGCCGCTCGACCGGGGCGCCGGTCAGGCGCACCCGGACGATTGCTTTTCGTTTCATCGCGCATCCTCCTGCGCGGCGGCGGGCAGCGCCGCCGCGCGCTCGCTCGCGAATCCATCCTACCGCACGCCGCCGGCGTCGGTCGTCCGGCGGCATGCGGGGTCGGCGGTCGAACGACGCTCAGTCGGCGCGCGGCCCGGTGTCCGGGTCGTCGCTGCCGGGAGCGTCGTCCGGCAGATCGTCATAGTCCATGGCCCCTCCTCGCGGCGGCGTCCGCCGCCGCACGTCCTGCGCGCGGCGGCGTCCGCCGCCGCGCGCGTGCGGTTCCTACAGCGCCCCCAGGCGCGCGCGCCGCACGGCGGCGAGGGCGGCGGGGGCGGCAGCGTCGGTCAGCGCGACGGCCAGGCTGTCGCGCTCGGGGATGCCGAGGCGCTGCACCCGTCGCCGCACGTCGCCGACGGGGTCGGCGGGGTCGAGCAACGGGATCGCAGCCTCGTCGGCGGCGTCGGCGGCGTCGTCGGCGTCGTCGGCGTCGTCGGCGTTGCGGCGCCGCAGTCCGCCGCCAAGCGCCAGGATCGACGCCTGGAGCACGGCGCCGACGTCCTCGATGCGTTGGAGGACGTCGGCGCGCGACGCGGCGCGGCGGCGCTGCGCGCGGCGGGTTGCGATCGCCTCCTCCAGGCGCGTCATGAGCGCCTGGAGTTCGACATCCTCCTCGCGCGCCAGCAGGCGCAGGTCGTTGATGGCCTCGACGACGCTGCGCGTCGCCGACGCCGATGACCCGCCGCGCTGCACGGCGGCGATGAGGAGGTGCAGCGCGTCGTGCAGCCGCCGCCGCAGGTCGAGCGCGTAGGTGCGCTCGAACTCCGCCAGCAGCGCATCGGCGCGCTGCCGCACGTCGGCGCGGATGCGCTCCGCCTCGGCGCGCAGCGCGGCGTCGCGCAGCTGCGCGGCGCGCTCGGCCTCATCCAGGCGCGCCTCCAGCTCCAGGCGCGTCAGGCGGTCCTGCAGCGCCTGGCGCTCCCCGCTGGCGCGCAGCGCCGCCATGCGCTGGCGGTGCTGCTCCGCCAGCGCCTCGAGGTAGTTCGCCTGCTCGGCCACGAGCGCCGGCGTCGGGATGAACGCCGTCTCGTACCGCAGGCGGTGACGCTGGCGCAGCGCGTCGCGCGGCGGATACGCCGCCATGAGGCGCTGCGCCAGCGCTTCGGGGTCGATGGCCGCCAGCCCCATCGCGCCGGCGACGCGGGCGCTGCGCGCCGCGAACTCGCGGCACGCCGCCTCCGCTGCGGCGCGATGGGCGTTGTACTCGACGACCCATCGGTCGACGGCGGCGTCGAACGCCGCCGCAATCTCGTCCCACTCGCGCCGGAATGCGTCCATGGCGCGCAGCGGGACGAAGAGTCCCCAATGCACCGCCACGCCCCACCGGCGCGGCAGGCGGCGCGCGCGGGAGACGAGCGCCTCGATCTCCTTGCCGATCCCGTCCGGCAGAAGATCAAGCGCTCCCCAGCGCAGCCGCCGCGCGAGCGCGGCGTAGGCGGCGCGGTCCAGCCCGAGGTCGCCCGGCTCCAGCCGGACGAGCCCGGGCCACCGGGTCTCGTGGACGCTGACCAGAAAGCCGTCGAGGACCCGCGTCCAGGGGTCCTCGACGACGCCGAGCGGCGTGTGCGCGTCCAGGTAGGCGCGCAACGCCGCCGCCGTCGCGTCGTAGGGCGACGGCGCGGCGTCGAGATCATCGCAGGTCGGCGCGTCCGGAATCGGATCCCGGCGCCGACCGTTGTTGGTGATGGCGCTCATGGCCTCCTCCTTGCCGTCCGTCGCAGAGCGACGGACGGCGTTGGGGGGCGCGGCGGACGCCGCGCCCCCGGCGAACGTCACGGATCGCCGCCGCGCCGCCGCCGGAGTTCGGCGCGCGGCGCAGGGGGCGGGGCGTCGGCGCGGTCGCCGGAGTCGTCGGCGTGCGCCTGCCGACGGTACTCCGGCGGGAGCAGGCGGAGATCGCTGATCTCCGCCAGCGCCAGCGCGGTCTGCGCGGCGGCGGCGCGCAGCGGCGGTCGGTAGAGGTCGAGCGCCGCCAGGAGCGCCGCATCGAGCGGCATGCCCTCGGCGAGCAGGTCGCCGAGGACGCCGCCCAGATCGCGCAGGTTGCGCCCGGTCCACCCGTTGGTGCGGGCGACCGCCTCCTCCAGCGCCGGGGCGCCGGGGGAAACGCCGGGCGCCAGCGCGCCGACGATCTGCCGCAGGATCGCCGCGCGGTCGGCGGCGGTCGGCGGCAGCACCGGCGCGGTGCGGTCAAAGCGCGACCGCAACGCAGCGTCGAGCAGGTCGGGGCGGTTGGTGGCCGCCACCGCCAGCACGACGCCGCGCCGCGCCGGGTCCTCGAGAAACGTCAACAACCGCGCGAACACGCGGTTATCGACGCGCGACCCGCCGTCGCCGCCGGCGCCGCGCCCCGTGACCTGGTCCAGTTCGTCGATGAACAGGACGCAGGGCGCCAGGGCCGTCACGGCGTCGAGCGCGCGGTCGAGGTTGCGCTCCGACTGGCCGACATACTGGCCCAGAATGCGGGCCAGGTCGAAGACAACCAGCGGAACGCCGACCTCGCCGGCGATCGCTTCGGCGAGGAGGGTCTTCCCCGTGCCGGGCGGTCCGCTCAGGAGCAGACCGCCGATGCGCACCCGCCCATCGGCGCGCCACGGCGCGACGATGGAGCGGGTGATCCATTCCTTCAGATAGTCGTACCCGGCCACGCGGTTGAGCGTGTGGCGCGGGTCGACGATCCGAAGGACGTCGCCGTACTCCTGGCGCACGAGCGCTTCTTTGCGCTCGGCGACCAGGCCGGCGGTCACCTCGCCGCCGGCGCCGAGGGCGCGGAGGACGATGTCCTCCACGCCCATCAGCGTCAGCGCGCCGGTTTGCCGCGCGACGGCGGCGGGGTCGGCGCGCAGGTCCGCATGCTGCCGGACGAGGTTGGCGACGAACCGCCGGCGCGTCTCCTCGTCCGGCAGCGGGACCGGGATGGCGTCCCACCGCGACGTCGCCCGGCGCAGCTCGGCGTGGAGCGCGCCATACGAGTCGGTGACGGCGAAGAGCTGATGCCCCGCCGCCCCGATCTCCATGGCGCGCCCCCACCCCAGGAGGCGCGCCAGGATGGCCGCGTCCTGTCCGCGCAGGTCGCCGTCCGGGACGATGAGATGCGCGTCCCGAACGATGACCGCCATGCGCCCGGCGCGCGCGGCGCTCCCCTCGCCGACCGTCCATGGATGCGTGAGCAGCGCATCCAGGAGCTGCGTCGCCAGCGCGATGGTCTCGCGCGTGACGGGGAGCAGACGCGCCGCCGGCGGCGCTTTCGGGTCGGCGGCGGCGAGGATCTGCGCCGCCGGACTCGCCCCGGAGACTCCGAGCGCGCGGGTTGCCAGTTCCGCGTGCCCGGGCAGCGGGAAGCGCAGCCCGTGCGCCGCGTCAAGCGTGGCGCACAGGTCGAAGTGCGTCAGGCGCGTCAGGAGGAACGCCTCCAGGCGCATCCACCTGCCGCCGCCGCATGGCGCGTAGTCCTGCACGTTGCCGTGCAGGACGAAAGCGTGGGCGACGCTGTCGGCGTAGCGCGCGCTCAGCGTCTCCCAGAAGGCGGGCGCGGCGGCGACGCCGGCGGCGGCGTTAGCCCGCGCCATGCCCGCCTCCTTGCGCGCCGCGCCGCGCGCGGCGCGGCGGACGGATGCCGGTGACGGCGACCGTGCCGCCCGCCGGGTCGATGATGACCTCGGTCGACGGCACGTCCGCCAGGTCGTCCGGCGCCAGGCGCGCGTCGCGCCCGCGCAGCACGACCTTGTTGGCGCTGCCGCGCAGCCCGTCGGCGATGCGCTGCGCGGCGACGTAGGGTCCGGCGATCAGGAGATCGACGTGCTCCATGAGCGCGTCGAACCCCGGAATCGCCGCCGCCTGGTCCGGGGTGAACCCGGTCCAGACGAGAACCGTCAGATCGCGCGCGCGCGCCCCCGCGCAAAGCGGGATGAGCGCGTCGATCTGCTGGAGCGGCTCGCCGCCGGAGACCGACAGGCCGTCGATCGCGCCGGCGCGGGCCAGCCGCGCCAGCAGGTCGAGGAGGACGCTCACGCGCACCTCCTCGCCTGCGGCGGGGTCGTGGGTCGCAGGGTTGAAGCACCCGGGGCACCCCAGGGTGCACCCCTGCACCCAGATCACCGCCCGGTTGCCGGGCCCGTTGGCCCGGCTCACCGGGATGATCGCGCGGATGCGCAGCGTGCGCTCATGCATCGCTGCGCTCCTTCGCCCACGCCCACGAGTCGGCGTCTGCCGGCTCGCCGTAGGCGTTGGCGGTGAGCGTCGTCTCGGCGGCGCCGCCGAGACGCGCGATGAGATCGGCGGTGAGCGGGAGGCACCCCATCCCGCTCACGCCTTCGACCGTGATCCGGACGGTCCCGTCCGGCTCCACGGTGACGACGACGCGCGGCGCCGGGGCGCCGGCGGACGGCGTGTAGACGCGGCGGACGGTTCCGTCCGGCAGCGTCTCGTCGGCGGCGGCGCAAACGAAGCCGCGCATCGTCAGATCGGCGTCGGCGACGCGCAGCGCGTAGGCGCGGCGGATCGCCGGAACGACGGCGTTGCGGTCGTCGGCATCGACGAGCAGGTCGATGCGCCCGTCGGCGCCGACCCGCACGCCGATGCCGCTTCCCCAGCGGCCGGCGAACGCCGTCTCCGGCACGTAGGCGTGCACCGCCTCGTACCGGTTATACGCGACCTTCCGCACCTGCGGGGTCGCGTGGACTTCCACGACCCCATAGCGGTCGCGGAGAACGTCAATGAGCGCCTGGAAATCCGTGATCTCCAGGCGCACCTGGGTCAGATGGCTCATGGCCTCCTCCTCTGGCGGGCGGCGCGGCGCCCGCCGGCGGTCACGATCACGCGGCGCGCCCGCGCGCGCGCCATCCTCGATTATGCCGCGCCGTGCGCCGCGCGCAGCGCCAGCCCGTAGAGGGCCAGCCACGTCGCCAGCGCCGCGATCGCGCGGATATCGACGACCGGCAGCCGCATGATCGCGGCGGCCGCGCCGAGTTTGCCGAGGACGACGTGCGGCGCCGCCGCACGGACGTCCTCGTCGCTGATGACGACGCCCCAGTGGGCGACGAGCGTCTGCCAGACGCTCGTCGGGTAGCGGTCGGCCATCGCCGCCGCTTCCGCGTCATCGAGGCCGGGCGTCGCCGGCAGGAACGGCAGCCCGCGCGCCGCAACGGCGCGCAGGTCGTCCCGGCCGTAGTGGAACTCCACCCACGTCGGAAACGTGGGCGGAGCGATCCACGCGCCTCCCTCGTGGCGGACGACCTCCGCGAGCAGGAGATCGCCCGCCACCTGGCGGATCGTGCGGGGAGCGGCGCCGCCGCCGCTTCCCGCCGCAGTCGCCGCACCCGCCGCGTCGGGCGGCGTCAGGTCCTGGAGTGGCAGCGCCACGTCCAGGAACCCGCTCTCCCGGCGGATGACGCCGCCGTGAACGCCCGGCGGGTGCGGCGGTCCGGGCAGCTCCGGCCAGACCTGCGCCAGACGCACGGCGGCGCGGCGCGCCGCCGGCGTCAGTGCGGCGATCCCGATCCGGTGGAAGACCAGAAGGTCTCCCCGGATCGGGAGGATGACCCCGCTGATTGCGATGTTTTTTTCCATTGATCCTCCTCTCCCGACCTGCGGCGGGAGAACGCATGCTCCCCCCCTGCGGGGGAGCGACGGATATGGCGCGGCGGATGCCGCGTTCGTTCCCAGGATAGCGCAGCGGGGGCGGCGGCGGCGCGGGCGACGGCGATGGATGCGGCGGCGGGGACGGACGATGGATGCGGCGCAGGCGGCGGATCGCCCCGGCGCCGCACGGGCGGCGATCCATCCGGCGCCGGCGCGGACGGGCGATGACGCATCCGGTGCATGCGCCCGGACGCGCCGGATGATGATGATCCGGCGCGTCCGGGGGCGCATCGGGCGGCGCCGGCCGCCGGGACGGACGGGGGGACGCCCGTCCCGGCGCGGCGTCACCGCCGTTCGGCGACGACGCCGATGACGGCGGGGTCGCCGCCGTCGGCGATGACGGCGGCGGCCAGCGCCGCCGCCGCGCGCGCAGCGGCGGATGCGTCGGATTCCGACGCATCCGCCGCGTCGTCCGTCCCCTCCCCCGCCCGGCGGGGGAGGGGCGCGCGTTCGGTCATCCTCTTCTTCCTCCTGCGCCGCGCGTGCGCGGCGCGATCGATTCGGGCCGCCGTCCCTGCGACGGCGGCGACGGAACGATTCCGTCGCCGACAGTGTGGCGCAGCGCGGCGACGGGGGCATCATGAACCGTATGGAATGGAGGCTTTTTTCCGACGACCCCGCCGACGCCGCTGCGTCGGCGGGGTATGGGCGCCTCAGCGCGGCGGTTGACGCCGCGCTCGATGAGGCGCAGTATGTCGCAGCGGCGGCGGCGGCGGACCCGCCGCCGCCGCTGGTCGGCGCCGGACCCGCGTCGGTCATGGACGCGGCGGCGCGGGCGGTGATCGCCGCCGCGCGCGCGCAGCGCCTGGCCGGCGCCGTCGTGGGCGATGCGTGGCCCACGGCGCTGTGGGCCGCCGCCGAGGCGCAGCAGGCGGCGCAGGCCGCCGCCGCCTGCGTCGTCGTGCTGGCGGCGTCCGCCGGGGCGCTGGCGCGTCCGCGCCGGCGCATCGTGGCGGCGCTGCGCCTGGCGGCGGCGCGCCCGACGCCGTGGCGCGCGCGCCGGGCGGCGGCGCTGGCGGCGCGGGCGGCGCGGGCGGCGCTGGACGCCGCCGCCCGTCCGCTGCCGCGCGCCGACGCCCCCGGCGCCGGGGAGGCGGCGGCGCGCGCCCATGCCGCTGCGATCCACGCGGCGGCATGGGCGACGCAGGCGGCGCGGGCGCCGTCGCCCGCCGACCGCCGCTGCGCCGCATGGCAGGCGACGGCGGCGGCGGCGGCGGCGACGCTGTATGCAGCGAGCGCCGCCCGCGCCGCCCGCCTGCTGCACTGACCGACGTCGGCGCGCCCGCTCCCGCTGCGGCGGGGCGGGCGCGCGTCGTTGGCAGGGGGGGGGTG
>Ga0209162_1003868_pt1 | contig 11667 bp, 7 predicted proteins | sample YNPNPMetaG_FD_187121 | JGI IMG/M metagenome (GOLD analysis project Ga0209162, IMG submission 187121) | Anoxygenic and chlorotrophic microbial mat microbial communities from Yellowstone National Park, USA - YNP NP MetaG (SPAdes) (version 2) ...
CCTGAAGCGCATGCAACTACCGTTTCTCAACCTCTATCGTCACGGCTTCGCGCGGGTCGCGGTAGCCGTGCCCGCTGTGCGCGTGGCCGACCCGCTCTTCAACGCCGAACGCACCATCGCCCTGGCGCGGCGCGCCAGTGATGCCGGCGCGGCGGTGGCGCTCTTTCCCGAACTGGGGCTCTCGGCCTACACCAATGAGGATCTCTTTCACCAGGCCACCCTGCTCGAGGCCGCCCTCGCGGCCCTGGGCCAGGTGATGGTCGCCAGCGCCGGGCTGCGCCCCCTGTTGCTGGTGGGCGCGCCCCTGGCCGTCGAGGGCAAGCTCTTCAACTGCGCCGTCGCCATTCACGCCGGGCGCGTCCTCGGGGTGATCCCCAAGAGCTACCTGCCCAACTACCGCGAGTTCTACGAGAAACGGCACTTCGCCGCCGCCCGCGCCGCCCTGAGCGACAGCATCGCCCTCTTCGACGCCAGCGTTCCCTTCGGCCCCGATCTGCTCTTCGTGGCCCGGGATCTGCCCGCCCTCGCCATCCACGCCGAGATCTGCGAGGATGTGTGGACGCCCGTGCCGCCCAGTTCCTACGCCGCCCTCGCCGGGGCCACCGTGCTCTGCAACCTCTCGGCCAGCAACATCACCATCGGCAAGGCCGATTATCGCCGCGCCCTCTGCGCCGCCCAATCCGGCAAATGCCTGGCGGCCTACCTCTACTCCGCCGCCGGTCCCGGCGAAAGCACCACCGATCTGGCCTGGGATGGCCACGCCCTGATCTACGAAAACGGCGAGTGCCTCGCCGAGTCGCCACGCTTCGCCAGCGACGAACAGATCGTCTTCGCCGATGTGGACCTGGAACGCCTGCTGCAGGAGCGCATGCGCCAGACCAGTTTCGGCGACGCCGCCAGCGACTATCACGCGCGCCTGCAAGCCTTCCGCCGCGTGCCCTTCGCCTTTGAACCGCCCGAGGGAGCGTTGCCCCTGCTGCGGGCCATCGAGCGCTTCCCGTATGTGCCCAATGACCCCGCTACCCGCGATGAACGTTGCTACGAGGCCTACAATATCCAGGTGCACGGCCTGATGCAACGGCTCAGGGCCACCGGCATCAACAAGGTGGTCATCGGCGTCTCCGGCGGCCTCGACAGCACCCAGGCGCTGATCGTCGCCGCCAGGACGATGGACCGCCTCGGCCTGCCGCGCGCCAACATTCTCGCCTATACGCTGCCGGGCTTCGCCACCAGCGAACGCACCCGCGCCAATGCCCACGCGCTGATGCGCGCCCTCGGGGTGAGCGCCGGCGAGATCGATATCCGCCCCTCGGCCCTGCAAATGCTCCGCGACATCAACCATCCCTACGCCCAGGGCGAGCCGGTCTTCGATGTAACCTTCGAGAATGTCCAGGCCGGGGAACGCACTTCGCATCTCTTCCGCCTGGCCAACTTCCATCAGGCCCTCGTCCTCGGCACCGGCGACCTGAGCGAACTGGCCCTGGGATGGTCCACCTATGGCGTCGGTGACCATATGTCGCACTACAACGTCAATGCATCAGTGCCGAAAACGCTCATTCAGCATCTCATTCGCTGGGTGATCCGCTCGGGCCAGTTCGACGAAGCGACGAACGCTACGCTGCTCTCCATCCTCGATACCGAGATCTCGCCTGAACTGGTGCCGGCCCGCGACGGCGCGGCCCAGGCCCCGGCCCAACACACCGAGGCGCTCATCGGCCCCTACGCCTTGCAGGACTTTAACCTCTACTACCTCACCCGCTTCGGCTTTCGTCCGAGCAAGGTCGCCTTTCTCAGCTACCACGCCTGGGCCGACGCGACTCGCGGCGCCTGGCCCGAGGGTCTGCCCGAGAGCAAACGGGTGGCCTATGACCTGCCGACGATCAAGCGCTGGCTGGAGGTCTTCCTGTACCGCTTCTTCCAGATCAGCCAGTTCAAGCGCTCGGCGCTGCCCAATGGCCCAAAGGTGGGCTCGGGGGGCTCGCTCTCGCCCCGCGGCGACTGGCGCGCCCCCAGCGATTCGAGCGCCCGCGTGTGGCTGGAGGAACTGCGCGCCAACGTGCCCGATGCGCCGCAGGAAGGCTAGGCGCTTTTCCGAATAATCAAGGTTATCCGCTTATGTTCCCCCAGGGCAGCGCCCTCCCGGACTCTGCCCCGAGGCAGGGGCGTGGGGCAACCTGGTTGCCCCACCCTCCCGCCAGAGAGGAAGGAGAGACGCATGCGCGTCCTTGTGTACGATACCCATTCCTATGATCGTACCTTTCTCGACCAGGCCAACCAGGGTCGCCACCAGTTGGAGTACACCTCGGCCCAACTCGACCCCCACACCGCGACCCTGGCCCAGGGCTTCGACGCCGTCTGTCTCTTCGTCAACGACCGGGCCGATGCGCCGGCCATCGAGCGTCTGGCCAGCGGCGGCGTGCGCATGATCGCCCAGCGCTCCACCGGCTTCAACAATATAGACCTGCTCGCCGCCCAGCGTCACGGGATCACGGCGATGCGCGTCGGCTACTACTCGCCCTATTCGGTCGCCGAGTTCGCCGTCGGCCTGTTGCAGACCCTCAACCGGCGCATCCACCGGGCCTACAACCGCACCCGCGAGTTCAACTTCCGCCTGGCCGGTCTCCTGGGCCACGACCTGCACGGGCGCACCGTCGGCGTGGTGGGCACCGGCAAAATCGGCGCGATCTTCGCGCGCATTATGCACGGCTTCGGCTGCCCCCTGCTAGCCTACGATGTGCGCGAAAATCCCGAGTGCCTGGCCCTGGGCGCCACCTATGTGAGCCTGGAAGAATTGCTGCGTCGCGCCGACATTATCAGCCTGCACGTCCCTCTGCTCCCCGAGACCCACCATATGATCAACGCCGCGACCCTGGCGCTGATGAAGCCGGGGGTGATGCTGGTCAACACCAGTCGCGGCGGCCTGATTGACACCGAGGCCCTGATTGCCGCCATCCAGCGCGGGCACGTCGGCGCCGTGGCCCTCGATGTCTACGAGGAAGAGGAAGGCAAGTTCTTCCGCGATCTCTCCGACACGGTGATAGATGACGAGGTGCTGGCCCGCCTGATGACCTTCCCCAATGTGCTCGTCACCAGCCACCAGGCCTTCTTTACCTACGAGGCCATGACCACCATCGCCGAGACGACCATCCGCAACCTCACCGACTTCGAGGAGGGACGCGAAAACGAGAACCTGCTGCGCCCCGTCTAGCGCGATGACGGCCCACACGCCAACCTCGGCAAGCGGCCCGCCCCGTAACCTCCTCCCGCGCCATGCGGTACACACATTGCGGATGGGTTGCGAAAACGGGGGGCCACATGCTCGCCAAGGTTCACAGTTGCGCCGTCATCGGCCTGGAAGGCCTCGTGGTCGAGGTCGAGGTAGACATCGCCCAGGGATTGCCGTCGTTCGCCGTCGTTGGCCTGGGTGACGCGGCGGTGCAGGAGAGCCGCGAACGGGTCCGCTCGGCGGTGCGTAACTCGGGGCTGACCTTCCCGATGAAACGCCTCACGGTGAACCTGGCCCCCGCCGACCTGCGCAAGGCCGGACCGGCCTATGATCTGCCGATCGCCGTGGGCCTGGCGCTGGCTTCGGGCCAGGTCTTCGGCGCCACCGAGGGGGCCGCCTTTATCGGCGAGCTTGGCCTTGACGGAGGGGTGCGCCACATCGAGGGCGTGCTGCCGATGGCCGCGGTCGCCCGCCAGCACGGCCTCACCACGCTCTACGTGCCGGTTGAAGACGCCGCCGAAGCCAGTCTGGTCGAAGGCATCACCGTCATCCCCGTGCGGAGCCTGGCCGAACTGCTCGCCCACATCAGCGGCGAGCGGCCCATCGCCCCCTACCTCAGCCAGGTGCGCCACCTCCCCGAAGAGGAGACCTTCCCGGTCGACTTCCAGGACATCAAAGGGCAGGAACACGTCAAGCGGGCGCTAGAGGTCGCCGCCGCCGGCGGTCACAACCTGCTGATGTCGGGCACGCCTGGCTCGGGCAAGACGATGATGGCCCGCGCCCTGATCTCGATCCTGCCCCCCCTGCGCCTCGACGAGGCCCTGGAAGTGACCAAGATCTACAGCGTGTGCGGCCAGTTGCCCAGGGACACCCCCCTGGTGCGCCGCCGGCCCTTCTGCGCGCCGCACCACACCACCTCCATCGCCGGGCTGGTGGGCGGCGGCGCGGGACGCGCCCGTCCGGGCATGATCAGCATGGCCCATCGAGGCGTGCTGTTCCTCGACGAATTGCCCGAGTTCGGCCCCAAACTCGAGGTCCTGCGGCAACCGCTGGAGGAGCGGGTGGTTATCCTCAGTCGCTCCTCCGGGACCATTACCTACCCGGCGGCGGTGATGCTGGTCGCCGCCCAGAATCCCTGCCCCTGTGGCTGGCATGGCGATCCCGAACGCCAGTGCACCTGCTCGCCGGCGATGGTCACGCGCTACCAGAAGCGCATCTCCGGGCCACTGCTCGACCGGCTGGACATCCACGTTGACGTGCCGCGGGTGAACTACGAGAAGCTCAGCAGTAACCGCCTGGGCGAGCCATCGCGGTCGATCCGCGAGCGGGTGATCGCCGCCCGCGAGCGCCAGAATCAGCGTTTCGGCGGCGCGGGGGCGCGCGTCAACGCCGACATGGGCCCGGCCGACATCCGGCGCCACTGCCAGCTCGACGGGGCGGGGCAGGCGCTCATGAAGGCCGCCGCGCGGCAGATGAACCTCTCGGCGCGCGGCTACCACCGCGTCATCAAGCTCGCTCGCACCATCGCCGACCTGGCCGGCGCCGAGCAGATCGGCCCGGCCCACCTGGCGGAGGCCGTCCAGTACCGGCCCCGCCGGATGGAATGAGAACCAACGGGATGAACAAAGCTCGTCTCTAGGAGGGCTGCGCCCTCCCAAACCCTCCCACCGGGTGGGGATGGGGAAACCAGGTTTCCCCATCCCCCTGCGCGAGGGCTACGCCCTTCCAGACCCTCCCGCGGGCGGGGGCGTGGGGAAACCTGGTTTCCCTACCCCCCTCGCCGAGGGCGTATGTTCACGTTAGAAGCACCTATGCCTCACATGTCACCACTTCCTCTTCCCAACGCGCCCTGCCCGCCCGCCAACAACCCCGAGGCCATCCTGCACTGGCTCTACTGGCAGCACCTCCGAGCCGGACGGATCGAACCGCGACGCGAACACGCCGATCCCTTCTGGCGGCGCATCGCCGAGAAACGCCACGACCGGCAGCGCCTGGCCGCCAGTCTCCGCGCCGACCCGGAACGCGAGACGCGCCTGGGTCGCATCGCCAGCGTGCTGGGTCTCGACCTTTCGGGGTTGGATCTTGAGGCGCAGATCGAGACGGTCGTGCGCGCCTTTGTGCCGATGCGGTACCATATCAGTGGAGAACTGGAACTGTTGGGGGAGGTCGAACGGGCCGCCGAGGTGCTCGTGGCAACGTATTGAGGCCACAGCGGGTGGTTCCTGGTCCGCAACATCCAACATCCACAATCCGAAATGGTATAATCCGAATGAACAAGGGTTTTCTTGGGAGGGCGTGGCCCTGCCAAACCTTTCCGCGGGCCGGGGTGTGGGGAAACCCGGTTTCCCCACACCCCGCTCCGAGGGGCTATGTTCACCTCAGCCGTCCATGCGGCTGCGCCGCACACTGAGGGGATGAAAAAAGGTTCTTCCTGGGAGGGCTGCGCCCTCCCAAACCCTCCCGCGGGTGGGGCAATGGGGAAACCCGGTGTCCCCATTCCCCTGCGGGGCGGGGGCGTGGGGAAACCCGGTTTCCCCACACCCCTCTTCGAGAGCCTATGTTCACGTTAGCCGTCCATGCGGCTCCGCCGCACACCGACGGGATGAAACAAGGTTCTTCCTGGGAGGGCTGCGCCCTCCCAAACCCTCCCGCGGGTGGGGGGATAGGAGAACCTGGTTGCCCCATGTTCACGTTAGATCTACCCAATGGTGCAGTGTGTCAATGGATGCGTTGGTATACGATGCCTGGTGAGCGCCAGGCTTCTAGTGTGGCGTCACCGTGATGAGCAAAGGAGCAACCTATGGGTCTCTTTGAACGCAAAAGCGCCCCCGAGAGCGCAATTGAACAGGTGGAGAGCAGCGCCGTGGCCGCCGTCGAGCAATTGGCCCAGACGATCCGCGAGCGGGTAGACAGCGAAACCGGGCAGCAAATCGCCAATCTGCTCACGCGCCTGGCCGAGCGGGTAGACGCGATGGATCTGGCCGCGCAGATGGAGAAGGCCGCCCAGCGCGTCGGCGAGCAGGTCGAACATACCGGCGAGCAACTGGCCGCCCTCGGGGCCAGATCGGTCCCCGAGCAGCCGTCAGGATGGATCACCCCTTCGTTGATCGGCTTTATGCTCGGCCTGGGCACAGGCATCGTGCTGGACCGCTTCGTCTTCAGCCAGCAAGAGGGGAAGCCTGTCTAGTCCCGATACCTTTTTATGGTCTTTGAATACATACTCCGCTCTAGCCCGCGCAGGCGGGCTTCGCATCCCGTAGCCGAGGGCTTTAGCCCCACGGCCAGCCCCGCATACCGGATTAATTTCTCAAAGACCATCAAATAACAGTTCACACCTACGTTACCGCCGGAGGGGTGCAGGGCGCAGCCCCTCCGCACCCCTTCACCACATACCTCCTGTTATATGACAGGACTTACGCGGTCGCCTTCCGGCGGGAAATGGTGGAGGGCCGCAGGTCCTCCACCAACCGGTTGTTGCCCGCCGGCGGCGGGCGGGCCGTGGGTGTTTCGCCAGACCGCCTGGCCGCCGCGGGCGGGAACAGGGGTATGCGGGGAGGCGAAACCTCCCCGCACCCCTCCACCGCGTACGTCCTGTTATAGGGTCTGCTCTCGCCCGGGAAGGCCGAAGCATGGGCTGCGCCGATGCTTCGGCCTTCGTGCGCGGCGCAGCCGGGAGACCGTCCAACCTATGTTCCCACAGGTGACCATCAGCGGAGGGGCCTATGCGCGCGGATGGGCCTACGGCGCCGCGGTCGCGCCCCTGATCCGCCACAGTATCGCCAGTTACGCCCGGCTCTTCGCCGCGCGACGGGGGATGGACTGGGCGACCAGTCAGGCCGAGGCGCTGCGCTTCGTGCCCCTGCTCGCCGCTGTGGCCCCCGATCTGCTCGAGGAGATGCGCGGCATCGCCGATGGCGCCGGCTACGCCCTGGGCGAAATCATCGCGATCAACGCGCGCACCGAGTTGCTGGCCGGCATCGCCCCTGGCAGCTATCACCCCGATGGCCCGGCCGCGCGCGCCCGGAACCGCCTGGCCGGCGTGCCTGAACATCCCCCTGAGCCAGGAGAAACGGGGTTGCCGTCCACGCGGGCCGCGGACGACGGCGAATGCACCACCGTGGCGGCGACGGGCGCCGCGACCCTGGCCGGCGAAACCTTTCTGGCGCAGACCTGGGACTGGCAGGGCGACCAGCGCGCCGCATGCCTGCTGTTGCGGGTGCGCGCCCCTGGCGAACCTGAGATCCTGACCCTGACCGAAGCGGGGATGCTTGCCAAGTGCGGCCTGAACGGGGCCGGCGTGGCGGTCGCGCTGAACCTGCTCCGCTCGCGTAAGGATGGCCGCGACGTGGGGATGCCGGTGCATGTGCTGCTGCGCAAGATGCTCCAGAGTCCGGATTTCGCCGCGGCGCGGGCATGCGCGGGCCTGGCCGCACCGGGCGCTTCGTCGTGCGTCACCCTGGCAAGCGACCGTGGCGACCTGGTGAGCCTGGAGATCACCCCGGACGGCGTGGCGGAAGTGCCTGCTGAGGCAGGGCTCCTGGCGCATGCCAACCACTGCCTTGACCGGCGCGCGGCGGCGGGTGAGTGCCCGCTGGAACCAACCTCGACCACGCGGGAGCGCCTGGGGCGAGCCTGGGACCTGTTGCGCGGCGGCGCCGGACGGCTCGACGTCGCGGCGCTCCAGGCCATTCTGAGGGACCACGAGGGCGCGCCGCGCTGCATCTGCCGGCACCCCGACCCCCGCGTGCCCCGCCTGGACCGGGCCGAGAGCATCTGCGGCCTGGTGATGGATCTGCGGGCGCGGGTTATGCACGTGGCGCCAGACGTACCGTGCATGGCGCCTTTCACGCCGGTGGCGCTGTAGAGCAACGACACCCGGCGCTTCTCCCTTTCTGTGCAGCCGTCCGTGCGGCTCCGCCGCACACGAACACGATGAAAAAGTTTGTTCCTGGGAGGGCTTTGCCCTCCCAAAGCCTCCCACCCGGTAAGTGTTCACATGTCTCCCGGGAGCGCGGGCATCTTGCCCGCGGAGACGCGACGAGGGCGGGACGCCCGCGCCAGGAATGAAAAAGGTTGTTCCTGGGGGGGCTTTGCCCTCCCAAACCCTCCCACCGGATGATGGTATGGGGAAACCAGGTTTCCCCATACCCCTGCCCCAGGAGACTATGTTCACGTTGTGGAACGCTTTTCTTATTGCAAATCTCTCGTGTCATATATACAATAGGCCCATGCGGCGCAGCCGCATGGACGGCTGAGATGAACATGGGGGAACCAGGTTCCCCGATACCCCGCCCGCGGGAGAGTTTGGGAGGGCAAAGCCCTCCCAAGAAGGTGTCATCCTGTTAGGAGTGTGGGGAAACCGGGTTTCCCCACACCCCTGCCCGCGGGAGGGTTGGGCAGGGCCACGCTCTCACCCAGGGGTAGGGGGAAACCAGGTTTCCCCCTACTCCCACCCGCGGGAGGGTTTGGGAGGGCGCAGCCCGTGCGCAGGGGTCTGGGGAAACCCGGTTTCCCCAGACCTCCACCCGGTGGGAGGGTTTGGGAGGGCTTTGCCCTCCCAAGATCCACATTCTTTCGGCAAGCTGGTTCCGCGCAGGGTCGCCGCTTGAAACAAAGGAGTGAAGACGACTATGGAAGGCGTCACCGTTCCCCTCGCGCTGCAAGACTACATGACGGTCATCTTCTCGGCCCTTGGTCTGGCCATCCTCACCCGCATGGTTTACCAGCTCAATCGGGAGTTAGGGCGCCTGGCGCTCGCCGGCACGGCGCTGATCGTGCTGGGGGGCTTTCTGAAGGCGAGCGGCAAGCTGGTCAGCGCCGCTGGCGGCCCCGATGCGGCGCTACTCCATCAGGGCCTCTTTCCGCTCATTGCGCCCGGCTTCGCGCTCATGGCCTGGTCACTCTACCACATCCGCCGGGTGTTCCGCGATCAGCCGCCGTTGCCGCGGCCCTGGCTCACGCCCGCGATCGTCATCGCGGTGGTTGGCGTGGGCGCAACGGCCCTGGCTCTGGCCGGGGGGCCGTGGAAGGTGCCGCTGATCCTCCTGGCCACCGTCGGCAACATAGGTATGCTCGTCATGCTGGCCCTCGCCGCCTGGGGCCGCAAGATGTGGTTCACCGGCTCGCTCTTCGCGGTTACGTTGCTCGTCGTCCTGCTCATGTCGCAACTGGCCAACATGAAAGACGTGTCGATCGGGATGATCTGGTTCGAGCAGATCACCCAGACGATAGCGCAGATGCTCTTTGCCCTGGCCGCCTGGAACTACAGCCAGAAGGTCGAAGCGACCTACGCCCGCCCCCTGGCCGCCCAGACAGCGTGACACGGATCAACTGGTTGTCCCCGCCCCCTCTCCGCTTGACAGGAAGAGGGTTGGAGGGGGGGAGGGCCAACCGGCCATGCTCAATCTTTATGAGCCGCCGGGCGGGGGAGCATGGAAGACGTTGCCTCACATCCCCTCCACGCCCTCTTCGTCGCCAATCGCGCCGCCGGGTAGCCGAGACCTAACGATAAGTGAAGAGGTATTTACGCCCGCTCAGATTGTTCTGGCTATACTCATGGCAGGCTAGCCAGCGCCAGACGCCTCTGAGAGGAGCGGAGATGTGTAGCTTGCGTTTGTGGCGCGCCGGCGGTCTGTTGGCGACGGTCTTGCTTGTTGCCAGCATACTGGCCGGTTGTAGCGCCGGTCCTTCCACGGCTGCCCTGCTCGATCCCCCGCCACCCGCCTCGCCCTCGCCAATACCGGCCCCGGACGATCCAGATCTGGGCCGGCAACTCTTCACCGGCCAGATCGCCGTGCCTGGTTTTGTGGCGTGCATCGGCTGTCACAGCGTCGATCCTGCCGGACGCGCGGGGATCGGCCCGAACCTGGCGACCATCGGGCAGGTCGCTGGCCAGCGGATCACCGGGATGACGGCTGCCGAGTACATTGAACGCTCGATCCGTTTTCATGATGAGTTTGTGGTTCCAGGCTATGGCCCGGGGATCGCGCGGGGCGCGCTGGGGGGCAGAGATTTCGACGAAGTGCTGAGCGACGCCCAGGTGCTCGCTCTGGTAACATACCTGATGAGCCTGCCCGCCGGCCCATCCGGCGCCAACCCTACCTCGGGCATCGCGGTGGCGCGTGCCTCGCCGCCACCAGGCGCCGCGACGACGGCGGGCAGAGCAAGCGCCACGCCAACCCCCACCGCCAGCGCTACAACGAGCGCCACGCCAACCCCCACCGCCAGCGCTACGACGGGCGCCACGCCAACCCCCACCGCCAGCGCTACGACGGGCGCCACGCCAACCCCCACCGCCAGCGCTACAACGGGCGCCACGCCAACCCCCACCGCCAGCGCTACGACGAGCGCCACCCCGGCGGCAACCAGCACCTCGACGGCAAGCCCGACGCCGGCAGGGACCCCGGTCGCGACTCCCACGGCGCCACCCTCGCCAACACCGCTACCTGCCCCGACGCCAACGCCGGTCGCAACGCCTACCGCGGTTGCCGTCGCCGCGTCTCCGACATCAGCACCGTTACCCTCGGCCCCTGACGACCCCGATCTTGCTCGCTACGCCGGGTGCGTGAGTTGCCACAACCAGCATCCGCAACAGGTGCGCATGCCCCACCCGCTGAATCCAACCTGCAACGAGTGCCATCGCGGATCGCCGAACCGCATCGGCTGCCCGACATGCCACAGCATGCATGCCGTTGACAACAAGCACGAAGCCATACCCGATCTTGCCTGCGCGACATGCCATAAGTAGCGACGGCCTGATCGATACGTGTTCACCTTGCGCCTGGGAGCAAGGGCGTCTTGCCCGCGTAGACACGACGAGGGCGGAACGCCCGCGCTCCCAGGCTCGTATCAACCCGGCCATCAACCCGGCCGTCGGTGCGACCGCGCCGCACACCGACGGGATGAAAAAAGGTTCTTCCTGCGAGGGCTGCGCCCGCCCACACCCTCCTGCGGGCGGGGGCGTGGGAAAACCGGGTTTCCCCATCCCCCTGCGCAAGGGCTGCGCCCTCACCCTCACCGACACTCCACCACACCCTGCAAGTTGCCTGCCAGGGTAGTGGTACAATAACGTTAAGCGCGATTATGCGTGGCTTCGAGAAGTTCAGCCTCAGGTACGCTGCAAACCGGCTTGAGAATCTGGCCTTCACCGCACTGGAATGGAAGCCGATGGTTCTGATTGCGACCCTCTGCGCCCCGACGCGCGTTGCGCTGACGCGCCTGGTTGCGCGTCGAGGCATGACCGCCCTGGTCTGTTTCGATGGCGCGGCGGCAGTGGCCGCCGGGCGCGCGCAACGCGGCGAGTTGCTCGGCGCGATCCTCGATGCCGACCTGCCTTCGATGAGCGGACCGGAAGTCGCCCGCGCCCTGGAAGACGAGGTTGGCCCCCTGCCAACCTTTGTCCTCGCTCCTCCTTCTGTCCCATTGCCATGCAACCCGTCCGG
>Ga0209162_1003870_pt1 | contig 11655 bp, 10 predicted proteins | sample YNPNPMetaG_FD_187121 | JGI IMG/M metagenome (GOLD analysis project Ga0209162, IMG submission 187121) | Anoxygenic and chlorotrophic microbial mat microbial communities from Yellowstone National Park, USA - YNP NP MetaG (SPAdes) (version 2) ...
CAATTTGCAATTCGCAATCTGCAATCTGCAATCTGCAATTCGCAATCTGCAATCTGCAATTCGCAATCTGCTACTACTTCTCCGTCAGGCGCGGGTTGAGGATCTCATTCAGGCCCTCGCCCAACATACTAAAGCCCAGCGTCACGAACACGATCATCAGGCCGGGAAAGGTGATCATCCACCAACGGCCCTGGGGCAGGAAAGCCTTGCCCCGGTTCAGGTCCACCCCCCAGTCCGGCGTCGGCGGGGGCAGCCCCAGGCCCAGGAAGCTCAGGCCGGCCTCGGTGAGGATGGCGTCGGCCACGTTGAGGGAAAAGACCACCACGATGGAGGGGATGACGTTGGGGAAGATATACTGCCACAGGATGGTCCAGGACCGCGCCCCCAGGCTGCGGGCCGCCTCCACGTATAATTCCTCTTTCACCGAGAGGACCTGGCCGCGCACCATGCGGAAATAGGTGGGCACATAGACGATGGCGATGGCCACAGCGATGCTCATGGCCGCCGAGAGCACTACCAGGGCGTCCCCGCTGACCTCGATCCCCATACCGGCCGCCGAGGACTTGATGACCTTCTGCGATTGCGGTCCCATAACCGCGACCATGGCGATGGCTAACAGCAGGCCGGGGAACGAATAGACGCTGTCCATGATCAGCGACAGCACCCGGTCCGTCTTGCCGCCGGCGAAACCGGAGATGAGGCCCACCGGCAACCCGATGAACAGCGCAAAGAGAGCCGAGATAAAGGCCAGGGGCAAGACCACACGGGACCCGTGGAGCACCCGGCTGAACACGTCCCGGCCCAGGTTGTCTGTGCCCATGAGATAGGTGGGGCCAGGGGGTTCAAAGGTCGGCCCGGCTTCGACCACCGGGTCATAGGGGGCCAGGGCCGGCGCGGCCAGGGTGATGAAGAGGATAAAGAGCAAGATGATCGCCCCGGCGATGGTGATGTACCACTCGGCACCGTACCACTTGACGCCCCGCATCCACCAGGCTACCAGGCGGCCGGCCAGACCGGGCGGAGGTTCTGGCTTGATGATTTGCTCTAATTCCATGCCGTTATTCCATTGGTTGAGTGATGCGTACGTTTTAGTACCGGATACGAGGGTCTAACCGCGCATAAATAATGTCCACCATGAGGCTCACGCTGGCGACCAGGAAGGCAAAGAACACCACCGCGCCCTGGATGGAGGCAAAATCCCGGTACCCGATCCGTTCCACGATGAACGATCCCATCCCGGGCCAGGAGAAAGTGGTCTCAGTAAGTACAGCGCCGGCCAATAGCGCGGCGAATTGCAACCCGATCATGGTCAAAATGGGGATAAAGGCGTTTTTGAGGGCGTGTTTGTAGACCACCACTCGTTCCGGGATGCCTCTGGCCCGCGCCGCAATGATGAAATCCTGCTGCAAGGTGCCCAACATGTTGGCCCGGGTCAGCCGGGTAAAGATGCCAGAGAGATACAGGCCCAGAGTCAGGGAGGGGAGGATCAGGTGCTTCAGGGCATCCATGAACGACGGCAGGTTCAACGTCACCAGGCTGTCCACCAGGTACAGGCCGGTGATGCGTTCCGGGTCCAGGCCAGTGTCAATGCGGCCATAGACCGGCAACAGGTTCAGGCCCACGCCGAGGATGAGTTGCAGCATCAGCCCCAGCCAGAAGACCGGCATGGCCCAGATGGCGATACTGTAGATGCGAAAGGTATAGTCGGCCACGCTGCGCCGTTTGTGCGCCGAATATGCCCCGGTGGAGACCCCCACCAGCATGGTAACGATGATGGAACAAATAGCCAGTTCCAACGTGGCCGGGAACTTTTCGGCGATGTCCCAGGCCACCGGCCGGCCCCGCACCGGCGAGATGCTGGTCCCCATATCCACAAACCCCACCTGGAGGGGCAGACTCTCGGCCGGCGTGCCTGGCGTGGGAAACTGGACCAGGTACGAGTTGCGGGAAAGGGGGCGGCCGGGCCAGATGCCCAGGCCCAGCCGGGGATCCTCTGGCAGGAGCAAGAACTGGAAAAAGACCGGCGGCGCAAAACGAAACGCCAGCCTGGGTTCCCCTGGCGGAAGCAACACCTCCGCCACGGGCGTTACCTCCTGGTCTGCCGGGGCGATCCAGATCTCCAGGGACAACAGCCGCCCCAGGTAGTCCAGGTATTGCTCCGGGATCGGCTTGTCCAGGCCCAGACTATGGCGAATCTGCTCGATGTACTCCCGGGGCGCGCCGGGCCGGATCAGGGCTTCTACCGGATCACCGGGCATGATCCGCAACACCAGGAAGACCAGCGTCACCAGGACGAACAGCATGGGGATGGTCAACAGGGTGCGGGTGATGATATAGGCACGCAGAGAGCGCATGGGTTGAATGCTCCTGGAGGAGAGTTCACCGTTCAGTAGCTGCTTGCCCTAACCTGCGGGAGGGCATATTGAGCAACAAGGATGGGGGCCTGGCCGGCACGTTCCGTAACCAGACCCCCATCTCGTCTCAGATCAGCACTCCACAGGCGTCCCGCCCTACTTGTAAAGCGTGTAGTAGTGCAGGAACATGGATGGGTCCAACATGACCCCACCCACGCCCTTCTGGGTTACCACGAGCAACGCGCCCTGGAACAGTGGGCAGGTGGGCACCTCGGTGGTCCACAGGGTTTGCAGGTCCTCGTAGACCTTCTTGCGGGCCGCGCCACGCAATTCAGCCTCCGACCGACCTTTCACCAGCAGGTCATCCATGGCCTTGTTGCTGTAGAAGATACCCATGTCGTCGCTGGCACCGGATTCGGCAAACGGTGAGGTATAGTTATCCGGGTCCAGATAGTCTGGGTACCAGCCCAGCAGGAAGACTGGCATGGAACCGGCCTTCATGTATTCCTTGTACGTGGCCCACTCGGTGTTCTGGAGGGTAACCTGGATCATACCGGTCTCCTCCAGAGCGGCCTTGAGCAAGGCCGCCACGTCTGCTTCCGTGTCACCATAGTGGGTGGGAGTCCACCACAGGTCCATGACCAGCTTCTTGCTCTCGCTATAGCCGGCCTCCGTCAGCAGTTGTTTGGCCTTGGCCAGGTCCCGCTTGGGGAAGCTATCGGTGTGGCTCCACATGCCCATGGGCACCATGCTGTAGAGCGGGGTGTGCGTGCCCAGGAACACCTTGGTGCAGATGTTGTCGCGGTCCACACAGAGCGAGATGGCCTGGCGCACCTTGGGGTTGTCAAAGGGGGCGGTCTTGCAGTTGAAGCAGAGGTAGCGGATATACGCGCCCGGCCCCTCGATGACGCTCAGCTTGTCGTTCTTCTTCAAGTCCACATAGTCCGTGGGCAGGAGCGTCTTCCAGGCGATGTCGATCTCACCCTTCTCGACGGCCAGCCGCATGGTGGTGGCATCCTTGAAGTACTTGATGATGATCTTGGCCGTCTTGGGCGGCGTGCCATAGTAGTTGGGGTTGTACTCCAGGACCATCTCTACATCACGCGTCCATTTGGTGATCTTGTATGGTCCTATGCCGCCGGAGGTATTATCCGGGTCGAACTTGTCTGCCGAGTAGCTCTTGGCGCTGATGGGGGTGTAAGGCTGGGTGGCGACCAGGAGCGGGAAGTAGGGTACTTTGTCCAGCAGCACGAACTTGACCGTGAGGGGGTCTACCACCACTACTTCCTTGACGAAGGAGGTCACCAACCAGTTGGGGTCGCCCTCCAGTTTCATCACGCGGTCCACCGACCACTTGACGGCGTTGGCATCACAGGGTGTGCCATCCAGGAACTTGAGGCCGGGGCGCAGCTTGAAGGTGTATTCCAGGCCGTCCGCGCTCACGGTGGGCATGGCCTCGGCCAGACCGGGCATCAGGTCAGTGGTGCCGGCCTTGTAGACCAGCAGGGTGTCACCGGTGTTGTGATGGACCTCCCAGGTGTGAAAGTCGTAGCTGTCTGCCGGGTCCAGCACGGTCACCTTGTCTGTGGTACCGATGATCAGTTGGCCGGTGGGGCCGGCGGGAGGCTTGGTCGGTTCCGGGGCTTTGGTCGGCTCTGGGGCTTTGGTCGCCTCTGGGGCCTTGGTCGCCTCTGGGGCTTTGGTCGGCTGCGGGGCTGCTGGCGGGGGGCACTGCGCGGCCAGCAGGCCAACAAACAGGAGCACGGATACCATTAGCCAAATCGCTTTCGAACGCATCTTCTCCTCCTTGGAATGTTACAGGGTATCAGATGGACTCTTACTTCCGACTGACCAACGGAAAACCAACCTGCTTTGACCATCACCTCCTTTCGGACCGGGTTCGATTCTTTCAAGTGGGGGCTTTTGTACACGTGCACTATACCAAAAATGCCTGGCCTTGTCAAGAACGGCGGTAGATGAAATCGCTGTAACTGCTCACCCTCCCGCAGGCTTCGCCGTGAGCTCAGCCGAACGGTTCGTGCGGTTTGGCGGACACGCCCATCGCAGATGGGAAACACGGTTCGAAAGCAACCGGCGGGAGGGGAGGCTGAGGAATTGCAAATACTAATTCAGCTTCTTGATCTCCTCTAAAAGGTCTTCGGCCAGGAAGACGACGCCTCCCATGCGGCCAAAGAAGGTGATCGGCACATGGTCATAGACGGCCAGGCGCACGTCTTCGAGCATCTGGCCGGCGTTGAGTTCTGTCACCAGGATGTGCCGCACGTGTTGGGCAGCCTCAGCCAGGTGTTGATAGGGGAAGGGGAACACTGTGATCGGGCGGAATAAGCCAGCTTTAATGCCCACCTCGCGGGCCTTGTTCACGGCGGTACGAGCGATGCGGGCAGCGGTCCCATAGGCCACCAGCATGATCTCGGCGTCGTCCAACTGGTAGGTATCCCACCGCTGTTCGTTGGCGATAATAGCGGCCTTGCGTTCCTGGAGGCGCAGGTTGACCCGTTCCATCTCCTCCACCACCAGGTAGAGTGAGTTGACGATGTTGGGCGGCCGGTCTTTGCAGCCGGTCAAGGCCCAGGGGCGTGCCGGTCGTACCGGGGGTTTGAGTTCTGGCAGTTCCACCGGCTCCATGATCTGCCCGATCATGCCATCGGCGATGACCTCCACCACCCAGCGGTACTTGTCGGCCAGGTCAAAGGCCCAGATGACCAGGTCCACCGCCTCTTGTACGGTGGAAGGGGCCAGGACAATGGGGCTGTAGTCACCATGACCGCCGCCCTTGGTCATCTGGAAATAATCGCCCTGGGCCGGGGCGATGTTGCCCAGGCCGGGGCCACCGCGCATGATGTTCACGATCACGGCCGGCACCTCGGACGCCGCGATGTAGGAGATGCCCTCCTGCATCAGACTGAAACCGGGGCTGGAGGTGGTGGTCATGGCTCTGGCCCCTCCGGCGGCTGCGCCGTAGACCATGTTGATGGCTCCCAATTCACTCTCGGCCTGGACGAAGGCCCGGCCCAGCCTGGGCATCCGGGCGGACATGTATTCCAGTACCTCGGTCTGGGGAGTGATGGGATAGCCAAAGTAGGCCTCACAGCCGGCCCGGATGGCCGCCTCCGCAATGGCCTCATTGCCCTTCATGAGGATCTTGGCCATATGGTTCCCTCCTCAGGGGACAGGTTCGTGGGTGATGCATCACCACCGCATGGGTGACTATCGGCCGTTAAGGGTAACTGCCTACCATGAACCCTCCCGCTGGTCTGCCCATTGCGCTCCAACCGTTCGGCTGAGCTCACGGCGAAGCCTGCGGGAGGATAGACAGTTACCGTTGAGGACACAAAACGCCTTTCCATCGCCGTATGATCATACATGCCGGCAACGGGAAGGCGCGAATGGGAACAGCGAGAACCCGGTCCTCATCGGCGTGAGCTCATCTCCTGGATGCGTTGACACCGCAGGCACAGGGTGGTATATGGGATCGCCTCTAGCCGGGCCAGGTCAATCTCTGCGCCACAACGTTCGCAGAAGCCATATTCTCCACGTTCGAAACGGGCCAGGGCTTCTTCCACCGCCCGCAGCCGCCGCTCCACCGAATTCCGGAGTGACAGGATCTTTTGGTGTTCAAAGGTATCGGTGGCATCATCGGCCAGGTGGTTGCCATAGCCCGCGCTTTCGCTGGTGGCGCGGGAGATGATCTCGCTCTCCTGCTGGTTCAGGCTGGCGAGTTCCTGGCGCAACCGATCCCGCTCGGCCAAAAGCGGTGCATATAGTTCTTCCTTGCTCAGAATCATCTCAGGCTTCCTCTCTGGCCTGGAAACGGTGCGCCCGTATTGTATCCGATCCGGGGCAAAAAGGCAAGGGGGAGAACTGACATCCGTGCGTAATTAGACGCACGAGGGCACGCCCCGCTCCCCATTTCGCGGCCCTTCGGGGAGGGGAAAGGATGCCTGGCAGGTTTTTTGCGGCTGCTTCCGCCCGCTGCAAAACCTTGCTTACCACCCCCTCCCCTCGCCCGCCGCCGCAGGCGAGCTGGCTGAGATGAAAAATCCCAAAGGATTTCTCCAACCCTTCGGGTCTTTTTGCACCTGACTGAACGGCTCTGTTGACTCAGCGATAGAAACCGGGCCGATACAGTTCCAACAACCGCTTCTCGATGTCTCTTTGAGCCGGGGCTAACTCTTGTTCCAGTTGCGCCACGTCCGACGGCGAGAGCGTAATCCGTGGCTCTGATATGGGATGGGCTTTCAGGAGCGCAACGCGGTACGCCGTGGGTGGATGAGAGATGTCTAGCCGGGAATACTCTAATTGCTCGACCCGCCGGATCCGCTCCCGTTCGCGCAGTGGCACTGCGGCAATCTGCTGCCGCAATTCGTCGAACAGGTCTTGGCCGTTCCAGTTCAGCATCACCCGCTGTGTAGTCGTCGAGATGGTGATCTCGAGGTGGTGCTTCTCCAGTGTGGACAGAGTAGCGTCCGTGCCACTGATCTGGGCAGCCAGGTAATCAGCCAGGTACTCGGCTCGTTGCGAATCCCGCCAGAGCAGATGAGCCAGCAAGTACGCACCCAGCCACGGAATGTAGGATAGGCCCAATATGGCGAGGTTGACCGGGATCATCAGCAGGCCCACAATCCCGCTGTGACTCACGATACGATCTGGATACAATAGTCTGTGCCACGTCAGCAGGGAATTGATGGCGGTGCCTATGAAGAAATTGCGGCTGGGGTCGCCGTTCGCGCCGTGTGCCAACTCGTGAGCCAGGAGTGCAACTTTCTCCTGGTCGTCGAGGATCGAGAACAGCAGCAGGCCGAGATACAGGATTTTCTGCCGCCGCCAACCGGCCTGGTCGAACCCGGCGTTGAACGATTCGTTCAGCACGATACCATCCACGCCCGCCAGCCCCAGCGTCTGGGCGATGGAGTCTGCGACACGGTACAGTGTGGGGAACTTGTCCCGGGGCGCGAGGTCTGGGGGCACTTTGGACACGTGCGGCCGCAGAAGCCAGGCTACCCCCAGGCACAGCAAACCGGCAACAGCGGTCACTGGATTGGGGCACCACCCGACTATCAGCACAAGGCCCAGGATAACCAGAGCAACCGTTAGCCCGTGGACAATGACCGCGATGGAGAAGGCCAAGACCTTCGACAGCGTTAGGGCCGGCTGGATGGAGCCGGCCTGGCTCAACTCATCGAAGAGACCACGGCTCAATCTCTGGCCCAGCGACCTGTAGAAGGATTCGAAGAGGTTGCAGGGGCGATCCGCCTCATGAGGCTTGAGGTTCCAGCCACATTGGTCGCACCATGTGATATAGCCGAAATGCACCGGCATCATGGCGTGGCACTGCGGACATTCTTGCGTCTTTGGTTCCGCTTCATCTGGTGTCTTCTGGACATTGGGCGCTGGATACATACATCTTCTCCTTTTTTGACCGATGTCCAACCTCATTGGAATTTACCCCCTGGCGAAGACAGGTTCTCGCCGTGATGGGGAGCTTTGCTCTGACCTGCTGCCAACACAAAGGCCTGTCACCACACCATGTGACGGGCCTTTTCAGCGTCGTTGCCAGTCGTTAATCACGGTGAGCCACCAGTGCATGGCCCAGACCAGGACCGGCACCAGGGGAATGCCGCACAATAGCAGCATCAGTTGGGTCGGGTTCGGATTCGTCGTCCAGGCATAGGCGACCAGGAGCCCCAGCAGCAAGGTTGGGCCGGCCACAAATGCCGCAGACACGTCCCAGGCCCAGCGGCGCGTGAATCGCCCTTGCCGGGCGCGCCGCCGGGCCTGCCAGAAGCACAGTGGCAGCCCCAGAGCCAGGTAGACGGGCACGCCAAGCAAAAAGACGGCGACCAGTAGCGTGCCCAGGGTCAGCGGCTCACCCACAGAGCTACCCCAACGCGCCGAACACCCCGGCGCGCGCCACCAACTCCAGGGTCCCCACGAGTGCAAAGACCAGGAGAATCGGAAACAGCGTGACCCAGAACGTCCAATCCCGCCAGGCCGACCGGCTGCTTTCTACCGGTTCGGGCGGGATTTCCGTATGCCGGCGGGGATGGTTCAGAATTGGTTGACACTTTCTGCATCTCCAAATCTTCCTGGCCCTTCACCCCCCTTTGTCCCCCCTCTCCCCTTGGCCTGTGGCCAGGGGAGAGGGGGGATTGAAGAGGGGTTTTGTGGCGGGCGGCTTCGCCGCCCGCCGCAAAACCCCAACTTCTTCCCCTCCCCTCGCCCGCCGCCGCAGGCGAGCGGGAGAGGGGAGGGGGCAGGGGGTGGGGTGAGGGCCAAATGCAAATTCAAAATCCTCGCGCCTTTGCGCCGCTGCGTCTCTGCGTTGCGCTTTTTCCCTCCGGGGAGGTTGTGGGGGAAGCGGCTGGGTGGAACAGGGCCTGGTAATCGGCCGGGGTATCCACGTCGGCCAGGCAGGCGGCTGCGGATTCGTCCAGGTCCACCCAGGCCACCTGATCCGGGTACATCTCAAGCAGTTGCCGGCCGCCCTGGTCCCCGGCCAGGGTTTGCAAGGCCGGGAACAGGCGGCGGGCAAAGAGGGCCGGCGGCCCGCGTCGGTTCCCGCAGCGCACCATGACGATGGGTCGGCCGGTGGTCTGGTGCGTGGCAATGACCCGGTTCACCAGGTCTGAGGTGATGCCGGGCTGGTCACAGGGCATAAAGACCACGGCCGCCGCATTCGGCACGGCGGCCAGGCCAGTCCGCACCGACGAGGCCAGCCCGGCAGGCCATTCCTCGTTCACCACCACGCACACGCCGGGCATGTTGACCGTTCGCCTGATCAGGTCCGCCTGACAGCCCAGGACGACGACCACCTGATCGGCTACGGAACGCCGTGCCACGTCCACGGCGTGCCCCAGCAGCGTGGTCTCAGTCCAGGGGAGGAGTTGCTTGGGCCGCCCCATGCGTTCTGCGGCCCCGGCTGCCAGGATGATGACGGCGATCACGGCTGGAACGTGAACGGCTCAAAGCGGTCCCGTTTGGCCTTGCAGATGGGACAAACGGCCGGGGGCTGGTCCCGGGCGCAGAGATAGCCGCAGACCCGGCACCGCCAGACGGGGATTCGCCCGCCAGGGGCTGCAGGAGTCGTGGTTGCGGTCCGGGCCTGGGGGCGTTGCGCCGGGTCCGGGGGCCGCCGTTCCGGGATGGGCTGTGGCGTGGCCTCGCCCCGCGCGATCTCTTCGGAGACATAGAGGGCGCAATAGCACGCGCCATAGTCCACCAGGTCCGCGTCCCGATAGTCGCAGGGGCAGATGATGTCCAGGTCCTCTTGCCTGACGCCGGCCGCCAGCCGACAGGGACAGGCCGGGTAGCCGTAACGTTCCTGGTTCACCAGCAGGCTCTCCACCAGGGCCAGGGTGAACTCCACGTCAGGGTTCAGGTGATACCCGGCGGCCTCGGCCTCGGCCTTCAGCCGCTCATATAGTTGCTGGATGGCATCCGGGGTCGGCATTGCTACCCTCCGATGGCCCGGCGGATGCCGTCCGGGTCATACCCCACGATAACCTTCTCGCCGACGAGCACGGTGGGGAAAGAGATACGCGGGTTGTACTGGCGCACTTCTTCCTTCACGCGGTCCTTTTCTGCGCCGGCCAGCAGGTCCACGTATTCATACTCGTAGGCGATCCCCAGATCATCCAACAATTGCCGGGTCTTGCGACACCAGATGCACGTACTGAGAGCGTACAGGCGCACCGGGCCGGCGTCCCGGCCCTCGATTCGCGTCATAGCCATTGCTTCCTCCTTGATGATGGGTCAAACGTCATGCGTCATGTTTTACGTTTCATTTGCGCCGTTTCCAGTTGATCTCATAGATCGAACCCTGGCAGGGGTCCACGCCGGAAAAGACCGCATGGTCGGATAGTCGCTGCTGGCTGCCTTTTTCCTCCAGCCAGATCAGATAATCGCCAGCATAGTAAGCGGGTATGCTGGTCAGGATATAAGTCCCGTCCGGTCGGATTGCTTCTGGGAAGTCCTGCACCGTATCGTCGGGGCTGCGCACTTTGATCGTGACTCGCCCGGCCAGCTCGTTCAGGCCACTGATCTTGCCCCATACCTGGAAGTAGATGCGCCCGCATTTCGGCTCAAAGAGACGGACCTCGCCCTCCTTCATAAAGGGGTAGCTCGAGACCACGGTGGGTGGCGGCGGCGGCAGGGTGGGCGTGGGCGTCTTGGGCGTCACCCGCTGCCAGTTGACCTTGAAATCGCTATGCAAGCAGTAGTTGTCCACCAGGATGGGCGCGGATGGTGGGGATAGTGGCGTGCGGTCTTGCCAGCCCTTGACGACCATGACCCGATAGGTGCCCTTCTGGCCAGTGAGCAACTGGAGCCGATACACCCCCTTTTCGTCGGTGCGAGCGACCTGGGGGGCCGGCCCCCACTCTCCGCCCTCAAACCACACGAACAGATAGACCCCGTCCATTACCCGGCCGTCCACGTCGTGGACATAGCCCCAAACTAACGCCGTACCTTTACAATCTCCGGGCCCTGGCTCCACTGGCCCGTCTTGCTGGAACTGGAGGCCCGGCGCGAGCGTGGCAGTCGGCGTGGAAGGGGGCCGGGCCGTGCGGGTGGGAGTGGTCACCGGCTTCGGGGGTGTGCCGGTGGGCGTGGGAGTAGCCAGCGGCTCTATAAAGCGGAAACTATCCCGCACCTCCTGATAGGCCGGCCAGACCTGCGGCCAATCGGTCACCGGCGCCGCCGCCATCATCAGATAGGGCTGGCCAGCGTGGAACGCGACCAGCAGGTAGACCTTCAGGGTCAGGCTTTCGCCAGTGGGGATGAAGGAAATCAACACACTGGCCGCCGCCTCCGTATCCAGGGTCTCGGTTTGGACCTTGCCGATGAGGATGTCTCTTCCCTCCAGGCTGTCCACCATCTTTCCCAGGGCGGCCTGGGGCGTATCCTCACCTTCCAGACCGATGCCGCGACCAACGGCCAGGAAGCGGCCCTGGGTCAGGTTACGCATCTCCAATTCTTCCCGCCGCGCTGCAAAGACGACGCGGTCCTCCTGTTCCGCATAGAACCAACCGAGGGGATAGCGCAGGCGAAAGCCCAGGGCCGTGTTCTCATAGGCTGATTGGACGATCAGGCCGGCCGGTGGGCTGGGCGTGGCGGTTTGAGTTGGCACCGGCGGGGTGGGGTAAGGCTGGATGGTTGACGCCGTGGGCGTGTCCGTCGGCCAGGGGCTGGGAGCCGATGTCACCGGGGTGTTGCGGCCGGGGAACGCCCAGGTTATGCCGGGGGCGCGCGTGTAGAGCACCAGGCCATCAATCACGATGAG
>Ga0209162_1003871_pt1 | contig 11652 bp, 10 predicted proteins | sample YNPNPMetaG_FD_187121 | JGI IMG/M metagenome (GOLD analysis project Ga0209162, IMG submission 187121) | Anoxygenic and chlorotrophic microbial mat microbial communities from Yellowstone National Park, USA - YNP NP MetaG (SPAdes) (version 2) ...
TCATCGGAAACCCAGTATCTGAGAGCAGGCTCAAGCGAGCAGGCGAAAAGCTCCGGCAGGGCCTTGACCATATCACCCCTTGAGGCGTAAAAGAGGTAGAAATCCCTGGCGAATGCTCGCGGGTCCCCGAGGCTCTTCCTGGCCTCGGAAAGCAGCTTCATCCCCCTCTCTTCCTGGCCGCTGTATCTGAAAAAGTAAAACAGCTCGTAGAACTCCTCTTTTGTGTTTATCTCCTTTCCCAGCCCAATCGCTAGCTTGAGAGCATCATCGGGCTTTCCGGAGCCGAGAAGCGCCTTCACCTTGAGCTCGCGCAGGAAGGTATCCTGAGGGTCAGAGGCAAGGGCGCTGTCCAGGACCAAAAGCGCCTTTAAGAACTCTCCCCTGTCAATGAGGCTCAAGGCCCTCTGGTAGGGCTGGGAAAGCAGGAGAAGGAGGGCAGTCATTTCTCAGCGGCTCTTGGTTGAGGGATGTATATTTCCCTCGTGAAGAAAAGGGCAAGAAGCCCGAGCACGAGGACCACGGCCGCGCCGAAAAGCCCCTCCGCGCCGGAAAAAAGCGGGCTACCGGGCAGTATGTATGAGAGGGAACCGTCAAGGAGATCGAGGATTACGAGGGCAAGAGCGGGCACGAGGACAGTCCTGGAGTTGATGTAAAGCCAGGCCATAAGCACGCCCCATCCCCAGTAAAAGGCCAGATATATGGGGATTCCGAGCCACGAACCGTATGGATTTTTGAAAAAAAGGAAGGGGGAAAAGGCAAGGGTCCAGAAAGCTCCCACAATAATCAAGTTTAGCTTTGTGCCGAAACTTTCGGAGAGAAGGGCAATGGGGTAGGACCTGAAGCCCATCTCAATCAGGAGGGCAAGGGGCAAAAATAGAAGAAGGCCGACGGAAAAGGCGAACCCGAGCCTCGCCCAGAAGAAGCCCCAGATGTCGGGAGGAATGCTCTGGCCCGCGCCCGAAAGCTCATTCGCCAGCCTAGAAAGCGATGGGTCAAACCGGACAAGCCCAGTAAGCAGGGGAAGGCCGTGGCCCAGGGCAACGACTGCCGCAGGCAGACCGAGGGCGAGGGGCCAAAAGGCAGGCCTGCCTAGGGATAGCCCGAGCTCCGGAAACACCCTCCTGAATCCCCTGTGCTCCACTATCCACTTGAACCCTATGGCCATTAATCCTGGCACGGCATAGAGGGTGAGCCTCGCGAAATCGGAGGATCCGGAACCCATGAACCCCCTCGCCCACATGAACACGATAAAACCCCAAACCAGGATCAGGGAAGCGGCGATGTATAACTGCCAGAGCCAGATCATATCAACAGGTTCTGCGGGGATCTCATTTTCTAACGGGCCTTACTAACATAAGCATCACTTTGCCGTTGAGGGTGGGCGGGGACTCAACCTTTGAGGCGTCATCAAGGGCATCGGCTATCCTGAAGAGCAGATCCTTGTATTCCTCGGAGTGGACTATCTCCCTGCCCTTGAATATAAGCCTGAAGCGCACCTTGTGGCCCTCCTGAAGGAATTCCCTGGCCTTTCTGAGCTTTACCCCGAGGTCGTGCTCTGAGATGTTTGGCCGCAGGCTTATTTCCTTGACCTCGGATGTGTGGCCGCGAGATTCCCTCTGCTTTTTCTTCTCCTGGTATATGAACTTTCCGTAGTCCATAACCCTGCAGACCGGCGGGTTCGCTGTTGGCGCAACCTCAACGAGATCCAGGTTGCGCGAGTAGGCCAGCTCCAAGGCCTCGCGGATGCTCATGGTTCCGAGGGCCTTTCCGTTCTCGTCTACGACCGTGACCTCCTTTGAGGTTATCTCCTCGTTTATCCTATACTTGGCGCCTATGTCCTTTGCTGGCGTTCTTGGTGGTCTTCTCATCTATAAATAAACTCCTTTTAAGGTTTGCTGTTTTCTTGGGGAACTCAAATATATGCGGCAAAGGATCTAAACTCATCCCTCCTCACCCTTCATCTCACCCAAAATCATCCCGATAAACTCCTCCAGGCCCACGGGGCCCAGGTCTCCCTTCCCCCTTTTCCGAACGGAAACCCTTCCGGATTCGGCCTCGCGCTTGCCGACTATGGCCATAAAAGGCACCTTTTGGGTCTCGGCCTCGCGTATCTTGTATGAGATTCGCTCCGGCCTTAGGTCAAACTCCGCCCTTATCCCTTTATCCTTGAGCGCGGATGTTATCTTTGCGGCGTAAGGGTTGACCTCCGATACAACCGGCAGAACCGCTACCTGGACAGGCGCGAGCCAGAGAGGGAAAGCGCCGCCGTAGTGCTCAAGAAGGATCCCAAAGAATCGCTCTATGGATCCCAGGATCGCCCTGTGGATCATAACGACCCTGTGCTCAAGCCCATCCTGGCCTACATAGGTAACATCAAACCTCGTCGGTATGTTGAAATCAACCTGTATGGTGGTGCACTGGTGGCGCCTTCCGAGCGCGTCGTGCAACTGTATATCTATCTTCGGGCCGTAGAAAGCGGACTCGCCCTCCTTGACCTCGTATGGTAGCCCCTCTGCCGCGAGAGCCTCGGCAAGCCCCCTCTCGGCGAGGAGCCAGCCCTCATCGTCTCCCATGTATTTTTCTGGCCTCTTAGGGTCCCTGACCGAAAGGTCAACCTTGTAATCCTGGAACCCGAAACGCCTCAGTATTCTCTTCGTGAGCCTTATAACGCCCCTCACCTCGTCAACGAACTGATCCTGCGAGCAGAATATGTGAGCGTCGTCCTGGGTGAACCCCCTAACCCTGAAAAGCCCGTGGAGAACGCCGGATCTCTCATACCTGTAGACGGTGCCGAGCTCGGCGAGCCTCATAGGCAGGTCCCTGTAGCTCCTCTTCTTGGACTTATAGACCAGGATGTGCGCTGGGCAGTTCATAGGCTTGATTACATAATCCTCACCATCCTGGTTGAAGACATACATGTTCTCCCTGTAGAAGCCGAGGTGACCCGATATCTCCCAGAGCTTTGAGCGGAAAAGGTGCGGACTCCTGATGAACTCGTATCCCTCCTCGGCGTGGACTTTCCGCCAGTAGTCCTCAATTATGTCCCTTACCAGCGCGCCCTTCGGGTGCCAAATGACGACCCCCGGCCCCGCCTCCTCGTGGAAAGAGAATAGGTCAAGGAGGACGCCGAGCCTGCGGTGATCCCTACGCTTGGCCTCCTCTAGCCTCTCTAGGAATTCCGAAAGCTCCTCCTCGGTCGGAAAGGATACCCCGTATATCCTCTGGAGCCTCGGCCCGCGCTCGTCGCCTCGCCAGTATGCCCCTGATGCGGAGAGCACCTTAAGGTGGCCAACCCTGCCGGTTGAGGAAAGGTGAGGTCCCCTGCAAAGGTCAACGAAATCCCCCTGCCTGTAGATCGTAACCTTTTCGTCGGGGATCTCCCTGAGGAGCTCAACCTTGTAGACCTCGCCCTTCTCGGAAAATAGCCTTATCGCATCAGCTTTCTTTATCTCAAGGCGCTCAATAGCTAGGTCGCGCGCTATTATCTCCCGAGCGCGAGACTCTATTGCTTCAAGCTCCTCCGGCGAAAATGTTGCCTCACCTATGTCAAAATCGTAATAGAAACCCGTTTCTATGGGAGGGCCTATTGCAAGCTTGGCCTCGGGAAAAAGCTCTTTTACCGCCTGAGCGAGGATGTGCGAGGAGGTGTGCCAGTAGGCCTCTCGCCCGCGAGGGTCATCAAAGCCGAGAAGATACACCTCCTCTGCCCCATCGGGCACAGGGGCCGAAAGGTCATAAACATCTCGCCCGGCCATGTAGACGAGAGCCCGGTCCGAGAAACCCAGAAGGTTATCCCCTCGGCCGACTTCGCCAACAACATGGCCCTCTCCGTTCTTTACAGGTATTCCACCCATTACTTTCCAGCTAGTGGCATATTTTAAGGTAGAAGGAGGGCTTGGCGCAAGGAAGAATGCGCGGCCTTGCAGGCAGTGCATTTTGCGCGAAAAATGGGTTATAATTTATGACTTGAGAACGAAAGAGGTCAAGGTCCGTGGGCTCGGCATAGGCCACGGCAACCCCGTCCGAGTTCAATCCATGACATCCACGAGGACAGAGGATGTTGCCGCGACACTGGCGCAGATAAACGCTCTCGTGGAGGCGGGGGCTGAACTAGTAAGGGTGGCAGTGCAGTCAAGGGCCTCAGTAAAGCACTTCAAAGAAATAAGGCGAGAGACGGATGTCCCGCTGATAGCGGATGTTCACTTTGATCACAGAATAGCCATTATGGCCGCCGATGCTGGGGCTGACAAGGTAAGGATAAACCCAGGAAACATACGCGGGCCTGAGAAGGTTGAGGAGGTAATCTCAGCGCTGAAGGCCAACCGGATCCCGGCGAGGATAGGGGTTAACTCAGGTAGCCTGGAGGAGGACCTCATAGAGAAGCACGGGGGCGTTACCCCGGAGGCCCTCGTGGAGAGCGCGCTGAGGTGGGCGGATTTTTTCCTGGAAAGGGATTACGAGGATTTTGTGCTCTCGGTAAAATCAAGCCGGGTTCCGGACACCGTGAAGGCATACAGGCTCCTCGCGAGCAAAACCGACCAGCCCCTTCACATAGGCCTCACCGAGGCGGGGCCTCTGTGGCCTGGGGCAATAAGAAGCGCGATTGCCCTGGGCATTCTCCTTGAGGAGGGGATAGGGGATACGATAAGGGTGTCCCTCACGGGGGATCCGGTTGAGGAGGTAAAAACAGCCTGGGAAATCCTCCGCTCCCTTGAGATAAGGTCTCGCGGGCCCATGATAATCTCTTGCCCTACCTGCGGCAGGACGAGGGTTGACATAGTTCCCATAGTCCAGGAGATAACCGAGGCCGTGAGCAAGATCACAAAACCCATCCGCATAGCGGTTATGGGGTGCGAGGTTAACGGGCCCGGCGAGGCCGCTGAGGCGGACATCGGGGTTGCGGCAGGAAGAGGTTTTGGCTTAATATTTAGGAAAGGCCGTATTGTGAAAAGGGTTAAACCAGAGGATATAGTGAGCGCGCTTCTTGAGGAAATAGAAAAATCATGACATACGCCGCAATAATCGCAGCTCTGTGCGCGGCAAAAGGCCCCTCCAGATGGGATGCCCTCATCAGGCCTTACCCTGAAGCCCAGGTTGACCCAAAGGAATACCGCCTGGGACCAGGCGACAGCATAAGGGTAACCCTGTCCGGAGCCGTTTCATACACGGTGGACATAACCGTGGATGTATCCGGTTGGGCCTCGCTCTACGGCCCTGGCGTACCCAGCATCACTGGGCCGACGAGCGCGGAGGAGCTCGCAACCAGCACCCAGCCTCGCCCTTATGGCACCTTCCTCGGCAAAAAGCACCTGGCGGGCCTGAGCTTGGCGGAGGCAGAGGATACCCTTAGAGCTTTCTACAGGCTCTTTTACAGGAAAACGGATGTGAACCTCACCCTCGTCTACCCCAGGGTCGTATCAGTGAGCGTGCTGGGCCAGGTCCTCAACCAGGGGGTGATGTCGTGCTCCGCTGTGGAAAGGCTCTCTGACCTTATAGTGAAGGCCGGCGGAGCAACCGGTGGCGCTGACCTGACGAGGATAAAAGTCAGCAGGAACGGCGAGGAGAGGGTTTTCAACCTTTACAAGTATCTTCTGGAGGGGGACAAAACGCAGAATCCCTTGCTGGACAACAATATGGTGGTCTTCGTTCCCGTGTCAAAGAAAAGCGTCGTGGTATCCGGGCCAATTGGGCTACTCACCATCTACTTCAACGACTCAACCAGCCCGGATGCAATAAGGAGCCTTGAGGGGAGTAGGACGGTTAGGGTGGCTTGGGAAGAGGGTGATAATGTTGAAAGGGCAATAGCAAAGGCAGGGGGGCTTCTTTCCAAGGCATCGGTGAATGGGATAACTGTTGTCCGAGGCGGGATAAGGATGGCCGCGACCCTTGAGACCGCCCTGGAGCCAGGAGACAGGGTGGAGGTTCCGCGGATACCTTCTGAGGTCTATGTCTTCGGAGAGGTAAAGCTTCCTGGGGCATACCAGTATTCTCCTGGCCTCACATACCTGGAATATGTGAGCCTCGCAGGGCCGGAGGAAAGGGGCTACACCAAAAGGTTCACCGTAGTTAGGCCGGACGGCTCCAGGGTTTCGGTCAACCCGCAGGACGAGGCAAAGGCCGGGGACCGGATCATAGTGGAGAGGGTGGCGTTCCTCTGGTATGACGACTATCTTCGCGTTCTGGCTACTGTAACTACCATAATAGTAACATGGCTAACCCTTAGACGCTGGTGATCCACGCTATCATAGTTTCCTCTCTGAGCTGGGGCTACAAAACCCTCTTTTACGATATAAAACTGGAGATCAGGCCCTCGGACCAGGCCATAGCGGGCGATGTTGCCCTTACGCTTGCCCTGCCCGATGGGACGGATACCCTGCCCTTTCACCTTACGGCAAACTACGCTGTTGATTCGGTCACGGTAAACGGCGTCAGCAGGCTTTTTCTGAGGGATTCGGACACGGTTTTCGTGCCCCTGCCTGCGGCGCTGGACACATGCACCCTGAGGGTGTTTTACCGCGGACCAACCCTTGACCGCGGAATACACTTCAGGGATTCCTCCTTCTTCAGCTTCGGCCAATTCTACGATACCAAGGCGTGGCTACCTTGCAACGACACGCCCTCAGCCAAGGCTCCGGCGAGGCTCGCCCTGACCGGCCCCGGCAATTGGCTCATCGTTTCCAACGGAACCGATTCGGAATCCGTGTGGAGGGAGAGCCATCCGGTTTCCCCTTACCTCCTGCTCGCCGCTGGCGGGAACTACGCCGTGATTGAGACATCTTGGGCTGGAATCCCCATATTTTACTATGTTTTCCCTGAGGACACGGCGAAGGCCAGGGCCTCCTTTAAGCACATTCCGGACATGCTCAAGTTCTACTCCGACGCGTTCGGAGAATATCCCTTCTCTGATGAGAAGCTCGGGTTTGTGGAGACAGAGGACCCAATAGGCATGGAGACCCAAACCTGCATAATGGTTGGCTCCCACACTATAACCGGCGACCTCTCAATGGAGTATGTGTTCGCTCACGAGCTGGCGCACCAGTGGTGGGGGGACGCGCTCACGCCAGTTTCCTGGAAAGAGATATGGCTATCCGAGGGTATGGCAGTTTGGTCAGATTTCTCCTTCACAGAGCACCTCTACGGGCCTGACAGCGCGCTGAGCAGGTGGCTTTGGGCAAGGGACCTTTACTTTTACGAAGACAGCGCCCTGCCGCCTTATCCCCTGCGGGACCCGGACAGGTTCACGGGCGCGACGGTCTACTGCAAGGGCGCATGGGTCATCAGGATGCTCAGGTGGGTCATGGGGGATAGCCTTTTCTGGGAGGGAATAAGGTTCTACTACGCAACCTACAGGGACAGCCTCGTGAACACTGACGACTTCAGGAACGCCATGAGCTACACCTTTGGGGATTGCCTCCTCTGGTTCTTCAAGGAGTGGTGCGAGGATGTGGGCTATCCTGTCATCCGCTACAAGTGGTGGCAAGAAGGGGACACGCTAACCCTTATATTCAACCAGGTTCAAGAGCACGGGCCGCTGTTCATGATGCCCGTTGAGATCATGATGATCTCCGGGCCTGATACCGCCAGGGATACGGTCTTCATGAGATACGGGGCTGACACCTTCAAGCTGACCCCGGGCTTCAGGGCGCGCGAGCTGGTCGTTGACCCGGATTACAGGATACTAATGCGTTCTGAGCGAATAACCGGAGCCACCGAGGAGGGGAAACCCTCCGGGGGCCTCGTCGTCCGGACGGTTTCGGGGGGGATCATCAGGATTGAGAACGCGGGAAACCAACCCGTGAAGATAAAGGTGTATGACGCCGCGGGCAGGCTGTGGACTATGCTCGCGGCGAGTCCAGGGATAACCGAGGTCCATGTTCCCTCGCCCGGCTTCTACAGGCTGATCTGGGACGGGGGCGCCGCCAGCGTGGTATCAATAAGATGAAAAAACCAGTAATATCGCTCGCTACTGCGGTCGTGCTTTGGAGCACATCCTTCCCCGTTATAAAGTGGGCTCTCTCCTTCACTAGGCCGGGCCCGCTTTTGGCAACCCGGTTCCTGATCGCTGGACTCGGGGCGATGGTCCTCTTTCCTATCTTGAAGAAACCCATCCCTTGGCACATTCTAAGGAAAAGGGAGATGTGGGTTATGGCCCTTTCAAACGCCGCCGGTTTTGCCTTCCAGTTCTTCGGCCAGGACCTCACCACCGCCTCAAAAGCGGCGTTGTTCATAAACTCATATGTGATCTCGGTAGCGATTGCCGCGCCCTGGTTCCTAAAAGAGAGGATAAACCTCTCCACAATCCTCGGGGTATTTCTGGGGTTTGTCGGCGCAGCGATCGTCTCAACAGGCCTCAACATATCTTCCCTCGGCCAAGGGGGGTTCTGGGGGGACCTGATGTGCGTTTGCGCGGCGTTCGCCTACACCGTTTATATTATCCTATCAAAGAAGCTCGTTGACTCGGGTTGGGATGTTCTTGAGATAGCTTTCGGGACAATGCTCCTTACCTCGCCCCTGACCCTGCCGTTCATCCTCGTGAATCCGGAGTCGTTGGGCCGGCTTACGCTTGGAATAGGGCTATACTTGGGGCTTTTCTGCTCCCTTTTACCCTTCATACTTTACATATACAGCCTGAGGAGCATATCGGCCACGGCCTCGTCCGTGATGCTTCTCGGCGAGGTTCTCCTCGCCGTGGTGTGGTCATTTGCTTTCCTCAGCGAGAGGTTCAGCAAGGCCGAGTGGATAGGAGCTGGGCTCGTGCTTTCGGCAATACTCTTAGTTGGGGCGAAGGCGAACAGGGAGCGCGGCCCCCTGGCTTCAGGGTGAGGTTTTACCAGCTCGCGCGGAAGGGTAGGACATCATCCTCTCTCGGCAATATCTCAACCCTAACATCGCGTCCGCCCGCGAGCTCAAGCGCCCTCTCAACCCATCCGGCTATGTTGTGCCGGTAAATCTCCGGGAGAGCGGGGCAACCAATCAAGGAGAACCTCGCGGCGTTGGCCCCATCTGAAGATACAACGATTTTGCCGAAATCGTGATAAAAACCCCACAGAGCGTTCGTTCTCTTTACTATAAAAATGGGGCTGGCGAAGAAAAAAAGAAGCCTGTGGGGGCCTTGGGCCGCTTTTTCCGCCGAATATCTTCCGCTTTCGCGAGCGATCTCGCCGAATCCGGAACCGAGGGCCTTTTCCATACCTTCAAGGACAACGCAGAACGCCGCAACCGGATACCAATCGTTGGGCCGGGGGCTAAGAGGAAGCCCGGCCCGCAAAAACATATCACCCCACCCATCACCCATCTTCTCCCGTGCAAACGAGGCTAGCTCAATCAGATCGTAGCCCCTCACATTCATACTTTTACCTCCCGTGTGAGTCGGATAATTATAGATCAAATCCCGTGTCCGTGCAAGTTGCGCCCGGTTGCGCAGTTGTGGTAAAATTTGCGCCTGGGGCCGTAGCTCAGCTGGGAGAGCGCTGGAATCGCACTCCAGAGGCCAGGGGTTCAAATCCCCTCGGCTCCACTTGCGGCGGTAGCTCAGTGGTAGAGCGTCAGCTTCCCAAGCTGAGGGTCGCGGGTTCAAATCCCGTCCGCCGCTTTTGTTTTCCCCCGCACGAGCATGGAAGCTCTGCTCTTTCTTCTTGCCGCAGAAAAGCCCTCCACGGACCTGGAGTTCCTGGAGAAGGACCTGAAAAATGCTTTCTCCGGAATGCCCTGGAGCCGGTTCGCGGACACGGTTTCGGTGGTGAGCGAGGGCCCGAATGACCCCTGGGCATGGGTTGTTGAGGAGTGTTTGCTCAGCGCCGCAAAGGAATCCGGCAAGGAGGTTGTGCGTGGCCGAGGTGGCGGAACCCTCATATCCTACAGGGTTGGGTTGCTCGGCATCGCATACACAAAGAATAAGGGGCCTTTCCCGTGGTCGGGAAGGAGGCTGATCCGGGAATCCAGGTTCCGAATATACCTTACCGCTACTAGCGGGGACTCGGTGGTGATATGGACAGAGGCGCTCTCCGGGGGAAGAACGGAGGCTCTGGACTGGAAATGGAACGAGGCCATAAGGGTAAAGGGGCTTTCCCCAGAAACAGGGGAGGACTCCGGGACGAGCCCGGCGGAGCCCTTGCTCACCGCGCTCATCCTTGGGGGGCTCCTCTATGTGTTTTACTCCTTTGAGAACCGATAGAAACTAAAATGGACTACAAGGACACGCTGAACCTGCCGAAAACGGACTTCCCTATGAAGGCATCCCTTCCGAGGAGGGAGCCTGAGTTTATCAAGCGTTGGAACGAGAGGAACATAGCTGGCCGGCTTGCCGAGCGACCCGGGGAGTGGTTTGTGCTCCACGATGGCCCCCCCTATTCAAACGGCCACATTCACCTCGGCCAGGCCCTGAACAAGGTCTTGAAGGATATAATCAACAAATTCAAGGCCATTGAGGGGTTCAGGATCCGATACATCCCAGGGTGGGACACCCACGGCATGCCCATAGAGAATGAGGTCACCAAGCACGACCCTGAGTTCGCGAAGCTCAGCGCGGCACACAGAAAGGACCTTTCCCCGGAGACCAGGCTCAAGATAAGGGCCAAGTGTAGGGTTTTCGCGCTTCACTGGGTTGATGTGCAGAAGGAGGAATTCCAGCGCCTTGGCGTCCTCGGAGATTGGGCCAACCCATACCTGACAATATCAAAGGAATACGAATCGCAGGAGCTGGACATACTCGCTCTCCTTGCGGAAAGGGGCTACATATACCGCGACCACATGCCGATACACTGGTGCCCAACCTGCAGGACAGCCCTTGCCATGGTTGAAATAGAATACAAGGACAAGACATCCCCATCGCTCTGGTTTCTCGCGAGGGTTAAAAAAGACCCGAAGGGGCTGTTCGGCGGGGCTACTGCCTGGGCCCTTGTCTGGACCACGACCCCTTGGACCCTGCTCGCCAACAGGGCGTTCGCCTTCGGCCCTGAGGTGAGATACCTCGCGCTCTCAACGGAAAGGGGCCTCATCATCCTCGCGGAGGCTCTGCTCGGCCTGGCTTCCGAGGCCATGCCATCCCTGGCGAACGCCGAAGTGGCAAAGACATTCCTGGGCATAGAAGCTGAGGGGCTGGTCTTTGAGAACCCGCTGTTTCCGGATCTGGAGTCGCCGGCCGTCCTATCGGAATATGTGACGCTTGATGCCGGCAGTGGCATAGTCCACACCGCGCCCGGACACGGCAGGGAGGACTACGAAGTCGGCAAGAGGTACCTCTTGCCGACCTTCTCGCCGGTTGATGAATCCGGCAGGTTCACGCGCGAGGCTGACGAGCAGAGCGAGAACCCCCTTTCTGTTGAAGGGCTATCGGTTGAAGAGGGAGGGCAAAAGGCAATAGAGCGTCTTGCAGAAAGGGGCCTTTTGGTTCAGGTCGGCGAGATCGTTCACCAATACCCGTATTGCTGGCGCTGTAAGAAGCCCCTCCTTTTCCGCGCAACGAGCCAGTGGTTCCTCAGGGTTGATCACCTGGATCTCAGGAAAAGGGCCCTTGAGCTCATCAAGGGGGTAAAATGGGTTCCCTCTTCATCACGGGGAAAGATAAGCGCCTCAGTAGCCGAGAGGCCGGACTGGTGCATATCCAGGCAGAGGCACTGGGGCGTCTTCATACCAGCGCTTACATGCCTTGAC
>Ga0209162_1003873_pt1 | contig 11646 bp, 9 predicted proteins | sample YNPNPMetaG_FD_187121 | JGI IMG/M metagenome (GOLD analysis project Ga0209162, IMG submission 187121) | Anoxygenic and chlorotrophic microbial mat microbial communities from Yellowstone National Park, USA - YNP NP MetaG (SPAdes) (version 2) ...
TCAGCGAATTTAATGAGTTAATAATCTGGTAGTTATTGAATAAAATCTCTAATGACCGTCATTAGAGATTTTATTCCTATTGACGGATTTGGGATAAAAATTTTAAGTCCCTATTTTTTTAAATGATGGGACAAATATAACAATTTAGTCTGCAAATACAGACTAAATTGTTACAAGGGATGTGGGAAATTTTTTTCTTTTAAGGGGGTTATTTGCTGCAAAGCTCTGTTAGTACACCAAAGGTTGATTTGGGATGTAGGAATCCGATATTAAGGTTTTCGGCCCCCTTACGTCCCTTTTTATCGATCAATTGTACCCCTTTGGATTCGGCTTCCTGTAGTGCATTGTCAACATTTTCAACGGCAAAAGCAATGTGGTGTATTCCTGGGCCTTTTTTTTCAATGAATTTTCCAATAGGTCCTTCAGGATCGGTACTTTCGAGCAGTTCGATTTTGGTATCGCCAATTTTAAAGAAGGCGGTTCTTACTTTCTGGTCGGCAACTTCTTCAATTGCATAACATTCGAGACCTAATACATTCTCGTAGTAGCGAATAGCTTCCTGTAAATTGCTTACGGCTATTCCAATGTGTTCGATATGCGTTGGTTTAATCATGCCTGAAAATTTTATAGTTTGTTTTGATGTTCATTTCTGAGCCAGTCGGTAAAGGTTTTAACGGGGGTAAACGTTTCAACGGGTATTTCTACAAAAATGGTTATCCAGTGTGCCATGCTTCCGTTCCATAGTCCAGGTAGTTCCTGCACTTTAATTTTTTTGCCCCGGTAGGTTTTTTCGGTAATAAATCCGGCCTTATCGTCCCGATATTTGAGCAGATTGAATTTATTACCTGCAAAATCGGTGGTGAGGCAAACCATATCGACGGGATTAAAATGGGTAGCTTTGACAAAAATTTCTTTTTGTTGGGTATCATTAAGGTTGACCTGCGATGATTCAATGATTTGCAGGGTAGCCTCGCCTTTGCGGTTAAGTACCCAGAAGGGTCCTCCACCGGGTTCACCGGTATTTTTGACCATTCCGCATATGCGGATGGGCTTATCGAGTTTTGATTTAATATAGCCTGCAAAAATTGAATTGTCGAGATCTTCAGGGACGCATATTCCTAAGTATAATTTCATAAACTGCGCAATTTCATGCTTGCGTCTCTGCGTGTAACTGTCGTGCCATTCAAGATAGGTAAGGTAGTCGGTGATCTGATGCTTGATTTTAATGGCCAGTCCCCCCAATGCCTTTTTGTAGCGTACCGATAACGACTTAAGGCGATCGGGAGCGATGTTGTCGATATTTTTGATAAATATAAGATCGGCTGTAATGTTGTTGAGGTTCTCAAGCAGTGCCCCATGGCCGCCCGGACGGAAAACAAAAGTGCCATCTGGTTCGGTTACAGGGATATTGTTTTCGTCGACAGCAATGGTGTTGGTTGATGGTTTCTGGAAGGAATAGCTGAGTTCAAATTTTTCGCTGGGGTATTTTTTCTTTAGTCGGTCAAATTCGGCCAGAAACAGTGCTTCATGCTCGGGTGAAACAGTAAAATGTATTTTTACTCCCTGCCGTCCTCGGGCATGCATTAAGCCTTCTACCAGATGTTCCTCAACTGCAGTCCGATCCCCATCGGGATAATGATGAAACTTCAGCAGCCCCTTGGGTTTGTAACCATAACCCAAGCCCTCTTCCGAGAGTAGCTGTTCGACTATCTCTTTCAGTCCGGTAAGATTAAAATAAGCAGTTAAATCTTTTTCGTTTTGGGTAAATTGCTGATAGAGATCGTTATAGAAGGGAAACTTCTCCATGTGTTGCAGCAATTGTTCGGTGTCGTTGTTGGGCTGATTTGTATTAAGGTATTCAAATAAGCCCTTGAACATTCTGCTGGCAGCACCTGAAGCAGGCACAAACTTTACGATGTCGAGTTGGCCATGGTGTTCGTCGTAGTTTTTTATCCATTCCTCAAGATCGGTAGCTGATGGCTTAATGATGCCATCATTAACCGTGGCAGGACGAACGAGCCGCGCATACGGAAAACCCTCCTTGAAAGCCTTGATTTGTTTTTCGATTTCCTCGGGCGAGATGCCAAGTTTCTGTATCTGATTTACTTGAACTGATGTCAGCTCCATGAATTTTTTTTTCTTTAAATTTACAAAAGTATTTGTAAAAGTAAACGCCTTTTTAAAATTCATACACCACAGTAGCCTCAAAGATATACAAACTTTTTTAAAGTGGGTATCTGTTCCTATCAGGCAGATAAATATGATTGAAAAAGAAGAGGTTATCCGACAATATAAAGGTTGACCATGTGGGTAACTGGATTGAAATTGAAAAAACAGCGATACTCTTGATGGTGAATTTTGATTGTGTCCGATACTTTGTTTTGGGTCTCAAATACAGTCTGTATGTGTCGTTTAATGACGGGTAGTTGATCGTCTGGTAATGGATTTAGTTCCTGGGCTTTTTCATTGAGATACGTAATATTACCAGAACTATCGGCTTCGAGTATGGCAAATGGGGTTGATTCAATCACCGAAGCCAGATTTTCCAAATGTTTTTCATGCTTTTTTCTTTCGGAAATATCGACAATTAGCGCCCTAAATCCAATGGGCAAATGATCCTGCATGATGATATTCATGTACAGAAGAACGGGGATTACCTGTTTTTCTCTGTTAATAATCAGGTATTCTTTATTATTGATATGTTCGTTGCTCAGCAGTTTTTCGAAATGGTCGATTACCCGCTGCCGGTCATCGGGGTGAAAGAAATTAAAAAAGATGAGTCCTTTGGCAAGGTCGTTTTCGGTAAAACCAAATTGTACTTGGGCGTATTTGTTAGCAAAGGTCATTTTTCCATTGATAGCAGCTTCGCATACCATTTCAGGCAGGAGTTCTGCAAGCTCCCGGAATCGTTTTTCGCTTTTTACCAATAGGTCAAAATTTTGTTTTTGGCGAAAAGTACTCATCAATATTTCGCAGAAAGTCAGGATAAAGCGTTTGTCGCTTTCTTTCCAGTTGTGTTTTTGTTTGTGGTCGATGATACTGAGAAAACCAAAAGGATGTTTTTCGTCAAACCGGAATGAAATGGCCATTAATGCATGGATTTCGTAGGGTCGGAAATAGGGTATCAGTTCCTGCGGAACCTGTGATATACTTTCGTAAACGGCATAAGGTTCATGGTCGAGTTGCCGGGAAATTTCCGGAAGTAGCGAATACGGTATAGCCTGAAGGTCGAAACGTCGGGGAAGAAATTCGTCAGCATGCCACTCGAAAATGCAACTGGTAGCTTTATTGCTGAGGATATTCTGAAAGATCAAAACCCGATGAACCTGCAAATAGTTTCCCAGAATTCGCAAGGCTTCATTGACCTTGTACTCAAAATTTTCGTGTGCATTCAGTATGAAAGCAATTTGCGACAGGATATGCTGCCTCTCCAGCGTTTTGTGGATTTTTTTCTCGGTTTCTTTACGTTCTTGAATAGGCAGCATAAAACAGACATACAGTTCAACTGCACCTTCCCGATAAATTCTCCATCGTCTTTCAAGGTCAATGGTGCTGCCCGCTGCAGTTACAAATTTTGTTTCAAAATTTCTGGACAAATGTTCCTGCAACTCGGCTTTGAGAATTTCCCATTTTTGCGAGTTGTTAATCTCGTTGTCGATTTCATAAAAGGGAATAACCTGTAATTCGCTTTGGGTTAGGCCATACCAGCGTAAAAAGGTATTATTGGCATATCTGACTTTAGCGTTGGCCTGCAGGATGACAATGGCCTCCTCGCTGTGAGTAATTATGTTGGTAATGATTTCGTTCAGCTTGCTGTCCTGCTGGGTATTTTGTAATTTGTTTTTCAAAACCGCCAGCATCAGATCTTCCTTGCTGTTTTCATCCTGAAATTTCTGGAAATAACCGGAATATCCGGCTACGGTTCCATCAGCACAAAGCAGCTGAAGGTAATCGATCTTTTGAGGTTCCGAAGTATCGAACGAAATTTCCGTAGTAATGGCTTTGGCATCGAGAGGATCTACAAGGGTAAATAATTCTTTGCCTGTGAGTTTATCAGATTTATGATACAATTGCTGTTGAACCGCAAGGGGTGAGGCATAAATAATTTTATATTTTCTGTCGAAAAGGAGAAATAGTATGTTGTTACAACATGCCTCCTCAAGTTCAGATATAAGTGAAATTACCTTTTCCATTATTCCGAAAATAAAATTTTTATTCGAGAATAATATAGTTTTGATTTTATTGTTTGCTTCTTACCGTGGTCGTTGAGAAACCCCCAAAAGGCCACAAAAGAAATATTTTTGCACTCTCTGTGTAAATATTTACCTCCTTAAGTATTAATGCCTTTTTCATGGTTGCTGTATGATTCTTTTTTAACTTTTTTGTAAGAGTATTACTGCTGCTACAGCCGGTGGTTACTCACATGCAAGTCATCTGGGCTTCTCTCTGCATTTTATCTGTTATGTTCTTTCGAAGGTCTCACCTGTTTTTATGAAATTTAATAAATTTTTCGCAATTGATGATTGGTTAACGAAAACTTTTAAGAAAAGTTTCGACATTGCATGGTTAACAAATTAAAGCAAACTTTGAATTAATCTCACAATTGTCTGCTTTTACGATCTGAAGCTAAGTTTTGAAATAGCGCAGCGATGATACCGATTCGACGAATTTACGCTGTTTTTATCCGTGAATAATTCCGTATCATCCGTGTTATCCGTGTCTTAATTTTATTTGAAAAAAACAATCCATGAATGTTGCATGGGGAAATGGTTCTAAAATAATAATTGGCATTGCCGATGGGGTGGCGGTTTTTTGTTTCAAAAACTTCAGGCACACCGGCATGGCACAGTAAAGGTATATACTTCTTTCAGTGTTCCGTCGTCTTGTATCGAAAAGACCACAATGTTATTACTGTCCTGATTGGCAACGAGCAAGTAGTGTCCTGTGGGGTCGATGCAAAAATTTCTGGGGGTTCGACCGCCTGAGGGTACATGACTTTGCGGGGATAATTGTCCTGTTTGCGCATCGATGGTAAAACAGGCAATGTTGTTGATATCGCCGCGGTTGGTAGCATACAGGTATTTTCCGTTGGGGGCGATGTGAATATCGGCCGAGCCGGGATATCGAGTTTCGCCTTCTTCGAGGGTAGATAGGGTTTGGACTTTAACAAGGCTGCCGTTGTCGGGATTAATATTTGTTACCTCTATGGTGCCATTTAGCTCAGATAGGATGTACATCCAGCGACCTGTGGGATGAATGGCTAAATGTCGTGGACCTGCCCCTGGCGCCGTGACTTAGCTGCTCATCGGCCCTGTTAAGCGTTTTTCCAGAGTATCAATCAGGAAGGCATGTACCCTGTCGGTGCCCAGGTCGGTTGCATAGACAATGTTGTTGAATGGATTCTGAATAATCATGTGCGCGTGAGGGCCTTCCTGCCGTGAAGAATTGGGACCTTTCCCTTTGTCCTGTATTACCGACAGTGCCTGGGTCAGACTGCCATCGGCATTTTTGCCCAACAGGACAAAATTTCCACTGCCGTAATTGGCTACCATCAGATATTTTCCGGTATTGTCGTCACTGATGTAACAGGGATAGCTGCCCTGCGATGATACGGTGTTTATATGAACAGGAAGATAGCTTGAATCGATCCGGAAAGCACTAACCTGTCCTTGGCTGTTTTCATTGACGCAGTAAAGATATTTTTTATCCTGCGACAGGCAAAGATAGGAGGGATTGCTGGCCTTTGTCGTGTGCATCAGATCAAATTTCATGGAGTCGAAATTGACCCGATATACATAAATGTCGTCGGATTTGCTTGCCGCGCTCCCTGAGGTATAGGTGCCCACCGATAGGATATATTGCCGGGTTTGGGGCTTAATTTCATCCGAGGACTCTTTGCCTGAGGTTTTGCAGCTTATCAGTTGGAACAGTAAGCTTGTACCCAGAATTAACATAATTTGTGTTTTCATTATAAGTATTTTAGTTTACTGAATGATTTGCAGCCGGGCAAATTTTAGCAGGAGTTTTTTCTCGCCTTCGGAGTCGAAATGAACGGTGGCCTTTTGATTAGGTTCAGTTCCTTCGATAGTAATGATGGTGCCTTCGCCAAACTGGTGATGGATAACACGCATGCCGGTTTTAAGTTGTCCTTGTATACCGGGTTCGGAATTTGCTGAGGGGGCATGGTTTCGTTGGCTGGCAGCATTCATGTCGAGCAGACGGCGTTTTTGCATCATCAGGGCGTTGCGGACCTGCGACTGAACGACCGGATCGGGGTGACGAGGTGTGTCTTTTGTACTTACTGTTTCAATATCGGCAAACAGGCTGCCGGCACTTTTCACTTCTGTGCTTTTAAAATCAACATATTTTGGGTCGATTTCGAAGATAAAACGGCTGGGAGTGCAATTAACGGGTTTTCCCCAGCGATAGCGGTTCTTGGCGTACGATATGGTTACCTGTTTTTTTGCTCGGGTCAGGGCTACGTAGAACAAACGGCGTTCTTCCTCTATCTCTTCTTCTCGTCCGGTAAGCATTCCCGAGGGGAAAAGCCCCTCTTCCATTCCTGCAATAAAGATGTAGTCAAACTCTAACCCTTTGGCTGCATGTACAGTCATCAGGCTCACCTTGTTGTGGTCATCTTCGTCGTCGGTATCAGCATCGGTAAGCAATGTGACAGTACCCAGATATTCAGCCAACGTGGCATTAGTGTTTTCCTGCTTGCTCTGTTCAACAAAATTCTTGATGCTATTGAGCAACTCTTCCACATTTTCGAGGCGACTAATGTTCTCGAAGCTGGTTTCTGATTTCAGATCGGCCAGCATCCCACTTTTGTTAAGTACCTCCGAGGCTACTTCGTAGGCATCGTTGTTGCTGGCAAAATTGCGGAATTCCTCGATCAGCTTGTTGAATCCGGCAATTCTGGTAACGATATTATTGGCCAACTGCAATGAATATTGGGCGGGTTGCTGTATTACTTCCCACATGCTCACCTGATATTCCGAGGCAGCCAGTTCGATTTTTTCCACGGTGGTATCGCCGATACCGCGTATCGGATAATTGATGACCCGTTTAAGGGCTTCATCGTCTTTGGGGTTTTCTATTAAACGTAGGTAAGCCAGTAGATCTTTTATTTCCTTACGCTGAAAAAACGATGTGGAACCGTATATCCGATAGGGAATATTCTTTTTTCGCAAAGCTTCTTCGAAAACACGACTTTGAGCGTTGGTACGGTACAGTACAGCAAAACGATGATAGGGTACCTGTTGGGAAAGGCAGATATTCATGATTTCGTTGGCTACATGGTAGCCTTCTTCGTGATCGGTGTTGAGTTCAAGAATTTTTACAGGGTCGCCAACTTCTTTGTTCGAAAAAACCTGTTTGGGGATCTGACCTTTATTTCTGGCAATAACGCTATTGGCAGCGTTAACGATTGTCTGGGTCGATCGGTAGTTTTCTTCGAGTTTAAAAAGAGCATGTTGGGGGTAGTCGGCTTTAAAGTTGAGGATATTTTCGATGCGGGCGCCTCGGAATGCATATATGCTTTGGGCATCGTCGCCCACTACACAAATGTTGCGATGTTGCTGAGCCAGTTTTTTTACTATGTAATACTGGGCAAAGTTTGTGTCCTGATACTCATCTACCAGAATGAATTCGAACCACTGTTGGTATTTGGAGAGTGCATCGGGAAAATCGCGAAACAGAATGTTGGTGTTGAGCAGCAGGTCGTCAAAATCCATTGCATCGGCCTTTTTGCAGCGGATGGTATATAGACGGTAGATGTCGACAAACTGTGGAATATTGAATCTACGGTCATTTTCCAGTAAAGTAGGATTGGCCTGATAATTGGCGACGGTAATCAGGTCGTTTTTTGCTCTGGAAATGCGTGCTTGAATTTCGTTGGGCTTGTATTGTTCAGGATTAAGATTTAATTCTTTGATAACCGATTTTACGACGCTGCGCGAATCGGTAGTATCGTAAATGGAGTAGTTCGATGTATATCCCAGCAACGAGGCCTCGGATCGAAGTATGCGAGAAAAAATGGAATGAAACGTTCCCATCCATAGTTTTCGTGCATAATCTTGTCCCACCAGCTGACCAATGCGTTCTTTCATTTCATTGGCTGCCTTGTTGGTAAATGTGAGTGCCAGAATCCTTTGTGGTGATACGCCTTTGTGTATCAGATAAGCTATCTTATATGTCAGTACCCGTGTCTTTCCCGATCCCGCTCCGGCAATAACCATCTGCGGCCCTTGGTCATAAATTACGGCTTCTCGCTGCACCGGATTAAGCTGTTCTAATATCCCTTCCATCGCTTCCGAATTTCCTTCAAAAATACAACTCCCCTGTGAGTTATTAACTGACCAGAGAGAAAAATTAATTACAATTTTTCAACAGGTAAACAATTTTTCATGTAGGCCGGGGTATTGCCCTTTGATCGGCGAAGTCTGTGACTTCGCACAGCGAAATGATTGTTACCCGACCGACGACATTAATTGCTCGACCGGCAGATGATTTTATTAATAAACATGTTCGTTTCAATTTGTATTGCAATGCTATCATTTACTGCCCAATCTGTCTGCGTAGCAGTTTTTTTTGCTTCAGCGGTAAATGATTTGCCTCCCAACAGAAAGACGGGAAGCTATATTTCTATTCCTGACGTAATCCTTGCTTATTTTGCGTTTAATGTCTTATTTTTTATGCAGGTTTGAGGTCCCTCTGGTTAGTCCTGTTTCAGAACTTATTAAACATATTCTCTTCGTATAAAATTTATACTGATAAACAATACAACCTCGATTTTTGTGTTTATTAATTGGATAAAAATTAATTGGCAATGGTAGGTTTATCCCTATATTTGTTGCAAAATTTTTGTAAGTGAAATCTTCATGAGATCCTATATTGGTGTCATAATATATGTTTTTGTGCTGACGATTGGGGAGGTAACTCTTCGTGCGCAGCTGTATGCGCCGGAAGCTGATTATCAGAGCTGGATAAATTATACCGGTTCCAATCCTTTACGGGCAAGAGTTTTTGTTTTTAATCAGAATGAAAGCAACTGGGGCAACCGTTGGGGGAAGATCGAGGCAGTATCGGTGGATTCGACGGATGGGTGGACCTTTCAGTGGTCGGTACTCGATCAAACCAATTTTCAGTTTGTCGATACCCTATCCCCTGTGAATGATGTTGAAAAAGCTACGCTGGATAATTTAAACTTTGGCTGTTATCGCGTACGCATGCAGAAAGGTGTTGTAGATACTTCGTTTATAGCATGGGTAATCATCAATCCTTTACGTTTTCATCTGGTGAAAACCGCCGATGGATATGTAAAGGAATTCGAGTACACATGCGATTTTCTGGATTTGCGGGCTATTCCTCGGAATGATACGAAATATGACGAGGGTTTGCGTTATGTGCATAACGACTATTTTTTATGTCCGCATCCCTACACCGGTGATTTGTTTCGTTTGTCGAATGATATCAAATGTACATGGGAGGGAAGCGATGGTTCGTCCTATATTACCGCTAAGCCACAGGTGCGGATTTATCAGCCGCCAGCACAGGATACCCGTTACAGGGTACAGATTACCGATGCTTTTGGAAACTCCGCCAGCGACCAGATTGTATATCGGACCATCAACACCAAGGCTGATTTTAAGATTTTTCTTGCCGAAGATACCATTGCCGGTAGTTATAAAAGCAGATATAAAGAGACAACCGAAGGGGAAGCCCGGTTATGGGCACGTTTTGAGAATACCTCGAAAAACGGGGTGAAGTTTACCTGGCGACTGTCCGACCTGATGATCAATGCAGCCGATTCGGCTTATTACCTGCGAACCACTACCGATTCTGCCGCTGTAATTGAAGATGTACAATATTCCTTTCCTCGTACCTACAAAGTGACCCTGATTTCGGAAAGCCCTCGTTTCTGTATCGATAGTACCACCAAGGAAATAGTCATAAAACCCTCCAAAATGGGCGAAATGGGAAAAAATGCCTTTCCTAAGGTAATTACGCCTAATCAGGATGGCATACACGATTATTTTTACATTAAGGTCGATAATTCCGATACGATTCAGTCGATTGAATATTTAAGTTTACGCATATATAACAGCAGAGGAAGTAAGGTATACGAGTACATTGGGAAAATGGCCGATGGATGGAAAGGATGGGATGGTAAAACCTTATGGGGGCTCGATGCACCAACGGGTATATACTATTATTATTTCGAGGCCAAAGGTTATGGTCCTTTTACCTCTTCGACTGGGAATACTTCGGGTCAACCGGCTGATGCTTCTACTGGCCCCCGGAAAGTATCCGGAAAGGGGTATGTCTATCTTATCCGCTGACATGTTGATTCGGTGCGACGAAAGGATGGGGTCATGCAGTGTGATGAGTGCGTTTTTTTCTCTGCCATTTTTTATGCAAAGGACTTAGCAGTCGGGCACTACCGACGCCGATAAGAATTATGCCCACAATGAAAATGATAACAAAAGATCCGATATAATTGACATTCCTTAGTTCTTCATTTTCGGCGATTACTTTTAGCGTTCCCCGTACCGATCCTACGACAACAAAAATACCCACTGCGATGGCCAGCGTGGCTACAATCTGGTTTTGTTTAGTGTCGGTAGATTTGAAATATTCGGTTTGCTTAAACTGGCTATACTTCATGCGTGCATGAGCCTTTGCTCGGGCACGGATGCGTTCCCTTTCAGCTTTCAACCATTCGTCAATGATGGCCTGTGCTTCAAGGTTGCTCTCGTATGTCGTGTGGGAGGATTGAGGGGTTGATTCCTGCGTAAGTTTTCGGAGAATAAATTCATACGCTTCGGTAATGGCAATAAAACGTTCTTGAGCATCGGGGCTGGGGTTAACATCGGGATGATATTTCCTTGCCAACCGACGGTACGATCGTTTTACTTCATCGATTGTAGCATCACGGGGAACTTCTAATATGGCATAATAATCAATCACCTTTTTTATGATAAAGATAGCTTTTTTTCGAAATACTTGCAGCAGTTTTGTATTGTTGTTCAATTACAAAAAAAGCTGCCTTAGGGCAGCTTTTTTTGTAACATTGATAGTCTCTTATTTTTTGGCTTTAGCGGAAGAGTCAATAGACAAAAGCTCGATTTCGAATACCAGTACCGAGTAGGGTTTAATTCCGCCGCGAGGATTACCGTTAGGGCCATAACCCAGTTCAGAGGGTATCCACACCCGATATTTCGAACCTACCGTCATCAACTGCAGAGCTTCGGTGAAACCCGGTAATACACCTCCAACAGCAAAAGTTACGGGTTGCCCTCGTTCGTAAGAGCTGTCAAATATCGTACTGTCAATAAGCATTCCTTTGTAGTGAATACTTACCATATCATCCTTAGTGGGGTGCGGGCCGGTTCCTTCTTTCAATACTTCATACTGCAAACCGCTGGCGGTGGTAATTACCCCTTTCCTTTCTTTGTTCTTTTTCAAAAATTCTTCACCTTTCTGCTTGTTTTTTTGGCCTTGTTCCATCTGCAATTTGGTGAAATATTCCTGAATGTACATGCCAGCATTTTCGGGTTTAATTGCTGTTTCGCATTTGGATAGAACATCTTCAACAGCCTTGCGGAATACTTCGGTATTGAACGAAGGTAATTCGGCTTGTTT
>Ga0209162_1003877_pt1 | contig 11641 bp, 9 predicted proteins | sample YNPNPMetaG_FD_187121 | JGI IMG/M metagenome (GOLD analysis project Ga0209162, IMG submission 187121) | Anoxygenic and chlorotrophic microbial mat microbial communities from Yellowstone National Park, USA - YNP NP MetaG (SPAdes) (version 2) ...
GATCGCGCGCCTGTTCGACCCGGAGCACGCGCTCCGCTGGGTGCCGGCGATCGTGGAGCGCGCCCTGCGGGAGGAGTAGGGGACGGGAACCGCGCGTCGCCGGACGAGCCGGTCGACGCCGCATCGCACGCCGCCGCCGGGCGGCGAGGGGCCCCGTCGCCCCGGGAGCATGGGATGATCGACGACGAGACCCTGCGCCGAGGACTGACCACCACCCTGGACCGCACCGACCTCGACGGCCTGGGACGGCTCGAACGCGGCAAGGTCCGCGATTCGTACGTCGGCACGAACCGCCGCACGATCGTGGTCACCGACCGCCTGTCGGCCTTCGATCGCGTGCTGACCACCCTGCCGTTCAAGGGCCAGGTGCTCAACCGCGCCGCGGCGTTCTGGTTCGACAAGACGCGCGACGCCGTCCCGAACCACGTGCTCGACGTCCCCGACCCGAACGCGATGGTCGTCACCGAGTGCCGCCGGATCCCCGTGGAGATGGTGGTGCGCGCCTACCTCACCGGCAGCACGTCGACTTCGATCTGGGTCCGCTACGACCACGGCGACCGCGTCTACTGCGGCCACCGCCTCCCCGACGGAATGCGCAAGCACCAGCGGCTCGAGCGGCCGCTCGTCACGTCGACGACCAAGGCCGGCGCGGGCGAACACGACCGGCTCGCCAGCCGCGAGGAGCTCATCGCCATGGGCGCCTGCGACGCCCGCACCTTCGACGAGATGGCGGAGCTGGCGCTGACCCTGTTCCGCCTCGGCGCCGAGCACTGCGCCGCGAACGGCCTGCTGCTCGTCGACACCAAGTACGAGTTCGGCCGCACGCCGGAGGGGAGGCTGGTCGTGATCGATGAGGTGCACACGCCGGACTCCTCGCGGTTCTGGGTCGCCGCGACCTACGAGCAGCGCCTCGCGCAAGGCAAGGATCCCGACGCGCTGGACAAGGAGTACGTCCGCCGCTGGTACGCGAAGCAGGGCTTCCGCGGCGACGGCGAACCGCCGCCGATCCCCGACGACGTGCGGATCGAGGCCGCGCGGCGCTACATCGATGCCTTCGAACGCATCACTGGGACGCCGTTCGTCCCCGACCTCGAAGAACCGACCGCCCGCCTCCGCCGCAACCTCGCGCGCTGGCGGTAGCTTGCCCCCCGCCGGGGATCGCCCGAGCCGGGCGCGACCCGTCAACGCCGCCCGGCTGCGTGAGGCCGGGCGTTCACAGCCGCCGGCGTGGCACCCCGAAATCCTTGGCCGCGGTCGTTCCTTCCGTTGGCACGGCACCGGCAAAGACCGGTCGGGTGCCGCCGCGGGTTCCTCGTGCCGTGCAACGGGTCCCGTCGGCGCGCCCCGGGAGGTGCTCGATGCGCCCCGGGAGGTACTCGATGATCGTTCGCCCGGTCCCGATCGCCCTCATCCTGCTCGCGCCGGCCGCTGCCGCCGCCGACCTCGTGGTCGGCACCTCGACCACGGTCTACGTCCAGTCGTCGCCGCCGATCGTCGCCGCGCCGGTGTACGACGCGCCCGAACCGATCGTCGTCCACCGTGCGGAGCCGTCGAGTGCTTCGCCGCCGCCGCCGATCGTCATCGAGAGCGCGCCGAGCGCCGGGGGTTACCAGGCCTGGCGCGAGGTGCCGGGCCGGGCGACGTCGTCCTACCCGCCGCCGCCCACCGTCGTCGTGCGGCCCGTCGAGACCCGTCCGGCGTACGAGGTCGTGCCGGCGCCGGCGATCGTGACCGTGGAGGACCCGGCGTGGTCGTGCGAGGGGTGTTCCTGTCCGAGCGGCTGCGGGAGCGGCGACCTCGAGGCCGGCCCCGATCGGTTCGACCTCGTCGCCTTCGGGGCCTACCGGCACGTGTTCGAGGCGGCCGAGCTGGGGGGGTTCAACACCGCGCTGCGCCTGCTCCTGGACGACAGCCTGTCGCTGGAACTGGGCGTCGGCTGCTATGCTGGCGGGACGTCCACCGGCGGCAGGCACGAGGAACTCCCGGTCACCGTCAACGTGCTCTGGTACCCGTGGACGCGCGAGGCTCCTTTGTATCTCGCCGTGGGCGCCTTTGGCGGGTGGGCGGGCGTCTGGCGGGAGTCGATCGACCCGCTGTGGGGTTACGGCCGGGTCGAGGACCAGTGGTTCGCCGGCGGTCGCCTGGCAGCGGGGCTCGAGTTCGAAGTCTGGGACTTCCTGCTGCTGGGGGCCGAGGTCGAGGCGTTCTACCGCAGCCGCGAGCGCGACGGCGACCCGGATGGCGAGGCCGGGGTCGCGGTGAGCCTGGGCCTCGGCCTGCGCATCTGATGGTTCGTCGTCCGGGTTGCCGGGACCGACTACGGCCAGGCGCAAGGCGCCCGGTCCGGGATGATCGGCGCGGGGCGGCGGGGGCTCGCGTCGTCCTGCCGGCGCCGGCCCGCGTTGCGGGCCGCGATCCGCCGATCGCGGTCGTCGGCCAGCAGGCGCGCCGCCGCGTCGAACGCATCGACCACCGTGGCGCGCAGCGCCTCCTCGCCGCCCCTGTGGTCCCGTTCGCGGTCCGCCACCAGCCGGCGCCCGGGGACCGACATCCGCACGCGAACCCGGTAGCGACCGCGACGGCGCCGCCGCCGCTGCTCGCGGTCGACCACCACGGGACGGCGCGTGATGTCGCGCCCGGTGCGGCCGGTGCGCCGACCCCGGATCTAGCCGGCACCGGCGTCGTAGGTCCGGCCCCAGAAGCGTTCGAAGCGTGCTGTCGCCTCTTCCAGCCGGGCCGCCTCGCCGGGCAACAGGGGGAATTCGCCGGCGACGAGGCACCGGGCGTCGGCGGTGGCCTCGGCGATCCACGCCGCGTCGCGGATCGGGTCGGCGAAGCGGAAGCTGGAGGCGCCGGCCTGGCGCGCGCCGAACAGGTCGCCGGGGCCGCGCAGCTCCAGGTCGGCTTCGGCGATGCGGAACCCGTCGTGGGTCGTCGCCAGCACCTCGCAGCGCCGGCGGGCCGCTTCGCTTCCGGTCGCCCGCACGAGCAGGCACCAGGCCGCCTGCCCGGCCCGGCCGACGCGCCCGCGGATCTGGTGGAGCTGCGAGAGGCCGAACCGGTCGGCTCCATCGACGAGGACGCCGGCGGCGTCCGCCACATCGACCCCGACCTCGACGACGGTGGTCGACACCAGCACGCGGGCGGTGCCGTCGCGGAACCGCCGCAATGCCGCCCGCTTCTCCTCGGGCAGCAGACGGCCGTGCAGCAGCGCGACCCGTTCCGCGCCAAGCCGCGCGGCAAGCTCCGCGTGGACGTCGGTCGCGGCCGGGAGCGGCACGTCCTCGGACGGTTCGATGAGCGGGCAGATCACGAAGGCCCGGTCGCCGCGGGCGACCCGTTCGGCGAGCCGTTCATAGGCAGCGGCGCGATCTTCCGGGCCGCAGGTCTCGGTCGCCGCGGGTTGACGCCCGGGGGGCAGCTCGTCGAGCACCGTGAGGTCGAGTTCGCCGTACAGTGCGAGGGCCAGGGTGCGCGGGATCGGCGTCGCGGTCATCACCAGCAGGTGCGGCGTCGTGCCGGCCGCCTCCCCCTTGGCGCGGGTGAGGAGGAACCGTTGATGCACGCCGAACCGCTGCTGTTCGTCGACGACGACGAACCCCAGCCGCGGCAGCAGGACGGGATCCTCGAGAAGGGCGTGGGTCCCGACGACGATTTGCGGTGCGCCCAGCGCCAGGCCGCGCAGCACCGCGTCGCGTTCGCGCCGGCGCAGGCTGCCGGACAGCCGCACGACGCGCAGCCCTTCCGCGGCGTAGGCGCGCTCCAGCCGTTCGGCGTGCTGCTCGGCGAGGATCTCGGTTGGCGCGAGAATCGCCGCCTGGTGGCCCGCCGCGGCGGCGAGGGCGGCGCCGACCATCGCCACCGCGGTCTTGCCCGCCCCCACGTCGCCCTGGAGCAGCCGCCGCATCGGCCGTTCGCGGGCGACCCCGTCCCGCACTGCGCGGAAGGCGCGGCCCTGCGCGTCGGTCGGCGCGAAGCCGAGGCGTTCGACGAGTCGGGCGAAGCGAGCGTCGTCGAGGACCAGCGGCGGAGCGGGACGGCGCGCCTCGGCAGCCCGCGCCCGCGCCACCGCCACCCCGAGCAGCAGCGCCTCCCCATAGACCAGCCGCCGCCACGGCCCGGCCGGATGGCCCCGCAGCGCTTCCGGGTCGTCCCCCGGCCCCAGCAGATCGGCGGGGTGGTGCAACCGTCGGATGCACTCCGCCAGCGGGGCCAGCCCACGCCGCTCGCGCAAGGCCGCGGGAATCGGGTCCTCGACCCGCTCGGCGACAACGGCGACCGCCGCATCGACCACGCGCCGCAGCCGCTTCTGGTCGAATCCCGCGATGCGGGGATAGACCGGCACCACCGGCTCCTCCGCCGCGTCCTCCGCCGCGTCGCCCGCCGCCAGGATCTCCGGATGCACGATCTGCAACGTGTCCCGGTAAAGCACCGGCGTGCCCGCCACCCGGACCCGCGCGCCGGGCGGGAAGCGGTCCGCCAGGCCGGGGTAGGCGCGGAACCAGACCAGCGTCAGTTCGGGCGGAGCGGGTGCGGCCGCCGCCCGCACAAGCGGCGGCACGGACGATCCGTCGACCCCGGCCGCTCCGGCGGCCGCCGGCGGCGGGCACGACGCGCAGTTCCCGTTCGTCGCGGTGGCGGAGGATGTTTCGGACGGTGCCTCGGGGGGCGGCGGCGGGCACGACGCGGAGCTGCCCTTCGTCTCCGCCGGCGTCGCCGGCGGTTCCTCCCGCAGCCGCACGGTGACTCGCCGCCGCCAGAACGGGCCGCTGACCCTGGCCGAAACGACGCGTCCCGAAGTGACCGCGTAGGAGCCCACCGGGAGCCGGCCCAGCGGCAGGACGCGGCGGCGGTCGCGCCAGGCCCGCGGCGGCCACAGCGCGAGGTCTTCCACAGTCCGGACTCCATGCGCCGCCAGCCGTTCGGCGAGGCGCGGCCCCACCCCCGGAAGCGAACCGACGGGGGCGGACCGCGGGTCCGCCGGCGGTTCGCGCGTCGCCGGCGTCGGACGGTCCGCGCGTCGCGCCGCCGTTCGCCGCGGGCGCGAGCCTCCGCGGATCGCGTCCACCAGCTCCGCCAGCTCCGTCGCCCGCTCCGGTCCGAGCGTTCCGGCGGCGGCCTCCGACCCCAGCGCCGCCAACCGGTCCCGCAGCGGCCCGCGGTAGCGGCGCACCAGGCCGCGCAGCAGCGGCAGCAGCTCTTCGCTCCACGTTCCCTGCGCGACGGCGCGCGCCGCCGCCTCGACCGCCTCGAGTTGCTCCGGGAGGGTGTCGAGCAGCCGGATCGGGCGGCCGGCGACCAATGCTTCGGGGGCTTCCGGCGCCGCGACGTCCTCGCCGGGCGTCGCGGGCCGCCGAGGCGGCCCGGTCTCTCCGGAGCCTCCGGTGCGCCCGGCGGGTGGTCTCGGCGACATGGCAGCGTTATCATAGCCATGTGAGCGTGGAAACGGCGCGGTGGGCCGAGCCGGAATCAAGGTCCCCCTGGCGGGTGTTCGTCGCGGTTTCGGTCGGGGTCCACCTCGCCGCCGTCGCGCTGGCGGCTCTCGCCTTGCTGGCGCGGGAGTCGCGGCCGGCGGAACCGTCCGGGCCGCGGGTCCGGGCGGCGGTTTCGGTGGCGCTGTTCGATCCGTTGGCGCGGCGCGAGCCGCCGGCGGACCGGCCGCTGCCGTCGGTTTCGGGAGCGGCGGTGCCGGGGATCGACCTGGCGGCGAGCCTGTCGCTGGCGGAGTCCGGCGTGGTGCCGCCGGTCGGACCGGTTCCGCCGCCGTCGCCTGCGCCGCGGGCGCTGCCCGGGGCGGCGTCCGGCTCCCGCGCGGTCGCCGCCGGTCCGGCACGCACCGTGGTGACGATGCGGGGGCCGGAGGGCGAGCTGGACCCGGGTTCCGCCGGACCGGCGATCGATCGGGGGAGGGGGGAGGAAGGAGCCGGGCCGCCCCTTGCGGCGGGCAAGGGAGATGCCGCCTCGGCCGGAGGCGGCTCCGCGCGCCTCGTCCTGGGTCCTCCGGGCGCCCCCATGACCGTCACGCTCGGCTCCCCCGACCCGCGCTACTCGGGATACCTCGGCGTCGTGGCGATGCTGCTGGAGCGCGAGTGGCGCGAGGCGTTTCCCCGGGACCGGGCGCTGCACATGCAGCAGGGCGAGATCGTAATTGCCTGGACGATCCGGCGCGACGGCTCGATCGACGGGCCCTCGATCGTCCGCGCCTCGGGCGTGCCGCCGTTCGATCGCAACGTGGTGCGCGGCTTCCGCCGGGCGGCGCAACGGTTCCCGAGGCCGCCGGCCGCGATGCCGTTGCCGGTCCGCGTGGTGGCACCTTTCCGGTTCGCGAACCCGATGTTCGACTAGCGAGGGGCGGCGATGATCGGAGCGAGACGCGGCGGGTCGGGAGGGTCGGCGCCGGACGAGCCGGTCGGGCGGCGTCTGGCCGTGGCCGTCGTCGCCGCGGCGGCGCTGCACGTCCTCGTGCTGGTTCCGACGGGCTGGCTGCTCCCGGACGGCTCGACCGGCGGTTCGCCCCACCGCCCGGTGTCGGTCGAGCTGTACGACGGGCGGGGACGCCCAGTCGATCCATTCCGGTACGAACCGCCGGTGCCGATCCCGAAGGGACAGGTCGTGGACGCGCCGCCCGTCCCGGAGGCCGACCCGCACGCCTCGGACGACGCGCGCTACCTGGCGGAGCAGGCGCAGACGGTGGCGCACGAGACGCAGGCGACGATTCGCATCGCCGGTCCGCACCGGCCCGGCTCGCGCATCGCCGCGCCGAACGCCGGGGCCGGCCGGCGCCGGACCGCGGGCGTGCTGGCCGTGCCGGGCCACCCCGGTCCCGGGGCCGGCGACCGTCCCGCACCGGCCGGAACGTTCGTGATCTTCGCCCCCCCGGGGGCCGCGCCGGGCCCGGCGGGCCCGCCCGACGACGACGGCGAGCGCCTGGCGACGGCCGATCCCGCGGGTCGGGCGGCGACGCCGCCGCCCCGCAGTCCGGCGACCCACGGCCGGGACGGGAACGACCCGCTGCCACCCGGCGACGCGCTCGTACCCGACTTCGAAGTGCTGTCGGAAGCGGTGGCGGGCAGCGGCCTGGACCACCTGGAGGGCGTGGAACTGGGCGACGCCACCGCACTGTCGACGCGCCCGTTCGCCCACGCCGGGTTCTATCGCCGCGTCCGGGACCGGGTGGCCCAGTACTGGGACGTGCGCGGCGCCTTCGACCTCCACGACCCGCACGGGTCGATCTACGGCTACCGGGACCGCGAGACGCTCGTGCTCGTCACTCTCGATTGCACCGGCGAGCTGCTCCGCACGATCCTCCTCGAGGAATCCGGCGCGCGGTTCCTCGACGAGCTGGCCGTCGACGCGATCGCGCAGGCCGCACCGTTCCACAACCCGCCGCGCGAGCTGTGCGACCGGCGGCGCAACATCATCACCTTCACGTTCGGCTTCTACGTCGAGACGGACCAGGGGCCGACGCTGCGGGTCCGCATGGACCGTTGACCGTCGCGCCGGCATCGCTTCCGCGGGTGGATCGCACGGCGACCCGCCGGCGGCGCGGGACCGGCCGCCGGCGAGGCCGGGATGTGCACCCAAGGGGGTTCGATCGGTCGCCCGTGCCGGTTTCTGGACTCGCGGCGCGGTGGCCGCGAAGATGCCCGCGTGCTCAAGGGGTGCGTCCTCGCCGTGATCGTCGGGCTCGGCGGGCCGCAGTGCTCGTCGGCAAGGAGCGTTGCGGCGCCGCCGGACGGGCCGGGGGCGGAGGCTGTGGGACCCGAGGCCCGCGCCGCCGGGTCGGCCGATGCCGCCGCGGACGCCGATGCCGCGGACGAGGCGTCCGAGGTGTCGGCCAACGTCCCTGACGGCGGTTCGGGATTCCCCGACACGCCGGTGGCCCGCCTGCGCCGCGCGCAGGAGGCGTTCGCGGCCGGGCGGTGGGCCGAGGCGGACGACGCCTTCCGCGCCCTGCTGGGGACTTGGCCGGCGATCGACGACCTGCTCCGTTTCCGGGCGATGGAGTCGGCCTTGCGCGCCGAGCGGCTGGACGTCGCGCTGGACGACGCCCGCCGCCTGGGCGCCGGGACGAGCGCCCAGGCCGTGGCGGCGCGCGTCCGCGCGGCGGACATCGCCTTCCTCCGACAGCAGTGGGCCGAGGCGCTGGCGGCGTACGAGGCGCTGCCGCGGAGACTGCCGCGCGAGGTGGACGCGATCGAGGTCCGCTTCCGGACCGCGCGCTGCCGCGAGGCGCTGGGCGAGACGGCGCAGGCGCGCGCGGTGTACGAGCGGCTGGTGCGCGAGGAGCCGGGCCGGCCGGCGGCGGCGCAGGCGGAGGAGCGCCTGCGGGCGCTTGACCCCGGCTTCGCGATGCCGGCATCGTGGCGGCTCGATCGGGCGCGGAGCCTGGTGCGCCGCCGGGAATGGGCCGCGGCGCTGGACGAGCTGGACCGGATTCCGGCGGATGCGACCGACCCGCCGGCCATCGAGGTGGCCTGGGAGCGGGCGCAGGCGCTGTACCTGCACCGCCGGCGGTGGGACGAGGCGGCGGCGGCGTACGCCGTCGTCGCGGAGGCGGGAGGACGTCACGCCGAGGAGGCCGAGTTCCTGCGGGCCCGCAGCCTGGCGCGCAACCAGCAGGACGCGGAGGCGATCGCCGCCTACCGCGAATTCGCCCGCCGCCACCCGCGCAGCGCGCGCGCCGCCGACGCCTCGTACCTGGCCGCGACGCTCGAGCTGTACCACAACCGGTTCGACGACGCGATCGACGCCCTAGAGGATCTGGTCGGCCGTAACCGGAGCGGTCCCGGTCGGCCGCGGAGCCGCTGGGCGCTGGGGCTGGCCTATTACCTGGCCGGCCGACCGGCCGACGCGCTCCCGCTGTTCGACGGCACACGGGACGATGAGGACGACCCGTATTCGCGCGCGCGCGCGCAGTACTGGGGCGCCGTCGCCCGCCAGGACCTCGGGAAGATCGACGAGGCCCGCGCGTTGTGGAAGACGGTGATCGCCGAGAAGCCGTTGCACTGGTACGCCCTGCTCTCGCGTCACCGGCTGGCGGAGCTGGGGGACGAGCCGCCGCCGCCGTACGCGGCGCGCGGGGTGGGGCGCAGCGACCTGGTCGAACGGTGCGACGAGCTGCCGGCGGAGGTCGCGGTCCTGCGCGCCGCGGGGCTGGTGCCCGAGGCCCGCGCCCGGCTGCTCGACGAACTGGAACCGCGCGTCGCCGCCGCGGTCGGCGACGAGCTGCGGGACCTGTGCGCCCGCCTGCTGTGCGTCGATGCCGCCGCGGTGCCCTACCGTCACGTGACCGCCGCCCACCCGAACGACTGGGGGCTCGTGCTCGACGCCGAGCACCTTCCGTTCTGGGAAGCAGCCTACCCGCGGGCCTGGCGCGACGACGTCGAAACCGCCGCGGCCACCCACGGCGTGTCGCCCTACCTGATCTGGGCGATCCTGCGCCAGGAAAGCTCCTTCGACCCCGACGCCGTCTCCGCCGCCAACGCGATCGGCCTGCTCCAAATGATCCCCCCCACCACGGAACGGATGCTGGCGGCGCGGGGCGAGGTGTACGCGGACGAGGTGCTGTTCAACCCCGAACGGAACATCGCGCTGGGGACCGAGTACATCGCCCAAATCGACCGGAAATTCCACGGCCAGGCGCCGCTCGTGGCCGCCGGCTTCAACGGCGGCCCGCACAACGTGGCGCGCTGGCTGCGAGACCTTCACGAGACGCGGCTGGACGTCTTCGTCGAGCGGATTCCGTTCGACCAGACCCGCAACTACGTGCGCCGGGTCATCACCAGCTACGCGCGCTACCGGTACCTGTACGAGTGCGACGACAACGAGTGGCCGATCGAGCTGCCGACCACGCTGCGCACCGACTTCCTCCCCGACCCGGACTACTGAGCCGCCCGCCGGTCGTGGAGGGCGGGGCGGAACGGAGGCGACGAAGCGCCGGCGCTACTCGGCGGGCTTGACGGAAACGATGCGGCGGGCGCCGCTTCGGGAAAACTGCACCGTGCCGTCCCGGAGGGCGAACAAGGTGAAGTCCTTGCCGGTGCCGACGTTCTCGCCGGCATGGAAGTGGGAGCCGACCTGGCGAACGATAATCCCGCCGGCGCGGATCGCCTGGCCGGCATGGACCTTCACGCCCCGCCGCTGCCCGGGGCTGTTGCGACCGTTGACCCCCGACCTGCTCTTGCCCATGGGACCCTCCGCTAGCCCCTTCGGATCGCCGTGACCCTCAGCTCGGTGAAGGCCTGGCGGTGGCCGATCTTGCGGCGGTAGTTCTTGCGGCGCTTGAACTTGAAGATCGTGAGCTTCCTTCCCCGGCCCTGCCGCACGATCTCGCCTTCCACCGCCGCGCCCTGCACCAACGGCCGCCCGATCGACGGGGCGTCGGCGGTGCCGCCGACGAGCAGCACGCGGTCGAAGACCACCTTCGCCCCCACCTCGCCCGGGAGCTTCTCGACCCGCACAAGGTCCCCCTGCTTGACGCGGTACTGTTTCCCGCCCGTCTCGAAGATCGCGTACATGGCCCGCACCCTTCCTCGCCGGCGCGATGGGCCCGCGCGACCGCGCCGTGCGCGGGGGCGCTAATTTATCCGGACCCCTGCCGAACGCAAGCGAATTCTCCAGCCGGAAATCCTGCCGTGCCGCGGACCGGGGCGTTCCGGCCCCGGTGGGGCCGGAACGCCGGTCGCGGCGACCGACGGGGATGCCTGGCGGCGTTCCCGTTCGGCTCGGGAGATCCGGCCGGGTCGCGCGGCTCCTACCCGCGCCCGCCGCCGCGTCGGTCGAAGGCGAACGGCGGCCGGAAGACCCCGTCCTCCGTGATCACCGCGGTGATCAGATCGGCCGGCGTCACGTCGAACGCCGGATGCCGGGCCGCCGTCCCCGGCGGCGTGATGCGCGTCCCGCGGATGACGCACAGCTCGTCCGCCGGGCGCTCCTCGATCGGGATGCCGCTGCCGTCGGGGAGGTTGCGATCGAGGGTGGAGGAGGGGGCGGCGACGTAGAAGGGGACCTGGTGGCGTCGCGCGAGGACCGCGAGCGGGTAGGTGCCGATCTTGTTGGCCGTGTCGCCGTTGGCGGCGATCCGGTCGGCACCGACCAGCACCGCCTGCACCTCGCCGGCGCGCAGGATCGATCCGGCCATGCCGTCGGCGATCACGGTAACCGGGATGGCGTCGCGGACCAGCTCCCAGGCGGTGAGACGCGCCCCCTGCAGGTAGGGGCGGGTCTCGTCGGCGATCACCCGCACGCGCTTGCCCATCTCGATGGCCGATCGGACGACGCCCAGGGCGGTGCCCCAGCCGCCGGTGGCCAGGGCGCCGGCATTGCAGTGGGTGAGCACGGTGCAGTCCGCCGGCAACAGCTCGGCACCGTGGCGGCCGAGCCGCCGGTTCATCGCCACGTCCTCCTCGTGGATCGCCGTCGCTTCCGACTCGGCGCGCCGCCGGATCGTGGCCGGGTCGCGGCCCGAGGCGACGGCGGCGTGGACCACGCGAAGCATCCGTTCGAGCGCCCAGGTGAGGTTCACGGCGGTCGGGCGGGCGGCGCCGAGCGTTCGCGCCGCGGCTTCCGCCGCCTCGCGCAGCCGCGCGGGCCCGCCGCCGCCGCGCACCGCCAGCGCCACCCCGTAGGCGGCCGCAAC